>ERZ795044.1858-NODE-1858-length-18801-cov-5.790622_pt1 | contig 18801 bp, 18 predicted proteins | sample MGYA00375128_ERZ795044 | MGnify/ENA primary metagenome ERZ795044 (study PRJEB30173, sample SAMN05720213) | anaerobic digester metagenome | isolation source: active sludge of municipal wastewater-treating anaerobic digesters | place: USA | collected 2014-12-22 ... | reverse complement strand
AATGGCACCATTTTATTTGGTGGCGCCGGAGGTTTGGCCAGTTACGATGGAAAATCCTTCACCGGCTTTAGCAACGGATTAATCAATCCCTGGATTTGGGAAATTTTAAAGGATAATACCGGAAACATTTGGGTGGGAACACGAGAAACGGGCCTTTACCAATTCGACGGTAACAATTTCATTAACTTTTCTGCCTACACACGGTAATCAGGAACAAACCAAAAACTAAACCCGGGAATAATACACTTTTGAAATACGCCATTCAAGTTTATTGCATCTATTGAAGGTTAACACCGTAAATCCCCTCCTTCGTATGGCACCGTGCACGTGCCACACCCTTTGACAATTCCCAAAGAAACTTGTAATTTATATTTGAGCGGGTAAAAAACCTGGTTATCTTTAAACTGAATTCATAAGCAAGAGCAGGTTACGTTTATACTGCCGCACCAGGTTTGATTGCGTGCCGTCAGCAAACACCAAATACAACAATCATGTCCAGGTTCATTCCAGTGCTATTCTTGGTTACCCTATTTCAAAGCTTATCCGCCCAGCAAAACCTGCCCATTGTCCGAGCCAATTCGAAAAATGTAACAATACGCGACGGATTAAACTACAAATCCGAGTATTGGGTAATATTTCCAGAAATTAAACCGGATATATACTATTTAGATATACCTCGAAAAACCACCCACTTAGTATTTGTTACAGATCTGGATAGCATTTCCTTCACCATGCATTATGGCGAAATCAAAGATTTTATTGTGCTTTTAAATGGTGAGGACTCCTGCTATACACGCATTTCAGCGAACTATCCCCACTTACTCATGCCAAACAAACCGCATCAAGGCAACGACACCATCCCATTTACGTTGAAGAATAATCGAATATACCTTCAAGGAAAATTAAACAATTCTGAATTATTAAATATTCAGTTCGACTTAGGGGCGGATGCTGTAAATCTAAATAGTAAATCTGCTAACAAAGTCAATATAATTTTTGATCAGAAAGGAACCCTTATTAATAGTAATGGCACAAATGAAACAAGAGTAAGCACTAACAATGTTATTGGCATCCAGGGCTTGACCTGGACCGGGATTGAAATTTATGAGACCCAAAACATGAAAAACAATGAAGATCTCATTATTGGTAATAGCTTCTTTTTAGATCGTATTTACAAAATCGATTACGAAAACAGTGTCCTGATTATATACGAAAAATCGCCCGAAATAGAACCAGAGTATGTTCAACAAAATATGATTTTAGACAATGGCGTCCGTCCAGTTTTTCAAGCAACATTTAAGATAGAGGATGTACATTATACAGAATGGTTTTTATTTGACACCGGGAACACAGGTAATGGAATTATAGGAAATAATTTCCTGGCAAAACATAATTTATCCAATAAATTCACACAAATTATAGGCTTTGGCAATAAAACGATAGCGTACTTGCCTCCACTTACAATTGCAGATCACACTTTTTTAAAAGGTGCAATCACTTTAGAGAAACAAAATAAAAATAATACCAACTATAAATTTGGCGGATTGATTGGAAACAAAATATTAAACAGATTTAATGTAATCATTGACAATCGTGAAGGTTTATTATATCTGAAGTATAATACTGAATAACCCAAACTGTTGTTCTGCCCCCATAAGGTTCAAATAGTTGTTTACATTCACCCTCCCACAACCCCCTGAAAAGCACCAAATTAGTTTTGTAAGCTTCCAAAAAAAAGTAACTTTACTTAAATCCCGGTTAAAAACAGGATGCCTAATAAAAAATAGTTTCATTTAAGTTACAGATTATGAAAAAATCGCTATTTACCATCGGTTGCTTGTTGGCAGTTGTCATGCATTCAGTTGCGCAGGCGCCTGCATTCCCTTTTCCGCAGCATACTGTATATACACCGGGTAGCATTAAACCCACGGTGACTACTCAGGCGGGACTGGATAAGGTGGTAAAGCAATTCTATAACAAATGGAAGGCACGCTACATTGTAAATGGTTGCGAGCCGGATGAATATTATGTGTATTATAATTATGAAGGAGGAGCAGATCCGGCCAATGCCATTAGTGTGAGTGAAGGTCATGGCTATGGCATGCTCATTACTGCCCTGATGGCTGGGTATGATGCTAATGCCAAAGTTATCTTCGATGGTCTGTTTCATTATTTTGAAGCCCATCCAAGTATTATTAATGAAAATTTAATGGCATGGCAACAAACGGAAGGTTGTGAAGATGTGCCAGGTGCTGATGCTGCAACAGATGGTGATTTAGATATTGCATACGCACTACTGCTCGCACATGCACAATGGGGCAGCGCCGGTGCCATTAATTATTTGGAAGAAGCCATCACTCTAATCAATGCGATATATACATCGGAAATTAATCACAATAACCAAACTGTTAAATTAGGTGATTGGGTATCAGGCAGCACATCACCTATGTCGTATTCAACACGTTCCAGCGATTTTATGCCCGACCATTTCCGCAGTTTTTACGACGCAACAGGTGATGATGTTTGGAATCTGACGACAGACAGATGTTATTCAGTAACCGAAACCATTCAAACCAACTTTTCATCAACCACCGGTTTATTGTGTGATTTTATCCGCCACACCAATACCAGTCCGGACCCCGCCGCGCCTAATTTTTTGGAATCGCCGTATGATGGTGCATTTTATTATAATGCCTGTCGCTTTCCCTGGCGCTTAGCCACCGATTATCTGATAAGCGGCGATACAAGAGCCTATGAAGCATTAACACCTGTGAACGACTGGATAAAAACGAAAACAGGTTCTGTCCCGGCCAATATAAAAAGTGGATATAATATTACAACAGGCGCTGTCTTAGCCGGCAGTAATTATAACGACCTTGCATTTCAGGCACCGTTCGCAGTAAGTGCCATGATCAGCAACACCAATCAAACCTGGCTCAATAGTTTGTGGAATTATATGAAAACAGTGAACATCAACCGCGATGGGTATTATGGCAACTCGATTAAATTACTCTCCCTAATTGTCATCAGCGGCAACTGGTGGGCGCCAGACCCGGATTTGTTTAAACAGTCTGCATCAACAAATGAACCTACAGCATCCATCAGTGTATATCCAAATCCGATTCAAAACAATCGTGTAACCGTGCAATTCCACTCACGATCCAGTGAATTGTACACCTGCGAAATCCGCAACATGTATGGAGAAATCATACAATCCAATATAAGCGGCTATGCACAAGCGGGAACCAATCAAATCACAATTCCGCTGCCGGACCTTGCAAATGGCCATTATCTTATTGTAATAAATACAATAAGTGAACAATACACTGGTCGCTTTGTAAAAATGTAGTAATCCATCTAAATCAATTCAACCGATAACGATACAGCGCACCAGTGTGCCGCAGTTGCACAAGCTTACATCTCCAACAACAACCCCACCGGATCCATCCCAAACAACAACTGCTCCGGTTTTTCTAATTGTTCTTTTACGCGCACCAGGAAGCTCACACTTTCTTTGCCATCAATAATGCGATGATCATAGCTGAGTGCCAGATACATCATCGGGCGGATGACTACTTGTCCGTTCAGCGCAATGGGACGCTCCTGGATTTTATGCATGCCGAGTATGGCACTTTGTGGCGCATTAATTAATGGTGTGCTCATTAACGAACCGAAAACCCCACCGTTCGTGATGGTGAAGGTGCCGCCCTGCATTTCTTCGAGGGTAAGCGCGCCATCGCGACCTTTTGTGGCTAATTCTTTTATTTTTAATTCGATATCCGCCATCCCCATCGATTCTGCATTGCGCAACACCGGAACAACTAATCCCTTTGGTGTTGACACAGCGATGGAAATATCACAGAAATCGTTAAAGGTGAGTTGCTCTTCATTAAAATATGCATTCACTGCCGGAAATTCCTGTAAGGCATTGCAACAGGCACGCACAAAAAACGACATAAAGCCTAAACCTACACCAAACTTCTTTTCAAAAGCAACTTTGTGTTTTTCACGCACGGCCATTACCGCGCTCATATCTACTTCGTTAAACGTGGTGAGCATGGCCGTTTCATTTTTTACGGCAACAAGGCGCTTCGCAATAGTTTTGCGCAGCTTGCTTACTTTCTCCTGACGCTGACCACGACTATTTGATTTTCTGGCAGCTACTATTTCTTTTGGTGCAACACCCTGACGGATAAATTGCAACACATCATCTTTCGTAATGCGGCCACCCGCGCCTGTTCCGCTTACCTTGCTTATGTCCACCTGATTATCGGCAGCAATTTTTTCTGCTAATGGCGTTACATGCACTTGCGCATTGGCTACCGGCTTCACAACTTCTTCCTGCTTTACTTGCTGTTTTACCGGAACTTCAGTTTTTTCTGCAACTTTCTGCTCAGGCACAAAATCCGTGTCGAGTGTGGCTATCTCATCACCAATTTTTAAATCTGCCCCTTCCTGCGCAATAATTTTTATTTTTCCGGCTTTCTCCGCAGGAAATTCTAATGTTGCTTTATCACTTTCAAACTCACACAGTGACTGGTCGAGCGAAACAATATCGCCATCCTGTACCAGCCAGCGCGACAAGTTTACTTCGTTGATAGATTCTCCAATGGTAGGAACTTTCAGTGAGATGATCATGATTATGCGTTTAAGGTTCCGAATGCCTGTTCTATAATGTCCATTTGTTCTTTTGCGTGGATTTTTGCAAATCCGGTTGCAGGGGAGGCGCTTGATTTTCTGCTATATACATCAGCAATCTGTTTCCCCATCATTTCTTGTATAAAATACCAAGCTCCCATGTTGCGCGGTTCTTCCTGCGCCCAAAATACAGGAGCATCGGGATAAGCGGCTAAAATTTCAGCCAATTGCTTTTCCGGAAATGGATATAATTGTTCGATGCGCACCAAGGCTACATCCCTGCGATTATTTTTTTGACGGTATTCCAGTAAATCATAATACAATTTACCACTGCACAATACCACACGACGCACTTGCTTCGCTTCTAGGGTGTCTTTAATTACTTCATGAAATTGTCCTTCGGATAATTCGCTCACCGCAGATTGCGCTAACGGATGACGCAATAAACTTTTCGGACTCATATTCACGAGCGGCCTGCGGAAATCAAATGCTAATTGACGGCGCAAGGCATGGAAGAAATTAGCCGGTGTGGTAATATTCGTAACAATCATATTACCCTCTGCACACAATTGCAGGAATCTTTCAAGACGCGCACTGCTGTGTTCAGGACCCTGACCTTCATATCCATGCGGTAATAGTAGCACCAATCCGCTCATACGCTGCCATTTACTTACGGATGCAGCAATAAACTGGTCGATGATGGTTTGTGCACCATTATTAAAATCGCCGAATTGAGCCTCCCACACCACTAAGTGATCAGGCGAAGCAAGGCTATAACCAAACTCAAATCCGAGCACACCAAATTCACTCAACAGCGAATTAAAAATGCGGAATTTACCTTGCTTGTCGCCAATATGATTTAAGCGGATATATTCTGCATTCGTAACTTCATCGCGCAGCACCGCATGACGGTGACTAAATGTTCCGCGACGCACATCCTGTCCGCTCATACGCACATCGCGACCATCGAGCAGAATCGTGCCGTAAGCCAATAATTCGCCTAATGCCCAATCGATGCGACCTTCGGCAAGTAATTTTTTATTGGTTTCGAAAAGCTTTTCAATTTTTTTCAGCCGCACAAATCCTTCCGGCGTTTCAAATAAGCGATTGAATACCTGTTGAATTTTTTCCTGCGGCACTTTGGTATTGCGCACCACAGCAAAATCAGTTTCCGGATCAACTACTTTTTTTAATTTACGCCAGGCCTCTTCCGGCGCCTGATACTGATAAGGTAATCGATTCTGTTTTACAGCATCCAAACGATTCTGCAACACATTCCAAAACTCTTGCTCCATCGAATTGGCCAATTCCCGATCGATATCATCGCTGGCCAATAATTTCTGCACATAAATTTCGCGCGGATTTTTTTTGGCTTCAATTACCTTATATAAAGTTGGCTGTGTGTATTTTGGATCATCACCTTCATTATGGCCGTGTTTGCGATAACATACCATATCCACAAACACATCCTTATTAAATTCCTGTCGATAGGCTACAGCTAATTCGCATGCAAACACCACCGCTTCTGCATCATCACCATTCACGTGAAACACAGGCGCCTGAACCGTTGCAGCATAGCTGGTGCAATAATTACTCGAACGGGCATCATCAAAATCGGTAGTAAAACCAATCTGATTATTAATAACAAAATGAATCGTGCCACCAACTTTGTACCCGTTGAGTTTACTCATCTGCAACACTTCATATACAACACCTTGTCCGGCAATAGCTGCATCACCATGAATACAAACAGGCAAAATGCGGTCTTCATCTTCCTGATATAACACATCCGATTTAGCACGAACAAATCCCTGCAAAACAGGATTTACAGCTTCCAGATGTGATGGATTTGGGGTGAGTTTCAAATGCACGGTTTTTCCGTTCAACGTATTTACCTGCGATGAATAACCGAGGTGATATTTCACATCACCATCACCCATCGTGGTATCCGGAATCGCATTGCCTTCAAACTCGTTAAATATTTGTTCGTAGGTTTTGCCAAGAATATTCGCGAGCACATTTAAGCGTCCGCGATGTGCCATGGCAAACACAAATTCTTCGACACCCGCTTCGGCACCGGCATTAATTATCGCATCGAGAGCGGGAATGGTGCCCTCTCCCCCTTCCAGCGAAAATCTTTTTTGTCCGATATATTTTTTATCCAAAAATTGCTCAAACACAACCGTTTCGTTGAGCTTGGACAAAATGCGTTTCTTTTTTTCGAGCGAAAACCCAAAATGTGCTGCAGATTGTTCGATGCGTTGTTGCAACCAGTTTTTTTCTGCGGGATCAATGACATAGTCATATTCAAATCCCAAATTGCGACAATAACACTGCTGCAGGAATCCAAGCACATCTTTCAGTGTATGCCCTGAAATACCGAGCAATCCGGCAGTTACAAACGTGCTGTCAAGGTCAGCCTCCGAAAATCCGAAATCGGCAAGCTGGAGGTGAGCGCCGCGGTCTTTACGTGGACGCAGCGGGTTGGTAGTCGCAATCAGGTGACCCTTTTGGCGATAGGCGCTAATGAGGTTCCACAATTTGAATTCCCTGGCCAAATCTCCTTCAGAAACACCTGATAATGAAGCACTTACAAAATTTTCGTGGGCAAAATCAAAGCCTGCGAAAAATTTCCTCCATTCAGCGTCGATAGCGTCGGGCTGTTGTTTATAAGACTGATATAGCGACTCGATATAGGCCGGTTCGGCGTTCGCGATGTACGAGAAAGTATCCATGTATACCTGTTAACAAAGCCGGGGACGCTTTGGTTTGGAGTGCAAAGATACGGAGTTGGCATCTTTTTTGATCGATTATAGACAGATGCTTCGCGGAGCGTCCCGTATGGTGTTTGTACCTGCCTGAGCTTACCTTTGCTACTCGATTATGCAAACGCCAACAAAAGAAAGCGATTACCTCTTTGTAAAACGCTCACAAATTAAAGGTGCCGGAAAGGGATTATTTACGGCAATTGATATTTTCAAAGATGAAGTCATAGCCGTTTTCAAAGGTGAACTCATTGATGACGAAGAGGCCTTCAGAAGAGCGGATAAGGGCAAGGATAAATATTTTGTGATCATGCCCGATGGTGTAGTGATGGACTCCATGCCGGTAGAATGTTTTGCCAAATACGCCAATGATGCCGCAGCCTATCCGAATGGATTATTTAAAAACAACGCAAAAATCTATCTCGACGACAACGACCAACCCTGCCTCACAGCCACTCGAAAAATAAAAGCCGGCGAAGAAATTTTTTGCGGCTACGGAAAAAAATACTGGAAAAAACACGGCTAAAACCCCACAAACTTCCCACTCCTTACCGCCTCCCCGCCTTCCCGGCCTCGTGCATTTTTAGTGAATGGCGAGTATTTATCCCTTCTTCACGAATTTCGTCAAAATGACAATCATCGTACCATTTATTTTACCTTCTATTTGCTCCGTATTATCATGCACCAAATGAATACCCCTTACCTGTGTACCTTTTGGTGCTGAGAAACTCGTGCCTTTTATTTTCAACGCCTGCGTCAACACCACATTATCACCGGTAGTCAACGTATTACCATAAGCATCCTGATGCACCTCAGCCACCTCATAAGCTTTCATAGCCCAGTTCACTACGGATTCATCAACCACAGCAGAATCCAGAATTTCTGCAGCAAAAGACTGCTCTTTAATACCATACAAAATCCGATAGCTCAAAGCCTGCACAGCACTCACCTCACTCCAGATACTGCCGGATAAACATTGCCAGTAATTCGCTTCCTCCGTATTGGCCATAGCACTTTCACAGGCAGCGCAAATAGCAACCTGATTTTCGGGAGATTCATCTTTAGGACTAACCGTAAATTCAACAGTAGCCTGCTCGCTGCCGCATAATTCGCATATGCCGCCACAGCGTGTTTGAAGGGTAATAGAAATTGACATAGTAGAGAAGCAAAATTACACGAATAATCCGGTTCGCTTGCATAAGAAAAATAAATACAGGGTTTCCCGCAGATTTTCGCAGATAAACGCAGATAAAATGCAAAAATATTTTTCTACTTACATCTGCGGGAGAAAAATAGGTTCCCATCCGAATCTAAAAAATAATTCCTCATGCATTTACTTCCCGCACTCTCCCCGTCTCCCCATCTTCCCGGCCTCGAAAAAAAATGCTCATGACAAACAAAAGACTATTTCCTCCACAACAACGAACTATCCCCATAACTCAAAAACCTATACCCACCCTCAAGCGCATGCGCATAAACATGTTTCCAGTCTTCACCAATGAATGCAGCCACCAACAATAATAAGGTACTATCAGGCTGATGAAAATTTGTAATTAATCCTTTCGCCGAACGAATCGAATAACCCGGTGCAATTAATAATCTTGTTTTGGTGGTGAGTGTAGTTAATTGATGCGTTTCCATTTTATCTATTAAAACCCTTAAAGCATCCGCATAAGAAAATCCATCCGGCACCTGAATATCATAAGCATCCCATTGATGCACTTCCGGAATGCCGGCATCGGGAAATAGTTTCCATTTTAATCCTAACCAAAATAAAGATTCAAGTGTACGTAAAGAAGTTGTGCCGACAGCAACTATTGTATCCGAATGATCACAACAGCGCAACAGCGTATCTCTGGTCACAGATATTTCTTCCGCATGCATGGTATGTCCTTCCATGGTTGCTGCTTTCACCGGACGAAATGTACCGGCACCCACATGCAGTGCAACATGCACTATGCCAATATGTTTATGATGTAAGGATGCAATAATGTCATTTGTGAAGTGCAATCCCGCAGTCGGTGCAGCAACAGAACCCTGCTCGTTGGCATATACTGTCTGGTATCGTGCCGCATCAGATAATTCAACCTGTCGCTTCATATAGGGCGGCAAAGGTATTTGTCCGCACGCATCCAACATTTCGGAGAATGTAATGCCGGGCGTCCACTTAAATTGCACTATAAAAACATCTCCATCCTGCACCGGCTTACCAGCATAAACAACACCCGATTGCCCCTGCCACTCAATTGGTTTGCTGATGGTTTCGGCAGTAAAATATTTATGCTGACCAACCAGACATTTCCATGTGGCCGCATCCTTCTGCGACATCGCCTGTTCCATTGGAATATTATTTGCCGGTTCGAGAATAAACACTTCAACCGGTTTATTTTTTCCGGCTATCGGAAACAATATTCTTGCGCAAACAACTTTTGTTGTATTAAAAACCAAAGTAGTATCTGCAGGCAGTAAATCCGGAACATCTCTGAAATGGTAATCGCGGATATTGCCGGATTTATAATACAATAATTTACTAGCCGACCTGTCGCTCAACGGAAATTGTGCAATCCGGTCATCCGGTAGATCATAGGTGTAGTCTGCAATTGCTATTGAACGCGCCATTCGGTGCAAAGGTAGGTGATGCAAGCTAAAAATTGATTGGCAGGAAATGGTTCAAATCAGGGGTATTTCTATCTTTACAGTATGGCAGAAATGATGGCTTATCGGGATGGCGTTTATATGCCCAAATCGGACATACGCATCGGCTTAGATGATCTTGGTTTTGAACGTGGCTTTGGCGTTTTTGATTATATGCGTCAGCTGCAGGGTCGCATACCCTTTGTAGCAGATCATTTGGAGCGATTGAATCATTCGCAATCCGTACTCAATTTCCAAAAACCTTTAGACATGGCGCAAGTGCAGGAGGTAATTCAACAACTGGTTACCACAAATGCATTAGGTGATGGTTATGTAAAAATAATGATTACCGGAAAAATGGAAAATGGAATTCCGGTGCCGGTGTTAACTGCCTATCAGGATGAATGGAAGGCCTATCCGGATACAGATTATTCTGAAGGCGTTAAGCTGATTATTTCAGAATACAACAAACCTTTTGCCGAATATAAAACCACCTTTTACCTTGGATCAATGCGAGAGATGGCGAGAATGCAATCGGAAAAAGCTGCAGATGTTTTATTTTATGTTGGTGAAGAAGTGCGTGAGTGCGCCCGATGCAATATCTTTTATGTAAAAAACGGACTCATTTATACGCCGTTAGAAAACATACTATTAGGTGTAACCCGCAAACATGTAATCGAATGTGCATTGCAAAAATTTATGATGATAGAAGCCTTAGTCACCATGGAACGATTATTTCAGGCGGATGAGGTATTTATTTCTTCCACAACGCGCAACATTATGCCCATAACCCACATAGAGGATCGCGTGATTGGCAATGGAAAACCGGGCACTGTAACATTAGAATTAATGCAAATGTTTAATCAGTATGTAAATAATTATGGCAAAAGCTGAGGTGCAGGAAGCATTGAAAGATATTCAAGCCTACCTTGAAGAGAACGCTGACCCGGCGCATGCTGAAGGGATGGGTGTAATCGCACCAGGCGCTAAAAAGGTGTATGGGGTGAGAAGTCCTGAAATGAATGCACTGCTGAAAGCGATAAAGCCAGGCAGTTTTGAACTGATTGACGCATTATGGAAAAGCGGTATTTATGAAATGCGCATGCTCGCTGTGAAATTATTAGAATGGCAGTCCAAAACAGATCCTGAACGAGGCATCGCAACCGTTATCCGATTTAGTTCTGAAATAGATAATTGGGCGATTTGTGATACGATCGGGATGAAAAGTTTGAAAAAACTCACCAAAAAATATCCCGAACGCATTTTTGAATTGTCGGAACAATTTACCCATTCAAAAAACATGTGGGAGCGACGTTTGTCGATGGTATTGTTATGGGAATTATGCAAGGATAAAAAATGGCATCCACGCATTCAAAAAATAGTAGATCAGCATCGGGGAGATAAAGAAAAATATATCAAAAAAGCGGTGGTGTGGTTAGATAAAACCCTAAACGATCACAGCTAAGTATTCAGGCGGTTTTTCCCGTCGGCGCGTGCAACAATTTCCAGACAAACACCGCACTCACAGCTCCCAATACAGGTGCGAGGAGATATAACCAAAGCGATTGCAAATTACCGGATACAAGTGCAGGAGATAGCGAACGCGCCGGATTCATAGATGCACCACAAACAGGACCTGCAAACATGGCTTCGAGCAATACAACCGACCCGATGGCTAATCCGGCTATCATACCCTGCTCTTTAGAACCATGTGCAACATGAATAATGGTGAGCATTAATAAAAAGGTGAGGATAAATTCCATCACAAAAGATTGCATATCGCTGCCTGCGGGTAATGTTGCACCATAATATGTTGTATCCTCAGGAAATAAAAAGCGTAAGACCCCACTTCCAATTAATGCGCCGATTATTTGTGCCAGGATATACGGCAATATTTCTTTTGCCGGGAATCTGCCTGAAAAATAAAAAGCTATGGTTACGGCCGGGTTAAAATGTGCGCCGGAAATATTTCCCAGTGCATAGATCATCGACATCACAATTAATCCAAACGTAATGGCAATACCCGCATGAGAGATAGCACCATCACTCATTGCATTGATAATAATTGCACCGGTTCCACAAAATACAATCGCAAAAGTGCCCAATGCTTCAGCTAGATAATTTCTCATAGATCAATGTGCATTTCGCAGCATATTGGCATATGCATCGGGTAAAATACTTTGTTCAACTGCCTGCGCTGCTTGTTCAACATCGTATGTAAATCGAATACATTCAACTGCAATGCTGTCCTTCTGCCCCGGAGATGCATTTTCAGATAAGGTAATCATCACGTAACTGCCACGGGCATCACCATCTTTTGGTTTTCCAACAGAACCGATATTTATGGCATGACGGAAATGCGGTTTTTCAGATTGCTGATCATGCAGTATACGATGATATGGTTTATGGGTATGTCCAAAACACATAATGTCTGCCTCTGCATCGCGCATGATACGCAGCATACTTTTTTCATCACGGTCTTCAAATAGATACTCGTTTATACGTCGCGGACTACCATGCACAAGCAACATACTTAATTTTTCTTCCTGAATCTGAAAGTCGACGCGCAGATGTTGAGGTAGGGTACGTAAATAAGCGCGCTCCTCATCACCGATGATACCATTGGTAAAGCTGATCGAAATTTTGCCCATTGCTTTTTCTTCATCCGTTTTATACGCACAACCGCAATCATCGGAGTTTCTGCCAATACCAAAATCATAATTCCCGGCTATGGTCGGAATACCACGCTTGCGTATTGCGCGAATCACTTCATTCGGCCAAATATTATATCCAACCAAATCACCCAAACAATATATAGCATCGGGCTTTCGCATATCCATATCTGCCAAACAAGCTTCTAATGCGGGCAAATTCGCGTGGATGTCGGAGAAGAGGGCTAGTTTCATTAAGTGATTTTTTGCTTCGGAAGTTTTAGTAGTGAGTAGTGGGTAGTGAGTAGTGGGACTAATTCAGGGCAACTTTGTTGCCTTTTGATGGGAATAATAAATTAATTGATTCAAATGCGACGCATTTATTGCATTTGTCTCACTACCCACTACTCACTACCCACTACCCGCTCTTAAGAACAACAATCCGTTCCACAACAAGCCTTCTCTTCCAAAGGCTTTTCAGCATAAACGGTGATACTGTAAATACCTGTTTGTCCGTTTTTGAATTCGGTGATTTGACCTTGGGTTAGGTAATTGGCCAGAATATCATCCGGAATAATAATGGCCTTTTCTTTTTGGATGGTGATTTGTGTAAAGCCATTCGCTTTAGCTAATTCCAGATATACTTCCTTTTGAATAGCGCCGCTTACACATCCGGCATACATCTCTGCCACATTTTTGAGTGATGCAGGTAATTCACCCATCAATACGACATCTGAGATACTAAAATGTCCGCCGGGTTTTAATACGCGAAACATTTCTTTAAATACACCATCTTTATTGGGCACCAGATTCAACACACAATTGCTGACAATTACATCAGCGATATTGGAGGTCAACGGCATTTTTTCGATGTCGCCCTGACGAAACTCCACATTATTAAATCCAAGTTTATCGGCATTTGCTCTGGCTTTTTCGATCATTTCAGGTGTGAAATCAATACCGATAACTTTGCCGGTTTCTCCGGTTTCAGCGCGTGCAATAAAACAATCGTTACCGGCACCACTGCCCAAATCAACCACCACATCTCCGGCTTTAATTTTAGCAAATTGCGTTGGCAATCCGCAGCCCAAACCCAAATCAGCATCCGGGTTATAGCCTTCGAGCGTTGAGTAGTCGTCGCTCATGATATTGTATACTTCAGTTGTGCAGCAGCCCGAACCACAGCAAGATGTCATATTGGTTTCTTTATCCTGTTTGGCAATTTCAGCGTATTTCTGCTTTACCATTTCTTTTACATCGATTTCGTGTAACATATGATTCAATTTTATGGTTATAATAACATCGTATTATTACGATAGATTTTGACAAAAAAAATCAACAACATTTAATCTTTCCGGCTGTATAGCTTTCGAAAAGACTATTGATATAAGTGTTAGCCTGCTCCCAGGCGACTTCATCGATACAATAACAAATACGCACGCCTTCAATATCCCCTTTAATCAAACCGGCTTCCTTTAATTCCTTCAAATGCTGAGAGACAGTGCTTTGCGACAGAGGTAGCTCATCGACAATATCACCACATACACAGGCCTGCTTTTCGATAAGTAGTCTGAGAATAGCTACGCGTGCCGGATGCGATAAAGCTTTGGCATATTTTGCGAGACGATTGTCGCGCACGGTAAATTCTTCCAGTTTACTGATACCCATATTCGTAATTCAATCGTAAAATTACGATGGATTGGTATATGCACCAAATCTTTTGTGTTAAAGTTTCTGAATTACTTCTTGCAAGTAATCGTAGACACAATAAAACAGCGGGTTCCGTCTTGTAATTCTTTGTATTCGTCGGGGTCGGGAGACGTTTCGATGATATCGGCCGGAATGGGGATGATGCGCTCCTCTACGAGTTCTATGGATTGAAATCCTGCTCTTTGCAATGCCTGCAGATAGGACTCTTGGGTGCTGATACCATTTAGGCATCCGGTGAAGTAAATCATATTGTTCAGCACCGGTTTCGTAAAACTTCCTTTGCAGGTCATATCGCTGAAACTGAGGGTTCCACCCGGTTTTAGGATGCGATAGATTTCAGACAGCACTTTATCTAAATCGGAGGTGAGGCTAAACACGCCATTACTGAGCACCACATCCACACAATTTTCTTTGAGCGGAATACGCTCCATATCTGCCTGTTGGAAGGCAACATTGCCTATGCCCTTTTTCTTGGCAAAATAGGCGGCGTATTGCAATAATTTTTCTGTGAGATCTATACCTATCACCTTACCGGATTCGCCAACACGAGTTGCGGTAATAAAGGTATCGATACCCGCACCACAGCCAAGGTCAACCACTACATCACCCTCTTTTATAGTTGCATGATCAAAAGGAAATCCGCAGCCCAAACCCAGGTTTACTTCATCGATATAGCCTGCTTTTTGTTTGTAATCAGCATCAATTGGATCATAAATCGGTTTACAAATGGTATCGCGCTGTGCATTTGCGCCCTGTTGCGCTGCATATAAGGCGATAGCGGTGTAATCGGTGATGATGGTTTCCTTTATAGTTTTACTCATAATACTGTATGTAATTTAGGCGGCATCAATTCAGCGTAATACCAAAATCGGCACGGTTAAAGTTGAAGGCACCTGTTGGTTGCACACCACAAAGAAACGCAATCAATTTGTCAGTATAGTTATCTAAATGCGTAATTTGCTGAATGCCATGTTCAACAATAGGATCCAGTGTTGTTGCCATCAGTAGTCCGCCATACTGTGTCGTCTGCCAGGTAATCACTTCACCATCGGCTGTAGTTTGAATTACCTCGGCTCCTTCAGGAATTTTGGTATAAGCACCATGTGTGTGCCAACAGGCATGACGCGGCTTCAATCCGGTGTAAACAGGGTGTTCAAAATTGGTATGTGCAATGGGTGGGTTATTCGGATCTTTTACCCACCAATAATTATTTACAGGCCTGTCTTCCCAGATTGCATCCAGCCAATTATGGGTGCAGTCGCCCTCAATAAATATTTTTTTTCCGGCAGCTAAAAAATTAAATAATACCTGTTTGCGTTCGGCTAAGGCCGACTGATTACTTTGAAACGGGACGATTAATGCATCGTATGTGGCTACAGCTGCATCGGTAACATCATATACGTACACTAATTCAACGATATCTTTGTATTTCTCTGCTTTGGCAAAAGTATACTGACTCCAAACGCCATTGAATATCAATCCAATTTTATGCTTACTCATATGTCAATCGTTTTAGGTTGATGTATTTTAGTTTCAGCCCAGGAAATTAATTTTTGATAAAAGCGACCCACTTCCTGCCATGAATCCTGGCCATCGTCATTGGTGCCGAACAACATATCAGCCATAGGTCCGCTGGCGGTGAGCAGCATGGTGCCATTCGTACTCACTTCATCCAATACCATGATAGGCTGCTGCCAGGTATCTTCCAAAATAATATCTGCACCCGGTGCTGCCTGAATATGTCCGCAAGCCCACCAGCCGCTGATACCATTAGAAAAAATAAATTGATGCAAATCAATTCCTTCAAACAATTTGTAGCGATCCTGTACAATCCGGTAGCGGATATCAATGGTTTTATGTGCGTTGTCCATGATCCATGTATTTCCGGGCACCCAATCTGTAAACCAGCCATCAAAGCAAAACATCATCTTGCCGGCATTGAGGAATTCAGCCACCAGATGTTTAATGTTGAACATGGCAATATTATCTGTACCATTCGGCACAATCAGCAAATCGAACGGACTAAAATCCGGATTAAATTGAGGACCAATTGGCAGCAGTGTATACGACACCCTTTGATTAGACCTGAACATGTTTTCGATGCCCTCTATGCCATTACTAACTACGCAAGCATTAATCATATCAATAGTGATAAAGTGGTAAAGCAATAAATTTTTCGTTATCCGGTTGCATGTGCAATCCAAAAAAATGGTCGCAGTACAAACAAATATTTTCCAATTCCTGCGTTTTGGCTTTTGCCTCTTCGTAGGAGATGCCCATATGTTCACCCATTTTCCAAGGTTCACCCTGGTTCAGCGCCTGAAAAACAGGATTTTCTGAAACGCGCAAAAGCACATCACTCACTTTTTCTATCCGGGCATCTCCCATTGGGTATAAGGTACCCGGACAGCAGGGATTAATCTTCCATAATTGAATACTAATTTCCTGAGGCACTTCATCAACACCACCTAAAAATCCGATAGCACCGGATAATATTTTGCAAAAATTATGTTCAGGATCTTTCTTCCATATATTTTTTTCCATTGCGCGACCGCGAGCCCAATTTCCGCCCAGCCACATATCTTCAGTAGCGCCCCAAAATCCAAAACTTGGTGCATCGGTATGCAGATAGGTTTCTTTTTCAACGAGTGGTTTAGTGTTATCGTCGCTCAGTCCTCGCGATAAAAATAAATTGCGCAAGATTTCAATGCGTTCACCTTTTTTCTTGTGATATCTGTCGATACTGGCAATATCAAAACGACTGACTCCCTTAGCCAGCAGTTCATCGAGAATGGCTTCATTCAATAAATCGCCATTGGTTTGCAGCATCACCTGGGTTGCATTGCCATAACGTTGTTTGACAGCGTCTAAGATGGCGTATAATTTTGCTTTATCTGCTAAAGGTTCGCCGCCGCTTAAAATGAGGCGGTCCATTTTTTCAGGCAGATTTTGAACAATCTGTAGGCACTCTTCCGTTGAGATTCTGGCGCCCTGAGGTCCGCTCAGATTATAACAATGATCACATTGATCGTTACACAACTGAGTAAAAACCCAATAAACAGATGCACAATGTGTATATGGTTGAGCGTTCATACAATATTTTGCCAAAATTGAAGTTCCTGAGCCACCCCTGTTTCCTTATCCTGCATAAACTGGCTTTTATCCCCGTAGGTAGTTAACGTGCCATTACGCATAAAAGAAAAATGATCGCCCATTAATAAAGCCTCTTTAATGTCATGTGTTACAAACACAGAGGTTATCTGATATGTTCCCACCAGTTGTTTAAAAAGGCTTTGCATCTGCTGTCTGGTTTCTGCATCTAAGCTACCAAATGGTTCATCCAAAAGCAATACCTTAGGTTTAATCACAATTGCACGTCCAAAGGCCACTCGTTGTCGTTGACCGCCACTTAAGGCCGATGGGCGCTTATCCGAATGCATGCGCATACCCAACGCATCTAACATGTTAAATGTTTGTTGATGCACTTCATCCTCCGGAAGTTTTCGAATTCGGAGTCCGAAAGCAATATTGTCGAAAACGGTGAGATGCGGAAATAATAATGGCTCCTGATAGAGATAAACAATTTGCCGAACCTGAGGTGCTGTTTGGGTAACATCTATATCTTCCAACAGTACTTTACCGGAATCTGCAGGTATTAATCCGGCCAGTATTTTCAACAAGGTTGTTTTACCACAGCCCGACTTTCCCAGTATACTCAGTGTATGTCCCTGTTGAATAGACATATGAATGCCCTGCAATACTGCTTCATTGCCGAAACGCTTATGGATATCCTGGGCTATCAAATGCATGCTTAATAATTTCTCAATACAAATTTTTTATTTATCCATAACAATACCAAGGGTGGCAAAATTAAAATCAGACTGCTAAAGGCAGCCAGGTATATATTCGCTTCACCAATATATTGATATACGCGAATGGTAAGTGTTTGCACCTTGCCTGCGCCGATAAAATTAGTTAAACCAAACTCAAACCAGCTAACAATAAAACTCTGAAACAAGGCGATGAGCACCATTTGTTTTGACATAGGCAACCATACATATCTCCACGTTTGCCATTTTCCCGCACCCAACGTGGCTGAAAGCTGACCGTATGCCTCCATGGAATTATTCCAATGCGATTGAAATAATATGACATTATATGGAAAAATAAGTATGCTTTGCGCAATACAAATACCCATAAAGGTGCCACTCCATCCGAACAGGACAAAATAATAATTAACACAGGCCGCATAAATTACCGGCGATAAAACAAAAGGCAGGTAAGCGATAAACAATAGTAAATTCCGCTTTGGGTGAAGGGCTATCATACGTGAAACAAATAGCGCCAGTGCAACACAGGTTATGCTGACCAGTGCACCAATGCCTAAACTTAATATCAGCGGG
>ERZ795044.1857-NODE-1857-length-18813-cov-13.035345_pt1 | contig 18813 bp, 17 predicted proteins | sample MGYA00375128_ERZ795044 | MGnify/ENA primary metagenome ERZ795044 (study PRJEB30173, sample SAMN05720213) | anaerobic digester metagenome | isolation source: active sludge of municipal wastewater-treating anaerobic digesters | place: USA | collected 2014-12-22 ... | reverse complement strand
GCAGGTCAAACACAAACCGCTCGAAGTTGGAGGCCTTGGAAATATCCATCGACGGACTGGAGGTTTCATGCGTGTCCGCGCTACCACGCACACGGTACACGCCGGTACGGAAGAACTCGTCGAGCACATCGTTTTCGTTGGTAGCAACCACCAGTTTGTCGATAGGCAAACCCATCATGCGGGCGACGTGACCCGCGCAGACGTTGCCGAAATTGCCGCTGGGTACGGTGAAGCTGACCTTGCGGATAGGGGAATTTTCCGACGGGCCGCCCCTAGGAAAATTAGCCCCCTCGGGGGGCAGCGCAGCAGACGAAGTCGCAAGCGTGGGGGCAACATTCGTCGCCTGGAAGTAGCCTGCAAAGTAATAGACAACTTGGGCCATCAGACGCGCCCAGTTGATGCTGTTCACGGTACCAATCTTGTACTTGCGCTTGAATTCCAGATCGTTACTCACCGCTTTCACGATGTCCTGGCAATCATCAAACACGCCTTCAATGGCGATGTTGTGGATGTTCGCGTCCATCAGGCTGAACATCTGTGCCTGCTGGAACGGGCTCATGCGACCGGCCGGGCTGGTCATGAACACCCGCACGCCCTTCTTGCCGCGCATGGCGTATTCGGCCGCGCTACCCGTGTCGCCACTGGTGGCACCCAGAATGTTGAGTTGCTCGCCACGCCGCGCAAGCTCGTATTCGAACAGGTTGCCCAGCAACTGCATCGCCATGTCCTTGAAGGCCAGCGTGGGGCCGTTGGACAGGGCTTCGAGGTGAAGGCCGCTTTCGAGCTGCTTCAGGGGTACGATTTCCTTCGTGCCAAACACGTCTTGCGTGTAGGTTTTCAGGCAGATCGCCTTCAGGTCGGCGGCAGGAATGTCGTCAACGTAAAGCGACAACACCTCAAACGCCAGCGCGCCATAACCCTGTTCCAGATAGACCCTGCGCCAGGCTTCCAGCGTGGCGGCGGTGACCTGCGGGTAGCGCTCCGGCAGGTACAACCCACCGTCCGGGGCCAGGCCTTCGAGCAGGATTTCACAGAAGTGTTTGCGGTCAGGCGAACCTGTTGATGCAGCGCGGGTGGACAGATAAAGCATCAGGCCAGCTCTTCCTTGCGGATGCGCACAATCGGTGCCAGCACCGTGGGCAGCGCCTGCATGCGGGCAATGGCCTCGTTCATCGTGCCTTCACGCGTGTCGTGGGTCAGCATGATCAGGTCGGTCTGCGCCACTGATGCGTCGCCACCCACCTCATCAGCCTCGCGTTGCAGCACGGCATCAATGCTGATGCCGGCGTCGGCCACGATGCCCGTCACCTTGGCCAGCACACCGGCCTGATCGGCAACACGCAGACGCAGGTAATAACTGGTCACCACCTCGCTCATCGGCAAGACTGGCAGGTCACTCATCGACTCGGGATGGAACGCCAGATGCGGCACGCGTTGCGCCGCATCGGCCGTGTGCAGGCGCGTGATGTCCACCAGATCGGCAATCACCGCGCTGGCCGTGGGTTCGCTACCGGCGCCTTTGCCGTAATAGAGCGTGTTGCCCACGGCATCGCCGTTGACCACCACGGCGTTCATCGCGCCTTCCACATTGGCGATCAGGCGTTTGGCCGGGATCAGGCTCGGGTGCACACGCAGCTCGATTCCCTTGGCCGTGCGCTTGGTAATGCCCAAAAGCTTGATGCGATAGCCGAGTTGCTCAGCGTATTTGATGTCCGCTGCACCCAGCTTGGTGATGCCTTCGATGTACGCCTTGTCAAACTGCACGGGAATGCCAAACGCAATCGCCGACATCAGCGTGACCTTGTGTGCCGCGTCCACACCTTCAATGTCAAACGTGGGGTCGGCCTCGGCGTAACCGAGCTTCTGCGCTTCTTTCAGCACCGTGGCGAAGTCCAGCCCCTTGTCGCGCATCTCGGACAGGATGAAGTTGGTGGTGCCATTGATAATGCCCGCAATCCACTGGATGCTGTTGGCCGTCAAACCTTCACGCAGCGCCTTGATGATGGGAATGCCACCGGCCACAGCCGCTTCAAATGCCACCATCACACCCTTGGCATGGGCGGCTGCAAAAATTTCGGTGCCGTGCACGGCCAGCAAAGCCTTGTTGGCGGTCACCACGTGTTTGCCCGCCGCAATGGCTTCCAGTACCAGTTGTTTGGCAATGCCGTAGCCGCCAATCAGTTCGATGACGATGTCGATCTCGGGGTTGGCAATCACCGCGCGGGCATCGTTCACCACTTTGACATCGGGGCCGACGACCGCTTGCGCGCGGGCCACGTCCAGATCGGCCACCATGGTGATCTCGATGCCACGCCCGGCGCGCCGTTTGATTTCTGCCTGGTTGCGGCGCAGCACATTGAAAGTGCCGCTGCCCACGGTGCCGATGCCCAGAAGGCCTACTTGAATGGATTTCATGAATTTTTGAGTACTAAATCGGGCCTCAGCCCTCGTCGATTATGCGCGAGCAGCTACCAATTTAATAGCAACCTGCGATGCCAGTGTGTTTTCCACCTGCACGTTTTGGGTGCCGTGACTCTTGCGATAGCTCTCCAGGAATTTGGCGATACGGCCGATGGCCTCACGCAAGTCATCCTCATGGGGCAGAAACACAATGCGGAAATGGTCTGGCTGCTTCCAGTTGAAGCCGGACCCCTGCACCAGCATGACCCGGGTTTCCTTCAGCAGCTCCAGGAAGAACTGCCGGTCATCCTCGATCGGGTACACCTTGGGGTCGAGCTTAGGAAACATGTACAACGCTGCCTGCGGCTTGACGCAACTCACACCGGGAATCGCCGTAATGAGTTCGTAGGCCAGATCGCGCTGGCGACGCAGACGACCGCCCTCACACACCAGATCATTGATGCTCTGGTAGCCGCCCAGTGCGGTCTGGATTGCCCACTGGCCCGGCACGTTGGAGCACAGCTTCATGTTGCTGAGCATGTTCAGGCCCTCAATGTAGTCGGTGGCGTTCTTCTTGTCGCCCGAGACAATCATCCAGCCCGCACGGTAGCCACAGGAGCGGTAGCTCTTGGAGAGTGAGTTGAAGGTGAGCGTGAGCACGTCGGTGGAAAGGCTCGCCAGCGCCGTGTGTTTGACGCCGTCGTACAGCACCTTGTCGTACACCTCGTCGGCCAGAATCACCAGGCCATGTTCGCGCGCAATGTCCACGATGCTCTTCAGCAGCGCGTCGGAGTACAGCACCCCCGTCGGGTTGTTGGGGTTGATGACCACAATGCCCTTGGTGCGCGGCGTGATCTTGGCGCGGATGTCGTCCAGATTGGGCATCCAGTCGTTGGCTTCGTCGCACAGGTAGTGCACCGGCGTGCCACCCGACAGGCTGGTGGCCGCCGTCCACAGCGGGTAGTCCGGCATGGGTAGCAGCAGCTCATCACCGTTGTCCAGCAAGGCGTTGGTCGCCATCGTGATCAGTTCGCTGGCACCATTGCCCAGGTAGATGTCATCCAGCGTCACGCCAGCGACGCCCTGTTTTTGCGTCTCGTGCATGACCGCCTTGCGCGCGGCGAAGATGCCCTTGCTGTCGGAGTAACCGGCCGAGTTGGGCAGGTTGCGGATCATGTCCTGCTGGATTTCCTCGGGCGCGTCAAAGCCAAACACCGCGAGGTTGCCCAGGTTGAGCTTGATGATTTTCTGGCCTTCGTCTTCCATGTGACGGGCGGCGTCCATGATGGGTCCGCGAATGTCATACAGCACATTGGCCAGCTTGGCAGATTTTTGAATGGGTTTCAAAGTCCCTCCTAGGGTCAGCACCACAGGGTGAAACCTATAATTTGACCACAGTTCCGCACTGGTTTAGTGCGGTGCAGCATCAGATACAACACCCAATTCCACCCACGAGCCCGTATGAAACTCCATCCCGACAAATTTGATGTGCAATCCATCTCGGGTTACGGGCCGGGCTGGATACGGGTTGACGGCGAGCAAATCACGCACAGCGTGGTGATCGCCTCCAGCGGGCAGCGCTTGGCGTGGTGTTGCGCCCGGTTTCAGGATCTGACGGCTGACCACTTCACCAGACTGGCCGAGTTGAGCCCCGAACTGGTGATTTTTGGCAGCGGTGAACGCATCCGTTTTCCCCAACCCCAATGGCTACAGGCCCTGATGGCCAAACGCATTGGCCTGGAAACCATGGACACGCAGGCCGCCTGCCGGACCTACAACATTCTGGCTGGCGAGGGACGCAGCGTTGTGGTGGCTCTTTTGCTGGGTAGTGAATCCTCAGGCAGCGATGCAGGTGCCTGAGGGCCCGTTTTCAGAGTAAAATTGCAGTTTGGTCGGGAGTGCGCAAGCGACAAGCACAAACAAGTTCTCCCGACTCTGTCTGACACATCCTGCAAACGGGAATAAAGTTAAATATGGCGATCGTTGTCAACAAACCCCTCCCCGAATTCGAAGCAATTGCCACTGGTGGCGTCAAGGTGACCAACTCCAGTCACAACGGCAAAACCCTGGTTTTATATTTTTACCCCAAGGACAACACCCCGGGCTGCACCACGGAAGCGATGCAGTTTCGCGACAAGTACAAGGATTTCGTGAAAGCGGGTGCCGCCGTGTTCGGTGTGTCCCGCGACAACATGAAATCCCACGACGAGTTCAAGCTCAAGCTGGAATTGCCATTCGAGCTGATTGCGGACACCGAAGAAAAAATGTGCCACATGTTTGGTGTGGTCAAAAACAAGATCATGTACGGCAAGAAGGTCAAAGGCATTGAGCGCAGCACCTTCCTGATCGGGGCAGACGGTCTTCTCAAGGAAGAATGGCGTGGCCTGAAGGTCCCGGGCCATGTGGACGACGTGCTCAAGGCCGTCAAAGCCCTGAAAAAGGCGGCCTGAGACAACCCACATTGCGGGTTTGGAGGTTTGATTCGGTCATGCATAATGACTCTCATGCCGTTGAAATCTGCAACTGCGTTTGCACCAGCGTATCGTCATCAAGCCGCCTTGGCTCAGGGCGGCTTTTTTGTTTTCTGAACCCTGTTTATACGAGTCATACCACCCATGCCATTGCCTCCCGCACCCGCCAAGCGAGCATCCCTGCTGTCGCACGATGCCTACAACGTTCAGGCCCGCAGTGCGCCCAAACCAGCCAAAAAAACCAGCCGTCCGTCTTCAAACGACCTGATTGATGCCAGGCCGCAGGCCCGCCAACTGGGTGATCGACATGATGGAGAAACAGGGCACCCCCCTCCTCCTTCCGGGAAATTGGCGCGCGCTGCCACGTCGCAGCCTATTCAATTGAAAGCAAATGTTACGGCGACCGACGTGGCGTCACAAGCCCAGCCCGTGGCGAAGCGCAAGAAAGACAAGGCCTCGGGCCCCACCAAGCTGTTTGTGCTGGACACCAATGTGCTGATGCACGATCCCATGTGTCTGTTCCGCTTCGAGGAACATGACATTTTCCTGCCGATGATCGTGCTGGAAGAGCTGGATGGCCACAAGAAAGGCATGACCGAAGTTGCCCGCAATGCACGCCAGACCAGCCGCACGCTGGATGCACTGGCGGGTGCCAATGGCGACGATATCGGCACGGGTCTGCTGCTCGACACCACCGGCCACCGGGAAGCCAAGGGCAAGCTGTTTTTCCAGACCCAGCCGCTGAACTACACGCTGCCCACCAGCCTGCCACAGGGCAAGGCCGACAACCAGATTCTGGGTGTCGTCGCGGCGCTGCGCCTGCAGCATGCGGCGCTGGCCAGTGAATCCAAAGCCGATGCACGTGAAGTGGTGCTGGTGTCCAAGGACATCAACATGCGCGTCAAGGCCCGTGCCCTGGGCCTGGCTACCGACGATTACCAGAATGACAAGACGCTGGAAGACGGCGACCTGTTGTATTCCGGCTCCCTGGCCCTGCCTGCTGACTTCTGGGCCACGCATGGGCAGACGGTGGAGAGCTGGCAGAGCGGCGCACACACGTTCTACCGTATTTCCGGGCCGGTGGTGCCCAGCCTGCTGATCAACCAGTTTGTCTACTTTGAGGCGCCCGGCGAGCCGTCGCTGTATGCGCGTGTGACCGAGATCCGCGGCAAGACGGCGGTCTTCAAAACCCTCAAGGATTTCAACCACCTGAAGAACGCGGTGTGGGGCGTGACCACCCGCAACCGCGAGCAGAATTTCGCGATGAACCTGCTGATGGACCCTGAGGTTGACTTTGTCACCCTCACCGGCACGGCCGGCAGCGGCAAGACGTTGATGGCACTCGCAGCCGGTCTGACCCAGGTGCTGGACGATCGCCGTTACACCGAAATCATCGTGACGCGCGCTACCGTCAGCGTGGGTGAAGACATCGGCTTCCTGCCTGGCACCGAAGAAGAAAAGATGGGCCCCTGGATGGGCGCGCTGGACGACAACATGGAAGTGCTCAGCAAGACCGACACCAGCGCTGGAGAATGGGGCCGCGCCGCCACCAGCGAGCTGATTCGCAGCCGCATCAAGATCAAGAGCATGAACTTCATGCGAGGGCGCACCTTCCTGACCAAATACGTCATCATCGACGAAGCGCAGAATTTGACGCCCAAGCAGATGAAGACGCTGATCACCCGTGCAGGCCCCGGCACCAAGATTGTCTGCATGGGCAATCTGGCCCAGATCGATACGCCTTACCTCACCGAAGGCTCATCGGGCCTCACGTTTGCCGTAGACAAGTTCAAGGGCTGGCCGCACGGTGGACACATCACGCTGGCCCGCGGTGAACGATCCCGGCTGGCAGACTTTGCCAGTGAAGTGCTATAGAAAATATAGCTGGTTACGCATATTCCAGAAGGGCTGGGGGCTGATTTACCTTAAAAATCATCTCCTGTGCCACTGGCCAGGCTCTCAAAACGGGTTTGCGATTTCTGGAAGTACAGCTTGACGGTGCCGGTGGGGCCGTTACGCTGCTTGGCGATGATGATCTCGGCCACGTTCTCTTCCTTGGACTCCTTGTTGTAATAGTCGTCCCGGTAGATGAACATGATGACGTCGGCATCCTGCTCAATGGCACCGGACTCGCGCAGGTCGCTCATCATCGGGCGCTTGTCGGTGCGCGACTCAACCCCACGGCTGAGCTGCGACAGCGCAATCACCGGACACTGAAGCTCCTTGGCCAGCATCTTGAGGCCACGCGAGATCTCGCCCACTGCGGTGGCGCGGTTCTCATCGCTCATGCTGCTGGACACACTCATGAGCTGCAGGTAGTCCACCACGATCAGGCCGAGCTTGCCGCACTGGCGCGCCAGGCGCCGGGCATTGGCGCGCAACTCACTGACCGTGAGACCTGGTGTCTCATCGATGTGCAAGGACACATTGCGCAGCTTCTCGATGGCTTCCGTCAGTCGCGGCCATTCTTCATCTGACAGTTTGCCGGTGCGCAGATGCCCCTGATCAATGCGGCCGATGGAGCCCACGATACGAACAGCCAGCTGTGAGGCGCCCATTTCCATGGAAAACACGGCGACCGGCAGCCCTTCATTCAATGCCACGTGTTCGGCAATATTCACTGCCAATGCTGTTTTTCCCATGGATGGGCGTGCCGCCAACACGATCATGTCGCCCGCCTGCATGCCTGACAAATACCGATCCAGGTCGTAAAAGCCGGTGGGTACGCCGGTGATGTCATTCGGGTTGTCAGCCATTTCCTGAACCCGGTCCAGCAGGCTCACCACCAGCGAATCCATGCCCTGGAAGCCCTGCTTCATGCGGGAGCCCTGCTCGCCGATGTTGAAGATCTTCTGCTCGGCTTCGTCCACGATGGTGGCAACAGGTCGCCCCTGCGGATTGAAGGCGTTGGTGGCGATTTCGTCGCTGGCGCTGACCAGTTTGCGCAGGATGGATCGCTCCCGCACAATTTCGGCATAACGACGAATGTTGCCCGCACTGGGAACGTATTGCGCCAGTGAGTTGAGGTAGGCCAGACCACCCACCTCTTCCGCTTTGCCCAGACTGTGCAAGTGTTCAAACACGGTGATCACGTCAGCCGGTTTGGAAGCGTTGATCAGGCCTCCAACTGCAGCAAACACCAGCTTGTGTTCATAGCGGTAAAAGTCACCCTCAACCAGCAGATCACCCACACGGTCCCAGGCGGAGTTGTCCAGCAGCAGGCCTCCCAGCACACTGGATTCCGATTCGATGGAATGGGGCGGGATGCGCAACTGGGCGACCTGGCGGTCTTGACCAAAATCGTCAACAGCTGAAAGGACGGCAGACATGTGGATAGAGATAGGTTCTTTGGGGAAATTTGCCAACCGGCGAAAGTTCAATGCTACGCCCTGGGCCGGATGACGTCATCGGATAACCCTGTGGATAAACGGGGGGTTTCCTGCAAATGGCTGTGGAAAAACCCGGCTGAAAAACAAAAAGCCGTCGGGCATGACCCCGACGGCTTTCATTCACAAAAGACCGAAGTCGGTGCGAATTAAGCGGTTTCGCCGTAAACCGACACGGTGATGTCAACCACCACGTCGGTGTGCAGGGCCACACTGACCGTGCTGTCACCCACGACCTTGATCGGGCCATTGGGCATGCGGATCTGGGACTTCACAACCTTGTAACCCAGCTTGTTCAGTTCTTCGGCGATGTCGTAGTTGGTCACGGAACCAAACAGGCGGCCATCCACACCAGCCTTTTGGGTCAGCTTGGCGGTAGAACCTGCCAGCTTTTCACCCAGAGCCTGGCACTCGGCCAGCTTGGCGGCAGCCGCTTTTTCCAGTTCAGCGCGCTTGACTTCGAATTCCTGCTTGGCAGCAGCGGTGGCGCGACGGGCGCGGCCGGAAGGGATCAGGAAGTTGCGGGCATAGCCGTCTTTGACCTTGACGATTTCGCCGAGATTGCCAAGGTTCACAACCTTGTCGAGCAGAATGATTTGCATGGTGTGACTCCCTTAGATGCGGTGCTGATCGCTGTACGGCAGCATCGCGAGGAAACGCGCGCGCTTGATGGCGGTGTTGAGCTGGCGCTGGAAAATGGCACGGGTGCCAGTCAGGCGAGCAGGAATGATCTTGCCGTTTTCGGCGATGAAATCACGCAGGGTGTCGATGTCTTTGTAATCGATCTCTTCGACGCCCGTGACGGTGAAGCGGCAAAAGCGCTTGCGCTTGAACAGCAGGTTTTGTGCGGGGCGCTTGGGGCGCTTGTCTTTACTGAAACGTTTTGGTCCGGCCATGATGGACTCCTAAATTAATTTTGCAAAAATTCTTGAATGTGGAAAACAACGTGTTTGCCGTTGCGGGGAGTTGCCAGAAAACCGCTGAACTTCCAGATACTGCCGGGGGCCTGCTTCGCAAGCCGCTCGGCTATGGCACTGAAAGCCACCGCTTTCACAGCCGCCTTGACCTGTCTGGTTTGACCTGCCTCCTGCACTTCCGACTCGTGTTCGAGTTTCAGGTTCAGGGCTGGTAAACCGGCCGGTGTGTACCGCATCGCTTCAAGCTCAACAATACTGGCCGTCAGAATCAACAGGTTGGCTGTTTCACTCACTCCTCAACAACACAGCGCGGTCTTATCGGTCTGAACCGTGAAACTCGGCTTGCTGGGTCTTGCGGGCGTCTTCACGCTCCACCGTCTTCATCATCGAAGAAGGACCGGTATCGGCCTTTTTCTTGGACACGGTCAGGTGACGCAACACGGCATCGTTGAACTTGAACGCATGTTCCAGTTCAGCCATCACGGCCTGATCGGCCTCGATGTTGACGCACAGGTAGTGAGCCTTGGCCAGCTTGTTGATCATGTAGACCAACTGGCGACGACCCCAGTCTTCAACACGGTGCACCTTGCCACCGCCAGCGGTGATCATGCCCTTGTAACGCTCCAGCATGGCCGGAACTTGTTCGCTCTGATCCGGATGGATCATGAGGATGATTTCGTAATGACGCATTGATACTCCTTGTGGATTGCCCATAACGGGCGGCCAAAATGGCGGATAAGCCACCCTCAGCGTCTAAAAGAGGTGTGGCAAGGCGAAGCCCGCCATTATATGCCATTCAGGGCCCCGTCAGCAATCAGCTCCCAACCGCGCTTGTGTTGGAGCGGCAGGCCAAAAAAAAGCCCGGCCACCGAAAGTGGCCGGGCCTTGATCTGACTTTCAGGTCAGATCAGGTCATTTCCAGCTGGTTGATCAGCTGGCCTTCAGGTTGGGGTAGCGCACATACTCCACCAGTTCCTGGACTTTCTTGCTGGGCGCTGGCGTTACCATGCTGACCAGAATAATCACCAGGAAGCCTGCGGGCACGCCAAACAGGCCAGCCGAGATGGGCTGGATGTCCCACCACAACTGAATTGGGGACGTCACACCAAAGATCCCACGCAGCCAGGGCTGGGTCGTGACCATGTAGTAGAACGTGGTACCCAAACCTACAACCATGCCCAGCGACGCGGCAATACCCGTTGCACGCTTCCAGAAAATACCCAGGGTAAGTGCAGGGAAGAACGCCGCAGCCGCAAACGAGAACGCCGCGGACACCAGGAACAGAATGTCCGCTGGTTTCTGCGCCGCCACGTAGGCAGCAGCCAGGGCCACCACCAGCAGCAGGGTCTTGGATATCGCAACACGGCGAGCGGTTGATGCGTTCGGATCGATCATCTTGTAGTACAGATCGTGGCTCAGTGCATTGGCAATGGTCAGCAGCAAGCCGTCAGCCGTTGACAGCGCCGCAGCCAGACCACCCGCAGCCACCAGGCCGGAGATCACGTAAGGCAGACCACCGATTTCCGGTGTAGCCAGCACAACGATGTCACCACCGATGGACATTTCATTCAACTGCAGCAAACCGTCCTTGTTGATGTCAACGACCGACAGCAGGGTTGGGTCCACCTTGTTCCAGGCGGCAACCCAGGCCGGCAGCTGATCCATTGGCGTGCCAATCAGCACCGAGAACACCTCAAACTTCACCAGCACAGCCAGGGCCGGCGCCGTGAAGTACAGCAGGAAAATGAAGAACAGTGACCAGCTCACCGACTCACGGGCTTCCTTCACACTGGGCACGGTGTAATACCGCATCAGAATGTGCGGCAACGCAGCGGTTCCAACCATCAGGCAGAAAATCAGCGCCAGGAAGTTGCGACGCGAGACGTCATAAGCCTTCTGGGCAGCGGCATCACCGTTCGGGTCACCCGCGTACTGTGTCGCATGCGCAGGCATGCCATTGAGCGGTCTGGACTTGGTATCCGCGCCGGCCTTGGCGGCGGTCCACGCTTTGGTCGCCGCTGCAGCATCCTTGGGCATGCCTGCCAGTGCTTTTTCAGCCGCTGTGATTTCCGACGCAGCGCCATTGGCAGCTTTCAGATCAGCGAGCTTTTTCTCGGCGGCAGCCCTGTCAGCAGCCAATGCGTTCGCCGGGTCTTTCAGCTTCTCAGCCAGTGCGGCCGAGCGTTGCTTGAAGACTTCGCGCACTTCCAGCTCTTTCGGATCATTGGTCAGCTTTTTCTCCAGCGCAGTTACTTTTTCCAGCTGGAAGCCGTAGATTGCCTGAGGAACGGGAACGCTGGTCTGCTTGATGGACAGCCACACCACCGGGATCATGTAGGCCACGATCAGAATGATGTACTGCGCCACCTGCGTCCAGGTCACCGCGCGCATGCCGCCCAGGAACGAACAGACCAGAATACCGCCCAGACCCAGGAAAATCCCGAGTTCGAACGCCACGCCAGTCAGACGGGAAGTGATCAGGCCCACGCCGTAGATCTGCGCCACTACATAGGTGAAGGAGCACAGAATGGCTGCAATGATGCCAATGAAACGCGGCAGGTTGCCGCCATAACGCTCGCCCAGAAAGTCTGGCACCGTGAACTGGCCGAACTTCCGCATGTACGGCGCGAGGAACAGCGCCACCAGACAGTAGCCGCCCGTCCAGCCCATGATGAAGGCCAGGCCGCTGTAACCGGTGAGGTACAGCGTTCCGGCCATGCCGATGAAGGACGCAGCCGACATCCAGTCAGCACCGGTCGCCATGCCGTTGTAGATGGCCGGTACCCGGCGACCCGCAACGTAGTACTCGGCCGCATCGTTGGTACGGCTCATGATGCCGATACCCGCGTACAAACCGATGGTGGCCAGCAGGAAGATGAAGCCGATCCATTGCCTGGACAAGCCCATTTGCTCAAGGATGGCCAGAACCACCACAAAAATGAGAAATCCACCGGTGTACCACTTGTAAACCTTGTTCAGATTTTGCTTAAACGCTGCTTTGGAGGCAGAGTTGCTGACGTTGCTGTCAACAGAGCCAAACATTCCAGCCATGATCAGTCCTCGCTTTCTTGAACACCGTGCTCGATGTCCAGCTTGCCCATGTAGCGGGCATAAAACCAGATGATCACACAGTAGATCACCAAAGAACCTTGTGCTCCCATCCAGAAGCTAAAGGGCCAACCGAAGAAATTGAAACTCAGTTCGCGGGCGTAGTAGCTCACGACAAAAGTCACCACGAACCAGATCGCCAGCAACACGGCTGTGATATTGAGGTTCTTCTGCCAGTACCGTCGATGGTTCTCGCTTATCTGCTGCATGTCATTACCTCCAACAACAACAAGACCCTTTCGGGCGTATCACGATCACCACTTGTCCCCTCAAGCGTGGCCTGCAAGCCGGATCGCGTTCGTACAAGTACCCACTCAGTTGGTGGGCGTGCCACCGGAACTACGCTATGCGCAGTCCGGTTTCACGCTCCAGCTGGGCGGCCACTTTGGGCTCGAACCCTTTGAGGTGGCGAATGATCTTCTCCGCCTCATCGGGTTGTTGCCGGTCAACATGAACCCGCGCCAGCTGATACCAGCCAAACGGGCTCATGGGTTGCAGTTCTGTGTTGATCTTGAGCGCTTCAATGGCCTCATCGAAGCGGCGCTCCTTGATGAGCACCAGCGCCAGGCCATACCAGGCACGATCCATCTTGGGCTCAGCCTCCAGGGCACGGCGAAAGGCTGGCTCGGCCTCGGTGTGACGTCCCATTTCGTCCAGCATGTAGCCGAGGTTGAACCAGGCAGCCGAGTTGTCAGGGTGCGCGGTTGCCAGTTCCTGCAAGGCAGCAACGGCCCCATGCTTGTCTCCAAGCTGGCCCAGAAGATGGGCCCGGCTGGCCATGACATAGCGGTTGCGCGGCGCCAGCGCCAGCATCGCATTAAAACGCTGCAGCGCGGCTTCGCGCTGGCCAAAAACCAGCAGCGTAACCGCCTGCATCTTGAGGAACAGGTAATTCAGCGGTTTCATCCCTTGCACCCGACCATGTTGACGCTGATGCAGTAATCAATCTTCCACAGCGAGACTGCAATGTAGAAGATGGCTACCAGCACAGCGGCGACGAAGCCGATCTGTGAGTCCGCAATCTGTCTGGGTGCCAGCCAGCGGGCCAGCATGAAAAATGGCCGGTTGATGATCTGGAAGATCTGGTAAAAAAAGTTATTTGTTCGCTTGGCGCCCGCCAAAACGTACAGCAAGCCCTGCCCCAGCAAGGCAAGCGCTGCGATATAAAGAATCAGCTGGAGGATATTGATCGTGAGCAACATATTGGCGTTTGGTGGCGCCATTGTTGACTCGGGGCTTACCGGACTCTTACAAATCCTGACAAAGCTGACAGCTCTAGGGAATACCCATTCAGGGTTTTCCCTAGAGCCGAGAGCTATCCGGCCAATCAGCTTTTAGCGGCCAGACGGCGCCACGTCTCCACCACGGAGTCCGGATTCAGCGAAATGGAACTGATGCCCTGCTCCATCAGCCAGGCTGCAAAGTCCGGGTGGTCACTGGGCCCCTGGCCACAAATGCCCACGTATTTGCCCTGTGCCCTGCAAGCCTTGATGGCCATGCTGATCAGTGCCTGGACCGCGGGGTCGCGTTCGTCAAAGTCAGCGGCCAGCAACTCCAGGCCGGAGTCCCGGTCCAGCCCCAGCGTGAGCTGGGTCAGGTCGTTGGAGCCAATCGAGAAGCCGTCGAAGAATTCCAGGAACTCATTCGCCAGAATCGCATTGCTCGGGATCTCGCACATCATGATGATCTTGAGACCCGCCTCGCCCCGCTTGAGACCGTGCTGGGCCAGCAGCCGGGTCACTTTTTGCGCCTGCGCCAGCGTCCGCACAAAAGGCACCATCACCTCCACATTGGTCAGACCCATGTCATTGCGCACCCGCTTGAGCGCCTCGCACTCCATGGCGAAGGCTTCACCAAACTCGGCGCTGATGTACCGCGTCGCACCCCGAAAGCCGAGCATCGGATTCTCTTCTTCTGGCTCATAACGGCTGCCACCAATCAGCTTGCGGTATTCGTTGCTTTTGAAATCTGACAGCCGCACGATGACCGGTTTGGGCCAGAACGCAGCCGCAATGGTGGCCACACCCTCAGCCACGCGGTCCACATAAAAAGCCCTGGGCGATGCATGGCCACGCGCCACGGATTCCACCGCTTTCTTCAAATCAGCATCCACATTGGGATAGTCCAGAATCGCCTTCGGATGCACACCAATGTTGTTGTTGATGATGAATTCCAGCCGCGCCAGGCCCACACCGGCATTGGGAAGCTGACAGAAATCAAACGCCAGCTGCGGATTGCCCACATTCATGGAAATCTTGACGGGGATATCCGGCATGGCGCCGCGCTGCACCTCGGTCACTTCGGTTTCCAGCAACCCGTCATACACAAAACCGGTATCACCCTCTGCGCAGCTCACGGTAACCAGAATGCCGTCCTTGAGCGCTTCCGTTGCATGGCCACAGCCCACTACGGCCGGAATGCCCAGCTCGCGCGCAATGATGGCCGCATGGCAGGTTCGGCCGCCCCGGTTGGTCACGATGGCAGACGCGCGCTTCATCACAGGCTCCCAGTTGGGGTCCGTCATGTCGGTCACCAGAATGTCGCCGGCCTGCACCTTGTCCATCTCGCTGATGTTGTGCACGATGCGCACCGGTCCGGTGCCGATTTTCTGGCCGATGGCACGGCCCTCGACCAGCACGTTGCCCCTGCCCTTGAGCTTGTAGCGGTGCTCGGCCTTGCCAGCGCTCTGGCTCTTGACGGTTTCGGGACGCGCCTGAAGGATGTACAGCTCGCCGTCCAGCCCGTCTTTGCCCCATTCGATATCCATGGCACGGCCGTAGTGCTGCTCAATGACCAGCGCATAAGAGGCCAGTTTCTCGACGTCGGCATCGCTCAGCGAATAGCGGTTGCGCATTTCGGTGGGTACATCGGTGGTCTTGACCAGCTTGCCCTTCAGCGGACCATCGGACGCCTTTTCAGCCGCCGTGGTGAACTCCATCTGGATGAGTTTGGAGCCCAGGCTGCGGCGAATCAGCGCCCGTTTGCCCGCCCGCAACATGGGCTTGTGCACATAGAACTCGTCCGGGTTCACGGCGCCCTGCACCACCGTTTCACCCAGACCATAACTGGAGGTGATGAACACCACGTCCTCGAAACCCGACTCGGTGTCGATCGTGAACATCACACCCGAAGCGCCCAGGTCCGAGCGGACCATGCGCTGAATGCCGGCACTCAAGGCCACGTGTTCATGGGCAAAACCCTTGTGCACCCGGTAGCTGATGGCACGGTCGTTGTAAAGCGATGCGAAGACTTCCCTGATTTTGTGCAGGATCGCCTCGATACCGATCACATTGAGAAACGTCTCCTGCTGTCCCGCAAAAGAAGCGTCTGGCAGGTCTTCGGCCGTCGCCGACGAGCGCACCGCAAAGGTGGCCTTCGGGTTACCCGCGGTCAGGGTGGCAAACTCGGATCGAATGGCCTGTTCCAGGTCAGCCGGGAACGGCTGTGCTTCGACCCAGGCCCGAATCTCGGCGCCGGTCTGGGCCAGGGCCCGGACATCGTCCGTGTTGAGGGCGTGCAGACGGGCATTGATTTTGTCTCCCAAGCCGCCAAAGCTGAGGAAATCGCGAAAAGCATGAGCCGTCGTGGCAAAGCCTGTCGGCACCTTCACGCCCGAGGGCAGGTGCGAGATCATTTCGCCGAGGCTGGCGTTCTTGCCGCCAACTGACTCGACGTCAGACATTCTCAGGTTTTCAAACGGAACGACCAGGGCGGTCGGGCTGAATAGTGCAGACATGGGGAGACTCCAGAGTTTAAAAACCGGCCTGCCAGTGCGCCGCCAGCTTCAGGCGGTCTGGCTGTGCCCAACCATGCCGCGCCAGAACTGTTGTTCTGGTTGTCTGGTGCAACACATGGATGGGTGTCAGGAAATACGTCAGCAATTGCTTTAAATTGCAATGATTGTAGGGCGCGGCCCACCCCAAAACACCGCTTGTGCTTGCAAAATGCTGAATCCAGACTTTTTGCGCAAATCATGCCCCATCGCACTGTATTTTTTGTTTCCGACGGCACCGGCATCACGGCCGAAACCTTTGGCCATGCCATCCTGGCCCAGTTCGACATGAAGGCCAAGTACGTCCGGCTGCCCTTTGTTGACTCGGCCGACAAGGCCCACCAGGCGGTGCGGCAGATCAACCACACCGCCGCGGTAGAAGGCGTCAAGCCCATTGTGTTCACCACGCTGGTGAACATGGAGATCCTGAAAATCATCGAGGAGACTTGCCGGGGCATGCTGCTGGACATGTTCGGCATGTTTGTGCACCCACTCGAAAAGGAACTGGGACTGAAATCCAGCCATCGGATTGGCCGATTCAGCGATGCCAGCAAAAGCAAGGAATACCAGAGCCGCATCGAGGCGATCAACTTCTCGCTGGCGCACGACGATGGTCAATCCAACCGCGATCTGGAGCACTCGGACGTCATTCTGGTGGGGGTGAGCCGCAGCGGCAAAACACCCACCTCGCTGTACCTGGCCATGCAATACGGGCTGAAGGCCTCGAACTACCCGCTGATTCCCGAAGATTTTGACCGCCAGCACCTGCCACCCGCGCTGATGCCCCACCGGCAAAAGATCTTCGGCCTGACGATCCAGCCTGAGCGCCTGAGCGAGATCCGCAACGAGCGTCGGCCCAACTCGAAATACGCCTCGCTGGAGAACTGCCGCATGGAAGTGGCCGAGGCCGAAAGCATGATGCGCCGCAGCGGCATCCGCTGGCTGTCCACCACCACCAAGTCGATTGAAGAGATTGCCACCACCATTCTTCAGGAGATCCGGCCGGAGCGACTGGTGTATTGATTGCCCGCAATTCGCTATTATTTTGGTAGCTTCTTGCGCATATCCAGCAAGGGCTAAGGGGCTATTTCACTCACATATTCAGGTCATTTGAGTTCTGCAGGTTTGGGCGCTGCGATAAACCAAACCTTTGCCGACACTGGCTGAAGTTTGTGGTTTCCGCGATGTCTTGTTGCAAATGATATTCATTCTCATTTATAATGACGTTACACCATTCTGCTACCTTGCCATTGCAGACTTCTTTTTAAACTATGACTTTGACTGAGCGCCCTCCTCCCATGCCCATGAACCGCAATCTGGTGATCGCGTCCAGTGTCGTGTTGTTTCACGTCGCGGCACTATGGGCGTTGCAGACAGGTTTGCTTCGCCGCGCGATGGAGGTGATCGTACCGGTCGAAATTTTCAGTGAATTCATCGAGCCACCGGCACCCAAAATCACCCCGCCGCCGCCCACACCGCCAGCACCTGTCAAACAAGCTGTTGCCAGGGCCCCTGCTCCGGCCAAGGCTCCTGTTCCGCAACCCTTGGCCATTTCAGATCCCACGCCCGAGCCCCTGGCGCCCACCGGAGTTGTCACGCCGCAACCACCGGCTCCGGATGTGGTTGTCGCGGCACCGGTGGTCACTGCTGCCGTGGCACCACCTGCCCTACCCAAACTGGAGTTACCGTCCAGCGAAGCTGAACACCTCAGCAATCCATTGCCTTCGTATCCACGAATCAGTAATCAGTTGCGCGAAGAAGGCACCGTCATTCTTGCCGTGCTGGTAGGCGTAGACGGGCTCCCGAAATCGGTGGAAATCAAGCGTTCCAGTGGTTTTGATCGCTTGGATCAAGCGGCGTATGCGGCCGTCGTGAAGTGGCGTTTCGTACCTGGAAAACGCAACGGCATAGTGACTGCCATGCCTTACGACCAGCCCGTCAAGTTTTACCTCAAATAGTTTCAACTGGAGTTTCTAAATGGAATCGCAACTCGGCCTCGTCAACGTCTGGACCCAAGGTGACTGGGTCACCAAAACCGTCGCCCTGCTGCTGCTGGTCATGTCGCTCGCTTCATGGATGGTGATCGTCCTCAAGGCGCTGGACATCATCAAATTCAAGAAGCTTGCCAATGGCGCCGAAGCCTTCTGGCACAGCGCCGATTTTGCAGAAGGCCTGGCCAAACTCGGCGCGGACCGCAGCAACCCGTTTCGCCAACTGGCTGAAGAGGGGCGCGAAGCCACCACGCATCACCGCAACACCAAGGCTCAGTTGCATGACACACTGGACGTGAGCGATTGGGTGACGCGCTGCCTGCGCAATTCGATTGACGACACCACTGCCCGGTTGCAAAGCGGGCTGGCCGTGCTGGCCTCGGTCGGATCCACCGCGCCGTTTGTGGGTCTGTTTGGCACCGTCTGGGGCATCTACCATGCACTGATGAGCATCGGCCTCGCCGGCCAGGCAACGATTGACAAGGTGGCCGGCCCGATTGGCGAGGCGCTGATCATGACCGCGCTGGGTCTTGCGGTGGCCATTCCCGCCGTGTTGGGCTACAACGCGCTGGTGCGCGGCAACAAATCCATCATCACCAAGCTCAACCGCTTTGGTCATGACCTGCACGCCTACTTTGTTACCGGCGCCCGCGTGAGCGTGGCGGGCGATGGCAAGGTGGTCCCGATGAAGAAAGCGTAAGGAGTCATCATGGCCTTCGGTACCCAGGACGAACCCGACGAGGTGATGAACGAGATCAACATGACGCC
>ERZ795044.1851-NODE-1851-length-18862-cov-7.340937_pt1 | contig 18862 bp, 13 predicted proteins | sample MGYA00375128_ERZ795044 | MGnify/ENA primary metagenome ERZ795044 (study PRJEB30173, sample SAMN05720213) | anaerobic digester metagenome | isolation source: active sludge of municipal wastewater-treating anaerobic digesters | place: USA | collected 2014-12-22 ... | reverse complement strand
GAGAAATAAAACATGAGCAATACGAAAATATTTTATCTGCCCGACCTCGGCGAAGGCTTGCCGGATGCCGAGATTGTCGAGTGGATGGTAAAAGTCGGCGACGTCATTCGTCTTGATGAACCATTGGTTTCGATGGAAACCGCGAAAGCCGTGGTGGAACTGCCATCGCCGGTCTCCGGAAAAATCCTGAAGCTCGCTGGCGGGCCCGGTGATGTCATCAACACCGGCGCCTTGCTGGTGGAATTCGAAATGGACATGAGTCTTCCGCAGCGCGCCGAAGCGCAGGATACCGGGCATCAGCATGGTGCAGCGGCGCATGCAGAAACCCCACAAGCGAATTCAGCGATTCCGCCGACCGTCGTTGCGCCGACTGAAGAAGTGCCGAAATCCGCCGATGCCGGCACCGTGGTCGGCGCGATGCAAAGCAGCGATACCGTTCGTAGTGAACAGACATTGGCGATTGGTGGTGTCAAAGCAGTTCCCGCCGTGCGTGCGCTTGCCAAAAAACTCGGCGTCGATCTTGCCCGCGTCAATGCGACGGGGGCCGGCGGAGTCGTGACCATGAGCGATGTCAAAAATGCGGCGGCCAATGGCAGTGCAAAACCGCAAGCTGCCGTACGTGCACAAGCAGCACCGATGGCGACGGCGTCATTGTTCGGCAATGACGCGCCTCCGCCTGCCCTGCGTGCGCCATCAACAACGCCTGCGGTGAAAAAAGCCGATGCCCCGCTGGATGTGGACCAGCCGATTCGCGGCGTGCGCCGCAACATGATCCGCGTAATGAGCGAAGCCCATGCGCAAGTCGTGCCGACGACCTTGATGGATGACGCCGATATCCATTCCTGGGCACCGGGTGAAGACATTACCGTTCGCCTGATTCGCGCCCTCGTGGTGGCTTCGCAGGCAGTACCTGCCTTGAACTCCTGGTTCAACGGCAAGGAAGGCACCTTGCGCCGACATTCCAGAGTCGATATCGGCATAGCGGTCGACACCGACGACGGTCTGTTCGTACCGGCCCTGCGAAATTGCGAAAACATGACTGCACAGGATGCCCGTCAAGCCATCAATCGCATTCGCGAACTGGTGAAAACACGCGCGATTCCGCCGGAAGAATTACGCGACTTCACGATCGTGCTGTCGAACTTCGGCGTGTTTGCCGGCAAGTATGCAACGCCCGTGGTTACGCCGCCCTGCGTTTGCATCGTGGGGGCCGGCCGCCTGTTCCATGAGTTGGTACCCGTGCTTGGCGGAGTGGAAACGCATCGCATCATGCCGATCTCGCTAACCTTCGATCACCGCGCCTGCACTGGCGGCGAAGCGGCACGTTTCCTTCGTGCATTGCTGGATGATTTACAACGCGCACGCTGATCTGATGCAAAGTTGATTGACCGCATGAATCCACGGGGAAAATAGGTCGATACGCGATAGAAGAATTTTCCAAGTGAGCGATGTCAGCCGCTCCTAAGGCATTTCGGCCCATTGCCCGACTGTCACACGATCACGATGTTCAAGATCCCTGACTGTTTCGATATGGACAAAACCCGCTTCGAAAAACAATCCGCGCACGGCTTCGCCCTGATCAAAACCGTGCTCGATCATCAGCCATGCATGCGGCAAACAATGCTTTTGTGATTGCGAAACAATGAGGCGGATATCATCGAGGCCATCCGAACCCGAAACCAATGCAGACAGGGGTTCGAAACGAAGATCCCCCAATGACAGATGCGGGTCGTTGCTCGGGATATACGGCGGATTGCTGACGATCAAATCGAATTTCCGGTTTTGCAATCCGGCGAACCAGTCGCTTTGAATGAATTCGACTCGCAGATGATTTGTCCGTGCATTTTCGATTGCCACGGCAAGCGCATTCGCGCTTTTATCAACGGCGACCACTTCGGAGTTTTTGCATTCACTTGCCATTGCCAATGCGATAGCACCCGTTCCCGTACCCAGATCAAGAATGCGAAGTTTTTTATCGGGCGAAAATTTCGAAATCGCCAACTCGACCAACAGTTCCGTTTCCGGCCGCGGGATCAGGGTATCGGCAGTGACTGCCAAATCGAGTGTCCAGAACCCGCGTGATCCGATGATATGGGCGACAGGCTCGCCGGCTTTGCGACGCTGCAGCAGTTCAAGGAATTCTGCCTGCATCGCGGGAGGCAATTCGTCATCGCCATGCGCAATAAACCATGCACTGTTTTTTTCGAGCACGAAGCCGAGCAGCAGCTCGGCATCGATGCGGGCGGATTCCGATCCGATTTCCGAACTTGCCTCGCGCAGCAAGGCGGCAATCGTTGCCATTACGCCGCCAGCAGATGGATCAATTCCACCAGGCAGGCGCAGATAAAACCACCGAGGAAAAACAGGTAGGAAAGACGAAGAAAACGATATTTGAAATGCGCAAGGTAGTAACCAATCGCATACACGTCTTTCGCCATGGTTTCGTATACCGAGCCATCGGCTTTCAGGGCTTCGGAAATTTCATCGAGAAAGCGCTCGCGCGGCAATTCGGCAAAATGGCCGAAAAACATCAGGTTGAATTGCGGTGGCAATTCACCCGGACCGATTCGCAATGGCCGGTACTTGGGCAGCACCGCGATGATGGCAAGCAGCAAGGCAATCAGCACGAATCCGGCCAGTGTCAGCATGGCTGCACGCAGGTCGGGATCTTTCAGATTGGCCAGAATCATCGTCAATACGATCGACGAAACGGTGATCAGGATATTGGCCTTGTTGTCGGCCATGACCGACAACTGGACATGATGTTGCTGCATGGTTCGCAGCATATTGTCGCTGGTATTTCGCTCCGGAATGGCAGCGAAAGCCTCTTCGATTTTCTGGTTTTCGGTTTGCGGATTTGTCGTCATTGCGGCACCTCGGGTAGCGGAATGATAACGCGCAATCCGCTTGCTCGGGTGCCGTCGGACAGAATGCTTGCCGGCTCCGGATGAAACACGACCCGGTCCGGAATGATCCGGTACCGGGTCGGGTCTATGTCGCAATGAAGTCTTGAGCGCTTGTCGCCGTTAAGAATTTACGCAAGGTCGAAGCGGTCATTGTTCATGACTTTGGTCCAGGCCGCGACGAAGTCGGTTACAAACTTTGCTTGAGCATCGCCGGTCGCATAGACCTCGGCAATTGCCCGCAACTGCGAGTTGGAGCCGAACACGAGATCAACAACCGTTCCCGTCCACTTCACTTCGCCGGTCTTGCGATCACGGCCTTCAAGCACATTGGCATCACCGGCCGAACGCTTCCAGCTCGTGCCCATATCCAGCAGGTTCAGGAAGAAATCGTTGCTCAGGGTTTCCGGGCGCTTGGTGAACACGCCATGCTTGGCCTGTCCGACGTTGGCATTCAAGGAACGCAAGCCGCCGACCAGGACCGTCATTTCCGGTGCTGTGAGCTTGAGTAATTGCGCCTTGTCGATCAGCAGTTCCGCTTGTTTGTCTGCAAATTCTTTCTTGGCGTAGTTACGGAAACCGTCGGCATTCGGTTCGAGCGGAGCGAACGAATGGGCATCGGTCTGTTCCTGCGTCGCGTCCGTGCGGCCTGGAGCGAAGGGCACAGTCACGTCACTTCCCGCTTTTTTCGCAGCAGCTTCGATGGCTGCGCTACCGCCCAGCACGATGAGATCGGCCAGCGACACTTTCTTGCCGCCGGTAGCCGAAGCGTTGAACTCGGCCTGGATGGCTTCAAGTTTGGCCAGAACCGTCACCAACTGCGCCGGCTGGTTGGCTTCCCAATCTTTCTGTGGCGCAAGACGAATACGTGCGCCGTTCGCACCGCCACGCTTGTCGCTGCCGCGGAAGCTCGATGCCGATGCCCATGCGGTCGAAACAAGCTGCGAGATCGACAGGCCGGAAGCAAGAATCTTTGCTTTCAGCGCCGTGATGTCTTGTGCATCAACCAATGCATGATCGACTGCCGGAACCGGGTCTTGCCAGATCAACACTTCGGATGGAACCAGCTTGCCCAGATAACGGGCACGCGGGCCCATGTCGCGATGAGTCAGCTTGAACCAGGCGCGGGCGAAGGCATCGTGGAATTCCTGCGGATTCTGGTGGAAGTGGCGCGAAATTTTTTCGTAAGCCGGATCCATGCGCAACGACATATCAGCCGTCGTCATCATCGGCGGATGTTTTTTGGAGGGATCATGCGCGTCCGGAATCAGGTCTTCGGGCTTGCAGTTTTTCGGCGTCCATTGGTGTGCACCTGCCGGGCTCTTGGAAAGCTCCCACTCGTAACCGAACAACATGTTGAAGTAACCCATGTCCCATTTGGTGGGGTTGGGTTTCCAAGCACCTTCGATACCACTGGTGATCGCATGCACACCTTTTCCGCTGCCAAACTTGTTGGTCCAGCCAAAACCCTGTTCTGCGATATCGGCGCCTTCCGGCTCGACACCAACCAAAGCCGCATCACCTGCACCATGAGCTTTTCCGAAGGTATGGCCACCGGCGACCAGCGCCACGGTTTCGTAATCGTCCATGGCCATACGTGCAAAGGTTTCACGGACATCGCGACCGGAGGCAATCGGATCGGGATTACCATCTGGACCTTGTGGATTCACGTAAATCAAACCCATCTGCACGGCAGCCAATGGATTGGCAAGTTCGCGGTCGCCCGAGTAACGGCTGTTGGCTTTGTCACTGGTGGCGAGCCATTCCGTTTCGGCGCCCCAGTTGATTTCGTCTTCGGGTTCCCAGATATCGGAACGACCGCCGCCGAAACCAAAGGTTTTGAAACCCATCGAATCCATTGCGACATTCCCGGCCAACACAAACAAGTCAGCCCATGAAATTTTGCGGCCATACTTCTGTTTGATCGGCCACAACAAGCGACGCGCCTTGTCGAGATTGCCGTTATCAGGCCAACTGTTCAACGGTGCGAAGCGCTGGTTGCCGGTGCCGGCACCACCGCGACCATCGGCGATGCGGTAAGTGCCCGCAGCATGCCAGGTCATTCGAACCATCAAGCCACCGTAATGGCCCCAATCGGCCGGCCACCAGTCTTGCGAATCGGTCATCAGGGCGGTGAGATCTTTGACCACGGCATCGAGATCAAGCGTCTTGAATTCTTCGGCATAATTGAAGTTTTCGCCCATCGGGTTGGATTTCGATGACTGGCCATGAAGAATCTTGAGATTTAGTTGGTTCGGCCACCAGCTGGCATTGGTCTGACCAGTAGATACCGCATGACTGCCGGCTCCCGAAAATGGGCATTTTGATTCGTTTGACATGGTTCTTCTCCTTTGGCTGTTTGTTCTACTACCAGGTTCAGTGTTTGCGCTTGCGCAGTACTCGAACCCATTAATTCTGGTTATCAACCTGATACAGGCTGATCACAGAAGCTCACTTTCCGCTCCTGATAGTGATTTATCAAATTAATTGTTATGATCCAATCAATAGCTTTTAACTATATGAAGAATTTCCATGAACCTGCGTGACCTGCGGTATCTGATCGCCCTCGCCGACCTTCGGCATTTCGGCCGTGCGGCGGAATACTGCCATGTCAGCCAGCCTACGCTCTCCACGCAAATCAGGAAACTGGAAGAAGAACTTGGCGTGCAATTGATCGAACGCTCGCCACGCCAGGTCATGCTCACGCCTGCAGGCAGCGACATCATCATGCGCGCCCGGCGGGTGCTTGCCGAAGTCGACCAGATGCGCGAAACGGCGAGACGCACTTCCGATCCGGAAGCCGGGAGTGTGCGTTTTGGAATTTTTCCGACACTTGCGCCCTATCTCTTGCCACATGTCGTTCCGAATATTCGCGCCCGCTTTCCAAGGCTTGAATTATTGCTGGTCGAAGAAAAAACCGAAGTGATTTTGCAGATGCTGCGCGAAGGCCGGCTCGATTGCGCGGTACTTGCACTGCCATTGCACGAAGACTGGCTGGATATCGAATTCCTGTTTGATGAACCTTTCATGCTGGCGGTTCCTGCCAAACATCCGCTGGCAAGCCACCGCAATCTGCAATTGAATGAATTATCCGAACAACATTTATTGCTGCTCGAAGACGGTCATTGCCTGCGCGACCAGGCACTGGAAGTCTGTGCGCTGGCGGGTGCCGGAGAAAAAGAAGGCTTTCGCGCCACGAGTCTCGAAACATTACGACAGATGGTGGCTGCTGGCGTAGGCATTACCTTGCTACCGATTCTGGCAGTGAAGCCGCCGGTGGCCGCTTCCGAATACATACGGCTGTTGCCATTCAAAAAGCCCGCACCTACCCGAAGCCTTGCACTGGTTTGGCGCAAGAGTTCGGCAATGGGCGGTTTTCTGATAAAGATGGCCGAAGTGCTACGCGACCTGCCGAAAGATTTATTGGCGATACCGGTTGAAGCAAAAACAAAAAGCGTCATTCAAAAATCGTAGCCCGGGTCATGGCTCCGCCTGACCCGGGAAATCCGCAAAATAATTTCAAACCTCAGGCACTGAGTTTGACTGATTGCATTAGCAATGTTTGAAATTGGAAAATAGTCCCGTCATTCCCGAGTGTTTTTTTCGGGGATCCAGCGCCTTCGAACATCAAAGCAAAGACACTGGGGTACCGCCTGCGCGGGAATGACGATTCTTACTCATTTCGTGAAGACGAGACTGCCGTTTTTCAGCGTCACTTTTATCGTATCGCCACCAATAAATTCGCCGGACAGGATCTTGTTCGCCAACGGATTTTCCAGATAAGTCTGAATCGCGCGCTTTAAGGGTCTTGCACCATAAACCGGATCGAAACCCGCTTCGCCGAGGAATGCGAGTGCTTCGTCGCTGATGTCCAGTTTCATCTGGCGTTCAAGCAAACGTTTCGACAACTGAATCGTCTGGATGCTGGCAATCTTGGCAATATGGGCTTTTTCCAGCGGGTGGAAAACCACGATATCGTCGAGACGGTTGATGAATTCCGGCCTGAAATGTCCCTGCACCGCCGCCATCACGGACGCTTTCATTTCCAGATAGGCGGAATCGCCACGTCCCGATAATTCCTGGATATGCTGCGAGCCAAGATTCGAGGTCATCACGATCACCGTATTACGGAAATCCACGGTACGGCCCTGACCATCGGTCAAACGACCGTCATCCAGCACTTGCAGCAAGACGTTGAAAACATCTGGATGCGCCTTCTCGACTTCATCGAGCAGGATCACCGAATACGGACGACGACGCACGGCTTCGGTCAGATAACCGCCTTCTTCATAACCGACATAACCCGGAGGCGCGCCGATCAGGCGCGAGACTGAATGTTTCTCCATGAATTCACTCATGTCGATGCGGATCATCGCGTCGGAAGAATCAAACAGGAATTCGGCGAGTGCCTTGCACAATTCGGTCTTGCCGACGCCGGTCGGGCCGAGGAAGAGGAAAGAACCATTCGGACGATTGGGATCAGAGAGACCAGCACGTGAACGACGAATCGCATCCGATACCGCTTTCACTGCTTCGGCCTGGCCAATCACGCGATGATGCAGCTCGGCTTCCATCCGCAGCAATTTGTCTCGCTCGCCTTCCAGCATTTTCGAGACCGGAATGCCAGTCCAGCGCGCGACGACTTCGGCGATTTCTTCGGCCGTGACTTTGTCCTGCAACAGGGTGAAGCCCTTGTGCTCGACTTCGGCAGCGGCTTTCAATTGCTTTTCCAATTCCGGTAATTGGCCATATTGGATTTCGCTCATCTTGGCGAAATCCTGCTGGCGATGCGCGGCCTCCAAGGCAAGCTTGGCCTGTTCGATTTGTTCCTTGATCTTGGTCGCACCGGTCAGCGTCGCTTTTTCGGCTTTCCAGATTTCTTCCAAATCGTTGAATTCGCGTTCGAGTTTTTCAATCTCGTCTTCGAGATCTTTGAGACGCTGTTTCGACTCGGCGTCTTTTTCTTTCTTCAAGGCTTCGCGCTGAATCTTCAGCTGGATAAGACGGCGTTCCTTGCGATCCATTTCTTCCGGCTTGGAATCGATTTCCATCCGGATGCGCGATGCCGCTTCATCCATCAAATCAATCGCCTTGTCAGGCAATTGGCGATCGGCAATATAACGATGCGACAGGGTTGCCGCAGCGACGATGGCCGGGTCGGTGATTTCGACGCCGTGATGCACGGCATAACGTTCCTTCAAGCCACGAAGAATCGCAATCGTGTCTTCGACGCTTGGCTCGCCGACAAACACTTTCTGGAAGCGGCGTTCAAGCGCTGCGTCTTTTTCGACGTATTTGCGATATTCATCGAGCGTGGTGGCGCCGATGCAATGCAACTCGCCACGTGCGAGCGCGGGCTTGAGCATATTGCCGGCGTCCATCGAACCTTCGGCCTTGCCGGCGCCGACCATCGTATGTAATTCGTCAATAAACAGGATCACATTGCCTTCCTGTTTAGACAGATCGCTCAGCACCGCTTTCAGTCGTTCCTCGAACTCGCCACGGAATTTTGCGCCGGCAATCAGCGCGCCCATGTCGAGCGACAGCACGCGACGGCCGCGCAGGCCTTCGGGCACTTCGTTATTGATGATGCGTTGCGCCAGACCTTCGACGATAGCCGTCTTGCCCACGCCGGGTTCGCCGATCAGCACCGGATTGTTTTTGGTGCGGCGTTGCAAGACCTGGATCGTGCGGCGAATTTCTTCATCGCGTCCGATCACCGGATCGAGCTTGCCTTTCTCCGCTTGCGCTGTCAGGTCGATGCAATATTTTTCCAACGCCTGCCGGTTTTCCTCGGCATTCGCGTCAGAGACTTTTTCGCCACCACGCAATTCCTCGATGGCTTTTTCCAGCCGCGCCTTGTTGGCGCCGGCGGCTTTCAGAGCCTGCCCCGCTTCGCCCTTGTCATCGAGACAGGCAAGCACGAACAATTCACTCGCGATGAAAGCGTCGCCGCGTTGCTGCGCCAGCTTGTCGGTAACGTTCAATAAGCGCGAAAAATCATTGCTCGCATTGAGGCTGCCTTCCTGACCGGACACCTTCGGCATCCGGTCCAGAATTTCGACCAATCGCAAACGCAGCGTCGCCGCATTGACGCCAGCCTGTGCCAGCAATGGCTTGGTCGAGCCACTTTGCTGATCCAGCAATGCCAGCAGCAAGTGGCTGGGCTCGATCAAATTATGGTCGCGACCAACCGCAAGCGATTGCGCATCGGCAAGCGCCTCCTGAAATTTCGATGTCAGTTTTTCCATTCGCATGAAAGCACCTATAAAAATGATGTGGCAGCAAATGCCGCAGATACACTCATTTGTGTGGTCACTGCGCGGGCTTTCAAGCCCCACGAGCCAGTGTCGCTCCTAAAAGCGCGTGCCCGCTTGATTGAAATCAAGTTTCGGCGTTCAGCCTGGCTTTATTCCATGCGATGGTATTAATGACATAGCCTAAAAATCAGGAATACATTCAAAGTTTTGCAAGTTCCGTCTTTGCATCGGCAAATTTCGGGTCCAGCTTCAATGCTGCCTGCAGAGCGGCCTTAGCCTCGTTTTTCTTGCCGATTTTTACGTAGAGCTGCCCCAGTCGGTGATAAGCATTTTTATTTTGCGGATCATTTACTGCATGTGGCATATCAAGGTATTTCTGCAGGGCCGCGATTCCTTCTTCCAGTTGCAGGCCGCTCAAGGCACTGGTGCGGCCGATTTGATACCAGGCGGGCCCGGCCTTGCCATCCTGCGCCGTCCAGGTACGAAAATGCTTGAATGCATCATTCCAGCGTTCGGTCATTTGGTAGCCAATGCCCAGAGCCATGCGAATATTTTTATCGGAGGGCTTGGCGGCATAAGCGGCTTCGTAGGATTTAATCGCAGCCGCAGTATTTTTCTCGGAGATGAAAACCTGCGCGCGAGCCAGATGTCCACGTGCCGCATCACGCTTGGCAATTTCATTTGCCTGCAAATTCGCCTTGTCTTTACCGCCACCGATCACTGCCGGAGCCTGCAAATAAAATTGCACGAGAGCTTCCCTTGCATCCAGATTGTCGGGATCGAGCGCAACGGTTTTTTCGAAGGCATCACGTAATTTCGGCGCCATGCTCATTTGGGAAAACATACCGACCTGGCCGATGCGCGAACCATAGGCATTACCCAGAATGAATTGTGCCTGTGAATTATTGGGCGCTAGCTTTACCGCTTTTTCCGCAGAAGTAATCGCGGTCTCCGCCAGATTTGCTTGCAGACGTGCCCGTGTCAGCAGTATCCAGGCCTCGGCATTTTTTGGTTCGGCTTTGACGAGCGCATCGGCACTTGCCAAAGCCTTCTTGTCTCGTGCTTCGACCAGAAGTTTCACCTCGGGTGTCGATATCGCAAATGCCGATGACATACAGACAAAAAACAGCAAAAAACAGGATGACAGGAAGCGCATGGGACAAGCCTCGAATGGAAAACCGGAGCATAGTGTTTCATGAACAAACGGAAGATGAACCTGCCGGTAGTCATCAATCAGGTTCTGGATTGCAACAATCCAAAGGTCGGGAGGTTTGTACTATTCTTTTACTATTTTGGAATACCGGTATCGGACAACTTGATCGAATTGGCATGATCGAGATTTGCCCGCATCAAAATGAAGGCGCCGTGGCCGTCAAGGTCCTGAGCTCCGTCTGTCGCCAGGCTCGCGCCCAAACCCCAGTCGACGTCATTGATATCAAGACCATTGATACGCGCCAGATTCCGGATCGCTTCGTTCTTTCTGGCAACACTGACGGCAGATTGTCTGAAGGATGATGTCACGGTGACACGGGCATGAATATTGATTGGAGAAAGTACCCAAATTGCAGAGCTTCCAGAGCCCGGCATTTTTTTATCCAATTCTTTTCTCATATCGTCGAGAATGGCAGAGAGGCTTTTACTATCAAGTTTTTTTGCGTCACCACGGAGGGTTCTGATCAAAACGGGCAATTCGATTTTTTTCGCAATCCGGGAAGCTTCATTCTCGTCGATCACAAACGCTACAAAATCGGACGACGCCTCGACAATAGGCAGCTTCTCCCGTTTGCCGGCAAGCAGCAGGGCGATTGCCCGAGTGTAATCCGGCCGTCGCCCTACGCCGCAGGATTCGATTCTGATAATCGTAGATGAACTTATTTCGGAGTCCTGCAATGGTGAAAATTCACCGGTTGCCAATACCTGTTCTATATTTTCGAGAGTCGCACTCGTACCATCATGGAATATATTCGTCTTCATTCCACGCCAGGGCGTTCCATGTGCCACCAGGGTAACGACACCCCAGGGTTCATCATGGTCGGCACGCAAAAGAACTTCCCGCACTTCGGCCAGCGATCTTGCCGTAGTGACGAGAACCGGCGCAGCATCGGACGAGCCATGCTGGTTGCGATAAAAACTGGTGGCGGAGCTGTAATATGCCGACTCTCCCGGCAAATCCGCGCTGAGGATGAAAACAATTTCCTTAGCGGACAACTGGAAACTCAAGCAGTAAAGCAATGCGGCTTTGACCATCATCAAAGCCGCTTTTTTTGTTTTCTTACTTGCCGGAAATCGCATTTTCAAGAAAACCATCGGGATAATCACTGAATCCGTTTGGCGAAACCAGCACGGTGTATTTTCCGAACGACACCATGACCTGGCTGCCCAGCTCCAGCAACTCCTTGAGCTCCGGACGAAGCATCAACAGCAGTTGATAGGCCTCGCTGTTACGACGGATGCGCAGGATGATTGCATTGTCGCGGTGCGCTGAATCACGCCATATATCGCCGATCAACTGCATTTGCCTGCCGGCAAGCAAACGACTTGAAACGACTTGCCGATTGAAATCCGACACATTCGCCATCGAGCTTATCTGCAAACCTTCGGCCAGAATGGCAGGCGTAAAACCATAGCCTGCCGAAGTAGTCGGCGCGGCTGCTGGACGAGCAACAGCAGGTTGATTGACAGTGCTGGCCGCTTCGTTGGTACGCACTTCTTCGGTCACTGCGACGAAAGACGTGAATGGCGTCAGCAAGCTGTAGGACAGGCCGATATCGGTGATTTGCTTTTTGACCGGGTCAACGTTTTCAACATCAATGTTGCGGCATGAGGTATCGCAGTTATCCAGCAAGCGATCCAGTTTCCTGCGAGCCCATAGCAAACTGATTGCCTTGAGTTTTGGATCTTCCACTACCTTGTCCAGATCGACTTCGATTCTGCTTGCCGCACTTCCGGAATAGCCGGTTAGTAGAAGCTTGCCAGTTTTTTTACCGCGATATTTGGCCAGCAACACGATAGGTCGATCGGCAAAAAGATCGGGGATATGCTCCGGTACTAGATCGTATGCATCGGTGCCGTTCCACTTTGCCGAGATCTGCGTCATCACCGGCTTGTCGATATATTGACGCATGCGACTTGCCTCGGCGGCTCCCTTGCTCATTTCATGCACCATGAAGGGTTCCCCCTCGCCTGCACGTGCGATGCGCTCTATCACAGTTTCATCAAGCTGACTGCCTACGCCGAATATAAAGGCATTGGATTCGTTTAAATGAGTCTGTATGAAATTGGAAACATCAGAACCTGCGGTAATGGCGCCGTCGGTAACTATCACGACCGTGCGGGCCATGCCATTGGTACGTGGTATTTCATAAGCGTCTTCAAGAGCCGAATACAACTCGGTGAAACCGGCTCCCTGATAATGCTCAAGCTTGTTAAGCGCCATTGCCAATGACTTGTCATCGGCACTCAGCGAGCCTTTGGGTTCAAGTATATCCGTGCTGCCGGCAAACAAGACCATATTGAATTTATCGCTTGGCTTGAGGGTTACAAACAATTCTTCGATCAGGCCTTTCGCCACGTCGATAGGCTGGCCATTCATCGAACCGGAAACATCGACGATAAAAATATATTCTCTCGGCGGAACGCTGGCAGGTTTTACGACGGCAGGCGGCTGCGCCATTACCAGCAAATAGCCGGTATCGCCATCGCGATATGCCATGGCACCGGTTTGAATTTCGTTGCCGCGAAGCGAATAACGAAGTACGAAGTCGCGCGTGGAGGCCTTGGCATCATCGGCATCAATGATCAACTCGGCTTCATTTTCCGATGGCCTGACAACCACCAACTTATGCGATGGACTTTCAAGCGATGCGATCGGACTGGACGAGACGATTTTGGCCTTCACAATCAAACTGAAATCCGTCACTTCCGCAGAGGAGGATCGCGGCATGGAACCGTCGGGATCACCTGATTTCTGGTATTTGACCTGAGGCGCGGTATTGGGGAAGAAAAATTCGTAAACACCGGCTGTTGGAACCAGCAGTTCGACGTATTTCAGTTCGACCTTGATCTTGTCGCCTGGCAATACGTTCGCCAGATTCATCCGGAATGCGCCGACGTCCTGCTGTTCGAGCAAGGTGGCCGAGCGTCCTTCCGTCTTGGCCTGTTCATAGACGGCGCGAGCCTTCTGGCGCTCCTGGATATTGGCGACTACAACGCGGTTGCCGATCGTCATCGTTACCGAATAAACCGATGCCCTTGCCGACGCGGGAAAAACATAGATCGCTTCAATCGGAACGTTACCGCGATTTTCGTAGGTCTGGGTCAGCGATACATCGGCAATTACGCCGGCGACGGTGACGTCTACCTTGGTCATGGCCAAGGGAAGATTCTCGACTTTTTTACCTTCCGAAAAAGCTTCGAAGTACGGCGATGCCGTCTGTGCATTACCGGCTGCATTCACCGGACCTGCGAAAGCGCAGAGACAGGCAAGACCGGCCAGCAATTTTCTGATTTGCATCGACATTATTTATCCCCTGAAATTACGGTCTGTCATCAACACGACTGATTGCATAGTTGCCTGATTTTCCGGCTATATGCAAGGATATTCATGGTGTATTTTCTGTCACGACAAATGTTGATTGCTGCCATTGCCGGAATCTGGCAACTATCAATCGGAAATCCAGATAATGCTCGCCATGCGCCCAGTGATCTTGTCGCGCCGATGTGAAAAGAACCTGCCAGGATCGCTGATGCTGCAATACTCGCCGCCGCTGATATTGCCGACACCCAGGGCTTGAAGACGCATACGCGCCAATTGGTATAAATCGACAAGCCAGTGGTATTCCCTCGTCGGGGTAAACGCACTGATCGCAGTGTTGTCGTGCTGAATGAAAGCATCACGCACTTCTGCACCGACTTCATAAGCTCTGGGGCCTGCCGCCGGACCCAGCCAAGCCATAATGTTGGCAGGTTTGTCGTGCATCGCGTGCACCGTATTTTCCAGCATGCCATTGGCCAAACCCCGCCAACCGGCATGTGCGGCCGCGATTTCGGTTCCATCACGGTTGCAGAACAGGACAGGCAGGCAATCGGCCGTCAGCACGGCCAGGACAATATTCTTGCTTGAGCTCACCGATGCATCAGCAACCGGTTCGTCACGCAGGAAGTCACCGGAAGATTCTGGCGCCTCGTCAAATCGCAACACATCAACCCCGTGCACCTGTCGCAACCAATGCGGTCTGCCTGGCAGGGAGAATTCCCTCTGCAGCATTTCGCGATTCGTCTCGACCAGTGCAGGATCATCTCCTTGCTCGCTGTTACGGTTGCCAAGATTGAATTGATCGAATGGCGGCTTCGAAACACCCATTCCAAAACGCAGTGTCGTGAAGGCATGGATATTTTTTGGAGCCGGCCAATTGGCGTGGAGGATGGGCTCGGGATTCGTCATTTCGCGACGTCCATCGCTCTTACAGCTTTGCCTGTGCCGTGTCCTCGCGAAGTACGCGCAATAAATTCTGCATGTCTTCGGGCATGGGAGCTTCGGTGGTAATTTCCACGCCGGTCACGGGATGGATGAATGACAATTTCTCGGCATGCAGCGCCTGCCGTCTGAAGCTGTGCAGCATATTCACCAGATCTTCGGTAGCGCCCTTCGGCAATCGAAGCAGGCCGTACATGGGGTCGCCGACAATCGCGTGCTTGATATGCGTCATATGCACGCGAATTTGATGGGTCCGGCCGGTTTCCAGACGACATTCGACCAAGGTGTGGTTCCGGAATTTTTCGCGCAGACGATAATGGGTGATGGCATCGCGCCCCTGCCCTTCCTTGGTAACCCCCATGCGAACGCGATCTTTCGGATGACGATCAATCGGCGCATCGACCGTACCACCGGCGACCATGGTGCCGGCGACGACGGCCAGATACTGGCGATGGACTTCACGCGCTGACAGTTGCTCCACCAGACCCGCATGGGCGCGCAAGGAACGGGCAATCACCATCAGGCCCGAGGTGTCCTTATCCAATCGATGGACAATGCCGGCCCGCGGCAATTCCGCCAGTTTCGGGTCGAAATAGAGCAGGCCATTGACCAGGGTACCGCGCGGATTGCCGGCACCAGGATGAACCACCAGGCCGGCCGGCTTGTTGATCACCAGCACATCGGCATCCTGATAGACCACATCCAGATCCATCTGCTCGGCTTCACCCCGGGTCTCGATTTCCACCCGGATACTCAGCGAGACGGCTTCGCCACCGCGCACCGAGACCTTTGGCTTGACGATTTCGCCCTCCAAAAGGGCGTCGCCTGCCTTTATCCACTCGGTGAGGCGGGAACGCGAAAATTCGGGGAACATTTCGGCTAAAGCGGCGTCAAAACGCTTGCCTGCGGCCTCCAAAGGCACGATAGCTTCCACAATTTCGCGGTCGCTATCTTCTGGGGAATCGGTCTGGTGCATACCGGATTGGTCTCTCGATTGGAGCCGGACGGCTCCTTTCCGTTATTATCCCCTTTCTCGATGCCCTTCGGGCGTTCTCAAACTGGTTGCCCCATGATTCGATTTTCCGCCGCGTTTCGCTTTTTGTTAATTATCAGCTTGGCCATGGGCCTCAGCAGCTGCAAAACCATGCACAAATGGTTTGGCGGCGGCAAAGAAGAAAAAACCGAGACCCTGCCGGTAGAAGCCATGTATTCGGAAGCCAAACAGGCGCTCGATAAAGAGGACTTCGACAAGGCACAAACCTATTACCAGCGCCTGACATCGCGCTTTCCGTTCGGCGCCTACAGCGAACAGGCGCAAATCGAATTGGCTTACTCGCAGTACAAGCAGGGCAAGCGCGAAGATGCCTCCTCGACCATCGATCGATTCATTCGCACATATCCGACGCACAAGAACATTGACTACGCCTATTACCTGAAAGCCGTGATCAATTTCGAGCAAAGAAACGCGATATTCGCAAGAATCACCCGCCTCGACATGTCATCGCGTGACTTGGGCGCACCGACGAAAAGCTTCAACGACTTCAATGAAGTAGTTCGCCGCTTTCCGACCAGTCCGTATGCCGTGGACTCGGCCAAACGCATGGTGTACCTGCGCAATATGCTGGCCCGGTACGAGTTGAATGTCGGCCTGTATTATCTTCGCCGCGGCGCCTACGTGGCGGCAGCGAACCGTGGCAAATACCTGATCGAAACCTATCCGCAAAGCGAATATCAGGGCGATGCACTGGCATTGATGGCGACCTCCTACAATGCTGTCGGCCAGAAGGTGTTGGCGGATGACGCACGCCGCGTACTGCAAGCCAATCAGCCTGATCATCCCTACCTCGTGGGCAAATGGCCGCGCAAGAAAGGCTTGTTCCGCCAGTTGAATCCGTTCTCCGGCGAGTTCAAATAAATTTTTTGATTTGTCGAAAAAAACGCCGGAAATTCCGGCGTTTTTTTCATGTCTGATTTGACTACAGGGTACTTGCAGTTAAATCAATAACCCGAGGTAATCGGATAACGCCGCTCGCGACCAAATGCACGGCGCGACAATTTGGGGCCTGGAGCCGCCTGGCGACGTTTCCATTCGCTTATTTTCACCAGTCGAAGTACGCGTTGTACCGTGGCAGCATCGAAACCATCGGCGATGATTTCTGCCGCCGATTTCTCCTGATCGACATAACGATAAAGAATGCCGTCCAGCATCTCATAGGGCGGCAAGGAATCCTGATCCTTTTGATTGTCACGCAACTCCGCAGACGGAGGCCGTTCAATCACGGCGTCAGGAATCACTTCCCCGCCGCCTTGCGCATTGCGCCAGCGGCACAATGCAAACACTTCCATCTTGTACAAATCTTTTATCGGGGCATAGCCGCCGCACATGTCGCCGTAAATCGTTGCGTAACCGACGGCGTATTCACTCTTGTTTCCGGTAGTCAGCAACAGGCCTCCGAGCTTGTTCGACAATGCCATCAAAATAGCGCCACGGGTTCGCGACTGCAGATTTTCTTCGGCGACATCGACCGGCTTGCCGGCAAACATCGGTGCGAGTGTTTCAAGAAATCCCTTGAAGGGCGCTTCGATGGCAACTTCGGAAATATTCACGCCCAATTTTTCGGCTTGCACGTCCGCCAGCTCATTCGACAGCCCGGTGGTATAGCGCGACGGCATACGAACGGCATTGACGTTTTCGGCGCCAAGCGCATCGCTTGCCAGCGCCATGACCAATGCGGAATCAACGCCACCGGAAGCCCCTAGCCATACCTTTTTGAACCCGTTTTTGCCGCAGTAATCGCGGATGCCGCGCACGATCGCACGCCATGCCAGACTTTCTTTCGACTCGTCCACTTCGGCAGGCCAATGAACACGATTGAATTTTTTGGTACTCGAATCGAAATCGGCAATCAGCAAATGTTCGGCAAAAGCTTCTGCGTTTGGATGCACGATACCGTCAGCATCCGCCAATACCGAGCTACCGTCGAATACCACTTCGTCCTGGCCACCAATCACATTCAGATAGGCAATCGCGCACTTCGACTCACTGACACGCTGTGCAAGCAAGGTGTCGCGTTGTGCGGTCTTGTTTGCCTCGAACGGCGACGCATTGGGTACCAGCACAACCTGCGCGCCCTGCTTCACTGTTTCCGCAAGAGGTTCGGCAAACCACAGGTCTTCGCAGATCACCAAACCCATCGTGATGCCGTTCACCACGAAGGTGCAGGCTTCATTATCGGCCGCGAAATATCGGCGTTCATCGAACACCGCGTAATTCGGCAATTCACGCTTGTGATAAGTCGTTTCAATGCGTCTGTCGCGAATTACCGATGCCGCGTTAAAGACGACCGAACCCACTGCATGCGGCCATGGCACGATGGCCACGATACCCTCAATCGATGCCGCCACTTTTACTATGGCGCTTTCACAATCACTCAGGAATTGCGGGCGATTCAGCAGATCTTCCGGCGGATAGCCGCTGATGGACAACTCAGGAAACAGGATGACATCGGCTTGGTGCTGATCTCTTGCCTGGTGAGCCAATGCAATTATTTTTTCGGCATTGGCCTGGATTGCGCCGACCGGAAAATCATATTGAGCGAGTGCGATACGAAGTGATGTACTCATTGCGCGATTCTGAACCATGTCATCCGATAGTAAAAGTGCCGACAAATTTACCCGCCTGCTTGAAGCAATAAAAAAGCCGCTTTCGCGGCTTTTTTATTTCACTGAATGCAGTGCTGATTATTTTGCAAGACGCTTGGCAATCGCGGCACCCAGGTCACCGGGTGAACGCACCGTCGTAACACCGGCTTTTTCCATTGCTTCAAACTTGCCTGCTGCCGTGCCCTTGCCGCCCGATGCAATCGCACCGGCATGGCCCATGCGTTTGCCTTCAGGTGCGCTGGCGCCCGCGATGAAACCGACGACCGGCTTGGTCACGTATTGCGAAATGAATTCAGCCGCTTCTTCTTCGGCGCTGCCGCCGATTTCGCCGACCATGATAATGCCCTCGGTTTGCGGATCGTCCTGGAACAAACGCAGGCAGTCGATGAAGTTCATGCCTTGCATTGGATCGCCGCCTATACCGATGCAGGTCGATTGACCCAGACCGGCGTCGGTCGTTTGCTTCACGGCTTCATAGGTCAGCGTACCGGAACGAGACACGATGCCGATCTTGCCGGGCATATGAATATGGCCAGGCATGATGCCGATTTTGCATTCGC
>ERZ795044.1846-NODE-1846-length-18886-cov-8.612448_pt1 | contig 18886 bp, 16 predicted proteins | sample MGYA00375128_ERZ795044 | MGnify/ENA primary metagenome ERZ795044 (study PRJEB30173, sample SAMN05720213) | anaerobic digester metagenome | isolation source: active sludge of municipal wastewater-treating anaerobic digesters | place: USA | collected 2014-12-22 ... | reverse complement strand
CTCCTGACCCCCAGATTCGTAGTCTGGTGCTCTATCCAGCTGAGCTACGGGCGCGTCCTGTAAGGAGGGCGGGTTGTAACGTCGAGGCCTGTTTGGCGCAAGGGTAGTTGAAACAGGGATTATTGCTCGTTTTCAGGGGTTTTGACGGCCACCCCCGCCCGGCTGCGAAATGGCGCAGGGAGGTTGGCGGCCGGGGTCCCTTTCCGGGATTCTCCCGGAGGCGCTTGCCAGCAGCTCAGAAACTTGTTTGATTGCAAATTAGTTTGTTTGAGGGGACGGGATGCCTGCAACGGCGGTGACGAAACCGGCAAAGGCCGGGCGTCAGAAGACTGCCCGTAAGCTTCAGGGGGCGCGCTCCACCCGCGCCCCTTCGCCTGCCGGAAAGCCCCCCAAGGCACCTACCCGACAACCACCTTCCACCCGCGCGCCTGTCCGCACGCGTCCGACCCAGGCGGAGCGGCGTGAAAAGGCCGAGCACGCCATTCTCGCTGCGGCGCTTGAGATCATCGCGGATCGCGGCATCGACGAGTTGACGCTCGCTGAAGCGGGCGAGAAGGCCGGATACAGCCGGGCGCTGCCCGCGCATTATTTTGAATCGAAGGACGCAGCGCTGATCGCGCTCTGCAATTTCGTCGTCGAGAAATATCTACGGCGGGTGCAGCGCCGGATACCGGGAAGGGAAGGCCTGGAAGGCTTTCTCGAGCGGATCGAACACTACTTCGATGATGGAAAGAAGGATCCACGTATTCTCCGCGCGTTCCACGCCATCCTTGGCGCCGCACCGGGCAAGCCCGAGCTGGCAAGGACAGTCTCCAGGCTGGCTGAGCAGAGCAAGACGACGTTCTGCGAGTTCCTGCGCGCTGGCATCGCCCGGGGCGAAATCCGTCCCGATATCGTGCCCGAAATCGAAGCTGTCTGGATACTGGCGGCGCTGCGCGGGGTGATGGGCCAATGGCTCAACGACGAAGAGAAAACGCCGCTGCCCAAGGTTCGCGACGCCTTTGTCAGCTCGGTTCGCAGGGCGCTTCAGGCCTGATGGCTTGAGCCCGGCCTCGCGCCGCGCCACATTGGGGCATGGCTTCCACGACGCATCTTCCCGTTATCAATGTCGCGCCGCTGCTTGGCGCAGACGAAAGTTCGCGCCGTATCGCTGCGGGGCAGATCGGCGCGGCCTGCCGCGATCTCGGTTTTTTCTATGCCAGCGGTCACGCTATCACGGATGAAACGATTGCGGCGCTGACTGACGCCAGCCATGCCTTCTTCGGCCTGCCTCACGCAGAGAAAATGAAGATCGCCATGTCGCGGGGCGGCCGGGCCTGGCGGGGCTTCTTCCCTGTCGGCGGCGAGCTGACCTCGGGCCGGCCCGATATCAAGGAAGGCGTCTATTTCGGCGAGGAGCTGGGCGAGGATGATCCGCGCGTGAAAGCAGGCCTTCCGCTGCACGGCGCCAACTTGTTCCCGTCTGGCGTTCCAGAACTACAGACCGCTGTAACCGACTTCATGGATCAATCGGCCCGGTCTGCTCACGCGATCATGGAAGGCATTGCGCTCAGCCTTGGCCTTGATGCGCAGTATTTTCGGCGCACCTACACCGCCAGCCCGACCATGCTCTTCCGCATCTTTCACTATCCCGCCTCCGACGCTGCAGAAGGCTGGGGCGTTGGCGAACATACCGACTACGGCCTGCTCACCGTGCTGGCTCAGGACGACAAGGGCGGTTTGCAGGTGAAGACGCCGCATGGCTGGATTGATGCGCCACCCATACCCGGCACAATCGTCTGCAACATCGGCGACATGCTCGACCGGCTCACCGGCGGCGTTTATCGCTCGACCCCGCATCGCGTTCTGAATGTCAGCGGCCGCTCGCGCCTGTCTTTCCCGTTCTTCTTCGACCCCGGGTTCGATGCGCGCGTTGTTCCGCTCCCCGGCCGCATCGCGCATGACGACAGCGCCCAGCGTTGGGACAAGGCCAGCCTGCACGACTTCACCGGCACGTATGGCGACTATCTGCTGGGCAAGGTCGGAAAAGTATTCCCGGACCTTGCCCGCGACGTGACCTGACTATTCGCCGTCCGAAACATCGACGCCGGCAAAGATCGGCTTTTCGATCGGATGCGGGCGTCCTTCGCGCTCAAGCTTGCGCGCCCCAGCCAGAATGCCGGGCAGGGCATAGTTCCCCTCATGGCAGGCATATTCATACAGCGGCTCTTCGGAGACACGCAGCGTCTGCTCGCCGCCCCAGCTTTCCGTGTAGAGCGTCGGGTCCTCGACTCTGAACTCGTAGAAGATCTCGGTGGGCGACCAGCGCGTATAGCGTTCCGTCACCTGACCCTTGGTCGTGATGTAGGAGCGCTGCCTGGGATGCGAGTTGATGGTGTGCACCACCAGCGTATCGCCCTCATACCAGCCGACTGAATCGCCGCCCCACCGCGGAATCTCGTTGGGGCCATGCTTGGCCTCTGCCGCCGATTTGACGATCGGGATCACGCGCACGTCGTGGATCATTTCCGCCAGGAACATGACCGAGGTGGGAGATTGAACGATCTGCAGCGTGTTGTTGTACATGCCGTTGCCAAGCACCGGGCCTGCGCTGCCCGTGAAGCTCATCAGGCAACGCTCCGGCAGCGGGCGGATTTCGTAATCGTCGAAACTCGACGAGCGCATGTTCGCCTTGATGCCGGCTTCCGTGTAAGGGATGCGGCCATTGCCGGGATACGTGATCCACGACGAACGGTATTCGCCCTTCACCTGCGCATAGCTCGTGCCCGGGTCCATCCAGAAACGGTTATAGGCGCGTGAGGCGTTCTTGTCGGACAGCAGTTCCGCCGAAGACTTCTCGTCCAGCTTGGATGCGCCGGCCTCTTCGCGCTCAGCGGCTGAATAGACGTTGCGGTGCGTAAGCTGTTCCGCTTCCTTCTCGGTCAGCACCAGTTTTTCGGCGCCGTCCGGTCGCTGCATCGTCGTGAGCGACTGGTTGGTCCAGTAGCCCTGGAAATCCGGCACACCCCAACTTGTTTTCGGTTTCTCGTATCCTGCCTGCGCCAGCGCCGCTGGCGCTGCAGTGCACACAAGAACCATAGACGCTATCAGCGCTCTCTTCATGGTTCGCTCTCCCTCGTTGACCGAACGTCGCTTGGTCTGTTTCCAGAAGCAATTGTTCCATAACCACGACGGCCGGGAACTTCCTGACATTTTCGAGATAATCGCTTGTGCGCAGGGTTGATCCCTCGCGCACACAGGCGCACGCTCTTCATGCCCGGGCCGTGGGTACGGCCCTCTAGGCGTTGAGTATTCCGCGTCCCACGAGGACCGGCCCGCGGCCCTTCACCCCATGTGTGAAGGAGATAGGCCATGGACAGAGGAAAGGCGGCGACCGTGCGTGCGGTCGCCTTGAGCGGACCCTGCGGGGCTGGGAAAACCAGCCTGCTTGAATCGATGCTCCACGTTGCAGAACGCATCCAGCGAAAGGGATCGGTCTCGCAGGGAACATCCGTCGGTGATGCAAGCGAAGAGGCGCGTGCGCGTGGCCTCTCGACCGAGCTGAACATCGCCGGCTTCGACTATCTGGGCGATCGATACGTCATTCTCGATTGCCCCGGCTCCGTCGATTTCCAGAGCGAGGCGGACCACGTCCTGCCCGCCGTGGATCTCACCATCGTGGTGGCTGATCCCGATCCCGCCCGCGCAAGCCTGCTTCAACCCCTGCTGCGCAGGCTCGATGAGCTTCAGGCGCCGCACTGCATCTTCGTCAACAAGATGGACAAGGCGCGGGGCAGGCTGCGTGAGCTGATCTCGGCGCTACAGCCCTACAGCCTCGAACCGTTGGTCGCGCGGCAGATACCTATCTGGAATGGCTCCGGCGCCAATGGATATATCGATCTCGCGCTTGAGCGCGCCTACAGATACGAATCCGGCAAGCCCTCGAAACTCATCCAGATACCGGAACAGGAAAAAGTCCGCGAAATCGAGGCGCGCTATCACATGCTCGAACAGATGGCGGATTTTGACGACCGCCTGATGGAAGACCTCATCAACGAACACGAACCGCAGCGCGATCACATCATGTCCGATCTCGCTGACGAACTCGGCCGGGTGCAGATCGTGCCGGTGTTTCTGGGCTCCGCAGAAAACGGTTCAGGCGTGCGTCGCCTGCTGAAGGCGCTGCGCCACGAACTGCCTCCGCTCGATGCAGCTTCCACGCGCACAGGCGCCGACGGCAAATCGGCACTTGTGCTGAAAACCAGGCATGTCGGGCAAGCCGGCCGTCAAACGGTGGTGCGTGTCATGTCCGGCGAGATAGCTGATGGTGACGCAGTCACCTTGTCCGATGGAACGTCTGAACGTGTGGCGGGCATATTCTCGCTTCACGGTGAAAGTCAGACAAAACTCGACAAGGCGGTGGCTGGCGACGTCGTCTGTCTCGGCCGTCTCGAAAAAGCGAAGCGAGGCGATCTCATCAGCGTGGATGCTACGCCGCGCAAATCGAAAGCCCCGCGGGTCGAGCGTCCAGCGGTCTATGCGCTCGCCGTCGAAACCCAGAACCGTTCCGATGACGTGAAGCTCGCAGCGGCAATGTCGCGTCTCGTCGACGAAGACGGTGCGCTGGATTTCGGTCCCGACGCCGCCACGCGCGAGTTCCGCCTCAGAGGTCAGGGCGAGATGCATCTTCGCGTCGCGCTCGACAGGCTCCGGCGCAAGTACGGCGTCAGCGTTGCGTCGAGCCGCCCACAGACTGCGTATCGCGAAACCATACGCGGAAGCTCGATCCAGCGCGGCAGGCACAAGAAACAGTCCGGCGGCCACGGCCAGTTTGGCGATGTCGTGCTGGAAGTGCGCCCCGGCCAACCCAGCACCGGTCTCGTCTTCGACCAGAAGATCCACGGCGGCGTCGTGCCGAAGCAGTATTTCGGCGCGGTGGAAGAAGGCGTCCGTGACGCACTCCTCAAGGGGCCGCTTGGCTTCCCGGTCGTTGATGTCGAGGTCACCCTGCTGGATGGCTCGTATCATACGGTCGACAGCTCCGAGATCGCGTTCCGCACAGCAGCCCGCATGGCCGTCTCCCAGGCCTTGCCCGAATGTCATCCCGTGCTGCTCGAACCTGTTCACGGCGTCACCGTACACACGCCCTCCGACCAGATGGCGCGGATCACGGCGCTGATCCCCATGCGGCGCGGCCAGATCATCGGTTTCGAGCCTCGCGACGGATGGTTCGGCTGGGATTCCATCCGCGCCTACATGCCCGAAGACGAGTTGCATGATCTGATCATCGAAATCCGATCGGCGACCCAGGGGCTGGGTGAACTTGAAAGCGCCTTCCATCACATGTCCGAAGTCACGGGCAAGGCAGCGGCCAAAGCCGTCGAATCCAGACAGGCCATGACTGCAAAGTAAGGGTTCACCGGTTGCTTTGCGGTCTCATCCGCTCAAAGACTATGAACGGATGGGGCCGCAAGGAGCTACGACATGAACAGGCGAGAATTGCTGGCTGGTGCTGGCGCAGTCGCGCTTGCAGCGTGCTCGCCTGACAAGCAGGTCGCAGCGCCCTCTGCCGCAGCAACCGTTACGCCCAGCGCCGATCCTTTCGCGGGCGCAAGACTGATGGCGGACGTCGAGTCCTATGTCGGCTTCGGCACGCACCGCACGGGCAGCGCCGGTGATGTTGCGACCTCCGACTGGTTCGCCAAACGCTGGCGCGAACTCGGCTACGAGATCGAGCAGACGGAATTTGCCGTCCCCAACGCCGATACCAAGGTCGCCAAGCTCCGCATCGGAAGCGAGGCCTTCGATGGCTTCGCCCAGCCCCCGCTTTCGTTTTCGCCTGAGGGCGGCATCAACGCGCCGCTCGCCTGGTGGAACGACAAGTCGCCCGCCGATGTCTCCGGCAAGATCGCGCTTGTGCATGTCCCCCGCCAACCCGGCGCGCCATCACCCGGCGCCGCCTACCGCCCCATATTCGAGAAATGCGATCTCGCCGGCGCTGTCGGCATCGTTGCGCTGATGTCCGGTCCTTCGGGCGAAGTCGTCGCGATCAACACGCCGGTCGAGCTGCTGCTGAAAATCCCGGTGCTCCAGATCGGTGAAAAGGAACGCCCGCGTCTGGAAGCTGCTATCGCGACCGCGCAACCCGGCAAGCTCATCATCGAAGGCCCCGGCGGTTTCAGGAACGGCAAGAACACCATCGCCCGTCACGGCACGGCGGGTCCGTGGGTCATCATCTCCACACCGCAAAGCGGCTGGTTCACCTGCGGCGGAGAGCGCGGCCCCGGCATCGCCATCTCGCGTGCGTTGTCCGAATGGGCGCTGGCGAAGAACTTCCCCGTTCGCTGGCTCTTCATCGCCACGTCCGGTCATGAATGGACCGACTTCGGCGCCGACATATTCCACAAGGGCCAGGCGCCCGATCCGAAAGACACCGCCCTCTGGTTCCACCTTGGCGCCAGTTTCGGCGCCCGCGCTTATCAGGAAAGCCCCACCGGCCTCGTCGTGCAGGACACGCCCAACCTCGCGCGCACGCTCATGGCGACGCCCGATCTCATTCCGCTCTGCGAGGCTGCCTTCGCCGGCCAGCCCGTCATCGAGAAGCCGCTCGCCGCCGATGTCTCCAAGGCGCTGGGCGAATATCGTCTCGTCGCCGAGGAGGGCTACCCCACGTCCGCCGGCTTCTGGGGCGCCAACGCAAAGTTCCACACGCCGATCGACGGCGCGGACTCCACCACGGCGGAAATCATGGAGCCGATCGCCCGCGCGATCGCGAGCGTGATCGAAGCGCGCCTCTCAGCGCTCTAGGATTTGCAGCGCGCCCAGGCGTAACCCGCCGGCCGCGAGCCATCGAGCTTCGAGATGTTGGCAGCAAGGCCGTCCTCCGTCGCGCGATACGTGATGCGCTGCGGATAGTCGTGCTCGGCATTCTCGAACGTCACCGTGTTCGGCACCACCAGCGCCAGCGGGTCGCGCGTCTCGGTGAACACCACCGGTCGCTGTCCTTCCGGCGAGGCGACATACTGCGCACGCGAGGGGCGCGTATCGATGCGCGACTGCTCAAATGTCGCCAGCGCGCCATTCCGCGTCGTGGTCGCATAGCCGAACATCAGTCCGCCTTCCGGCGGCGACCACACTTCCAAGTTCACGCCATCGGCTGATTGCCAGCAGCCCACCATGAAACCCAACCTGCCAAGATCACGCTTGGGGCTGCTTGCGCAGGCGGCGAGGGCGATACCGAGGGCGGCGGCGGCAAGCAGCTTGGGCGACATGTAAATCCCCGCATCAGGTTGAACTGCGCGAGAGTTAGCGCAGCCCGGGGTGCAGCGACAAGCGTCCTGCACCGCAGGTCTGCCTAACCCGGCCAGATTTCAGTCAGATGCTACGGATTTGCCGCGCCATCGCGCGTCTCAAGCGTAACCGAAGCAGGCGCCGGCGCTGAAACCATGGCCGGGGCTGTTGCCGGCGCGGTATTCGACGCCACCATCTGCTCCATCAGTTCGCCATCACGAAGCGCCTCGATCCGGGCTTTCTCCGCAAGGAACGCCTTCAGCTGATCCCCGCCAAGCTTGCGCCCGGTCGGCAGTTTCAGGGTCATCGCATTCACCGGCTTGTTGTTCACATACACTTCGTAGTGCAGGTGAGGGCCGGTGGAGCGGCCCGTGGTGCCGACATAGCCGATGATCTGGCCCTGCTTCACAAAGCTGCCGCGGCTCACGCCCTTGGCGAAGCGGCTCATGTGCGCATACGCGGTGGTATAGCCGTTGGCATGCTCGATCTTGGCAAAGTTCCCATACGTGCCATTGGCGCCGTATGTCACGACCTTGCCATTACCCGCTGCATAGATCGGCGTGCCCGTGGGCGCCGCGAAGTCCGTGCCCTTGTGCAGCTTGGTATAGCCAAGAACCGGATGCTTGCGGTTGCCGAAGCTGGATGAAAGACGCGCGCCGTTGATCGGCGTCTTCATCAGGAACTTCTTCGCGCTCTGTCCGGTCTCGTCGAAGTAATCGACAACACCATCGTCGGAAGGCTTGTAGCGATAGAACGCTTTCGAAAGCGCCGCGCCATCCATCGTGGCCATCAGCACGGCGCCGGTCTTCACCGGCTGTCCGCGCTCGTCCTCGAACGTCTCGTACAGCATGCCGAAGCGATCGCCGGTGCGAACTTCGCGCTGGAAGTCGATGTCATAGCCAAAGATCTCGGCGTAATCGACAACCTGCTGGTCCGTCGCGCCAAGGCTCGTCGCCGTCTGGTAGATCGACTGGTCAACATCGCCCGCGACATAGCTGATGCCCGGCGAAAGTTTCGCCTTCAGCTCGTGCGACGTCCACGAGCCATCAAGCCCGCGCGAAACCAGAACCTGCGTCTCCGCTTCCGGCCGCAGCGAAACGCCCATCAGGCGCACGATGCCGTCGGTTCCTTTTTCCAGCCACGCCGTCACATCATCGCCCGGACGCATCCCGCGAAGATCGACAAGCTGGCTCGCGGCGAACACCGCCCCGTTCGCTTCATCGCGCGGTGCGCCGATGCGATCGAGCACGCCCGAAAGCGTTTCGTTCCGCAGAACGGACACGCGCTTCATTTCGCTTGAGAGGTTTGCCCCGTCGTCAGCGCTCGTGAACGAGGCGACCACCAGGCGCGGATCAGGAGTATTATCGATAGATGCAGCTTCAACCGGACGCGCACTCACGCCCGCAACAACAAGCCCAGTCCCCATCAGTACAGCCGCAGCTGCACCCATCCCCCAATCAAACCGACCGTTTTTCATGGGTGCTCCGAATAGTTCCTCGCGGAACGGAAATCTGGCTCGCCACTATTCCCCGTTTCGACCTATCGAAGCGGCGGCACAAGAACAGCAAATAAAAACGTTCAGCTGTCTTTCCACAAGAACGAATGCATATTTTGACACGAGATGACTGAAGAAAAACTTGCTCCGAAAGGGCTAATAGCTTCGAAACGTCGCATAATAGGCCTAGTTCTTGCCCTATTTGCACTTTTCCTCGCCGCCCTCTGGCTTCTGCGCCAACCCATCGCCGAGGCGGTGGCGCGCAGCATTTGTGCGGGGCAGGGACTTTCCTGCAAGCTCAGCATCACCCGCCTGGACTTTGGCGGTGTCACATTAACTTCAATTGATGCGCGAGCGCCCGACGCGCCCGAGGCCGCTATCAGCGCCCGGGAACTCGCGATTGATCTTGCCTGGGATGGTCCCTTCTCGCCGCGCCCTGTAGCTGTCGGTGGCGATGATCTCGTTGTCCGCCTGGACCTCACAGGCAAGCGCGCGCTGCTCGGCGATCTTGAACAAGCCATCACGAATTTCACAAAGCCCAGCGATGCGCCTCCCGGTCCGATGCCGCGTCTCGACTTCACCAAAGTCACCATCATCGGCGACACGCTCTCCGGTCCCGTGCGTGCGCTCGGCACGATCAAGGCCACAGGCGCTGACGCGTTCGTCGTCGAACTCTCCGCGCCGCCAGCAACGCTTGGCATGATGGGCGCCACGATGCAGCTCGCCGGTGGTCAGCTGAAAGCCACCGTCGCCAACAAGCAGATTTCCGCCAATGCGAGTCTCGATCTCGCAAGGTTCGAAGCGACGGATACGGCTGTATCCAACGTCAAGATCCAGGCGACGCTCGAACAGACATCAGGCGTCCTGAAAGGCGCTGGCTCTGCAACGCTCGGCGAAGTCGCCGTCAAGGATACGAAACTCACGGGCGCACAGGCGAGCGCCAGCGTTGAATCGGCTGCCGTCGATCCCGCCGCCCTGAACGTCACGGCGCTTCTCGCCGGCCTGCGCAAGCTGCAACTCTCCGCAAGCACGGGTGAGGGCGCGTTCGCCGGCACAAGCTGGCGCAAGGCCAAACTCACGGCGCTCATCGAGCCGAAAGGCATCGGCAAGTCCGGCGGCGATGTGACGCTCAACATCGATGACATGAAAGTGGCGCAGGGCGGCGCGGGCCGCGTTGAGCTTGCAGGCAGTGTCGATATCGCCGAAGGCGTCGCGGGAACCGCGCAGGGAACGGCGCGCATCCGGTCCGCCGTCGCGACTGCGGCATCCCGCAAGCAACTGGTCGATTCAATCTCGCTCCCGTTCGAAGCGGCCCTGCCGGCATTCGGCTCGGCCGCGGCAAAAGCCGTCGACCGTGCTGCGCTGAATTTTGATGTTGTCGCGCCTTGGTCGGCAACATCGTCTCCGATCAAGGGTTTCGAGATCACGCTGCGCGACGGCGGTGAACTCAAATCCGCCAGCGGCCTTCTGCTTCAACTGCATCCGCCAACGGGTCAGCAGAACGTCGCATCATACTCCACCGCTCTGGGCGGAGCATGGCTTGCCGCCGGCTCGCTGCAATTGTCTGGCGGCGGCGGCCCGCCATTCTCGCTTCAGGTCGCCAAAGCTGCGGGCGGCGGCAAGAAGCTTTCGATTTCGGGCGCTGCGGCCCTCAAGCCATGGAAGGTCGGCAGCGACACGCTAGCCGCCGATTTCACCGGCCTCAATTTCAGCGCCGATGACAGCTCCGGCAAAGCCAGCGGCCAGCTCACCATCCATCTCGATGGCGCGTTCGGTGGTGGCGTCTGGAAAGGCGCGCGTGGCACTGGCGCTATCGATGCGGTGTGGGACCGCCAGAATTTCGCCGCCGATGCACCGCGCGGCATGGTGATCCAGTGGAACGAAGCGCGCTATGGCGACACCGTGTTCGGCGCCGCTGCGCTTCGATACGCGCCACAGGGCCGCTTGGCCGAACGCGTCGATGACGGCGTCGTCGGCCGTGGCAGCCTCGATGCCGTGACCATTCCTGTCAAAGGCGGCGCATGGAATGCAAAGGCGGCTCTCGGCGCAATCGGCATCAACTGGCGCGCCGCCAGCGGCTTCCGCGCCAACTTCGATGCGGCCCCGCTCGCCATCGACATGACGCTCGACCAGCGGAAGGTCCCGATCCGTATCGCCGACATCACAGGCACGCTCGATCTTCGCGATGGCTGGCGCATCAACGGCGCATTCAAAGGCGCAGGCGCGCAGGCTGACGAAGGAACGGTGGCCGACCTCAGCGGCAAGTTCAATCTTGGCGGCAAGGGCGACACGCTCGATGGCTCGCTGTCCGACATCGCCATGCGTGTCTTCGATCCCCTGACGGAAGAAGCCGGTAAGCGTTTCGAGGAAGCAAAATTCGAAGGCGCCGCCACGCTGCGCAACAGCGTCGCCAGCTTCACGGGTATCGTCACCATGGCGAAGTCTGGCATGCAGATCGCGCATGTCAGCGGCCGTCACAGCCTCGACAAGAACGAAGGCTCACTGACCTTCGATCCGACGCCGCTGATCTTCGTGCCGCGTGTCTTCCAGCCCTACGATCTGTCACCTTTGCTGCGCGGCCCCGCGAACGTCACCGGCCGCGCGGATATTTCCGGCTTGGCATCGTGGACAGCCGACGGCATGAAAGCCGGCGCGACAGTCGATCTCCGCAAGATGGGCTTCACGCTCGCCGCAGCCGGCGTGTTCGAAGGCGTCTCCGGCAAGGTCGAGGTCAACGATCTCATGACCATGAAGTCCGCGCCGGGCCAGCAGATCACCATGGACAAGGTCACACTCGGCCTGCCCATCGAGAAGGGGACGATCCGCTTCCAGCTCATCGGCTTCGACGCGATCCGTCTCGAAGGCGCCGAGTGGCCCTTCGGCGGCGGCTTCATCCGCATCAAGCCCGTCGACTTCGCCTTCACCGAAGGCGCCGACAACCGCATCGTCGCGCAAGCCGTGAACTGGGACCTCGCGAAACTCGTCGAGCAGTTCAAGCTGCCCGACGTCAAACTTGTCGGAATTGTGGGAGGCGACTTCCCCGTCGTGTTCAGAACGGGTTCAGCCACGATTGATAATGCTACCCTCGAAGCGACGAAAGAAGGCGGCGTTATCCAGTATTCAGGTTCGCCCGGCGATGCAGCGGCCCAGGCGGATGACAATTCGAAGATGGTCTTCGATGCGTTGAAGGACTTCCGCTACCAGGTGTTGAAAGTGGGACTGAACGGCGACCTTGCAGGACGGATGGTGATGAACCTCAGTGTGCTGGGCCGTAACCCGGATGTACTCGGTGGACAGCCATTCCAGTTGAACATCGGCATCGACAGCGAGTTAGTCAGACTACTGACCTCTACAACCAGCCAGCCGGATATCCGGACAGCTGTTGGTCAGGTGATTGGAGACAAGCAGTGACGGCCAGATTGACGAAGCCCTCAGGAGAGGCAAGGGTCGCTGCAGGAAGCATGGAGCAACCGATGCAAGGCAGCGATTTTCCGCTCGCAAGAACACTGGCGCCCGCGCTCGTCGTCGCGGTCGCGATGGGAGCGGCCGCCTGCACCCCGACCGTGAGGATCGAGGCGTCGGACAAGCCGATCACCATCAATCTGAACGTCAAGATCGACCAGGAGGTCCGCTATCGTCTCGACAAGGACCTCGAGGACGCGATCGCCAAAAACCCAGATTTGTTCTGAGGCAGGAAAGAGAAGGAGCCTGTCATGAGCATGTTCAAGAAATTCACCACCTGGTTCGCCGCGATCTTCGCCGCCGCGACCCTGATGACCGCTTACGCCGCCGATCCCGTGATCGAGCAAGCCAAGGCGCAGGGCATCGTCGGCGAGCAGTTCGACGGCTATCTCGGCATCGCTGATGCCGGCAAAGCCTCGGCTGACGTCAAACGCCGCGTCCAGGAAACCAATGCCGGCCGCCTGCAGGTCTATTCGGATATCTCGAAGAAGACCGGCGACAGCGTCCAGATCGTGGCCGCCGCGATGGCTGAAAAGAACATCGCCCGCGCCCAGTCCGGCGAGGTCGTCAAACCCGGCGCCAACAGTCCATGGACGAAAAAGCCTTAACGGCTGCTCCGTCCATATCCGTGCTAGACTTCGCGGCCCCGGATCATCTCCGGGGCCGCTTCGCATCTGAAACCAGCACCAGAGGCACGATGTCGCGCAAGACCATCATCACGCTCGCCCTTGTCCTCGTGCCCGTCGCGCTCATGGTCCTGCTCGCCTGGACGGGCTGGCTGGGCGATCAATTTCCAAATGGTCATTTTGTGTTGGCGTTTGCATTGGGCGCCACGGCCACAGTGCTTCTCTCTGTCGGCTTGTTTGCCTTGTCATTTTACAGCGCCCGCTCCGGCCATGATGAAAAAATCGGCACGGAACAGGACTCGGATGAGGCCTAATTCGCGCTTGGGCTCACGAGTCGAAATCAGCTAGCTTCCGATTCGTTTTCAGGGCGGGAGCTGCACATGGCAGTCATGGAATCGTCAAAGCTGGCGGCGTATGTCGCCTCGCGCATCTGTCACGACGTGGCGTCTCCGCTCACGTCGCTGTTGCAGAGCTGTGAACTCCTGTTCGACGACAGCATGGGCCCGGCCATGAAGGCCGAGGGCGAGAAATCCCTGCGCACCGGCCTCGCCACGCTCGAGGCCAAGCTCCGTTACATGCGCTATGCGCTGGGCAGCCAGGCCCTCAACGACAATCTCTGCAGCATCGGCGAAGCCAAGGATCTCTTCGAGAAGCTGTTCGCCACCAATTCGCGCACCAAGCTCGACTGGCAGGTCGAAACCCACCGCATCTCCAACCGCCAGATGCGCATCCTGATGAACATGACCCTCATCATGATCGACCCCGCCGCCCGCGGCGTCTGCCGCGTCTCCGCTACGGAAAAGGGCGGCAAGCTGGTGTTTGACGTAGAGGCCCTTGGCCAGTTCTCGAACTTCAAGTCCGAAGTGCTCGACGCCCTCGCAGGCAAGGAGCCCGGCGGCGGCTGGGGCGGCGGCGCCGTCCAGCCCTTCTTCACCAGGGTCCTGTGCGAGGAATCCGGCTTCACGCTTGAGCCGCGCATCGTCCCGCAGGCCGCCGGCCTCACGGCCATCGGCGCGCTCCCAGAGGGCTGAACGATCGGCCCGCCGGCGGGCCAATTCCTCAAATCCGCAGCGATTTCTTAACTCGCCCAGCGTTTATTTGCCAGAAGCACGTAATTTTCCGCGTGCAAGCTGTGGATATGCGCCATGGACGACCTGCTGAGCGAATTCCTCACTGAAACCGCCGAAAGCCTCGACGTCGTCGATATCGAGCTCGTCCGCTTCGAAAGCTCGCCGGACGACAAGGCGACCCTGAACAACATTTTCCGGCTGGTTCACACCATCAAGGGCACCTGCGGCTTCATCGGCCTCCCGCGCCTTGAATCGATTGCCCACGCTGGCGAAACGCTGCTCGGCAAATTCCGCGATGGTGCGCTCGACGTCACGCCCGAAGCCGTCACGCTGGTGCTCGCCTCGATCGACCGCATCAAGTCGATCCTCGCCCATCTCTCCGACACGCAGGCAGAGCCCGCCGGCGACGACCGCGACCTCATCGCCCAGCTTGAAGACGCGGCCGAAGGCGGCCTGCAATCGAAACTCCCGCCGCCCGTCGTCGCAAAGATCGAAGCTCCCCCTGCCGCGATAGAGCAGGGCGACGACAATGGTCGCTGGGATGCAGACCAGGGCCGCTACCTCCGCCCCGGCGAGGTTTCACTCGCCGAACTTGAAGCCGCCTTCCGCTCCGTCGACGGTCCCGAAGTCCGCGAAGCCAAGCCCGTCGCGGTCGCCGCCGCCGAGCATGAAGAAGACCGCAAGGCCGGGCCGGGCGCCAGCACCATCCGCGTCAATGTCGACGTCCTCGAGTCCATGATGACCATGGTCTCCGAGCTCGTTCTCACGCGTAACCAGCTCATGCAGATGCTGCGCGCCACCGCGGACAGCCAGTTCAAGACGCCGCTGCAGCGCCTCTCCGGCATCACGGCCGAGCTGCAGGACTGCGTGATGAAAACACGCATGCAGCCGATCGGCTCGGCGTGGAAGAAGCTCCCCCGCATCGTCCGCGACGCCGGGCAGGATCTCACCAAGAAGATCGATCTCGTCATGGAAGGCGAGGCGACCGAGCTGGATCGCCAGGTTCTTGAACTCATCAAGGACCCGCTCACCCACATGATCCGCAATTCCTGCGATCACGGCGTCGAAACGCCCGCCGACCGCATCGCCGCCGGCAAGGGCGAAACCGGCACGATCAAGCTGCGCGCCTATCATGAAGGCGGCCACATCATCATCGAGGTCAGCGACGATGGCGCTGGCCTGAAGACCGATCGCATCCGCGCCAAGGCGCTGGAAAAGAACGTCATCGACGCCGCCGAAGCAATGTCGATGACGGATGCACAGATCCATCGCCTCATCTTCGCGCCCGGCTTCTCTACCGCGGCGAAAGTCACCAACATTTCCGGCCGCGGCGTCGGCATGGATGTCGTGAAAACCAACGTCGAACTGATCGGCGGCACGATCGATCTCAAATCGCGTCAGGGCGCTGGAACGACCTTCATCATCAAGATCCCGCTCACCCTCGCGATCATCTCCGCGCTGATCGTCGGCGTCGGTGAACATCGCTTCGCCATGCCCCAGCTTTCGGTGCTTGAACTGGTCCGCGCCGGCAAGCGCTGCGAGCACAAGATCGAGACGATCAACGCCACGCGCGTCCTGCGTCTGCGCGACCGCCTCCTGCCGCTTGTCGCCCTATCGGATGTGCTGAACCTGATCGACGATCGCGGCGAGCCCGATCACGCCTGCATCGTTGTCATGCAGGTTGGCGACACCCGCTTTGGTCTGATCGTCGACGAAGTGTTCGATACCGAAGAGATCGTCGTGAAGCCGCTCGCCAAGCGCCTCGGCTCCATGTCGGAATACTCTGGCGCCACCATTCTCGGCGACGGCGCTGTCATCATGATCCTCGATCCGAACGGCGTCGCCAAATCCGTCTCTGGCGCCGAACGCGCCATCAGCCGCGCCGCTGACGAAGCCGCCGCCGCTTCGGCCCTCGCCGCCGCGAAAGCCGAAGGCGAACGCACCAGCCTGCTGCTGTTCTCCGCCGGCTCGCCCGAACCGCGCGCGTGTCCGCTCTCGCTTGTCACGCGCCTTGAGGAACTCGACGCCTCGTCGTTTGAAGTCACCAGCCGCGGTCACGTCGTGCAGTATCGCGGTCGCCTCATGCCGCTCGCTGCCGCAGGCGGATCCATCCGCAGGGAAGGGAAGCAGCCTATCCTCGTGTTCAGCCAGGGCGACAGCGTCATCGGTCTCGCGGTCGATACCATTCTCGATATCGTCGAGGATCGTCTCGATATCGAGCTCAACGATACGGCGCCCGGCATTCTCGGCACGGCTGTGCTCAAGGGCCGGTCAACCGAGATCATGGATGTCGGTCACTATCTGGGTCAGGCCGATCCCGCCTGGGCCGCCGCCGCTGCGCAGCTTGAAACGCGCCGCGCGCGCAAACGCGTGCTGCTGGTTGATGCCCATCCCTTCTTCCGCAACATGCTTGCGCCGATGGTCACGGCCGCCGGCTACGATGTCACCGTGGCTGCCGACCTGCAGGAAGCGCGTGGCCGTATCGCCCAGGATGCCGCGTTCGATGTCGTCCTCGCCGACACCGACATCACGGACCCCGATGCGCTCGCAGGGATCAGCAACGCTCGCATCGTCCCGCTGTCCAGCCGCCGGGATACCGAAGCTGTCCCCAAATCCGACCGTCACGCGCTTCTCGACGCCATCGAACGCGCCGTGCGCCACAAGGATTACGCGCTGGGAGAGGCCGCATGAGCACGCAGGAATTCGTCACCTTCCGCATCTGCGACCAGATGTTCGGGGTCAGCGTCTCGGAAATCCACGATGTCTTCCGCCCGTCGGCGATGACGCCGGTGCCTCTTTCCGGTCCGGAAATCGCTGGCGTCCTTAATCTTCGTGGACGGATCGTTACAGCCATCGACGCCCGCTCCCGTCTCGGGCTGCCAATCTCAACAAAATCAACGACTTCGCAGCGTCTGGCCATCGGCGTGGAGCGCCATGGCGAGAGCTTTGGGCTGATAATCGACGAGATCGGCGAGGTGGTTCGGCTCGAGGAAAGTGAATTGGAGCAAAACCCCGTTAACCTTGACGCGACATGGTCAAGCGTATCTCGCGGCGTTTACCGCCTGGAAGACCGCCTCCTGGTCATCATGGACGTTGACCGGATGCTGGCTGGCGCAGGCGCCGAGGATACTGCTGCCGCGGCCTGATCGCGGTTATTGGAGAGGGCGAGCATGAAACGCTGTCTGATCGTGGACGATAGCCGCGTGGTGCGCAAAGTCGCGCGCCGCATCGTCGAGGACCTTCGCTTCGAGGCTGATGAAGCCGCCGATGGCCAGCAGGCGCTGGAAAATTGCCGCAAGGCGATGCCGGATGCGATCCTGCTCGACTGGAACATGCCGGTCATGAACGGGATCGACTTCCTCCGCGCGCTCCGCCGCGAGCCGGGCGGCGATCGCCCCACCGTCGTGTTCTGCACGACCGAGAACGACATGAGCCACATCGCCGAGGCGATGCGCTCGGGCGCCAACGAATACATCATGAAACCCTTCGACTCCGAGATCATCGAAAGCAAGTTCTCGGAAGCCGGCCTCGTCTGATTGGATGCAGTGACAGCCGCGCTCCGCCAGCCCGCATCCTCCCGCCCCGTCCGCATCATGCTTGTGGACGACAGCGCGATCGTGCGCGGCTTCATGCGCCGCTGGATCGATGAAGACCCCCGCATCGAACTGGTGAAAGCCTGCTCCGACGGCGCGCAGGCCGTCGCCGAAGCCGCCAACATCCGCCCCGATGTCATCGTCCTCGACATCGAGATGCCGAACATGGACGGCCTCACCGCGCTGCCCCAGCTCCGCAAGGCCGCGCCCGACGCCCGCATCGTCATGGCCTCCACGCTCACCGCCGCCGGCGCGCTCCAGACCGTGAAAGCCCTCGCCCTCGGCGCGTCGGACTTCATCGCCAAGCCGCAAGCCAGCGCCTTCGGCAGCGTCGACAGCTACCGCCGCGAACTTCTGGAAAAGATCGTCGCGCTCGGCGAAAGGGCAGGGAACCGCCTCACCGCCGCGTCGTCCGCTCCCATCAAGCTCCGTCCGCGCACGCTGCACACATCGCCGCCCGCCGCTCTGCTGGTTGCGGCCTCCACCGGCGGCCCCACCGCGCTTCCCGCCTTCCTCGCCCCGATCGCCAACCGCATCGATGCGCCGATCCTCATCGTGCAGCACATGCCCGCCGCTTTCACGCCGGTCTTCGCCGAGAAGCTCGAATCCGCCATCGGCAAGCACTGCCGCGAAGCCCGCGAAGGCGACACGCTCGCCCCCGGCACGATGCTCCTCGCCCCCGGCGACAAGCACATGCGCGTCGCCCGCTGCCCCGCCGGCCGCATGATCCACCTCGACCAGGGCCCGCCCGTCAACTACTGCCGCCCCGCAGCAGACCCCCTCTTCGAAACCGCAGCCGCAGCCTTCGGCGCGCGCGTCCTCTGCGTCGTCCTCACCGGCATGGGCCATGACGGCCGCGCCGGCGCCGGCAAGATCGTCGAAGCCGGCGGCCGCGTCATCGTGCAGGACGAATCCAGCAGCGTGGTCTGGGGCATGCCCGGCGCCGTCGCGCAGGCCGGCTACGCCGAGGCTGTGAAGCCTCTCAAGGAACTAAGCCAGCTCGCGCTGCGCATGATGATGGGAGAAGCTGCGTGAACAGCCAGGACTTCGAATTCGTCTCCCAGCTCCTGCGCAAGCGCGCCGGCATCGTCCTGACGGGCGACAAGATGTACCTGCTCGAAAGCCGCCTCGCGCCGCTCGCCCGCAAGGAAGGCCTGCCGTCCATCGACGATCTCATCCACGTCGTCCGCGCCCGCCGCGAAGAGCGCCTGATCGGCCAGCTCGTCGATGTGATGACCACCAACGAAACCTTCTTCTTCCGCGACAAGACCCCGTTCGACCACCTGAAGGACGCGATCTTCCCGGTGCTGGCGCAAGCCCGCAAGGGCAGCCGCATCCGCATCTGGTGCGCCGCCTGCTCGACAGGGCAGG
>ERZ795044.1842-NODE-1842-length-18913-cov-8.708028_pt1 | contig 18913 bp, 15 predicted proteins | sample MGYA00375128_ERZ795044 | MGnify/ENA primary metagenome ERZ795044 (study PRJEB30173, sample SAMN05720213) | anaerobic digester metagenome | isolation source: active sludge of municipal wastewater-treating anaerobic digesters | place: USA | collected 2014-12-22 ... | reverse complement strand
TCCCCATGACCCTCCTGATATTAGCAATAATAAAGCAAATGCAAAGAGTTTTTGAGGTTTCTTTTGCCGAATAATGATGTAACGAACGAGTAATGCGCACGTGATCGAAAATATCGCAATTGCAAAATCGAATAAAGATAGGTATGTGCTTAGATAATCAATCTGCTCGTTCGACGGCGATTCAAGGGCAATGGAAATTCTGTTGGTAAAGCTCACCTCTCCCCACTGATTGACAATGTGTATATATATTATATTTATAATTATAATTATAATTGATGATAGCAGATATAGGATTTTTGAGACTATCAGAAGGCTGGCGTGGATTATGATAAATAAAAGAGTCAACTTATCGATTGCAAGCGCTCCTCCGTATCCGTTGGCATTTATATACGGGGAAAACAATAAAAAACTCACTGACAAGGCGGTGAGCGATGGAAAATAGTCGGTATAGATTTGTTGCAATCTTTGCATGAAATTCAAGAGGAGCCTCGCTTTCAATTTTGGGAATAGTGCGTTTTTATTTTAGTGATTTGATCTTGATGGGCCTGTTTGCAAGATGTTGATTTGATGAGAATTTGGCATGTTTTTGTTTTCCGTTGTTTTGATGCCTAATATATTGCCATGTAGTGCGAAGATGGTCGTTTATTTTTTTTGAATGTTGGTTAGTGTTGTGCAGTATTGATAGGCCAGCTCCCATCCCAAATCTGAACTGAATCGATTGGGATGGTGAATGTCATAAAACCAGAATTTGTGTGAATTAATTCGTGCTTTGATTAATTATTAGTGATGATTTGAAGTTGGGTTAGAGTTGAATAACTTGGTGCAAGTTTTCATTAAAATTTTCGATTGCCGGTGGATAGTATGACAAAAGCATTTCCTTGGATATCTTAGATGATAATTACAGGCCGACAAATAGCCAAAGGTGCCGGGTGGATGGTGCTGTTCAAGTTCACCGAACGTGGACTCGGCTTAATTAGTACCCTCATTTTGGCGCGCCTGCTGGTGCCACACGATTTTGGTGTGGTGGCAATGGCCATGTCCGTAATCGCTGTACTGGAGTTGATGGGGGCGTTCAGTTTTGATCTTGCGCTGATTCAAAATGCCAACGCCGGGCGTGATCAGTACGACACCGCGTGGACCTTCAATCTCCTCTTTGCCCTGGTCTCGGCACTTTTACTGGTTGTGCTCGCTCTACCCATGGCACATTTCTATTCCGAGCCACGCCTTGAATCTGTCATGTATTGGCTGGCTTTGGGCATGGCTGTTCAGGGATTTGAAAATGTTGGCGTGGTGGCATTCCGCAAAGATATGCGTTTTGACAAGGAATTCAAATACTTGTTTGGCAAGAAAATTGCAAGTTTTGCGGTTACGGTGCCACTGGCGTTCATGCTGCAAAGCTACTGGGCCCTGGTCATTGGAACGATTGTTGGTCGCGCTGCCGGAACCATATTGAGCTATGTTGCCCATGAATACCGTCCACGGTTTTCTCTCGCCGCTCGTTCCGAACTGTTTCACTTTTCCAAATGGATGCTGCTGAACAATATGGCGGCTTTTTTTCGCAATCGTTCCGCAGATTTCATCGTCGGCCGCTTCGGAGGGCCACACGCACTGGGCTTGTTCAGCCTCGCCTATGAAATATCCAACCTGCCGACCACTGAGTTGGTTGCGCCCATCAATCGCGCGGTGTTTCCTGGATACGCGAAGATGTCGCATGACGTGGCAGCGCTTCGTAAAGGGTATCTGGATGTTGCTGCAATCGTTGCCCTGTTGTCATTGCCCGCCGCTTTTGGCATTGCTGCCATTGCGCCCTTGTTGGTTCCTGTTTTCCTCGGCGCCAACTGGTTGGAAACAATACCCGTTATTCAGGTGCTTGCGGTGTACGGGGCTTTGGTGGCGATACAGAACAACAATGGTCCAGCGTTGCTGGCATTGGGTAAACCTCAGGTTGTGACGGGACTTGCCGCCCTTTCAGGGATTTTGCTCATTCCAGCTTTGATTTTCATGACCCAGAGGCACGGCGTAATTGGTGCCGCTTGGGCAAGCTTCGGTGTTGCACTGGTGATGATTCCCGTCAATTATGTGTTTATCTTCCGGGCTCTCGGCATACGGACATCTCAGGTATTGAGGGAAATCTGGAGGCCAATCCTTTCAACTTCAGTAATGACAGCAGGTGTGCAGTGGTTTGTAGCCGGACTGGCAGACACATCGCATCTTGGTGTACAGGTTGCCCATTTACTTTGTGCAATTGCGATCGGAGTTGCTATTTACCCTGTCGTTTCTTGGGTGCTGTGGCAATTGTCTGGTCGCCCTCCCGGTGCTGAGCAACATGCGTTGGACTATTTGCTTCGTGTACTCCAGCGCCTAAAGAAGTCAAACACTACAGAGTCTCCCTGATGACCCCCGCGCAGCCCGCTTCGCAACCTGCGGTTACCGTACGACGCGCAACGCAGGCGGACGCCGAGCGTCTCGCCGGATTTTATCGTCAACACTTTACCAGTCGTCTCCGGCTAAATGACGATGCACTGTGGAAGTGGGAGTTTGCCAGTCAGCCTGGTGCCAGTGATCGTTTTCCCTTCTTTGTTTTGGAATCCGATGGTCATATCGAGGGCGGCATAGGCTACGTACGATTTGACTTGCGCGTGGACGCACTCAACATTGCAGGCATACATCCGGTAAATTATTTCGTTAACTCGAACTTCAAAGGCCTGCATGCGCTGCGCCTGTTCCGCGCAGTCCTGGCTGAGGCACCCATCGTGATCGGGTCCTACGTTTCAGACTCTGCAATGCCGTTGCTCAAGCGCTCCGGATTTGTCGACTTGAGCAGCCACTTTCATGCCTACCATTTTTCCTTGCGTACGGCTACTTATTCGGCGCGTGGTGCGGGCAAGGTACGCCATGCAGCGGTGGTTTTGTTTCGCCGATTGTGGCTGGCAACCGTTAGTGCAGTAACCCGCATGCGTGCGCCGAAAATTCGCTACGAGATCAGCGACAAACTGGACGCTAACTGGTTGTCGCATGTCGAATCCTGGCGCCTGGCGGGTTGCTGCATTGTCAAGAATTCGAGTTATCTTGCCTGGCGATATGCGAATAACCCCGTTCTTGACTGCCGTTATGTGTGGCAGTTCCGTGGAGAAATACCGATTGCGCTCGCAATCATGCATCTGGATGCTGTTCGTAGCGAGGCCGTATTGCTAGACTTCTTGGGTATTAAAGATGATTTGTGGCAGTTGGTGGGGTTGATTGGCCGGACGATGGTCGGTGCGCGACATGCAGGCGCAACCCTGTGGACCACCCATGCTCTCAGCCCCGACTTGAATCGGGCATTGCAGGTGCTTGGCTGTGGACGAAGTCAAAGCTCAATTGGCATTAACATTTTTTGTGCGGATGAGGAACTTCGCAGGCGAGTGGTTGACCCCAATCGCTGGCACTTCATGATTGGCGATACGGACGTTTACTAGCATATGCTGCAAATCATCAAACACCAGGTGCGTTCCCATCTGTATAGGCATGAGGCTCTTATCCTCACCTACCACGGTGTTTTACCTGAGCCGTTGCCTTTTCAGGTTTGGCACCATCTAACCGTTGCAGAATTCGAAAAGCAGATCGCTTACCTGGCCAAATATTTTCGCTGTGTCTCCCTGTCTACACTGTTGGGCGATCTTGCCCGGGGCGAAGTTCCCCCCCATACGGTGGCGGTGACTTTTGATGATGGATACCGGAATAATCTGACTCAGGCCCTTCCCGTATTGAGTCGGTACAAGGTGCCGGCGACGCTGTTCATAACCAGCGGTTTGGTTGGCAGTAAACAGATGCTCTGGCCTGAATGGGCTGTATGTGTCCTGGCTCAAACCAGGCTATCAGTCCTGCTATTTGCAGGGCAAGAGATGACTCTTGATACCGTTAAATCTCGCGAGGCAAGTTATCGTCTGATTGTGAGCGCCTTCAAGACAATGCCGCCCGAAAACATTCAGTCAGCTGTGGATGAATTGATTGCCGCAGCGGGCCTGACCAAGGCAGCAATTGAAGGCAGCAAGCTCGGTCAGATATTCAGGGCACTCAGTTGGGATGATGTAAGGGAAATGCGCCATTCCGGATGGTTCGAATTTGGCGCCCACACGCAGAACCATTGGCGGTTGAGTAAACTAGATTCGAGTCAGGCACTCAATGAAATTAACGATCCCAAAGCCCTGATAGAAGGTCAAATTGGACCGATTGAGTATTTCGCCTATCCTCATGGCAACCCTGCCGACTTCACCACGGCACATCGCACGATGGCCATCGAAGCGGGCTATCGTGCCGTGTTCACAGCAGTGACCAATACGGTCACACCGCATAGTGACCTATTTGAATTGCCCAGGATGGGTATTGGAGCAAATACGTCTTTCGAACAGTTTAAATACGCGTTGCATGGCGGTGTAGCCACCAGCATGCGACAAGCTGTGCCAACCTGATTCAAGTACTAGTCGGAGGATAGCACCACAGGTGCATGGTGCAGATAGTGTGCTGCACGGCGTTTGGCTTCGATATCCTTGTAAACAGCCTGAGCAGATGGCTCGCTGATATGCAAATAGCGACCCAATTCCCCACAAGGAACTGCGTGTATGTAAGCCCACAGCGCAACATCCATTTGGTGATATGGCAATCCGAAATAGAATTCATCCTGCCCCTGAGCCAGACTGTAGGTGTCAGTCGTCGGCACAGCCGTCGACACTTCGACCGGCAAATTAAGGTGCCTTGCGAGTGCATACACTTGCGTCTTGTACAAGTGGGCAATTGGTTTTACGTCAGCTGAGCCATCCCCGTTTTTGACAAAAAACCCCTGATCGTACTCAAGACGATTGGGTGTGCCGATAACGGCATAGTTCAAACGGTCTGCGTGAAAGTATTCCATGGTTTTACGTGTGCGCTGCTTGAAATTGGTTGCCGCCACAATTTGCAAATATTCTTTCAGGCCAAGCCGGGCTTCGTGCACATTACCAGCAGGGTCTTGCACGACGATCTTGAAGAAATTGTATTTACCTTCCAGACCACCGCCCAGCACAAGTTTGTTTTTCCAGTCATTGTCATAGACCGGGAACACCGTACGGATGGCATCATCACGCCACCGGTAACAACCCATGCTTTCAAGCACCGGTGCGATATCGAATATTTCGTAGTCGATACCCAGTTGCTCCGCTACCTGTTTGCCCCTGGTGACGCTGAGTGATGAAGAGTCACGTTCCGGCAAAAGTAAGCCAAATACTTTTTTGGCGCCAACGGCTTGCACACTCAATGCGGCGCAAACGGCACTGTCAACGCCGCCGGAGATCGCGATCACAAATCCTCGCCGGTGCAGGTCTTGGCTGAGTGTTTGCCGCATCGAGGAAGCAATGCGTGAAACTTCCAAAGCCTCATCCAGTTTTAGAATGTCATCGTTCAGTATCATGGGATTTTGCTCATGGTTCAAAATATACGCCAGCTATCTAACTGGTCCGGCTCTAGGTATGTTGCTCGAGCAGCATTTTCTTGCTGACTTTGCCCGTTGAAGTTTTCGGTAGTGCGGAGAGCGTGATCACTTCTCTGGGCACCATGAAACTCTCCAGTCGCATCTGACATGCGGCACGGATTTGTTTGTGACTCAGGTCAAACCCCGGCGCAACAACAACATATGCACGAATTGCCTGGCCCAGCATTTCGTCGGGGACGCCGACGACGGCAGCTTCTTGTATGCCGGCTATTCCATGCAGGACGTTTTCGACTTCCACCGGGCTGACCTTCTCACCTCTCGTTTTGATAATGTCATCGCTGCGCCCGACGAAATACAAAAAACCATCAGTATCCATTCTGAAGAAATCCTGGGTGCACAAAACACGCTCACCAGGCAGTTTGCCCGGCTTGAGCATGTCTGCGCTTAGATCCGGCCGTTTCCAATAGCCAAGCATGACGTGCGCACCGCGCACGTGAAGTATGCCGATTTCCCCGGGCGGCACGTCCTGGCCATCAGGGGACAGCAAAAAGACTTCGGTGCCTGGAATCGCTTTGCCAACGGACCCAGGCTTGGCATCGACCAGTTCCGGTTCAAGATAGCTCACACGCTTGCATTCGGTAAGCCCGTACATCTTGAATAGCAATGCATTGGGAAATATTTCGCGCAGCCGCGGCACAAAGTTATCTGGCAATGCGGCAGCAGTGTTGGTGACACGTGTGATGGAGGGAAAGCACAGTGGGCTGCGGGCATGTGCGGAAAGCAACAATGCAAATATCGTGGGTACACCGGGAAACACCGTAACCCGGTACTCGTGCATACGGGCAAAAATTTGCGCCGGGTAGGCAAATGAACGCTCCAGCACCAGCGTGGCGCCCAGTTGGACAGCCATCAACAACTGGTACAAACCGTAGTTGAAAGCCAGGGGCAAAACGCAAAAGATGCGCTGGTTTTCATCCAGTCGCAGACACTCGATCAGACTCCCAGCGGCGAAGAGCATGGATTGATGCGTTTGCATCACGCCTTTGGGATTCCCTGTGCTCCCTGACGTATAGATTAGCGCAGCCATATCGAGAGAAATGCCCACGCACCGCGTGACAGCAGGTGATGCACTCTCAAGTAGCGTGTTGAATGAATCAATATGGCAACCGGTGGGCATTTCGCCGGTGCAGATCACGTTGACCGTACCGGGAAGTTTTGCCAGCGCCGGCATGAACGCAGGTGCCAGTTGCCCGTCAGCGAGCAAAAGCTTTGCCCCACTGTCGTCAAGAATATATTGCAGTTTGTCCGATTTGGTTTGCGGATTAATAACAAAGAAGACACTACCTGCCACCAGTGCCGCGTAGATCGATACTATGCAGGACCAGCTGTTTTCCATGAATATGGCGACGCGATCGCCACGTTGCACGCCACGCGCCTGCATCGCATTGGCCATCCGGGCAGCGCCGTCCAGCAATTGTGCATAGGTGTAAGGCTTGCCTTCGACGACAACGGCCACCTTGTCTGGCAGTCTGGCGGCACTGGCTAGCAGGCCGTCATGCAGTAGCCGAAGCGGGGGCGGAAGCGCTTGCACTATTTGCCAACGTGCTTGCTTTGGACGTAGTGGACGATATTGACCACCGTATCAAGATTTTCAGGAACCATTTCGGAGTCAGCGACTTTTATTGCAAATTCCTGTTCGAGAAAAAGTATCATTTCCAGCACACCTGTGGAATCGACTATGCCCTTCTCCAAAAAAGACACGTCGTTCGCCAGCGCAGACGCATCGTTGGTAAATAGGAAATTCTCAAGAATGTAGTTCCGTACTTGCTGCTCAATCGACATATTGTTCCTCAGGGTTTGATGAATTTGGAGTGCGTGCAGTTCTCAACGAACAAATAATGCCACATTTGAGTGGAGAGAATGGCGACCAGAGCCATATTGTCTTTGAATCCGATTGCACGGCCAGCGCGTATTTTTTTGATGAGCAGACCCGTTTTATCTGGATCGAAATACCCATAGCGTTTTATGGTGTCTTGACCCAGCAACTCATTCACATAGTCGGGCGCCACGCCATTGTGAAAAAAGGCCGGTATGTCCGGTGCGCGATAGGGCTGCTTGCTGCGTGCCACGATTGATGTTGGCAGCATGTTTTCGAACGCGCGTTTGAGGAGGTACTTTTCATTGAGTACTTTCATTTTCAAATTGGGATGTATTCGCCCGGAAAATTCAATGACGCGATGATCCAGAAATGGAAAACGACCCTCCACGGAGTTGGCCATTAACATGCGGTCGCCCTGCGACGACAGCAAGTAGTTCGCCATCAGTACTTTGGCTTCCACATATTGAGCCCTGTTGAAAGCGTGCCACTGGGCAAAGGCGCGGGGCAAGCTCTGCTCCAGCAAAGCAATGGGGTCGTCGGCCAAGCGCGCCTTGAATTCCGCGGAGTAGAACTGTTTGCATTGTGCTGCCATGGACCAACGTGGGATGTGCGAGAAAAACGCTGCGTTGGGTTGATCCAGACCAGTGCCGAAAAAGGCCTCACTGTAACTTTGTGCACGCGCCGGGTTGAGTTCCAGATACGGATACAGGCGTTTGAGCAATAGCGGACGCCACATCGATTTCGGATTGCGGGCCCAAAAGCGTCGGAGCTTGGCCTCCTTGAATATGTCGTAGCCCCCCAATACTTCATCAGCGCCTTCGCCAGTCAGCACAACTTTAGCTCCGCGCGAGTGGACCAGTCCCGACAGCAACATCATCGGTACCGGAGCGGTTCGCAGAATGGGAGTTTCCGTGTGCCAGATTGCTCGCGGAAATTCCTCGCCGATATTGGACTCGGTGCATTGCACCTGATAATGTGGCACGCCAAGATGCTCAACCATCCGCAATTGGTGGGTGCCTTCATCCAACTGAGCATTGTCGAACCGAATGGAATAGGTGTCCGGCTGGATGCCATTGGCATGAACCAATGCAGCCAGTACGGATGAATCCAGGCCGCCCGACAAATAGGTCCCTACCGGTACATCGGCTCGAAGGCGAATACGGGTGGCATCACTCAAAAGTGCTCTTAACTCGTCAGCCTGTTCTTCCACAGAAGTCCGGTGGTAGTCTTCAGTAGTCGGGTAGGTCCAATCCCAATAGGGCTGGCGACGTACTAATCCATCCTGCGCTATCAGCATTTCCCCGGGGGGAAGTTGGCGAACCCCCTCGAACATGGTGGTATCACTTACAGTGGACCAAAATGTCATGACCTGGTCCAGGGCGACTGGATTGAGTGCAGGCGTATGGCCCATTACAGGAAGCAAGGCTTTTATTTCTGAAGCAAACAGCAGTCGACCCTGTTGTTCAGAAAAAAATAAAGGCAGGACACCGGCTCGGTCGCGGCACAAAATCAATTGGCGCAGGTTTTGATCCCACAGCGCTATGGCGAATTGACCATTGAGATGTTGTACGAAGCCTGTGCCGTACTGCTCGTACAGATGCACTATTACTTCAGTATCGCTGTTAGTATAGAAACGATGCCCCTTCCGTTTCAGTAGTTCGCGCAACTCGATGTAGTTGAATATTTCACCGTTGAACACGACCCAAACGGTTTTGTCTTCGTTGTGAATCGGTTGGGCACCTCCGGCGATATCGATGATGCTGAGCCTGGCATGGCCTAGACCGATAGCTCCGTCCATTCGAAAGCCGTCGCCATCGGGGCCTCGATGACGCAGAGTCTGCACCATGCAGACCAACTCCTCACGTCGAGGCAAGTCTCGGGAGGTGAGTGCCAATATTCCTGCAATTCCGCACATAAAAGGAGGCCTACGGCGTTGAAATATGTCGGACCATTTGACAATTGATTTTGATTGTTTTATATATAAAAATCAGCAGCTGTTTGACAACAGTATGCGGGGCATAAACAGGAATGATGCAGTCTTTCATGGGTTCAACTTGAGGGCGTTTCTATGTCGCGCGAATTTCAAAGGATTACCGGAGTTGACTCCGTGCGTTTGCTTGCAGTTATAGCTGTGATAGTTATCCATGCTGCTGTGTTTCGTGACCCGGTGCTCGAAAATCAAATGGGGCAGTTCAATATTTTTGGTGTCATACTGAATCAATTGGCGCGCTTCGGAGTGCCATTTTTTTTTACCGTGTCGGGCTATTTTTGGGGTTTGAAAATACATGGTGGTATGCCTGAGGTTTTGGTGGCGAAGCAAACCTTCAAGAGGATTTTGCTGATCCTCGTTTTTTGGTCTCTCGTTTATTTGTTGCCCTACAACATTGCCTCCATGCTTCAATACGGCCCACTTGGCCCCCTGAAAGTCTGGTATTGGCATGTGCGGGAATTGGCCGCAAATCCACTCCTTTTATTGTTTGAGTCAACCAGTCAGCACTTGTGGTTTCTGATTGCGTTGCTTTGGGCTGTCGCGATATCGACAGCATTCATCTACCTGCGTGTTGTGAAAAGCCTGATTGCTGTGGCAATCGGGCTCTATGTCTTCGGAATTCTTGCGCTCGCTTACTCCAAAACGCCCGTGGGTCTGGAGATTGGCTTCTACACACTTACCGGCCCCTTTTTTGGAACGATATTTTTTGTAACTGGATACATGATGTCTGGCTGGTCGCCGCGTGAAAGCTGGTTCAAGATTGGGGTCTCATTGGTCGTGGCAGGATTTGCATTCCACTTTGCCGAAGTCTATTGGCTTTGGCGCGATTGGCAGATTCGTCCTATTCACCACTATGTCTTTGGCACCTGGTCTATCGGAGTGGGTGTCGCAATGGCTGCACTTTCGAAAGGATCGCCATTCCGTTCAGAATCAATGGCGGGATTAGGGCGACTGGCGTTGGGAATATATTTAATTCACCCCATCTTTTTGGAAAACCTTGTGAATTTAAGAGTTTTTCTAAAGAACCCACTTTGGGACCTAGTCTATGTAGCGGTATCTCTGGTGTTGTCGATAGCGTCAGTTCGGGCGATGAGCAAACATGATTTCCTGAGCAAGGTTTCGATTTAGCTCGATGAGAAACGTCGGGTTTCAGGCATTGAGTTTTGCGCCGAAGGTGGCAGTTTGCGTCAGATCCCCTGGACCAGTTTCTTCACAAGCGCGGGATAACAGATCCATGCCCTTGTCCCAAGCCAGCGCCAGGTCAGTGAAGAGTTGGGTTGAATCGAACGGACGACCAGAATTCACTGCCCTTGCCCCCTTGAGGATCAAGGCCTTATTGCCTTGGGCTATGGCGCCGAAGCATTCGGCAGGAGCAATCAACGCGGGATGACCGAAACCCGCAAGCCAGCGAAGGTTCGATGCGGACAGATCAAATGCAGCACCAGTCTGCCGGATGGATGCGAAAGCCCAAGCATGGTAATGGGGCAGACCACATGCCTGCAACTTTGGCAAGTCCTGCATAAAACGTTCACCAAACCGACGAAATGGGTTGGACACTGGTCGTCGGTCAAGATGGCGTTTCAGCAAGCCCCACGACCGTGCAGCCAGCTCGGCATGCGGGCGCCTCACTAGCCTGTCAATGCGCACCAGCTCGGCAAACAGTGGCAAGAATGTGGGATCCGGAGCAGTGTCAAGACGGAACAATTGCGTGAAGTCGTCGCCTGAAAGCTCAAAGTAACCAGCATTGTGAAAATAGCCCAAGTGACGCTTGTCCAGGTCCAGACTCGCCAGCAAGATGGTAGTTTTTGAATGCTTGATGCGGTAGTCCGTACCTGCCGTGTCTGGCAGCCAAAATGCGTCCGCTTCCGTACTGATGAATTTGCCGGCGCTTAATTGCTCTACGGCATGCTCAATCAATGGGCGCCAGATAGTCAGTTCCTGAACATCGATGCCATACAAATCTCGCAGTTCTTCGAGTGATGGTTTGAAAAACGTCCACTGATCGCCCTCAAAGTCCACTGCAAGCGTAAACGGCAACATCGCCAAAGGTTCCAGACCGAGCGCGTGAATGAACTCGATCCACAAGTCTCCGTAGCAGTTTTTTTCTACCCAAACCGCTTCGTCGCCGTGGAGGCGGTGGCGCAAATAATTACCAGCGCTGAGCCCTGGCAACGCCTCTATCCGACTCATGGCCAGAGTTGGGCCCGCACAGTGCTTGGCCAGGTTGTGGGGTCGAAGCCATGCGCCTTGATCAGTGACAACGTTACACGCTCAAGGCCAAAGCCCAGGCAGGCTGTATGCGCCACAGATTCATCAGCATTTCGAATGCCAAATTTGGAACTGAAGTGATCCTGGTGCCAGTTGAATGAACAAATTGCGGTAGGTTTTTCAATCGAGATGACGGGGACCAATATTTCAAATTTCAGGCGCTGATCCACCTGATTCGCGGCCATCATCTTGCCAACACGGCCGAAAAACGGATCCGATGCAACATCACTCTGGACCGGCAATCCAAGCCCTTTTAGCAGTTCAAGCCCGCGTAACAGCCAGGCGTCGCGCCATGCCACCACATCATCGGGCTTGCCCACACGAATGAACTCCCGCATGCGAAATGCCTGCAGACGGGTAGGCTCATCCGAGGGTTCGTGTCGGTACACCCAGTTGAGCACGGTCACCAACCTCCCGCCATTAGGCAGCAAACCACTGAAAGTTGGGTATACCGGATAGCAGGCGGCGGGGGTCAGCATCACCTCGGTGATATCGAGCAAGTCTTCCCAGCGTTCACCACCATGAACACGCGCAGACAACTCACGGGCTTGAGCTTCATTGCCAAAAAAACTGTGCACAGAACCCGCCAATTGCGGGAAGTTATCCATGTATCCCACCTTCTCAATAAGCGCACGAGGAAGGATTGGTGGAAACATCAGCTCTTCAGCACCATCGGGTGCGGCAATTCGGGTCACAAGTTCATTGAATCGACGTAGTATGTCTTCAAAGACTGGGCCACGACCGTACCCCCCCTTGATGCCGGTGGGAATAATCAGCCCATGCTCAACCAGACCAGCGTAGAAGGTCTCAATATCGTATGAAATGGTCATGGCGCATCCTTGAAAACGAGCAGCATGGAAGCGCTCTTGGCTGCGATTCGGTCGTTCGAGATCATCAACGAAGCCGACAGTGAATCGCGATACTGGCGCCCCAGACTGAACGGGCTATCATTTTTGTAGCCCAGAATGCCAACAATCTGGAGAGCGCGATGCACAATCTGGGGCGCGGCTTCCGAACACGAGATTTTCAGGTTGTTGAACCGCAATGCCCATCCAATGGTCAGTAACTCTTCCTGCCCTGCTGCAGTCGGCGCAAGCGCATCGAAATCAGTTGCAGCTGATTGCCAATTTTGCTTCATGGTCTGCAGCTGCATGGACACTTCCGCCAGTCGCGTTGCAGTTGGAGGAACCGTTCCCGGCTTCTGGCGTGCCTGGCCGCGCACAAAGTTGGCTGCCTTGCCAACCGCATCGGCAGCGATACCCCACCAAAGCGACGCCCACAGAATGTGAGAAAAAGGGACCATGGTTTGTGCGGAGCTATCGGCATAGGAGCCTGGGAGAATTTGATGCTCTGGCCCGGATGATTCGAGCCTGAAACCCGGGCTGACGGTTCCACGCATACCCATGGTGTCCCAGCTGGTCGTTTGTGTGAGGGTGCAGTCTTCTTTCTTGACGAGTACCAGCACCTGATCGCTCGCCGATGCGTCGGCATCTCGGCGGCAGGTCACCAAAATGGCGTCGGCATGGGCGCAATAGGAACCGGTGGTGGCATCCTTGTTCAGAAAAAATTGTCCATTTCGACGCTCAACGGCGCAAATGCTGGAACGTGTGTCGCCATAGGTTCCTACTTCTGAGGTAATTGACGCCAACACATATTGGTGCTGAACGAGATCACTCAGGAAGCTCCGGAAAAAATCACTTTCCAGGCCGTGGCGTGCGATGCAACCCAGCTGGATGTAATGCATGGCCAGCACCATGCCACTGGAGCCGCAGGCTTGGGACAATGTGGAGCACAACTGGGCCAACTCCAGCATGCCACACCCTGCGCCGCCAAGCTCACGGGGAACTGCTGCGGACAATACGCCAGCAGCGCGCAAAGCTTCGACGGTTTCAGATGGAAAACGGGACCTGGCATCAACATCAGCTGCGTGTTGGGCTGCCACCTCACCGGCAATTTTTCGTGTTGCCTCTATCAGGCCAGCAAAATTTTGATCAGGCCGCATCAATTGTGGATTCATATGGCTGCTTCTCCTTGTTTGAATTGGATAATACTGCGCGCCCAGCGATGGATGTGCGTGCCACGACCGGTTTTTTTGGATTCTGTGCAGTAATGCACACTGAATATGGAGAGTATTGAATCAGCCCAATCTAGAATATCTCTCATGACGCTTGGTCCTTGCGCTACCGCTGCCTTTTCGGCCAAACTTCCGGCAAGCTTGCGCGTAGGGTTTGATTTGGTTCAAATCAGCCGTATCGCAGGTTCGATTGAGCAATTTGGCAATCGATTCACGCATCGGCTATTCACGCAAGGCGAGCGGGATTACGCTCATAGTGGTGAAGGTCTGTACGCTGAGAGGCTGGCTGCACGCTTTGCGGCCAAAGAGGCAACCATCAAAGCCCTTCGACTCAGCGAAGCAGGCATAGGATGGCGGGAAATTGAGGTCTGCAAACTTCAAGATGGCGGCTGTGCGGTGGCCTTGCATGGCCGCACAGCAGAGCTTGCAAAAGGCATGGGTTTGGACCAGATTGCGCTGAGTTTGAGCCATGATGGAGACTATGCAGGCGCCTTTGTGACCGCACTCTACCGGTCATCTGACCCGACTTCACTTATTTGACATGTACAACTTATTCCTTGACTAGATACTGCCCATGAACACTACTGAAAAAGTTGAAGCCCAGATTCGGACTGTCCTTCGGGACCATGGCCGGCTGAACAAAAACGTGGAGCTGCTGGATTCTGATACAGACCTCTACCAGGCGGGCATGACGTCGCACGCAAGTGTCAATGTCATGCTGGCGCTGGAGGGGGCTTTCGATGTCGAGTTTCCGGACCATATGCTCAAACGCAACGTCTTCAACAGCATTCAATCCATCCGCTCTGCCTTGAGCGAATTGACGACCACCTGAGGCCACCCATGAACACGCCGGCGCGGGGCGTCAGCCATCACAGGCGTGAGCCGCTTCTGGAGAATTGGTACATCTGTGCTACTCCACCGGCAGGCGTAGTGCAATCTGTGCCGCATGCAGCGTGTGAATGGACCTCCATTGTCAGGTTGGCGCCAGCCGCAGCAGCGTTGCGGGAGCTCAAACAATGGTCTATTGACGAGCCTGCAAGGCGCTTTGATGCGCAGGACTGGTGGTTTCGGCTGGCGTTTGATGCGCCCGAAGAAAGCACTACAGAACGCACTATTTTGGGGTTTGATGGACTGGCGACAGTTGCGGAGGTATGGCTGAATGGCAAGGCGCTGTTGACCAGCACCAATATGTTTGTTGCACACGAATGCGATGTGAGTAACACCCTGAAAGCTAAAGACAATGAGCTGGTGATTCGATTCCTTGCTCTGGACGCACAACTGGCGGTTCGGCGCAAGAGACCCCGGTGGCGTGCACCCATGATCGAACATCAGCAGTTGCGCTGGTTCCGGACAACCTTGCTCGGCCGCACCCCCGGGTGGTCGCCTCCTGCCGCTGTGGTTGGCCCATGGCGCGACATATGGCTTGAGCGACGCAGCCTCCTTGATGTGAGGCGCATAGCCCTACAGGCGAGCGTTCAGGGATCTGTTGGGGTTGTCAAATGCCATCTTGAGGCAGTGGCCCTCGATTCCCGGGCTGTTGAGTCTGTTTACCTGCAACTGGAGCGCCATTCACTCGTTGTTACTCATCAAATGTCACGCAGCGCTGCTGTAGATGACTTTGCTGGCGAGCTGCGGATCAATGATGCGGACCTGTGGTGGCCCCACACCCACGGTGAGCCGGCGCTGTACAGAGTCACTTTGAAAGTGCGAATGGCGGGCGTTGCAGGGGACGTAATTGTTGATCTGGGCCGAGTTGGGTTTCGCACTATCGCGCTGGATACAGCCAACGGGAATTTCTCCCTTTCGGTGAATGGCGTGCCGGTTTTTTGCCGCGGCGCCTGCTGGACCCCGCTGGACCCAGTGACCTTGCGCTCTTCTGCCACCGATTGCCGTGCCGCTGTTGCACAGGCGCGCGTGGCTGGCATGAACATGCTTCGCGTAGCCGGCACCATGGCCTATGAAGACGATCACTTCTTTGATGCTTGTGACGAACAAGGCATGCTGGTGTGGCAGGATTTCATGTTTGCCAATATGGACTACCCTGGCGATGATGCCGCCTTTATGGCATCCGTAACGGTTGAGGTGCGCCAGCAACTTCAACGCCGACAGGCCGCCGCTAGTCTGGCTTTATTGTGTGGCAACAGCGAGGTAGAGCAACAGGCTGCTATGTGGGGTGCATCGCGCGAACTCTGGCGATCAACCCTGTTTGATGACACTCTGGCCCAACTTTGTAACGAGCATGCCCCCGGCACGCCGTATTGGCCTTCCAGTGCCCACGGAGGTACTTTCCCTCATCAGGCAAACGAGGGCACTTCATCGTATTACGGTGTGGGCGCGTATTTGCGAACCCTCGACGATGCGCGGCGATGCAACCTGAAGTTTGCGACGGAGTGCCTGGCCTTTGCCAATATTCCCGCCACTTCCACCCTTGAGCGGATGCCTGGCGGTTTGGCAACGCGCGTGCACCATGCGGGCTGGAAGGCACGAAGCCCGCGCGATCTGGGTGCGGGCTGGGATTTTGACGATGTGCGCGACCATTACATGGCTACGACCTTCAACGTAGATCCACAGAAGTTGCGCTATGCGGATCATGACCGTTACCTGACGTTGGGTCGCATGGCCACGGGCGAGATGATGGCGGCCGCGTTTTCAGAATGGCGCCGACCTGGTTCCTCTTGCCGGGGTGCCATGGTTTTGTTCTTCCGCGATTTGTGGGCCGGAGCCGGCTGGGGGTTGATCGACGACTCCGGCGTGCCAAAGGCCTGCTACCACTATCTCAAACGGGTGCTGCAACCACTCAGTGTGCTGCTTTCAGACGAAGGCGGGAACGGGCTTTTTGCGCACATTGTCAATGAACTTGGTGAGAGTCAGCAGGTCGAGCTTGAGATAAACGTCTGGCGCGAAGGTGACGTTTTGGTTGCAAAGGGACAAAGAAAATGGACGATGCCGGCGCACAGCAGTCAAAGTTTGTCATGCCTGGATTTGTTCGAGAATTTCATGGACTTGACCTATGCCTATCGGTTTGGACCGATGACTTGTGACGCGGTGGTGGCAACACTTCGTAGTCAAGAGGGAAAGAATCTGGCACAGGCTTTTCATTTTCCGGGTGGCATGAGCAATCAGCGGGAAATCGATATTGGTTTAAGTGCGCAGGCGACCATGGTGGACTCACATACCGCAGAAGTGACAGTGCGTACCAGGCGTCTGGCGCAAGGTGTGCACTTTGACGTACCTGGATTTCAAGCTGATAACGAGTTTTTCCATATGGAACCACACAGCGAGATTCGCGTCTTGCTTCGAGGTACCAGTGGTCGTGCACTGTCCGGAAACGTTCTTTCGACCAATTGGGCGAAATATGCGTCCATTGCTGCGGACTTCTTTCAAGCTGCAGCCGATGCAGGGAGGGCATCGAAATGAAAGGCTTCCTGCGCGCTAGGTAGCGACATTTGCTTCGCGTCGTCTTGCGACATACAGCAATGAAACGCTGTTGACACCAAGATCTTTTGTGTCCAATATTTTTCCAAACCGATCAATGACGTCTAGAAGCGTGAAGCCAGCTTCGGTTAACTGGCGCCGTTGTGAATGGTGATCAATGAAATAGAACAACAAAGAGAAATCGTGACCTATGTCATTGTGTATTTCATACTCCGAAGCGGATTGAAATCTGGGTTGCAGCTGCCGAAAATTCTTCATCTGTTGGCGATATTGACGCCAATACGATAACTGAGTGAGAGGATTTCGTGAGCGATTTAGTTTGGGTATCGATTGTGCGACGTCGCTCCCAGCGCGTCGATTATGCGACGAGAAAGCAAACAGTCCACCTGGTCGCAACACGCGTCTCACTTCACTGAGCACCGTTAGTCGGTCTAAGTGTGTAACCGCATCAATGACGTTATTTGGTGCAAATACAAAATCGAAGGATTGATCCGCCAAGGGCTGCAATACGCGCATATCCAGCACACGCACTTCAATTTCCGGCAAAGTTTGTTTCACATACTGCACCATCGGCTCCGAGTAATCCACACCGACGTAGCGCTCGCAGACGGATGCCAGGATTTTCGTCGTGCGTCCTGTTCCGATTCCGATATCAAGCACGGCACGCCCCATGAAGGCAGGCTGGTGTCTCAATAACGCGATGGATTCTGCAATGTCAAGACCCCTGACGGGATAATGATCCGTTATGTCGGCGGATTGGAATACAGCGGAATTAATGCGATCATGCTCAAGCGCCTGTTTCGCAGTATCTAAAATTGCTGGGTTCATAAAGCCCCTTTTTCATTCTTTTAACTTTACTGCATCAGGCTAGGCAAGTCCACCGATGGCATCTATCGATTCGCCGCCGAACAAGCCCCCAATAAAATGTTCAGGCCTTTGATTCCATGAAACAACAAAGTTATTCCAGAACCGGTTCTGCAAGGGTATTCAGAAGAGAGTGCGGGCGTGAGCTCGTCAATCAGTTGAACTTGGATGAAGTGACCACCCCAAAAAAAATTGCGGGCCAATCATGACCGCACTGCCTGTCGACCTGTCTTACGTTACCCGCGTCAATCGGCAACCCCTTTATTTCGCTTCCAAAGATTCGACGCTGTTCGGTTGGTTGCATATGCCGCGGGAATCGCAGGCTGGCGATTTCGGCATGGTGCTGTGTCCACCGTTGGGTATCGACTATGTAAATACCTATCCGGCGCTGCGCCACCTTGCGGACCGGCTGGCTGCGCGAGGTATTCCGGTGTTGCGCTTCGACTACTCCGGTACCGGCAACTCGTCCGGTTTCGACTTCGATGGCGAACGCGTCAAACACTGGATTCGTGATATTCGCAGTGCGAGCGAAACGTTGCAGCACGTGACAGGATGCGCACGCACCGGATTGTTTGGCGTGCGTATCGGGGCATTGCTGGCGACAGCAGCTGCGCATGAACATCCCGTGGACTGTCTGGCACTCTGGGGGCCGGTAACGCGGGGGCGAGCCTATATGCGTGAAATGCGCGCCATGTATCTGACCGGGGAAGGGCCGCAAGCCGATGTGCTTCCGGAAGGCAGTGCCATCGAAGCGGGTGGATTCGTTTTTTCAGCGCAAACAGTGCAGGATCTTTCGGGCCTGACCCTTGAGCAGTTGCAGCCGAATGTATCGCATGTTTTGTATGCTGCGCGCGACGATTTGCCAGCCGATCAATCGATACCGGCCAGCTGGGTGAGCGGAGTGAGGTGTTCAGAAGCCCGTATGTTGCCGGGATTCTCCGGCATGCTGGTATCGCC
>ERZ795044.1839-NODE-1839-length-18923-cov-6.233146_pt1 | contig 18923 bp, 17 predicted proteins | sample MGYA00375128_ERZ795044 | MGnify/ENA primary metagenome ERZ795044 (study PRJEB30173, sample SAMN05720213) | anaerobic digester metagenome | isolation source: active sludge of municipal wastewater-treating anaerobic digesters | place: USA | collected 2014-12-22 ... | reverse complement strand
AATCCGTGAAACGGATCATTCAAGGGGCGCGTGCCCCCTGTCAAGCACAACTACGCGGCAGGAAGAAAGGCGAGGGAGCCGTTCGGCACACGCCCCGCCGCCACCAATCGCCGGAAGAACTCCGTGAGCCCGGCGAGGTGTTCGTAGCCAAGCCCGTAGTCGAGTCCCTGGAAGTAGTCGACGCAGGCGGCGCGCGCGACGCCTGTCACGCGGGTCGCTTGCTCCGCGAGTTCGTCCAGGTGCGCCAGTCCCCAGTCGCGGGACGCGATGAGCGAGGCGTGCGCGGAGAGCGCGGGGGCGACGGGGGTGGTGCGTTGCGCGACCCACACGGCGAAGACGAAGGGGAGTCCGGTCCATGCCTTCCACTCGCTCCCCAGGTCGTACACGTACGGGTAGGTCGCTTGCGTCCCCTCGCCCACGCCGTGGCGCGCGTCGTTCAGGATCAGCGCGGCATCGCCGATCACGAGACGTGCCTCGTGTTCCTCTTCGCCAAACCGCGCGATGTCGGCCAACTCGCTGTTGCCGGGAACGAACTCCGGCCGGACGCGCCACACGTTCTCGGCGAGCAACTCGACCAGCGCCACACTCGTCATGGAACTGCGCGAGACTATGACCCGGTGCCCGCTGAGCTCGCGCGCCGGGCGCTTGCTGAAGAGCATCACCGAGCGCACCGGTCCGTCGCACGAGATGGCGAGGTCGGGGAGCAGGAGGTAGCGCCGGGAGTCCCGCGCATACTCGACGGCCGACACGACGCTCACGTCGAGCGACCCGTCGGCCATCTGGTGGTTGAGGGCGCTGGGGATCCCGTCGACAAGCGTACCGTCCAAGGTGACGATCCCGCGATCGATGGCCCCGTAGACCGGGTAGCAGTTGATGTACGGGATGCGCCCGATGCGCACGTCAGGCGGCCTGTGCGCCTTCGGCCGTCTGCTCGAAGCGGCGAAGGATGCGGTAGAACGAGTCGCGTTCGGCAGGGACCTTCCCGGCACCGCGAATCAGCTGCAAGAGCGCGTCGAGCGACATGCCTTGCGGCGTTTGTGCGCCGACGGCGTGGTAGATCTTCTCCCGTACGACGGTCCCCTCCAGGTCGTTGACGCCGAAGGCCAGCGCCACCTGTGACAGGGCCGGCGTCACCATGATCCAGTGCGACTTGATGTGCGCGAAGTTGTCCAGGTACAGGCGCCCCACCGCCAGCATGCGCAGGTCGTCAAAGCCGGTCGTTCCCCGCCCCTGCCGGTCGAGCTGCTTCCCCAACTCGTTGTCGTCGGGATGATAGGCGAGCGGGATGTAGGCCAGGAAGCCGCCCGTCTCGTCTTGCAGCTCACGGAGCATGCGCAGGTGCTCCACGCGATCGGCGAGCGTCTCGACGTGCCCATACAGCATCGTGCAGTTGGAGCGGATCCCGAGCTGGTGGGCGACGCGATGCACGCCGATGTAGTCGGCGCCGCCGAGCTTCTTGTCGGCGATCTGCTCGCGCACGGCCGCGCTGAAGGTCTCAGCACCGCCGCCCGGCAGCGTGTCGAGCCCGGCCTCGCGCAGCGCCGAGAGGACGTCGGCCCAGCTCATCTTCTCGATGCGCGCCAGGTGCGCGATCTCGACCGCAGTGAGCGCCTTGATGTGCACGTGCGGCAGCTCGCGCTTGAGCGTACGGAACATCTCTGTGTAGTACGCCAGCCCGGCCTGCATATCGAGACCGCCCACGATGTGAAACTCGCGGGTGAGTCCATTGCGCGCCTGCTCGGCCTCGGCCATCACCTGATCCATCGTGTAGCGATACGCCCCCTCCTCCTTGGGAAGGCGGGCGTATCCGCAGAAGACGCAGGTCTTCCGCAGCACGCAGATGTTGGTCGGGTTGATGTGCTGGTTGGCGGCGAAGGTGACCACGTCGCCGTTCTTGGCGCGATTGACCGCATCGGCCATCGCCCCGACGCCGAGCAGGTCGGGGGTTTCGTACAACGTGAGCGCATCGTGCTCGGTCAGCCGCTCGCCCGCTGCCACCTTGTCGGCGATGGGGCGCAATGCCGGGTCGCGAAGGGCTTCACGGGGGACTGCCACTGCGAGCGGCACGGCCTACTCGGAATAGCGCCGAACGGCGAGGGTCACGTTGTGTCCCCCGAAGCCCGACGAGTTGCTGATGGCGACGTCGATCTGGCGCTCCACCGGAACATTGGGTGTGACGTTGAGGTCGCACTCCGGGTCGCGCTCGAACTGATTGATGGTCGGTGGGATGATGCCGTTGACGATCGCCAGGGTACTGACGATGAACTCGACTCCGCCCGCCGCTCCCAGCATGTGTCCGGTCATGCTCTTGGTGGAGCTGACGCTGAGCGCATCGGCGTGTGCGCCGAAGACCGCGCGAATGCCGCGGATCTCGTTGGAGTCGTTGAGCGGCGTCGACGTCCCGTGGGCGTTCACGTACTGCACGGCCTCGGGGGCGATGCCGCCGTCGCGCATGGCGCGTTTCATCGCGCGCTGCAGCCCCTCGTGGTTCTCGGGCTGCCCGGTGATGTGATACGCGTCGCCAGTGGCGCCGTAGCCCACGATCTCACCGTAGATCCGGGCGCCGCGTCGACGCGCGTGCTCCAACTCCTCGAGCACGACCACCCCTGCCCCCTCGCCCATGACGAAGCCGTCGCGTCCCTTGTCGAACGGGCGCGACGCGGAGGCGGGATCATCGTTGCGCTCGGAGAGCGCCGTCATGTTGGCGAACCCGCCGATCGACATCGGCGTCACCGCCGACTCCGACCCACCGGTGATCATGACATCGGCGTCGCCGTACTGGATGGTCCGGAATGCATCGCCGATGGCGTGCGCGCTGGTGGCGCACGCCGACACTGTGCCGTAGTTCGGTCCCTTGGCGCCGAAGCGCATCGAGACGATCCCCGCGGCCATGTCGGAGATGAACATCGGGATGAAAAACGGGGAGATCTTGCTCGGCCCCCGATCCCGATAGACATCGTGCTGCTCCTCGAAGATCCGGATGCCGCCGATCCCGCTGCCGATGATGACGCCGGCGTCCTCCGGGACGAATCCCCCGTCGGCCAGCCCGGCGTCGTGCATCGCCTGCACCGAGGCCGCCAATGCATACTGCGTGTAGAGGTCGTTGCGCTTGACCTCCTTGCGCTCCATGTACGCCAGCGGATCGAACCCCTTCACCTCACAGGCGAACCGCACCTTGAAGTGAGTGGTGTCGAACTTCGTGATCGGACCTGCGCCCGACGTGCTCGCGAGCAACGCGCGCCACGTCGTCGCCACGTCGTTTCCAACGGGCGTGACGGCCCCGAGGCCAGTGACGACGACTCGACGCCGCATTACGCGCTGACCTTCTCCTTCAGGTAGCCCAGGGCATCCCCAACCGTACGCAGCTTCTCCGCGTCTTCATCGGGAATGTCGATGTTGAATTCCTTCTCGAACTCCATGACGAGTTCGACGATGTCGAGGCTGTCCGCGCCAAGGTCCTCGATGAAGCTGGCCTCGTTCGTGAGCTTCTCTCGCTCGACGCCGAGCTCCTTCTCGATGATGTCTTTGACCTTCTCGCTCAAGTCGGCCATGGCCGGGTCCTCTCCGTAAGTGCGTGGGTGAAAAATGGGACGTGCTAAGATAAACGATGTGCCGGGGGTGTCACATGACCAGTCCGCCATCCACCACGAGGACCTGCCCCGTGATGTAGGCGGCCCGGTCGGACGCCAGGAACGTCACCACGTTGGCGATGTCCTCCGGCGTCCCGAGGCGCTCCAGCGGGATCTGCTGGCTCATGGTGGCGCGGGCCTCGGGGGTCATCGCCGCCGTCATGTCGGTCTCGATGAACCCCGGGGCCACCACGTTGGCCAGGACGCCGCGCGAGGCGAACTCCTTGGCCACCGACTTGGTGAGGCCGATCAGCCCCGCCTTGCTCGCAGCGTAGTTGCTCTGCCCCTTGTTCCCGATGATCCCGACGACGCTGGCGATGTTGATGATCCGCCCCCAGCGCTTCTTCATCATGCCGCGAATGGCGGCCCGGGTGCTGGCGAAGGCGCCGCGCAGGTTGGCGTTGATCACCGCGTCCCAGTCGTCGTCCTTGAGGCGCAGCATGATGTTGTCGCGCGTGAGGCCGGCGTTGTTGACCAGGATGTCGACGCCGCCGAAGGCCTTCTCCACCGCCTCGACCAGCGCGGTCACCTGCGCTACGTCGCTCACGTCGCACGCAAAGCCCTGCGCGCCGTTCCCGACCTCGGCGGCGACCGCCTCGGCACGCGCCTGGTCGCGCCCCACGATGGCCACGCGCGCGCCGGCCTCGGCGAGCGATTGTGCGATGGCGCGCCCGATGCCCCGGGTACTCCCGGTCACCAGCGCGTTCTTTCCCGTTAGGTCGATGCGCATCAGGCGAGGCGGTTGAGGAGCTGTTCGACGTCGGCCGCCGTTCCGCACGCGGCGGTCGCGACCGAGGGGGCGATCTTCTTCACCAACCCGGCCAGCACCGTCCCGGGTCCCAGCTCCACGAAGAGCGCGTCGGGGTAGGCGGCGCTCAGGCGCTCGACCAACTCCGTCCAGCGGACCGGCGCGGTCAGCTGCTCGAGGCACAGGCGCTGCGCCGTCTCGGCGTCGCGCACCACATCGGCCGTGACATTCGCGTAAACCGGCAGCGTCGGTGTGGCGTACTGCGCGGCGGCGATCGCCTGCGCGAGGCCCTCGCGGGCCGGGCGCATCAGGGGCGAATGGAAGGCACCGCTCACGTTGAGTCGCATCGCGCGCTTGGCACCGGCACCCTTGCACAACGCCATCGCCGCCTCGACGCCGGCGACTTCGCCCGAGATCACGACCTGCCCGGGGCAGTTGTAGTTCGCTGGAACCACCTCGCCCCCTTCCGGGTCGGCGGAGGCGCGCGCGCACAGGACGTCGACCGGCTCGCTCAGGTCGCCAAGGATCGCCGCCATGGCCCCCGGGCGCGTGGTCCCGGTCTCGGCCATCAGCCGACCGCGCTCGCGCACGAGGCGCACCGCCGCGGAGAGGGACAGGGCGCCGGCCGCGTGGTAGGCGGTGAACTCACCCAACGAATGCCCCGCCGCCGCACGCACGCGCCCCTCGAGGGCGTCGCGCACGACTGCCCAGGCGGCCGCGCCGTGCGTGAGCAGCGCCGGTTGCGCGTTGGCGGTGAGGGTTAGCGTGTCGGCGGGCCCCTCGAAGCAGAGCGTGGAAAGCGACTCGCCTAACGCCTCGTCAGCGGCGGCGAAGGTGTCGCGCGCGGCGGGAAAGGCCTCGGCCAGGTCCTTCCCCATCCCCGGCTTCTGCGATCCCTGGCCGGGAAACAGCAGGACGACGTCCATAGGCTAGAAACGGATGACCAGCGACGCCCAGGTGAAGCCCGCCCCGAAGGCGACGAGCAGCACGTTCATCCCCTCCTTGATCCGACCGCTCGTCAGCGCTTCCTCGAGGGCGATGGGGACGGACGCGGAGGAGGTGTTCCCGTAGCGGTCGACGTTGACGTACACCTTGTCCATCGGGATCCCGGCATGCTTCGCCGTGGCCTCGATGATGCGAATGTTGGCCTGGTGCGGAATCATGACGTCGATGTCGGCGCCGGTGAGCTTCGCGCCATCGAGGGCGCGATCGGCCGCTTCGGACATCGAACGTACGGCGTGCTTGAACACCTCACGCCCTTCCATCCTCACGTAGAACGAGCGGTCCTGCAGCACCGTCGCGTCGAACGGGTGCGCCGCACCGCCCGAGGGGCGATAGAGCAGTTCCGCCAGCCGGCCATCGGTACGCATGAAGGTGGACAGGATCCCCTTCGTGCCGTCCGAGCGCTTGAGCACCGCGGCCCCGGAGCCGTCACCAAAGAGGACGCAGGTGGAGCGGTCCTTCCAGTCGACGATCGTGGTCAGCTTCTCGGTCCCGATGACGAGTGACGTCTCGGCCGAACCGGTGTGCATGAGCCCCTCGGCGACGATGAGCCCATAGAGAAAGCTCGAGCAGGCGGCCATGACGTCGAAGGCTGCGGCGCGAGTGGCGCCCAGCTCGGCCTGCACGTCGACCGCGGTCGACGGGAGCAGGCGGTCGGGCGAGGCGGTGCCGAGGACGATGAGGTCGAGTTCTCCCGCGCTCACGCCGGCGCGCTCCATCGCGACGCGCGAGGCGGCCGACGCCATCGTGCGATTGGTCTCGTGCGGCGCGGCGATGTGTCGCTCGCGGATCCCGGTGCGCTGGACGATCCACTCGTCGTCCGTCTCGAGTCCCAGCTCGGCGAACTCCGCGTTCCGCATGATCCTCGGCGGCGCGTACTTGCCGACGCCGGCGAGGTAGACGATGGGGCGCTTCACGCGACGCTGCCGGCCTGTTCGCTCTCCGACAGGCGTCGCCCGATGTGATCGTTCATGCGCGTCTCCACGGCCCGCACCGCCACCTTGATCGCGCTGGTGATGGCACGCGGGCTCGATTTGCCGTGCGAGATGATGGAGACGCCCTTCACCCCCAGGAGCGGTGCGCCGCCATGCTCGGAGTAATCGAGGTTCTTGAACGTCGCCGCCAGCTGCTCCTTGGACAACCCGGCTTGCCGGGCGACCATGTTGATCAGCATGGGGGCGACCGCTTCGTAGAACTTGAGGAGCGCATTGCCGACGAAGCCGTCGCAGACGACGACGTCAATCGGTCCGCGATCGCTCCGTCCCATGGGGAGGTCGCGCCCCTCGACGTTTCCCTGAAAGTTGAGTCCTGACTGGAGGAGGAGCTGATGCGCCTCCTTCACCGCGACATTGCCCTTCTCCGGCTCCTCGCCGATGCTCAGCAGTCCGATCACCGGGTTGCTGCGCCCCAGCATGTCCTCGGCGTACACGCTGCCGAGGCGGGCGAATTGGAGCAGCTCCTGCGGGGAGCAATCGACGTTCGCCCCGGAATCGAGCACGACGACCGACTGCGCAGCGGTCGGGAAGACGGTGCTGATCGCCGGGCGGGACAGCCCCGGGTGCAGGCGGAGGACGAGCGTCGAGATGGCCATCTGCGCGCCGGTGTTCCCAGCGGAGACGAAGGCGTCGGACCGACCCTCGGGCTGCAGCTTGAGCCCGACGTGCATGGAGCTGTTGGGTTTGCCGCGCACCGCCGCCGACGGTTTTTCGGACATGTCGATGACGTCCGAGGCCTCGATGATATCCAGGCGATCGGCATGCGAGGCGAGGGCCGCATGGGCGCCCGACAGCGCCTCGTCGATTTCCCGGCGAATGACCTCCGGGATCCCGACGAGTTGGATGCGATGCGAGGGATCGAGTTCAGCGAGGGCGAGAAGTGCCCCCGCGACGGGAGCGGAGGGGGCGAAGTCGCCCCCCATCGCGTCAAGCGCGATGCGCGCCAAGGCTACGCTTCCTGCGCTTCGACTCGCTGCTCACCCGCGTAGAACCCGCAGTCCGCGCAGACGCGGTGGGGGCGCTTCATGCTCCCGCAGCGCGGGCAGCTCTGGATGGCGATCGCCGGGGCGACCTTATGGGTGTTACGCGCCCGCTTTCTGCGCTTGGAGGTACGTCGCTTGGGGACGGCCATGGGACTATCGTCTCAGAAAAAGTGATCCGCCTAACGCGCCGACTCGTCGAGCGAGCGCAGCGCATCCCAGCGGGGATCGCGCACCGCGGCGCAACTGCACGCCCCGGCATTCAGGTCTGCTCCGCACTTCGGGCACAACCCCTTGCAGTCCTCCCGGCACACGACCAGCGAGGGCACGGCCAGCAGCCATTGCTCACGGATCGCGGGACGGAGGTCGAGCTCGTACTCTCGTGCGTCGATGGGATACACATCGGGGTCGTCCTCATCCTCGCCCCCCGATTCGGCGAACAGCAGGTGCACATCCTCCGTGACCGGCGACTCCACATCGATCAGGCAGCGCCGGCAGGTGTCGCGTGCGACCCCTGCCAGATGCCCGCTGAAGTAGAACCGATCGCTCCCGGCGCTCGACAGGCGCCCCGTGACATGAATGTCGCCCACGGGGTGCACGTCGCCTTCGATCCACACCGGATCGTCAGCAGCGAGCGTCCCATCGACGCGCGCCGCGTGCGATTCCAGATTTCGAAGGTCATAGGACAGCATAGCCCGGCAATTTAGACATGCCGGGCTAGCGTATCAAGTGGCGATGGTTTCGGAACTTACGCCGCCTCTACAGGATCTCCGACTCCGCGAAGAAGAAACGCGACTCGCGCGAGGCGTTTTCGTCCGAATCCGAGGCGTGAATCGCGTTCCGCTCCTTGGACTCGGCGTAGAGCTTCCGGACCGTCCCCTCAGCCGCCTCGGCCGGGTCGGTTGCCCCGATCACCTTGCGCAGCTCCGCCACCGCGTCGGCGCGCTCCAGAACGATCGGCATGCACTTCCCCGAGGTCATGAAGGTGACCAACGAGCGGAAGAACGGGCGCTCCCGATGCACCCCGTAGAACTCCTCGGCCTGCGCCGTGGACAGGTGCATGACCCGGGCAGCCACCACGGTGAATCCGGCCCCCTCGAGGTGCGCGATGATCTTGCCAGCCTTGCCGGCGCCAAAGGCGTCGGGCTTCACGATTGTCAGCGTACGATTTCCGGACATTTCAGAACCTCGGAAGACGAGAAGACGGGAAGACGGGAAGACGAGATGACAGGCATCGGGGGGCCGGAAGTGGCGCGGGACACTCCCCAACTCGTCTTCTCGTCTTCCCGTCTTCCGTGAACTCAGGAAAGGTGTGCCTTGACCAGTTCGACGAAGTCGATCGGGCGCTTGGCGACGCCCATACCGGCCTCCTGGAAGGCCTGGATCTTCTCGGCGGCGGTGCCGGCGGACCCAGAGATGATGGCGCCGGCGTGCCCCATGCGGCGCCCTGGCGGGGCCGTCTGGCCGGCGATGAAGCCCACGACCGGCTTGGTCATGTGCTCCTTCACGAAGCGGGCGGCTTCCTGCTCGTCCGTCCCGCCGATCTCCCCCATCATGCAGACCACCTTCGTGGCCGGATCGGCCTCGAACGCAGCCAGCGCATCGATGAAGTTGGTCCCGTTGATCGGGTCGCCGCCGATGCCGACACAGGTCGTCTGCCCGATCCCGGCGCGGGTGAGCTGGTAGACGATCTCGTACGTCAGCGTGCCGGAGCGCGACACCACACCCACCGGCCCGGGCGTGCAGATGCGCCCCGGAATGATTCCGACCTTCGACTCCCCCGGCGAGATGAGCCCGGGGCAGTTGGGGCCGAGGAGGCGGACCCCCTTGTCCTTCACGTACGGATAGACGCGCGTCATGTCGAGGACGGGGACGCCCTCGGTGATCGCGACGATGAGCTGCACGCCGGCATCGGCCGCCTCGATGATGGCGTCAGCTGCAAACATCGGCGGCACGTAGATGACCGACGTGTTGGCGCCGGTCGCCTGCACGGCGTCGGCCACGGTGTTGTAGATCGGCACCGTGCCTTCAAACTTCTGCCCGCCCTTCCCCGGCGTGACGCCGGCGACGACGCGGGTCCCGTACTCGATCATCTGCTTCGTGTGGAACGAGCCATCGCGGCCCGTGATCCCCTGCACGACGAGCGTCGTGTCCTTCCCGATGAAGACGCTCACGCGGCCTGTCCTCCGGTAGCGAGTTGGACGGCCTTTTTCACCGCTTCGTCCATGTCGCTCGAGGCGGAGAATCCGTTTTCGGTCAGGATCTTCATCGCGATCTCTTCATTCGTGCCGGTGAGGCGGATGACGATCGGCACCTTGAGCGGATTCTCCTTCGTCGCCGTCACGATGCCGTTGGCCACGTCATCGGTGCGCGTGATTCCCCCAAAGATGTTGAACAGGATCGCCTTCACGTTGGTATCGGCGGTGATGATGCGCAGCGCGTTCACCACCTTTTCCGGGTTGGAGCTGCCGCCGATGTCGAGGAAGTTGGCCGGATCGCCGCCGTAGTACTTCACCAGGTCCATCGTGGCCATCGCGAGACCGGCGCCGTTCACGACGCAGCCCACGTTGCCATCGAGCTTGATGAAGGTGAGGTTGGCGTTGCGCGCCAGGACTTCGCTCGGCTCCTCCGACGTCTCGTCGCGCAGCGCGGCGATGGCGGGGCGGCGATCGAGTTCGTTGTCGTCGATGACCATCTTGGCGTCGAGCGCGATGACTTCACCGGCCGGCGTGACAACGAGCGGGTTGATCTCGGCGAGCGAGCAGCCGCTCTGCATGAACGCGGTGTACAGCTGCTGCATGATCTTCGACGCCGCGCGTGCCTTGGCGAGGTCGTCGTACAGGAAGAAGCCGAGGCGCATCGCCTGAAACGGCATCAGCCCGTAGCGCGTGTCGATGGGGAGCTTAAGGATCTTCTCGGGGGTCGTCGCGGCGACCTCCTCGATGTCGATCCCGCCCGCCGGGCTCACCATGAAGACCGGCTTCTTGCTCGCGCGGTCGAGGATGATGCCGACGTAGGCTTCGGTGGCGATATCCGAGGCCTCGGTGACGAGGACCTTCTCCACCGTCAGTCCCTTGATCTGCATCCCCAGGATGGCCTGCGCCTTCTCGCGCGCCTCCTCGGGCGTCTTGGCGAGCTTGACGCCGCCGGCCTTGCCGCGGCCACCCGCGTGGACCTGCGCCTTCACCACCACCATCTTGCCGATGCGGCGGGCAATGGCCTCAGCCTCGTCAGGCGTGGTGGCAATCTCCCCGGGGGGAATCGGCGTACCGATGGCCCGAAGGATGTCCTTCGCCTGGTATTCGTGAATGTTCACGCGATCTCCAACGTTCGGTGAGTTACTGGAAGACGAGAAGACGAGACGACGAGAGTGGGAAGCGCACTGCGCCGAGTTCGAGTGCCTCGGGGTCGTGAACTCGTCGTCTCGTCTTCCCGTCTTCGCGCGGTCCTAGGAACGGGGGCAAGGTACGGAGGGTCGGGAGGTGGTTCAAGGCTTAACCGGCGTCGAGCGCAACACGCGTCCGAGCGACTCGTAGGCCGTGCCAAACGCGAGCCAGTCGCCCCGCTTGAGTGCCTCTCGCATCTCGGCGTACAACGCCTCGACGCGCGCCCGGAATTCGGCGGGCGACAGCGGCGTCACCGGGAGCACCGGCGCGGGCAGTCCCGCGGCCGCGGCGATGGTCGCCCCCGTGCGCACCGTATCGCCGATCATCACCGCGACGAGGCGCACGGCGGGGGCACCGTCGGTACGCCAAGCATACGCGGTCTGCACGTACGCCCGGTCGCTGCCGGTCGGCAGAATGCGCACCGAGCCCCGCACGAGCGGTGCGTCGCGTGTCGTGACCGACTGCGACGCCGAATCGATGGCGCGGTGGAGTCGATCGAGAATCACCCCCCATCGGGGCCCCGCCGTCTTGGCGGGTTCCCAGCGCACCTCGTAGTCGGCTCCGCCCGTCGCCACCACCGTTCCTCGCACGCGATCGGCCGCGTCCAGGACGGGGAACGACAAGGAGAGTCGCCCGGTGGCCGAGTCGACGAACGGTGCCTGCGTGTGGAGCGAGAAGAGCGTGTCGCCACCGGCTTGCCGCGGGAGCCGCGATGGGGGGCCGTACTCGCCGCGCGGACCCAACGCCGCAAAGAGCCGCGCGTGCAGGTACGCCCCCTCCGCGGGAGGCGGAATCCGGTTGGTCAGCTGGCGATCGACGGCAGATGCCGAGACGAAGAGCGCCGGGAATCGACGCATCCACGAGACGGTGACGGGATCGGGGGCCGGATCGGCAATGCTGATGACGCGACCGGTATGCGCATTGACCACCGCGACTGCGGCGTGCTGATAGTATCGCGCGTCGTCGCTGCCGATGCGGATCGGGTCGCTCAGCGGATAGAACTGCGACGCGGAGTACAGGTGCAACGTCCAGTACAGCGAGTCCCGGTGCACGACCGGGTTGACGCGCGCGCCCTGCAGGAACAGCGGGAAGAGCCGGCGCACGCGGCGCCGCACGTCGCGATGCAGGACGACCCGAGCGGCGGCGCGCGGCGTGCTGCTCAGCAGGCGAGGATTCTGCAGCCCCCACGCGTGCGCGAGGCGCGACGCAAAGGACGTCAGGAGCGGTGCGGCGATGCGTCCCGTCGAGTCGAGGACGATGCTGTAGCCCGGGGCCGAGTCGAAGACGACGGCGGCCGGCAACCCGAGTTCGCCATCCGCGCTGCCCTCGGTGACGGGCGTCCCCTGTTCGGTCGCGAGGTCTGACTCGATGCGCACGGCCCCCCATGGCGCCAACGGATCGCTCGCCTCTGGCCCAGACGGCTGCTCCACGACGACAGCGCGCAGGCGTCCGTCGAGTGCTTCCCAACCGGCCGCCCCGAGCGGACGGCCGGCGCGACGTTCGCGCGCGAGGGCGCGCTCGAGCGCTGGGGGGTCCCAGAGCGCGGCGCCGCGCAGCGCGCCCATCGCCAGGGGGCCGGAGAGGCTCGAATCCGGACGCGCGACGCGATCGACGTCATAGGCACGCCGCGTGTAGCCTGCGCGTGTCTTGAAGTACGGGGCGTCGCGCAGCTCCTGATCGGCGGGGACGAGGAAACGCTCGGCGACCGGCGGGAGGAATTGGCGGAGCGAGAGCGCGAGCAGGAGGACGGCACTCACCGTCGCGAAGGCCAGGCGCAGCTGTCCGAACCAGCCGGACCAGAGGAGGAGCACCGCCGCCGCCACCGTGCCGAGCGAGAGCACGAGGTTGGCGGGAATGGCCACGCGATGATCGAGGGCGTTGAAGGCGGCCTGCGCCCCGCTCCCCTCCAGCAGCAAGCGATACGCGTCCAGGCGGTAGCTCCAGCCGAGGATGACGAGGAGCGCCGCCCCGAGCACGAAGAGGTGCCGTCGCACGTAGGCGGTCACGCGCAGTCGTCCCCCGTCCCATCGCAGGCTGGGTGTGAGGGCGTAGAACACGACGACCACGAGCGTCACCGTCAGCAGCGCGATGAGCGACCACAGGTGCAACGCGGCTTCGAGGGGGAGCCAGTAGACCCAGAAGGCGAGGTCGAACTGGAAGTAGGGATCGCTCTCGCGGAACGGCTCGCCGTGTCGCACCAGTTCGACCGACGTCCAATCACCGTGCGGGAGTGCGAGCAGGAGCCCCATGACGAGCGAGAGCGTCACGACCGCGGCCATCAGGTATTGCCCGGGGACCTCCTCGCCGATCTCGAGGTTGCCCACGCGTCGCGGGAGGACGAGGGAGACCACCGAGTGCCGGACGGCCCAGAGGTTCAGGAAGACGAAGAGCGTCCCGACCACGAAGGCGCCGCCGCGCAGGATGAGCAGGTCGACGGCGCGCGCCCGCCAGACGTCCGCGGCGCCTAACGCATCGAACCAGAGAAAATCCACGTACCAGCCGGCCACCACGCGCCCCACCAGGAGGAGCGCGGCAAGGGCAATGACTCCGCCCAGCAGCCAGCGACGACGGCTCACGCGACGGTCACGTTAGGGACTCACGCCCTGCGACCGCAGCCACCCCTCCATCTCGTCGCGGATGGCCTGCAGCCGGTCCTGCGTCAGCGCTTCGTAGCGCGTGACCAGGATGGGCTGCGTGTTGGACGCCCGAATCAGTCCCCACCCGTCGCCGAAGAGGACGCGCACCCCGTCGACGTCGATCACGTCGTGCGTCGCCTTGAAGTGCTTTGCTGCGGCCTCCACGAGCGGAAACTTGCGCTCGTCACCGCAGTCCACGCGAATCTCCGGCGTGGAGAAGAACGGGGGGACGTCGGACAGCAGCTCCTGCACCGAGCGCCCGCTGTCGGCGACGATGCGCAGCAGGCGCGCCGCGCCGTAGAGCGCGTCGTCGTGCCCGTAGAACCCCTCGGCGAAGAACATGTGTCCGGACATCTCCCCGGCAACCGGTGCGTGGAGCTCCTTCATCTTGTCCTTGATGAGGGAGTGGCCGGTCTTCCACATCACCGGCGTTCCCCCGGCCTTGGCGATGGCGTCAGGAAGCGCTTGCGAGCACTTCACGTCGAAGATGATCGACTGCCCTCCCCCAGTGCGCGCCAGCACATCGCGGGCATAGAGGATCAGGATGTGATCGCCCCAGATGATCGTCCCGTCGCCATCCACCAGACCGATGCGGTCGGCATCGCCGTCGAAGGCGATCCCCAGATCGGCCCCCTGCATGCGCACGGCGGCGATGAGGTCGTGCAGGTTCTCCACCACCGTGGGATCGGGATGGTGATTGGGAAAGGTCCCGTCGCTTTCGCAGAAGAGATAGCTCCCCGCGACACCCAGGCGCGAGAAGAGCGCCTCGGCCACGAGCGCGCCGGCGCCGTTGCCGGCGTCGATCACCACCTTGAGCGGTCGCGAGAGTGGGCCGACCTTGGCGACGATGTCATCGATGTAACGCGCGATGACCTCCTCGTGGCAGACCGTCCCCTCCCCCGCGGGATAGCTCGCCTCGCGAACAAAGCGCAGGAGCCCCTGGATCCCCGCGCCGTGCAGCGATTCGGTGCCGACGCACAGCTTGAATCCGTTGTACTCGGGCGGGTTGTGGGAGCCGGTGATCTGGATCCCCCCAACGACCGGGAGATGATGCAGGCTCCAGTACAGGAGCGGGGTCGGGACGACGCCGATGTCGATGACGTCGACGCCGCAGGCCGTGAGGCCGGCGACCAGCGCATCGCGCAGCGCGAGCCCCGATGGGCGATTGTCGCGTCCAACGGCGACGTTGCCGCGGATGCCGCGCGACGCCAGGTGCGCCGCGTATGCGCGTCCGATCGCTTCGGCGGCCTCGGTGGTGAGGTCGTCGCCCACGACACCGCGAATGTCATACTGCCGGAAGATCCCTGCGTTGATCGCCATATCGAAGTCGTGCGGCCGTAAACGAGGCGGGGCCGCGTGGCGGCCCCGCTGTGGTCACTGTCCGGTGGTCGGCGCGGTGGAAGGCGCCGGTGCCCCCGGTTGTGCTGGGGCCCCAGTCGCCGCGGGCACCCCTAACGAACTGGAGGCCTTGGCCAGTCGGACAATCGGGTCGGGATAGACCCCGAAGAAGAGTATCAGTGCGACAGCCCCGCCCACCACCAGCTTGGTCAGTCCGGGCATGGCCGGAACGGTCGGTGCATCGGCGGCGCGGGGCTTCATGAACATCGCCATGACGACCGGAACGTAGTAGCCGGCGGAGATGGTCGAGGTGAGGACGAGCACGATCGCCAGACGTATCTGGGGAGCTGGTGCCTGAATCGCGGACTGCAGGACGTACCACTTGGCGAAGAAGCCCATGCCGCCGAACACCGGGAAGCCAAGCAGCGCGAGCATGAAGACCATCATGGAGATCGCGAGCCCTGGATTGGTGTTCCAGAGGCCGTGGAGGTCCTCGATCCGATCGCCGGAGCTCCCCGACTGCCCGACGGCGATGAGGACGGCGAATGCCCCCATGGTCGCGAGGGTGTACGCGAACAGGTAGAACAGGAAGGCCGTCGCCGCCTGCGGTGTTCCGGCTGCCAGCGCGACGAGGATGAAGCCCGTGTGGCCGATGCTGGAGTACGCCAGCATGCGCTTCAGGTTCTTCTGCTGCAGGGCGATGATGTTGCCGACGATCATCGTCGTGGCCGCGATCCACCAGACCGCCTTGTGCCACTCGGCGTACACCCCCGGGAATGCTTCGAGCCAGACGCGGAGGAAGGCGGCGAAGGCCGCGGCCTTCACGCCGGCAGCCATGAAGCCCGAGATCGGCGTCGGCGCCCCTTCGTACACGTCGGGGGCCCACATGTGGAACGGGGCGGCCGCCAGCTTGAAGCCGAAACCCACCAACAGGAGCGCTACGCCCACGAGGAGCATGGGCGACTGGGACAGGTTGAGCGAGGCGATGCGCGCCCCGATCTCGGTCAGGTTGGTCGACCCGGTGGCGCCGTAGACGAGTGCGATGCCATACAACAGGAACGCCGTCGAGAAGGCGCCGAGCAGGAAGTACTTGAGCGACCCTTCGGCGGCGCGCGCGCTGCGACGGTTGAGCCCCGCCAGGACATACACGGCAATCGACATCAACTCGATGCCGAGGAAGAGCACCATGAGGTCGCGTGCGGCCGCCATCAACATCATCCCGCCGACGGCGAAGATGGTGAGGACGTGCGCCTCTCCCGCGAGGATCCCTTCGCGGGCGTTGTAGTCGACCGAGAGGGCGATCGCGATGATGGCGGCCAGGAGGAACAGTGCGTCGGCCGCCCACCGGAAACCATCGACGGCGATGACGCCGGCGCCGGCTGTCGGATTGCGCGTCGCGGTGAAGACCACGGCCACGAGGACGACGACGGCGAGCCCGATGCTGGCCAGCCCAACGCTGCGCTGCCGGGCAATGGAATCAGGCCCCCAGGCCGCGGCGAGCATCAGGACCATCGCCCCGCCGAGCAGGACGAGATCGGGGCCCAGCGCCATGGTGAGCTGCGCGGGGATGGAGAGATCGTAGTGCATCTCAGTTCCCTCCCGTGGCGATGCTCATCGTGGCTTGCTGTGCGGCTGCACGCGTCTCCACCTGCTGCACGAACTTGGCCGCCGACGCTTCCATGCGGGACAGGACCGGCTTGGGGTAGACGCCCATCCAGATGATGAGGAAGAGGAGCGGCGCCAACAGCGTGATCTCGCGCCAGTTGAGGTCCGTCAGCAGCGCATTGGCCGGCTTGTCGAGCGGGTTGTACAGGATCCGCTGCACGGCCCACAGCATGTAGGCCGCCGCCAGGATCACGCCTAACGCCGAGATGGTCGTCATCCACGGGACCGTCTTGAACGAGCCGACCATCACCAGGAACTCGGAGATGAAGCCGTTGGTCCCGGGGAGCCCGATCGAGCTGAGGGCGACGACCGTCAGCGCCGTGGCGAAGATCGGGACGACCTTGGCGATACCGCCGTAGTCGGCGATAAGGCGCGAGTGCTTCCGCTCGTAGATCATGCCGATGAGGAAAAACAGCGCGCCGGTCGAGACGCCGTGGCCGATCATCACCATCAGCGCCCCCTGCACGCTCTCGGTGGTCATGGCGAAGATGCCGAGCATGACCATGCCGAGGTGGGCGACCGATGAGTACGCGACGAGCTTCTTGAAGTCGGGCTGCACCAGCGCGACGAGCGATCCGTAGATCACCCCGATCACGCTGAGCGCGATGATCACCGCGCGCACGGTCTCGTGCATCGCGATCCCCGGGAAGAGCGGGATCGCCAGGCGCAGGAATCCGTAAGTGCCGAGCTTGAGCAGGATGCCGGCCAGGATGACCGACCCTGCCGTGGGCGCCTCGACGTGCGCGTCAGGCAGCCACGTGTGGAACGGAAACATCGGGACCTTCACCGCGAAGGCCACGAAGAAGGCGAGGAAGAGCCAGAAGGCCACCTTGGGCTGCAGCTCGCTCACCGCCATGATGGCGTCGTACGAGAAGTTCGGCCGTCCATCCGCCAGCCCGGCCTGGTAGCCGAGGTACACGATGGCGACCAGCATCAGGAGCGAGCCGAACATCGTGTAGATGAAGAACTTCAAGGACGCGTAGATGCGCCGTTCCCCGCCCCAGATCCCGACGATGAAGTACATCGGGATGAGCATCACTTCCCACATCACGTAGAACAGGAAGAGGTCGCGCGCCACGAAGACGCCGAGCATCCCCACCGTGAGGAGGAGCATGAGGGCGTGATAGGCGTGCACCTTCTTCGAGATGCTCGTCCAGCCGCCAAGGACGGCCAGTGGCATCAGGAAGGTGGTGAGCAACACCATCATGAGCGACAGGCCGTCGATCCCGAGTGAGAAGCGCGAGCCCCACGACTCGATCCACGGGGCGTCGAAGCCGGCCTGCCAGCCGCTGGACGTCGGGTCGAACGACCACCAGAGGCCGATCGAGACGACAAACTCGAGAAGGAAGATGGCGAGCGTCATGACCCGGGCCGTCCCTTCGGCACTGGCCAGCGCATCGCCCGACGCCCCCTTGAGCGTCGCGCCATGCAGCCACACCAGGAGCGCGCCGATCACCGGAATGATCAGCAGCGCCGGGAGGACCCAGGAGTTGTACCCGATCGATTCGAGCAAGGCTTGCATCGGTCTATCGCAGGGAGAAAGCGCCGAGTACCGCGACGACGCCGATGATGAGCACCCAGGCGTATGTCCCCACCTGGCCCGACTGGACCCGCGCACCCACCCAGCCGATGCCGCGGGCCAACTGCGCGCTCCCGTTCACCAACAGCCCGTCGATGATCCCCGCATCCATCCCCTTCCATAGGACGGCACGCGAGAACCCGACGAGCGGCTGCACCACGACCTTGTCGTACCCTTCGTCGACGAAATACTTGTGCTCCAGCACCCGGTCGATCCCTTCGGACGCCGGCGACTGGTTCTTGGGGACGAGCGCCGACGGCTTGAGGCGCGCGATGGCGAAGGCGATGCCGATGGCGGCAATCGCGATCGCGATGCCGACCAGGACGTACTCGGTGCTGTGCTCGAGATGCGCCTCGTGCCCCTTGGTCACGCGCAGCGCCGCCTCCCCCGTCACCGGCTCCAGCCAGTGGTGCAGCGCCTGGATCGGCCCTGCCGGGAAGAACGTGGGCAGGTTGAGCCATCCGCCAGCTGCACTGAGCACGCCCAGCACCGCCAGCGGTCCGGTCATGATCCACGGCGCCTCGTGCAGGTGCCCCTGCTCCTTCTCGCCGCTCCGGTTGGGGCCGTGGAAGGTGTAGAGCATCATGCGCGTCATGTAGATCGCCGTCAGGAGCGCCGACGTGAGTCCGATCGCGTAGATGGCGTAGAGCAGCGCGCTCCCCGGGATGCCAAGCCAGCTCGCCTCGGCGAGCGTCGACCCGTGCGTACGCGCGAAGACCGAGCCGAGGATCTCGTCCTTCGAGAAGAAGCCCGCAAACGGCGGGATGCCGGCAATCGCCAGTGTGGCGATCCACATCAGGATGAACGTCACCGGCATGAACTTCCGGAGCCCGCCCATGTTGCGCATGTCCTGCGCGTCGTCGTGGTTGCCGGTGTGGTGATACGCCTGGTGCATGGCGTAGATCACCGACCCCGACCCGAGGAACAGGAGCGCCTTGAAGAAGGCGTGCGTGACGAGGTGGAAG
>ERZ795044.1838-NODE-1838-length-18949-cov-7.438446_pt1 | contig 18949 bp, 14 predicted proteins | sample MGYA00375128_ERZ795044 | MGnify/ENA primary metagenome ERZ795044 (study PRJEB30173, sample SAMN05720213) | anaerobic digester metagenome | isolation source: active sludge of municipal wastewater-treating anaerobic digesters | place: USA | collected 2014-12-22 ... | reverse complement strand
CGAGATCCGCTTCGAGCCGATCCCGAAGACGTCCACCGGCAAGATCCAGAAGTTCGTGCTCCGCGATCGCGCGGGATCGGCGTCGGCGATCGAGTAAGGCTCCCTGATCGCGCGGCCGCGACGCGGCAGTGCGGTGGCGCGTCGGTGCGGTGGCGCGTCGGTGCGGTGGCGCGGCGCCCCCGAGGGTGCGATCGCCCTACGGCGTCTTGGCCGCCGACAGCTGCTCGACGTACTGCCGCAGGCGCGTCCCCGCCGGGTCGAGCGCCGCCGCCGCCGCCAGGTACGTCCCCAGGTCACCGCCTAACGGGATCGCCAGGCGCGTCCCGCGGTGCACGGCGTACGCCGTCCCCGCGTCCACCTCGAGCGCGGCGAGCGCCGAGCCGTACGCCGCCGAGAGGCCGATGTCGATCATCAGGACCTTGCCGCCAAAGCGCGGCATGATCGTCCCCGGGGTCACGGTGTGCCCGATGACCACGTGCTTGACCCCGAAGCGCGCCAGCACGCTGTCGACGTGTGCGGCGAGCAGGGGCTCGTCGGCCGACGCCAACCCGCGATACCAGAGCGGCCCTTCCGGATCCTCCGCGATGTTCCCCTCGGGCGGCGACGTGCTTCCGGAGAGTGCGGTGCGCACCCCGACGTTCATCGCGGCCATGGTGGAGTCGACGTACTTCGGGCCGATCCCGCCGTGCACGAAGAGATAGTCGTTGATCTTGACCATCGCGTTGTTGCCACGGATCCACGTGGCGTAGCGCCCGTTCCCCTCGAAGGCGAGGCGGTGTTCCACCCACCCCAGCGGGTGCTCGGCGTACCACTGTGCCTTGTACGTGTCGTCCGTGCGCCTGGCGGAGTCGGAGAGCACGGCCCAGGCGCGCCCCTGCAGCTTGGACGAGTTGGAGCTGCGGAAGGCGGCATACTCACCGGGGTCGACGTAGCGCAGGTCGCCCAGGACGTTCATCGCCTCGTGGTTCCCCACGAGCGCATGCACGCGTCCCCCCGCCGCCTTGGCCTCATCGGCGAGCGACATGAGCAGCTCCATCACCTTGCGCGAGTCGGGGCCGCGATCGGGGACATCGCCGGTCTGCACCAGGTGCGTCCGCCCCCCCGTCCATCGCGCCCGGCCGTCAATCACCCCCAACTGCCGAAGGATGGTGACGAACTGCTGGTAGTCGCCGTGTACGTCACCCACCGCGACGATGCGCGGGACGTCGGTGAAGACCTCCTGCGCGCGCGCCACGCACGGTGAGGCGAGCAGGGAGAGGAGCAGCAGGGTCGGTGCGCGTCGAGGCATGCGAAAAGGGAGGGGGCGCTGGATTCTACCCCGGGATCGTCGGATTGGCACGGGGAGGAGGCCAACCCGGTCGTTCCCTGAGGCGAGCGGCTGGTGCTGGCCCTCCCGTGACGCGTGCGCGAGATTCGGCGCAGCGTCCACGCCACATCCTCTCCGCGCACCCGGCGCGCCTCCCATGACCGATACCACCACCGAACCGCTCGTGCTCCGCGTGCAGGACGCACGCGGCGTGGTCACCCTGACCATGAATCGCCCCTCCGCCTTCAACGCGCTCAGCGAGGGGATGCTCGACGCGCTGCAGCGCGAGCTGGACGCCATCGCCGCCGATGCCACGGCGCGCGTGGTCGTCATCAAGGGGGCAGGGCGCGCCTTCTGCGCCGGCCACGACCTCAAGGAGATGCGCGCCGAGCCCTCACAGGACTACTACGAGCGGCTGTTTGCCCAGTGCGGGCGCATGATGATGTCGATCCAGAGGCTTCCGGTGCCGGTGATCGCGCAGGTGCACGGGATCGCGACCGCCGCCGGGTGCCAGCTCGTGGCGATGTGCGACCTCGCCGTCGCCACCACCGATGCACGCTTTGCCGTGAGCGGGGTGAACCTCGGCCTCTTCTGCTCCACGCCGAGCGTGGCTTTGTCGCGCAACGTGGGGCGCAAGGCGGCATTCGAGATGCTGGTGACCGGCGCGTTCATCAGCGCCGATCAGGCGTTGGCGCGCGGGCTCGTCAATCGGGTCGCCGCGGCGGATGCGCTGGAGATGGAGGTAGAGACGCTCGCGGCGTCGATCGTCGCCAAGCCTCGCGTGGCCGTCTCGATGGGGAAGGCGCTCTTCTACCGGCAGCTGGAGACGGGAATCGAGGCCGCCTATCGAGACGCCGAGCGCACGATGGCCTGCAACATGATGGAAGAGAGCGCGCTGGAGGGGGTGCAGGCCTTCATCGAGAAGCGCTCGCCCAAGTGGTAGGGAGACGCGCTGCGACGCACCGCACCTAACGACGCGGGGCCCGGTCGCCAGCTGCAGCGACCGGGCCCCGCGATTCGTTGGCGGGTGGCTATGGCGTGAACGTGCCCTGCCGCTGCCCGATCCGGTACAGCGCGCCGTCGACCAGGCCGCCGTTCGCCGACACCCACCCCGTCATGGCGACATTCCACGTGGTGACGGTGCCGGCAATCGGCCCCCACGTGTTCTGCCACCCGCTCACCCCCGCAAAGTCGGGGATGCCCAGATCGAGCGTCGATCCGGCGCCGAGATAGGCCGCCGACATCGTGATCGAGACGGCGCGACGCGACGACGTGGCGATCTGCGTGAAGTTGACCGACCAGAAGTCCTGGTAGTCGTTCTGCCGCGTCACCTGCGCACGCAGCCGGGCATACGGTGCGCTCGCCAGCGTCGAGATGGTCGGCGTCCCCACCACGGCGCCCAGCGTCACCGAGGCGTTGGCCGGGTCGCGGAAGGCCGCGGTGACCGAGCGAATCTGGGTGGCTAACGATCCGGAGATGGTGGCCGCGTTGACGGCGATGGCCTGCACATCCCCAGCCGCCGTCTTCGTCGACGGGACGATGGGGATGGTGAGCGTCGACCCGGTGGCGAGCGAGACCGCGCCGAGCGAACCGTACGAGAGCGTGTTCGTGATGAAGGTGTTGGACGCCGCCACCTGCTCGCCGCCGGCGATCCCGTTGATCGTCACCGATGTGCTGGAGGGATCGAAGGCTTCGGGGCCGTTGAAGTCGACCGTCCCCACCGAGCTGAGATTCGGGGGATTGATCCCGCGCTTGAGATAGATCTTGGTGAGCGTCAGCGGGTTCGCGACGTTGGATGCGTTGAACGACGAGCGGGTGGCGACGAGGTCGCGCACGCCATCGGGGACACCGGTGATGGTGAAGTTGGGCTGTGCCTGCGTCGGCGACAGCTGCGCGAATGCGTTCCCGACGGCGACCGACGCGAAGTCGCTGGCCGACTGGAAGCCGGTGACGGTCCCATTCACGGTCTTGAGGAAGGTCCCCAGCGGTGGGCAGGGGCCCGTCCCCTGACCGGAGAGTTCGGCGCGCGTGCCGTGCACGATGTTGAGCGTGAAGTTGTCGGGGTTGTTCTGTATCACGTAGGCGACGGCGCCGCGCGTCCCGATGTCGAAGCCGTAGCGGTTGCCGGCCCCCATTTGCACCGGTGTCCACGGGGCGGAAGGTCCGCCGTCCTGGTAGGCGAACCAGACCGGGAAGCCGGTAACGCTGCAGAAGGTCCACGCCACATTCCCGCCTGACGAGACCTGCGTGATGACGAGGATGATGGAGAGCTGCGTCGTCGCGATCCCGTTCCCCGAGGCGGTGACGGTGAGGGGATAGCTCCCGACCGCGGCGCCGCTCCCGACCGCCACGCCTAACGTGGCGCTCGAGCCGGTGGTGGCGGTCGTGGTGAGGGTGAGCGTGACCGCCGTTGGCGCCCCTGACGCCGCGAGATTCACCGTCCCGGTGAAGTTGCTGCGGGCAATCGTGAGCACGGTCGACGTGGTGCTCCCCGGCGCGACGTTGAGCGTCGCCGGCGAGGCGCTGAGCGCGACGCTCGACGAGCCGGCGCCGGTCGTCACGGTCAGGGCGATGGTCACCGTCCCCGGGGTCGCCTGGAAGCCGGCCCCCTGCAACACGACGTTGTACGTCCCCGGAACGGCCGCTGACGAAGCCGTGAAGGTGACCGCGACCGAGTTGCCGACCACCGGGCCGGCCGGGTTGTTGGTGGCCGTCACCCCCGCCGGGAGCCCCGACTGCACCGCGACGACTACGGTCCCGGCGAAGTTCGTGCGGGCGATGGTGATGGTCGTCGCGACGCCACTCCCGCCGGCCTGCACGCTGATGGCGTTAGGCGTGGCTGAGAGGGCGATCGACGCTCCCGCGGGGGCGGTCACCGTCAGGGTGAATGTCGCCGTCACGGCGGTGACCCCGCTCCCGCTCGCGGTGGTCGTGAGCGAATAGGTCCCGGTGGCGGTCGACGCCGCCACGTTGACCGCGATGGTGGTGACGTCGCCATTCGCGGTCGTCGTCGTCGTGACCCCGGCCGGCGCGCCGCTCACCGCGATCGCCACGGCGCCCGTGTAGTTCGTGCGCACGACGCTCGCGGTGTAGCTCGTCGTCCCGCCTTGCACGGCGGAGGCCGTGGCCGGGGCGAGCGTCATCGCGATCGCCGGCTTGGCCGTCACCGTGAGCGAGACCGTTGCCGTCTGGTCGGTGACCCCGCTCCCCTGGGCGCGCACCACGAAGGTGTAGCTCCCCGGCGCGACCGTGGCGATGGCGCTGACCGTGATCGCCGCCGACGTCGCCCCGCTTGCGACGGTCGCGGGATTGAACGTCACCGCGATCCCCGCCGGCACCGTCTCGGCGGTCAGCACCACCGGGCCGGTGAAGCTCCCGCCGCGTGTCACCGAGGCGTTCAGCGTCCCGCTGGCCCCCTGTTCGATCGGGAGCGTTGCGGGGGAGACGGCGATCGAGAGGCTCCCCTGCGTGTTGGGCGGCGTGGGATTGGTTCCCGAGTCGCCCCCGCCACCGCAGGCAGCGGTCGCCACGGTCAGGAGCGAAAGGGCGAGCAGACGACGGATGATGGGCACGGGGTCCTCCAGCGGCAGCTGGGCGCAGGGGCAGGGGGGCTCGGCCGCGTGAGCGACCGCACCCCGCATTGCGCAGGACCGCGCGAAAAGCGCGCATTTTCGTTTTCGGGATCGGCGGCGATGCACGCGCTGCGCGCGTGCCTGCCGATGCACCTACGGTCGGAGCACCGGGGTGAAGAGGCGTTCGGCGATGTGGATCGCCCCGGCCGGCGTCAGGTGTCCGTCGTCCCGCGTGGTGATCCCAACCGCGCCGGTGTCCAGCGCCACCAGGCAGCCGAGTGCCGTGCACTGGGCGTCGAGCGGCGCGATGAACGACGCGCCACCGCGCGCTGCGACCGCGCGCAGCGTGCTGTCGACCTCGCGCAGCTTGGGCATCATGTGCGGGTGCATGCGCGTAGGGGCCGCGCCGCTCGACAGGGCCATGAGCAGCAATCGAGGGACCGGCTGGTGATACTGGGCCGAGGAGCCGATGAGGATGACGCGGGGGATACCGAGCGCCTTGAGCGCGTCGAGCGTCTTCGAGACCTGCGGATGGGCCGGATAGGAACTCCACCGTCCGCTGAGGACCACCACGTCAGGCATGCGCTCGGCGATGCGCGCGAGCGCGAATCGATTCAGCACGGCGCAGTTGGGGCGTGCTGCCTCCACGTAGTCGAGGATGGGGGCGCACCCCGCCGATGTCATCTGTGAGATCGTCGTCGAGTCGCCGAGGATGCGCTTGAGTCCGGGGCGCCAGTGCGCGGCGAACGAGTCGCCCCAGAGCACGACGTGCTGCGGCGGGTTTGCGCCTGACGGTGGGGTATAGCACCGCGGGTCGAAGGCCCGCTCGTCCCACATGATCATGCACAGCCCGGCGATCGTGTCCGAAGGGGTGGCATCGGCATCCGTCGCATGGATGTCCACGGCATAGATGCGGCGATGGACCGCGTCGCCGCGCGCCGGAAAGCCCGCCTTCCACACGAGCACCAGCCCGGCGGCGAGCAACATCGCTTGCACCGTGCACAGGGCGACGACGATCCGCGTCCCGATGGTGTGGCGCACCCACCGCTCGAGCAGGCGATAGGTGAGGTACGCCGCCACGAAGGCGCCGAGCAGCGCCCCTCCCTTGGCGACGTACGAGACGTCGGGGTAGTGGATGCGGATGAGCGCGAGGACCGGCCAGTGCCACAGGTAGAGCGGATAGCTGATCAGCCCGATGCCGACGACGGCCGGGTGCGACAAGATCGTGCGATTCACCCACGCCTTGGGGCCGGCGCTGATGAGGAGCGCCGTCCCGACCGTGGGGAGCAGGGCCCACGCCCCGGGAAAGACCGACGTCGTTCGCAGGAGGGCCAGGGCGAGCGCGATCAGCGACAGGCCGATCCACGCCATGGCGTCGCGGGTGTGCGCGATGCGCATGGCGTCGGCGTCGCCCCCTCCGCGTGTCGTCAGGCGCAAGACGAGGCGCGCCGGGTCGCCGTGGGCGAAGACCGCGTACGCCACCAGGCTCCCCAGCAGGAGTTCCCACAGTCGCGTGACGGGGAGGTAGAAGGCCGAGCGCGCGTCGGTGAACGAGAGCGTGAGGCTGATGGCGAAGGAGACGACCATCAGCCCGACCATCGGCGCCACGCGGTGCGAGCCGCGCCACAGGAAGGCGAGTGCCAACGGCCAGAGCAGGTAGTACTGCTCCTCGATCCCGAGCGACCACAGGTGCAACAGCGGCTTGGCGTCGACGTCGGGGCCGAAGTAGTTCGTCTGCGTCCAGAACCTGATGTTGGAGACGAAGCCGGCCCCCGCCGCGACATCGCCCCCCAGGTCGGCGAGTTCACCGGGGAGGAGGACGAACCACCCCACCGCGAGACAGGTGACGAGGACCAGGCTCAGCGCCGGGAAGATTCGCCGGATGCGCCGCGCGTAGAAGTCGGCGATCGAGAACGTCCCCTTCTGCAGGCGCTGGAGGATGATCCCGCTGATGAGGAAGCCCGAGATGACGAAGAAGACGTCGACGCCGACGAAGCCGCCGGGCAGGACCCAGGCCTTGGTGTGGTAGGCGACGACGGCGAGCACGGCGACGGCGCGCAGGCCATCGATGTCGGGGCGATACTCGCCGTGCGGCGTGCCTGACGAGTCGCGCGGCCGCGACACGCCCTCGCCCCGCGGGGGAGGCGATTGTCGAACACGATCGGGGGGAGCAGGTGCGAGGAGCGGCGAAGCCGTCATGCGTGCCAATGAGCCGGTGGAGGCTGCGCGAGCGCCTGCACGCCGCTCGGCGCCCGACGGGCAGCCTCAGCGAGATCCACCGCGAGCCGACGAATCATGCCAGCATCGCGCATTGGCTGCGTCGGGCGTACGTCACAATGCCCGGCGGAAAAGCGCCGTTCTTTACCGGTGCGTGACCTGCGCACTCGTTATGGTTGTGCTCGGTGGGCGAGTCGTGCGGCGCGGCCGCTGCGCGCGGGCTACGGCGTGGAGTCGGTCGGTGTCGCCGCCGGCGTTCGCCATCCCGGGACGAGCGTCGGAATGCGCCGCTGCGGGACGCGCCGACGTCCGAGGTAGGCGAGGTTGTCGCTCGGGATCACCCGCGTCTCGTAGTTGGTCGGGAAGTAGGCGAAGACGTAGCCCGACGTCACGGTGATGATCAGCGCCGAGTCGGTGGGGAAGGGGCGCAGGGGGATGCCGGCATTGGACAGGGAGATCGCCACGCGCGCCCCCTCGCCACGCCGGATACGCCCCGACACGACGTTGGCATAGACGATCTGGAACGAGATCGCCCACACGACGCCGGTCAGCAGCTGCAACGCCGCCAGGAAGCGCGGGTCGGTCATGCGCGGGTTCTTGCGGCGCCCCTCGAGGAACTTGGCCGGGTTGCGGTGCGAGGTCCACTGCCCGAACCAGACGTAGAAGCCGTAGACCAGCACCCCCGGGATCACCGAGGCGAGCACGACGAACGGGTCGCGGATCGCCGCGAGCAGGAAGTCGGCGAGCTGCGCGTACTCCACGTAGTTGACCCCGAATCGCCGCAGCACCATTGCCTGGTGCAGGAGACCAAGCAGCGAGAGCACGACATACCCGGCGGTGATCCAGGCGCCGGTATGCTCGGCCATCAGCAGGCGCAGGAGCCCGCGCTCGGCACCCGCACGCGCCGCGAGCTCGCGTTCAAATTCCTCGCGATCCTCCGGAGAGAGATCGTTGACGGTGGCCATGTCGTGAGGGGGAGTGCGACTAGCTGGCCAGCACCGGCAACCGCCGGATCTTCTCCTCCCACTCCTTCGGGCCGGTCTCGTGCACGTTGCTCCCGGCGGCGTCCACTGCGACCGTCACCGGCATCTCCTGCACGTCGAACTCGTAGATCGCCTCCATCCCCAAATCGGCGAAAGCGACAACGCGCGACGAGCGGATGGCCTTGGAGACGAGGTATGCGGCGCCGCCAACCGCCATGAGGTAGGCCGCCTTGTGCTTGCGGATCGCCTCCAGCCCCACCGGGCCGCGCTCGGACTTGCCGATCATCGCGATGAGCCCGGTCCTGGCGAGCATCATCTCGGTGAACTTGTCCATGCGCGTCGCCGTCGTCGGCCCCGCCGGCCCCACCGCCTCGTCGCGCACCGGGTCGACCGGGCCGACGTAGTAGATGACGCGGTTGGTGAAGTCGACCCCTTCGGGGAGCGGCTCGCCCTTGGCGAAGAGGTCGGCGATGCGCTTGTGCGCCGCGTCGCGCCCGGTGAGGAGCTTGCCGTTGAGGAGCAGGCGATCACCGGCCTTCCACGTGGAGACGACTTCGGGGGTGAGCGTGTTGAGGTCGACGCGCTTGGCGTTGGCGTCGGGCTTCCACGTTACGGCCGGCCAGTCCGACAGCTTGGGGATCGGGAGCTGTGCGACGCCCGAGCCGTCGAGCGTGAAGTGCGCGTGCCGCGTGGCCGCGCAGTTGGGGATCATCGCGATCGGCTTGGAGGCGGCGTGCGTCGGATAGTCGAAGATCTTGACGTCAAGCACGGTGGAGAGCCCGCCTAGCCCCTGGGCGCCGATGCCTAACGCATTGATCTTGTCGTGCAGCTCGATGCGCAGCTCCTCGATCTTGTTCTGCGGACCGCGGGCCTTGAGCTGCCCCATGTCGATGTGCTCCATCAGCGACTCCTTGGCCATCAGCATCGCCTTCTCAGCCGAGCCGCCGATCCCGATCCCCAGCATCCCCGGGGGGCACCAGCCGGCGCCCATCGTGGGGACGGTCTTGAGCACCCAGTCGACGATGGAATCGCTGGGATTGAGCATCGCGAACTTCGTCTTGTTCTCCGACCCGCCCCCCTTGGCGGCGAGCTTCACCTCGACCGTGTTGCCGGGGACGATCTCCGTGTGCACGACGGCCGGCGTGTTGTCGCGCGTGTTCTTCCGCGAGAAGGCCGGGTCGGCGACGATGGAGGCGCGCAGGACGTTGGTCGGCTCGAGGTAGGCGCGGCGCACCCCTTCGTCGACCATCTCCTGCAGCGACATCGTCGCATCCCAGCGCACGTCCATCCCGACCTTGAGGAAGACCACCACGATGCCGGTGTCCTGGCAGATGGGGCGGTGTCCCTCCGCGCACATGCGCGAGTTGGTGAGGATCTGTGCGATGGCATCCTTGGCGGCGGGGGACTGCTCGCGCTCGTAGGCGTCGGCCAGCGCGTGGATGTAGTCCAGCGGGTGGTAGTAGGAAATGTGCTGGAGCGCGTCGGCGATCGACTGGATGAAGTCGGCTTGTTTGATGGTCGTCATGGCGCCAAAGTTACGCCGCGAGGCCGTCACGCGCACGCAGGGTGACGCTGCTGCCAAAGGGGGACGGGCGAGCCGCAGGTCACATCAGGTAACATGCGGTAGATTGTCGGGGCCTGTTCATGCGCCCTTCCCCGTCCTGCTTCGCATGCAGATCCGTCTTGTTCGCCTCAACAGTCGGAACCCGCTCGTCGCGATCCTCGTCATCGCGATCGTCCTCGCGCTTCTGGCCTTCGTCCTGACGGCGGGACTGGCGTTGGCTGCCGGCGGCGCGGTCCTTGGAGCGGTCGGCTATCTGGCGCGGCGCGTCTTCGGGGGAAAGTCGCTGGGAGCCGGGCCGGTCACGATGGAGCGCGAGCGCATCGTCATGCTCGGGGAGGAGGTATTCCCTCCCACGCTCACGCATGTGCCGCAGGCAGAGGCGCCTGATGTGTTGCCGCCCGAGGTGGGGCGGCTGAAGGGACCTGAGGCGTGAACGTACGGCGCCGATCGCTTCGTGAGTTCGCTGCGGTGCTGCACGCCGGGCGTGCCCTGACCGCTTGCGTACCGTCGGTAGATTTCTGCAGTCGTCACACGCCGTCCCTCCCCCCGTCGCGCCTCACACGTCGGTGAACCTCCAGGATCTGTACGCGCACTACTCGCCAATCCTGCGCCCCATCCTGCGCATCGGCCCCATTTTCGGGGGGATCGCGATGCTGGCGTGGCGCGTGCGCGAGACGCGCGTCCCGGTCTCGACCAAGGCGATCGTGATCCCGCCGGTCGCGATGAGTTCGGGCTTCCTGATCTTCGCAATGCCGATGGCGCGTGTCCCGTGGACGTGGGCGATTGGCGCGACGTTGCTCGGCCTGTTCGCCCTCTCCTGGCCGCTCGTGAACTCGACGCGACTCGAGCCACGCGACGGGGTGATCTACATGAAGCGCTCGCGGGCCTTCCTCGCGATCCTGCTCGTGCTGCTGGCGGTGCGCCTCCTCCTGCACGACTACATCGGGCACCTCGTCTCGCCCCTGCAGACCGCCTCGCTCTTCTTCCTCCTCGCCTTCGGAATGATCGCGCGGTGGCGCTGGGTGATGTACCGGCAGTACCGCACCCTGACGGCGCCGAGGGGCTGACGATGGGCGCGTCGGGCAGCCAGCCGCCGTCGAGCGGGCAGGGGGGCGGGTGGGGGAGGGCGATGGTCGTCCTGACCATCCTCGGGCTCGTCGTGGCGCTCCTCATCCCGGTGATAGCGCGCTATCGGTCCCGGTAGCCGCGCGCGGGGAGGATGGAAGGCGCATCGCGGCCCATGTCGCGCGCCAACCACCTTGGTGCAGATGACACAGGGCGGCGCCCGGGTCGCGGACGCCGCCCTGTCATGTCACGGCTGTTACTGCAGCACCACGCGGAAGATCGCGGTCGTCCCGCTGACCTCGTTCCCCACGATGACGAGCGGCGACTTGGTCGGCGAACGCACGGCGGGAACGAAGATGATCCCCTCCGGTCCCAGGTCGCCCGTCGCACCGGTGCGCGTGTTGATGTAGGTCACGAACTGCGGAGCGGTCGGCTGCGTCACGTCGTACACCATGATGCCGCCCACGCGCTCCAGCCCGATGAAGGCGAACGTCTTCTTGCCGAGCGTGCCCAGCGCGACCCCTTCCGGCTCGGGCCCCTTGTTGTCGCTGCGATCGTCGAAGCTGTTGCCGCTGTTGCTGGCATTGAACGCGACCGAGGCGAGCGCCTGCGTACGCTGCTCGAAGTCATCACCCGAGTCCCAGACGAGCAATCCGTCGGCGTTCCAGATGCTGAACGAGCGCGTGCCGAAGGCGTACAGCGCATTGAACTGTCCGGTGACCGGGTCGAGGCCGAGCGTCTTGGTGACGGTCAGTCGGCCCAGGTTCGCGTTCCCCGTGCAGCTGCCGTTGCACAGCGCGCTGGTGAAGATCGCCGCATTGAGGTTGCTGCCCACGCGCGTCTCTTCCTGGAAGCCCGCGTAGTCGCGCGCGTCGCCTTCGTTGGCGGTCACGAGGTACGTCTGCCCGTTGGCCGCCTTGTAGCTGGCGACCGCGTCAGGCTGGTACATCCCGTACACCGGCCACGGCCGGATGTTGACCGCGTTGTCGCGATCGCTGGCATCCATCCCCTGGCCGACGACGTTGTGGTCCTTGTAGCCTAACGGGACGATGCGGCGCACGTAGGCACCCTCGATGTCGATGAGTGCCATCGCGTTGTTCTCCTGCAACGTCACCCAGGCGCGCCGACCGTCCGGCGTCACGGCGATGTACTCCGGCTCGAAGTCCTGCGCCGCGCTCGCATTGGGGCCGAAGATCCGGATGCCGGAGGCGCGCAACGCCCCCTCCTGCCCGTTCCACGCCGTGAAGCTCGCCGTGCGGACCGACGGCTTCCGGACGTTTCGCACATCGATGATGCTGACCGAGCCCTCGGGGTCGACCTGGTACGAAGCGTCGGGTTCTCCCTCGTTGGCCACGAGGACGGTGCGCCCGTCCGGCGTGAACGTCACCATGTCGGGGAGCGAGCCCACCGTCACGCTGCTGATCAACTCGAGCGACCCCGAACGGTAGAATGCCACCGTCCCCGGTGCGGTCCTCGTCGCGCCTTCAATGGCGATGGCGACGACGCCGTTGTGCGCTGCCACGCTGTTGGCGCCGGCGCCGAACTGCCCCACCGCGATCGATGAGACGAGCACGGGGGTCGAGGGGACGCGCAGGTCCAACACATCGACGGTGCCAAGCGCCCCGTTGACGACGAAGAGGCGCTTGCTCACGTGATCAAAGGCCGTGATCTCGGCCGCCGCGGCCCCAGCGCCCGCATACTGGCCGATCTTCTCCAGCGCGATGGTGCCGGGGGTCGGGTCGGACGGCTCGGCGCCCAACGCGGCGTCGGTCGGGATGCGGGTGACGGGCGATGTCGCGCGGTCGGTCGTGCAGCCGGAGAGGAGCGTGAGCGCGAGGGCGCTCACGGCGGATGAACGGGAGAGGGGCATGCGTGGGAACGGCAGAGGTTGGCAACGAACCGGGTCTGCTACGTTCTCGTTGACACGTCACGGAGTGACCGTCGCAGCGTAACGGACGCGTGACGAACCCCAGTAGTGCACCGTTGCTCGGCCACCACACCGGCATCGGCACACGATCAACCACCTCAGCCGCGGACGGCGGCTCCCTCTTCGGCGACGGGAGCCCCATCGCCGAAGACCGCCCAGGCCGTGCCTGTCAGTGCAGCATCACCTGATAGATCGCCGTCGTCCCGCTCACCTCATTCCCCACGATGAGGAGTGGCGCCCCGTTAGGCGATCGGGCCGCCGGGACGAAGTGGATCCCCTCGGGTCCCAGGTCGCCGGCCGCACCGTCGCGGGTGTTGGCGTAGGTGACGAACTGCGGTGCGGTGGGACGGGTGACGTCGTAGACCATGATCCCGCCCACGCGCTCCAGTCCGATGAAGGCGAAGGTCTTGCTCCCCAGCCTGCCGATGACGACCCCTTCGGGCTCCGGTCCCTTGTTGTCGCTCCGATCGTCGAACGAGTTCCCCGTGCTGCCAGCGTTGAACTGCACCATCGGGAGCGCGCTCGTTCGTCGCTCCAGCTCCTCGCCCGAATCCCACAGCTGACGACCGTCGGCGCTCCAGATGCTGAAGGAGCGCGTGCCGAAGGCGTAGAGCGTGTGCCACTGCCCGGTCGCCGCGTTCATCCCCATCGCCTTGGTCACCATGAGGCGTGCGAGGTTGGCATCGCCGGCACAGCTGCCGCCGCAGCGCGCGCTGGTGAAGATCGCCGGGTCGAGCTGCGTCCCGACCGGGACTTCTTCCTTGTAGGCGGCGTAGTCGCGCGGGTCTCCCTCATTGGCGGTGACCAGGTAGGTCGCCCCCTGCGCGGTGTAGGCGGCGATGGCGTCCGGCTGGTACATCCCGAGGACGGGCCATGGGCGGATGTTGACCCGCTGGTCGCGATCGCTGGCATCGAAGCCGTGGCCGGCCACGTTGTGGTCGCGGTAGCCTAACGCGACGACCTGCTCGACGCGTGCGCCCACCACGTCGATGATGGCCAGCGCGTTGTTCTCCTGCAACGTCGCCCAGGCCCGTCGCCCGTCGGCGGAGACGGCGATGAACTCGGGCTCGAGGTCCTGTGCCGCGCTGGCGTTGGGACCGAAGATGCGGACTCCGCTGCGCCGCAACGACTCCTCCTTGCCGTTCCACGCCGTGAAGTCGGCGAAACGCACGGTCGGGTGCGTCACGTCGCGCACGTCGATGATCCCGACCGATCCCTCGGGGTCGAGCTGGTACGACGGGTCCGGCTCTCCCTCGTTTGCCACCAGGACGGTGCTCCCGTCCGGGGTGAAGGTCACCATGTCGGGGAGCGCGCCGACGGAGACGCTGCTGATCAGGTCGAGCGTCGCGGCGCGATAAAGGGCCACGGTGCCGGGAGCGGTCTTGACCGGCCCCTCGATGGCGATGGCGACCACGCCCGAATACGCCGCCACGCTGTTGGCCCCCGTCCCGAACTGTCGCACGCTGATGGACGACACGAGCGTGGGAGCCGACGGGACGCGCAGGTCGAGCACATCGACGGTGCCAAGCGCGCCGTTCACGACGAACAGGCGCTGGCTCACGTGATCGTACGCGGTGATCTCCGCGGCTGCGGCACCGGCGCCAGCATACGAGCCGATCTTCTTCAGGGAGATCGTCCCTGGCGTGGCGTCGCCGGGGGGCGTCACGGGGGTCGCGCCGTGCGTTGCACTCGCCGAGGGGGTGGCGGCGCGCGAGCCGCTACAGGCGGCGGCCAGGATGAGACTGACAGTAGTGCGAACGAGGTGAGGCTTCATGCGACAGGGACGGAGCGGCTTGGGCGGCGGTCACGGACAATGGACCGAGACCGGGCGCCCCGCGTCAACGTCCGGGCCGCGAAGGGTCCTCGGTCAGAAAGTCCCCCACGACCTGCTGAAAGCGGACCGGCTCCTCCAGGAACGGCCAGTGCCCACTCTGCAGGAAGGCAACCGGAGTGCAGCGCGGGAGGACGGCACACATCGCCTTGGCCGTCGGCTCCCCCGTGTAGTCGGTGTCGGCGGCGCCATACAGAACGAGGGTCGGGATGTCGAGACGGCCCAGCGCGTCCTCCTGTGCGTCACCCACGAGCGAGAACGAGATCGCGTGCCACGCCGCGAACCGCACGGTCCCGGTGCTGTCCAGGAGCGCGCCCTTTTTCGGGTCGAACAGTCGCGCGAGGCTGCCGGCGGTATCGGACGTGGTGAACCAGCGATCGGCGTCATCGCCCGTGCCTCGGGGGAAGCCGAGGGCGGTGGAGAGCAGGGCCGGGCCGAGCCATCGCCACACGAAGCGATTCGTCATCCCGTTGTTGAGGCGAATCCCGCCGACGATCACGAGCTTGTCGACGTGCGACGCGTAGCGCAGGGCATAGCGCTGCACGAGCGCACTGCCGAACGAATGCCCGAGCAGGACGACCTTGTCGGCCTTCACCACGTCGCGTCGCAACGCCTCCAGCTCCTCGACGAGGCTGTCGATGACGAAGTCCTCAGGGCGATCCTTGCTCTGCGAGTTTCCCGATCCGCGCTGATCGTAGTAGACGAGGCGGCGCTGGGTGCCGAGAAAGTCGAGGCTCCGCCGAAAGGAGAGGCTCGAATGGCCGGGGCCCCCGTGCACGGCGATCACCGGCGGGCGTGTCGTATCGCTCCCCACCTCGCGAACGAGCAGCTGGTAGCCGTTCACCGTCACCGGCGTGCCGCAGTCGAGGCAGGGGCGATCGGCGGGGCGCACGCGGTGGTACGCCCGGTACGCGACGACCGCATAGCCGGCAGCGGCCAGCGAGAGCCCGACGACGACTGTCGCCAGCAGGCGCAGGAGGCGCCTAACGGTGTTCGGGTGGGCGGCGGTGGTGGCGGCTGGCGGGATGGGCATGACGGCAGGACGAAGAGGACGGGATCATCGTGCGGCGGACGGCGTGGGGGAAGGGGGTGGTCGACACCGACGGCCGCGATTCGCCGTACGGCTCCGGATCCGGAGGCGCGCGCCCTTCCCGGCCGTGCGCTCCCGCGTGCATTCTCCACCGTCGCCGGGGGCCACCGGCGTGTCCACCCACCTTGAGGTCTCGATGCGTCATCGGTTTTCCCTCGTCGCCGCCGGCGCCGTCCTGCTCGCCGCCTGCAGCGCCCCCGCCCCCGTTCCCTCATCCGCCGAGCCTAACGACGACGCGGCCGTGGGCCGCGTGACCGCGGGGCTCCGTTCGCAGCTGACGGTCAAGGGGGCGCCGGCGGTCACGTACACGCTCGCCGAGCGCATGGCGCATCACAAGGTCCCCGGCGTCTCCATTGCCGTGGTCGACAACGGGCGCATCGTGTGGGCGCGCGGGTACGGGCTCAAGGCGCTGGGGACGGCCGACTCCGTGGATGCGAACACGCTCTTCCAGGCGGCGTCGATCAGCAAGCCGGTGGCGGCGAGCGGGATGTTGCGGCTGGTGGAGGAGGGGAAGCTCGCGCTCGACACACCGGTCAACGACTACCTCAAGAGCTGGAAGCTCCCCGACAACCCGTTCACCGCGAAGGAGAAGGTCACGCTGCGGCGCATCGCCTCGCATAACGCGGGCCTGACGGTGCACGGCTTTCCGGGTTACGCGGCGACCGACTCCGTCCCCACGGTGCCGCAGCTGCTGGACGGCACCAAGCCCGCCAACACCGCGGCGGTGCGTGTCGACACCTTCCCCGGCGCGATCTCCCGCTACTCGGGGGGCGGCATCACCATCGAGCAGCTCGTCATGACCGACGTGACCGGCGAGCCGTTCCCCGCGCTGCTCAAGCGCCTCGTCCTCGACCCGGTCGGGATGACCAACAGCGGCTACGACCAGCCGCTCTCGGCGGCCCTGGCGCCGCAGGCGGCCGCGGGGTATCGCCCCGACGGCAAGATGGTCGAGGGACGGTGGCACACCTACCCCGAGATGGCGGCTGCCGGGCTTTGGACCACCCCGAGCGACCTGATGAAGTGGTCGATCGAGATCGCCGCGGCACGCGCCGGCACGTCGACCAAGGTGCTGTCGCAGAAGATGGCGACCGAGATGCTGACGTCGCAGAAGGAGGCGTTTGGCCTGGGCCCCGCCCTCGGTGGCAAGGGGGCCGGCTTCAACTTCGGGCACGGCGGCGCCAACGAGGGCTACCGGGCGCAGATGACTTACTTCCCGGAGTTAGGGAAGGGGGCGGCGGTCATGACCAACAGCGACAATGGGTCGGCGCTGGCGCAGGAGATCCTCTTCGCCATCGCGGCCGAGTACAAGTGGACCGACTTCGGGCCGCGAGAGATCGCCCCGATCGCCGTCGACTCGGCGGCGCTCCAAGCGTTCGTCGGCTCGTTCGCGGTCGACGCCCCCTTCAAGGTGCGCGCCTCGGTGATGCGCGTGGGGGGGAAGCTCTTCATCGAGGAGCCGCAGTTCATCCCGCGCACCGAGGTGCTCTTCCTGGCGCCCAACAAGGCCGTCGCCCTCGAATCGGGGATGGAGTTCAGCTTCGGCACCGATGCCAAGGGGAGCGTGGACCGTATCGAGATTCCTGGCGTGCCCCCACTCAAGCGTTCCCGATAGGACGCGTCCGCCGATGGCACCGGGATCGTGTGGTCGCGCGCCCTAGGGCGAGAAGGCGACCACCTTTCCCGGGTTCATCAGGTTGCTGGGGTCGAGCGCCCGCTTGATCGCCCGCATCGCGGGGAGGAGGTCGCCGTGCTCCTTGGCCAGCGACCCCATCTTCCCCACGCCGACGCCGTGCTCGCCGGTGCACGTGCCGCCGCAGGCGATGGCACGTGCCACCAGTCGGTCGTTGGCGTCGCGCGCCACGGCGACCGTCGACTCGTCGTTAGGGTCGACGAGCATGAGGAGATGGAAGTTGCCGTCGCCCACGTGCCCCACGAGCGGCGCGACGATCCCCAGCGCTTCGATGTCCGCCCGCGTCTCGCGGATGACCGCTGCCAGGTGCGATACCGGGACGCAGACGTCGGTCGTCCACGCGCGAAAGCCGGGACGCATCGCCAGACCGGCGTAGTACACCTTGTGCCGCGCCTCCCACAACCGGGTCCGGGCATCCTCGGTCGTCGCCGAATCGTGCACGCGGCCGGCATGATGGGCGATGATCTCGTGCACGGCCTCCAGCTGCTCGGCGATCGCCGCCGCGGAGTAGGCGTGCAGCTCGAGGAAGACCATCGGGCACTCGGGATATCCGAGTCCGCTCAGCTGGTTCACCGCCCGCACCGTCATGGCGTCGAGCAACTCGATGCGCGCCAGCGGGACGCCGCACTGCAGGAGGGCCACCACGGCATGCACCGCGTCGTCGATCGACGCGAAGGCGCAGACGGCGGCGGCGATGGCGTCGGGGACGGGATGCAGGCGCAGCGTCACCTCGGTGATCACGCCTAACGTCCCTTCGCTCCCCACCATGAGGCGAGTGAGGTCGTAGCCGGCCGATGACTTGCGCGCGCGCCCCCCGGTGCGCACCACACTGCCGTCGGCCATCACGACGGTGAGCCCGAGGACGTTCTCGCGCATCGTCCCGTAGCGCACCGAGGTCGTCCCCGAGGCGCCGGTGGCCGTCATCCCGCCGATCGTGGCGTCGGCCCCCGGGTCGACAAAGAAGGTCGCCCCGGTCCCCGCCAGCGCTTTCGTCAGCTGCAAACGCGTGACTCCTGCCTGCACCGTCACGTCCATGTCCTCGACGCTGGTGCGCAGGATGCGGTTCATGCGCGAGAGGTCGACCGTCACCCCGCCTTCCAGCGCCGCCACATGTCCCTCGAGCGACGAGCCGGCGCCGTACGCGATGACGGGGGCGTCGTGCTCGGCACAGGCACGGACGATCGCGCTCACCTCGTCGGTGCTCTCGGGGTAGACGACCACGTCTGGGGGCGCGGCGGCGAGGTGCGTTTCCCCGCGGCCGTGCTGCAGCAACTCCGACTCGGCGCGGGTCCAGCGGTCGCCGAGGATGGTCGCGAGGGTGTCGAGCAGGGCGGGAAGGTCGCGAGTGCGTGAGGACATGTGGGGCACGATACGGGGCGTCGCGCCGCTGTCAACACGGGCCGTCGCCACGTCCCATGTTACCCAGCGGCCAGCGCGCCAGTGGTTGCGCCGTGCGCCCCTTGGAGTGACAATCGGGGGCCTCGGCGCGCACGCTGCCGCGGCGATCCTCGACGGCGGACGCTCCCGCCTCACCCCACCAGCCGACCTTTTCCCACCGCACCGTATGCGCGCGCTCGCACTGGCCACCCTCCTGCTTGTCTCGCTGGCGCCGCGGTCCGGCGCGCAGGTCACGCGCACCGAGCGCCGGAAGTGGCTCGCTCCGGGGACCAACACCACCGACGATCCGCGCCGGATCCCGATGCC
>ERZ795044.1836-NODE-1836-length-18960-cov-6.166570_pt1 | contig 18960 bp, 15 predicted proteins | sample MGYA00375128_ERZ795044 | MGnify/ENA primary metagenome ERZ795044 (study PRJEB30173, sample SAMN05720213) | anaerobic digester metagenome | isolation source: active sludge of municipal wastewater-treating anaerobic digesters | place: USA | collected 2014-12-22 ... | reverse complement strand
CTCCGCACATGTGTCGAGAGGCTGCCCAGAGTCATCGGGCCGGTGATACCGCCCGCGGCTGTAAGATAGGCGCGGGTGCCCTGCCGCCGCATCCCGAACTGCAACCGGCTTCCAGCCTGCATGGCAACTACGGTCCACATGGGAATCGGGAGGCCGTTGCTGGTCGGGGACAGGTCGGCACCGGTGATGGCGATTGTGAGGGCCTGTTCGAACAACAGCTCAGGTCCCTGCACGGTGATCTCCAAACCGGCAGCCCCGTCTGGATTTCCAAGCAGGCGATTACCGACCGTGAGCGCCCAAGGATCCATGGCTCCACTCATCGATACGCCGAATCGCTGATACCCTGACCGACCGAGATCCTGCACCGTCGTGAAAAGGCCGGGATGCAGCACGTGAATAATCGGTCGTTTACTCGGCATGATCGACCCGCCGCACGGAAATTCCGCTATCGTCGAACATCATCCGCAGCGCATGGGCCAGCCGGACAGCGTTCGGGGTGTCACCATGGAGACAGAGTGTATCGATGTCGAGATGCAGCTGTGACCCATCGACAGCCGTGAGGGTGCCTTCATGCAGGAGCGAGTGCACCCGCGCGAGCACCGTTGATTCATCGTGGATGAGCGCATGGGCCTCAGTCCGGGGAACTAAACAACCATCGGCCTGGTAGGCTCGATCGGCAAATCCTTCTGCGGCAACCGCTAACCCGTGCGCTGTTCCGGCGGTGAGCAGTTCGGAGCCGGCTAGTCCGATCAGGATCAACCGCCGATTGAGCTGCGCGATCCCGTCCGCGACTGCATGTGCGAGCGCCGGATCGCGCGCTGCCATGTTGTAGAGGGCGCCATGCGGTTTCACGTGCGAGAGTCGAATACCTTCTGCTTGACCGATCGCCATCAATTCACTCACCTGCGAGAGAATGAGGTCGAGCACGAATCCTTGCGACAGCGGTAGTTCCCGACGTCCGCGTGATTCGCGGTCGGGGAGCCCGGGATGCGCACCAATCGCAAGGTCGTACTGTCTCGCGAGTTGAATGGTGCTGCGCATTAGTGCGGCGTCGCCTGCATGGCCCCCGCACGCGATATTCACCGAGGTCAGGTACGGCATGAGACGAGCCTCCACATCCCGTTGCTCAGGCGTTGCCGCTTCTCCGAGGTCGCAATTCAGATCGATGCTGCGCGTGCGGGTCATGCAGGATCTCCTGCCAGGTCCTTGAACTCTTCTTCCTCGATCGGCACGAATCGTACCTCGTCGCCTGGCTCGAGCAGAAACGCCTTGGGTCTGTGCACATTGAACAGCACCACCGGTGTGCGCCCGATGATGCGCCACCCGCCTGGACTGGCGTGGGGATAGATACCGGTTTGCGTCCCGGCGATGCCGATTGAGCCGGCGGCCACGTATTTGCGCGGCGTCGGAAGTCGCGGTGTGGCAAGCGGCGCAGGCACGGTGCCCAGGTAGGGAAAGCCGGGGCTGAAGCCGAGCATAAACACTCGATAGGTGACGGACGCGTGGAGTTCGCAGGCTTCCATTGGAGTAAGCCTTGTTTGCCTGGCGACATCGGGCAAATCCGGTCCGGCTGCCCCTCCGTACCACACGGGAATGGTGTGCGTGAGGGAGGGGCGCGCGGGCGCTCCCGCCTCGCTCACCGTCAATGCGCGAAGGCCGTTCATGATCGTGACGGCATCGGTCAGCAGGGCGTCAAAATAGATGGTGGCGGAGCGGTAGGTGGGGACGGCCTCTACAAAACCTGGAATTTCCGCCTGGTCCACTGCCGCAGTGAAGGCCAACACCAGTTCGTTCGTGCGGAGGTCAATCGTGTCGCCGAACTCCACGGTGACGGCGGACTCGCTGAGCTGAATCATACGGGAGATCATCTGGCCGACCCATCGCGTGATACTTCCAACATGAAATACGGGACGCTCATTCCGGTAACGGCCTGTCTTTGGTTTCGGTTGCGAAGGGGAGTATGGCTAAGCCGACCAGGTAGATCAATGCGATGGTACTCGCGGCATTGTTGAACGATCCCAGGGTGGTCACAAGCCAGCCGGTGACGAAAGGCGCTGCGGAGGCGAAGATGCGGCCGGCGTTGAAGCAGAATCCGGCGCCGGTGGCACGGAGCCGCGTCGGATACAACTCCGGCAAGTATATGGGAAATCCGCTAAAGATGCCGTTACTGAAAAAGCCGAGCACCGGTAACAACAGCAACACCTCCGCATAACTATGCGGGACGAAATAGGTGGCCGGCAGCAGAATGAGACTGCCGAGGCACATCAATCCGAACACGGGGCGGCGCCCGAAGCGTTCCGCCAATGGGCCGAATCCCAGATAGCCAAAGAGCGCGCCGGCGTTCAGCGCCATGATCGCATAACTGACGTTCTGGGTGAGTGTGGCCGAGTCCTGCCCTTGGAGATCCGGCATCGCGCGGATGAGCGTAGGCGCCCAGTTGGTGGCGCCCCAGACGCCGAATACGGCGACAAACGCCAACGTCGAGCCAACCAGCGTATCGCGCCGTAAGGATGGCCGGAACAACTCGACGAGGTGGCGGCAGGTATCGCGGGCTGATTGCGGCTCTCGCTCGTGGGCCTGTACCCAGCGCTCGGGTTCTTTCACCCATCGTCGGACGAGGAGGGCCACAAAGGCCGGCAGCATTCCGATGAGAAAGAGCATCCGCCAGCCGGAATCTCTCAAGAGGAGATTACAGCCGGCGGCGATAAAAAAGCCGAAGGCCCAGGCTGACTGTAAGATGCCTGCGGCCCTGGATCGTTTCTCTTCAGGCCAGGTCTCGGCGACGATGGCGGCTCCTGCCGCCCATTCTCCGCCGACACCAAGCGCCGTCAGAAAACGATAGATTGCGAGATGCCACCATTCCTGCGCCAATGCGGCCATGCCGGTGAACACAGCATAGATCAGAATCGTCGCGATGAGCGTTTTGGTGCGGCCGAAATAATCGGCGGCCAGGCCGAAGCCGATGCCGCCGATCGCCCAACCGATCAGGAAAATTGAAAAGACGATCCCGCCATACCATCCGATTTGTTCTGCCGTGACCTCGCCTCCCGTTGCGCCGGAATGCAAGAGCTCATGCAGCGCCGGATGGAGCACGATGGCGTAAATCGTGGCATCCATGGCATCGAATACCCATCCCAGCCAGGCGACAAAGAGCACCAGCCATTGATAGGTCGTGACGCCCTTCGTCCAGGCCACGCTGCGGTTCTCCCCGGTGCGGTTCACTCGCCGCCACGCTACGGGGAGGGCGCGACGCTGTCAAGGTGAAGCGTGGAAAGCGGACATGGTATAGTCCTTCGCACTATGCCACGTGTCGACTATTATCGCGTTCTCGGGGTGTCGCGGGACATTTCCGATGACGAGATCAAGAAAGCCTACCGGAAGCTCGTCTTCGAGCATCATCCCGATCGCAATCCGAACAACAGCAAGGCGGAAGAGAAGATCCGCGAGATCAACTCGGCCTATGAAGTCCTCGGGGATCCCGAGAGTCGGCGCACCTACGACCGTTTGCATTGGGGTGAGGAACTGCGGCCTGAGACCGTCGATCCGGGGCTGATTCTCGAGGAAATGGAGAAGAAGCTGTTCGATGAGGGCCGAAAGGAAGTCTTCGCCGTGCTGATGAAAATGGTGCCGCGGATCAAATCCGAACTCGCGATCATTCGTGAACTCACGGTTGCGGACCAGGGGTACGACACGTTTAAGGAACCGATCGTCGAGGCGCGAGGGGCGGAGGTGCTGGACGAATTCGTGACGCCGGAGATGGAGCAACGCAAGCATCGGCTCCTTGAGGTGGCTGTGCAGATGATGGTGTCCCAGGCGGTGGTGGCACGGGGCGACGAAGGCGGAATCCGTGCGTTGCGAGGCCGGCTGGAGGACATGTTCCGGAAGGGACGAATCAACGGGTTTGCCACCGCATTGGAACTTCTCTATCAGCGCAGATGACGCGTGGGCTTAAGCAGTTCCACTGTAGAGGGTGAACGGAGGTAGGAAGGCAAGCTTTTCGAGCGCGCGATGTCTTGCCCGACCGAGTCTGCCCGTTTACGCCTGAGAAAGCGGTCCTGAAACAAACCGCCCGCGTTGCATGACTCCCGCGATCCGTTCCTGTTTGAGAAGCAGTCCGATATTCCGCAGCGGGTTCCCGTCCACCACCAACAGATCCGCTTGTTTGCCGGCCTCAATGGTGCCGATTTCCGCCGTGAGGCGCAGCAGCCGCGCGGCGGCGGACGTGCTGGTCATGATCGCCTCCATCGGTGTCATACCCAACGCGACCATCCGCTCCAACTCCTGCGCATTGTTGCCGTGGTAATTGAAGGGCGTGCCGGCATCGGTCCCCATGGCAATGGGCACACCACGCCGCACGGCTGCCCGGAAGCTCTTCTCATGTTGCCTGACCATATTTTTCGCTTTTGAGCGGGCGCTGTCGGGGATGCCGCAGCCGGTTGGACAGGCGGCCGTGGTGGCCAGGGCGGACAGCGTGGGAACCATATAGACACCACGCTGGGTCATCAGTCCGGCGGCCTCATCGTCCATGAGCGTGGCATGTTCGATTGAATGGACTCCGGCGCGCAGAGCGTTCTTCATCCCGGTCGCGCCATGGGCATGGGCGGCCACATGGCGGCCATGGGCAGTGGCGACTTCAACGGCGGCTCGCAGTTCTTCCACGGTCATTTGGGCTTCGTCCGGCGAGGTCCCTGGCGTCAGGACGCCCCCTGAGGCGATCACCTTGATGACCTCGGCCCCGGCAGCGAGTTGATCCTGCACCGCGGCTCGCACGGCCTCGATGCCCTGTGCTTCGCGCCCGATAAAGCGCGCATGCCCCCTCGGCATGCAGATTGCTAGCCCGGCGGCCAGAATGCGTGGGCCCGGCGTGAGTCCCGACTCGATAGCTCGTTTCAGCGCAAATACGGCATGGTCGCGGAAGCCGACATCCCTGACCGTGGTAAATCCGGCCTGGACGGTGCGACGTGCCAACTCGGCGGCCTTCAGCAACGTCACAGGCGAAGACTCCTGCTCGACGGCCGCGACCACGTCGGCTTCTGCGCCCAGGCAAAAGTGGACATGGCAATCGATGAGACCGGGAAGGACGGTCATGTCCCGGCCGTCGATGCGTTGCGCGCCTCGAGGCAGACGGATCGTCTGGTCGGGCCCGACGGCGACAATGCGTTCTCCCTCGATGACGAGGCTTCCGCGTTCAATTTTTCGTCCTTGACCGTCGAGGATGCGAATCTGGCGGATGGCAATGGTCATGATGCCTCGCTGATCGGGATGGTGACGATGACGCCGCCCATGATGTCGTTGAGTTTATAGTCTCGCCGTGGGCTGTTGGCATGCCCGTTGTGACAGGATACGCAGCTTTCGGACACCGCCCGGTCGGCGTAAATGCCTTGGAAGTAGCGGACTCCTCCCTGCTGATAAAATCCGGTGAAGGGTTTCTCCGGCGCCTTCATGACGACTTCCAGGCCCCGCCGTTCAAATTCGCTGTTCGGTCCGTTCCACACATAGATCGGGGTGAGGCTGGCGAGCCGGAAGCTCAGTTTCATGTCTTTCTGCGCGACCAAACGGCCGGATTCGAGAAGGAATTGGGCCGGCAGGGGAAGCCCCTTTTCCTCTTTCCAATGTTCGAGGGCTTCAACCACGCCTTGAGTGTGCAACTTGTCGACGACGTTCTGGGTGTAGTTGGCGCGATTGGCATCGATCACGGCGTGGATGAAACTGGTCACCCGTTCGGGCGCGACCATGTCGGCTTTGTGTGACTCTGCCACGGCGAGGGCGATGACCCAGTAGGTGATCGCCGCCACGAATCCGGCTACTCCTGCCATGACGATCCAGAACCCGTTTCGACTCATGCACGCCTCCTCGCCGACGACTGTGATTGGGTATAGGTTTCGACTGCCGCCTGCACCGCGCGACCGGGCTGATCCAGCCAGCCGTGCTGCGCGAAGATGTCTTCCAAGGCGTTGAGCAGTGTCAGCACGTGGGCTTGCTGGCAGGACTCGCCCATCAGCCCGATCCGCCAGACTTGTCCGCGCAACGGACCCAGGCCACCCCCGATTTCAATCCCGTGGTCCTGCAGCAGCTGCGTCCGCACCAGCATATCGTCAATGCCCTCTGGCAGAGTGACACAGTTGAGCATGGGGAGTCGATGCGCCTGCGGGGGGAGCGGCAGCAGGCCGAGGGGTGCAAGTCCGGCGAGTAAGGCATCACTGTTCAGTTGGTGGCGGGTAAACCGCGCCGGCAGCCCTTCCTCGTGTACCAGCCGCAGGGCTTCGTAGAGTCCGTAGAGCATCGAGATCGGCGCTGTGTGGTGATAGGCGCGGCTGCGGTCATTCCAGTATTCGGCAATCAATGAGAGGTCAAGGTACCAGCTATGGCACGGGGTTCGTCGCTGACGCACGACTTCCATGGCGCGGGGGCTCATCGTGACCGGGGCCAGACCCGGCGGACAACTTAAGCATTTTTGTGTGCCGCTGTAGCACGCATCAATGCCCCATGCATCCACCTCAACGGGCATCCCGCCGAGGGAGGTGACGGCATCGATAATGAGTAAGGCGCCGTGCGCGCGGCAGAGGGCACCCACTTCTTCGAGGGGCTGCCAGGCGCCGGTCGATGTTTCTGCATGCACCAGCACCACTCCCTTGACGGGCCCGCTTCGGGACAAGGCGTCCTGCACGGCGTCCACAGGAATGATCTGTCCCCAGGGCGCCTCAATACGTAGCGGGATGCCGCCGCTTCGCTCGATCATCGTGGCCAGTCGTGAACCAAAGACGCCGTTGACCCCGACGATCACGCGGACTCCAGGCTCGATGAGATTGGCGATCACCGCCTCCATGCCTGCCGATCCCGTGCCTGGCAGGGCGATGGTGAACTCGTTCTCCGTCCGGAAAAGGGTGCGGAGCGAGGCTTGAATGGCATTCATCAGACTCAGGAAGAGGGGGTCGAGATGGCCGACCAGCGGCTGCGACAGGGCATGGAGGACTCGTTGATGCACCATGCTCGGGCCGGGGCCCATCAGGAGCCGATGCGGGGGAACAAATTCGTGATCGAGCGGGGAAAGGCTCATGGTTGAGACTGTCTGAACAACGTCTGACGGTACGAGGGACGTAGTATAGCGAAACCGGAGGGTGTTCAGCCATGGGATAGTGGCAAGACGTCACCGGTCGATGCCGAGGGACGCTCTCCAGTTTCACCGCCTTGAAGCCGGTGGTATACTCCGGCGCGCCTTACCCCTTGGAGGTTCCGTGGACGCTGACGAATCGACCATTCCCCCTTCGCATGCATCTCAATCCCCCGCGCCCTGTGTCGGGGCGCCGCCGCCACCACATGCGTACAATCCCGGGTTTTCCCGCGCGGTCACGCTGTTGTCTGCCGTGGTCCTGTCAGCGTCAATCGCCGTCGTGGCCTGGTTATCGTTCGATATTCCGAAGGTGGAGCGAATCGCGGATCCCGGGCGTGCGCTCAGTCACATGGTGGGTCGCCTCATGGATCAGGCCGACGGTGTGAAGACGCTGCCGGTCTGGGAGCAGTTTCTCTATGACCTCACGATGGGGAGTGATGCGAACGATCGTGAGCAGGCCATCGAATGGTATCGCGAACTGGCCGAAGAATCGTCCGATCCGTTGGTTGATTTACACTTGGCCATTTTGGAAGGTGAGGCAGGGCATCTTTCTGAGCTTCGACAATGGATCGCGCGATGGGCGCGGCAAGCCGCACCGTATCCCCTGTTTGCCCGACTGTTGCAGGCCGGCTACGTTGATGCCCATGTGGCACCCGGCGTCGGGTTTGATTTGCAGGCTGTCCTGGCAGAGCAACCGGTCTCCGGCTGGTTCTATAGCCGTCTGGCGGCTCGTATCGCCGAACGGGCGGGAGATCGTCCGCTGCTGGTCACCATCGAGACCGCCGATCAGCAGCGGATCGAAGCCTTGGTTTGGCGCTCACGGGCATTTGCCCTGTTGGAGTTGGGTCTCATGGTCGTAGGAGGTCTCGTCTTGATCGTGTGGGTGCGGCGAGGCAAAGGGACGTCCATGTTTCGGGTGGGGTCCGCCGAGTTACCGCCCCTATGGGCAGGACGTCTGGGGGCCGGCGTATTACTTCGTGGGGGCGCCGTCGGCGCATTGTTGACGGTCGCGTTCCTCTTTGCCGCCGGCGACATGCCCTCACTGCGGGTCGTCGCGGTGCCGCTGTCGAACCTGCCGCTGCTGGCGCTGGCCTACTATCATTTGCTCCGTCCCCAACGGCAGACGTTCTGGCGAGGACTGGGGCTGAGTCTTGAGCCGCGTCATGTGGGACAACTGAGTTTAGCGGTGCTGGCGGTGGTGGCGGCCGGACTTGTGGGAGAGTGGGTGTTGGGTCGCATTGCCGAGCCGCTGAATCTGATCAGTCATTGGACGGAATGGTTCGACGCCGATCTCGTATGGGGCACACCTCCGACCCTGGTCGTGAGTTTGATGGAATATGTGATTTTTGCGCCGGTGTTTGAAGAGTTGGCTTTCCGCGGACTGTTGTTCGGGGTATTCCGGCGGCGATTCCAATGGGGAACCGCAGCCATGTTGAGCGCGGCGTTATTTGCCATTGCCCACGGCTACGGATTGATCGGATTCTTGAGCGTCTTCTGGAGCGGCGTCATCTGGGCGTGGGCCTATGAGCGCACAGGCAGTTTGTGGCCGGGCATGATCGGGCACGCCGTCAATAATTTGCTGGTCTGTCTGAGCGTGATGGCGCTCCTGCGGGCTTGAGACGCGCTGCTGTGCCGGACCGCTGCGGGGTTCCCCCGTCGAGAACATGTGGGGGTTCCGCACGTGAGCGAAGGCGGGGAGGGTGCTTACAGCCGTCGGTGAGCCGTCACGATGAGAATTTGCGCCGGCCGCTTACTGATATTTCGCCAGCAGTGCCGGTTGCCGGCGGGGATCCCGGCCGCATCGCCACGCTTTAACTGGTGAACGTCCTCTTCTAAGGTCAATTCGAGCGTTCCCATCAAGACCACCGCTAATTGTTCCGCCTGCCGAACGTAGGGTTTATGCCCGCTGGCTCCGCCCGGTTGAATCGTAATGACCATGGGCTCGAACTGACTGTCCTTGTTGAACGGCCCGAGCGCTTCGATTTTTGCGCGAGACCACTCGCTTTGCACCACCGGCCGCGCATCCGACCGGATGACGGCCGGTGGGGTCGGATCGATGGCGCGGAAGAATTCTCCGAGGGTGACGCCCAACGCGGAAGCAATTTTTTCAGTGGAGGCAATGGACGGCGAGGCCTGGCGCAATTCAACCTGAGAGATAAAGCTGGGAGAGAACCCGCACTTGTCGGCGAGTGTGCGCACCGACAGATGATGCGATTTCCGGAGTCGGCGGACAATGTCGCCGACATGCACTTCTGCTTTGCTCGGGGATGGAGGCGTTCGGCTGGCAGGCTTCTTCTTGGCGATGTCCATCCTCAATGTCTCGCGGTTAAAAGCCTCGATATGGCGAAAGCCAAAAGCCTGCTTTTTACCTGTGTAACACGTTTTTGTGGGGAGTCTCAAGGAAGGAGTGGCTCCCGTCTCGGCGGTCGTTCCGTTCATCGCCTGGTCGGCGTGCCGGCTCTAGGGATTTCCCCAGCTTCCTGAGCGGGACGCAATCGACTAGAAAGAGTGTCCAGTATTACTGGACACTCTTTCATTGGTGGGCAGGTGGCGGCTGGCTGATGTCAGGGATGTTGCGAGCCGCGTGAGATCACGGTGGACGGAACCGGCGGGCGCAGCCTGGAGGTCGATACGTGCTGACAGACAAGGGGACATGGTTGACGGCAGGCATATTTCTAGGTGGATGCACGGTGGTATGGCTGACGGGGGTCAGTAGCACAGGACAGCTCGTGGACGATCTCGTGGCCGGGTATCTGGTGGTGTGGGGGTTGTACGCCCTTCTTTCTCCCCTTCCGCGCAAAGAAATTCGGGCCAGATTTGTCCTGATGACCTTGTCCGGAGTGGCCATCCTCGGAGTCGCTGAATTGGTCGGCCTCGTTGGACACCTCAACTACCAAGCGCTTTTCGGTACCCATGGGCGCGAGTGGTTTGATCGTTCAGGTTATGTGCGTGATCGGGAACTCGGATACCGGCGTGAAGCGCATTATCAGGAGAGAGGATCGTTCGTGCGGGGGAATATCGGTGAGGCCCTCTGTCTTCCGGCGAATCCTCCTGAAGTGTTCGACCTCCGGTACGACCATCGTGGGTTTCGAAACAATACGGACATGGACCGGGCGGACGTCGTGGTCATTGGGGATTCTTATGTTGAATCGCCCATGTTGCCTCACGCCAGTCTGCTGACGACTGAATTAAGCCGTCGACTACGCACGCCCGTCGCGAATTTAGGGATCAGCGGATACGGGCCCGAGCAGGAGCTCGTCGTGCTCAAACGGTATGCGCTGGCGTTGCAGCCCAAGACGATTGTCTGGGTATTTTTTGAAGGGAACGATCTCTATCAGTTGCATCCCGAAGACCAGGAGATGAGTGCGCAGCCCGAAGGCATGGCCTCGTCCAACGAGTATTGGATGCGCTCGTTGACGAGAAATCTGCTGCTGCTCTCGCGTAAAGCTGCGCAGGGGTGCGTGCCACATCCTGACTACTTGCGTCTTCGCGGCACGTTTCAGGATCTAGAAGGAACACAAACGCTCCTGTATTTCTGGGAGAAGCTCGGGCCATTGAAGCCCACGGACAGGCTGCGTCTCGAGCGGCTGCGATCCATTTTGGGAGACGCCTATGCAGTGAGCCGCCAACAAGGCATTCGTCTTGTCGTGGCATTTGCGCCGGTGAAGCACCGGGTTCATCTGGGGCTGGAAAACTTCACCCCGCTCACAGCGGAGATGAGGGAATGGCCGCTGAATGATCTGCCGGGTGAAGTCGCGTCTCTCCTGGCTAAGCTTGCGCCGGAGATCGAATTTCTCGATTTAACTCCGTCGCTTCGCGAAGCCGCAGCCCAGGGCGTATTGACCTATCTTCCGGATGACACGCATTGGACGGCGGACGGTCAGCGAGTGGCAGGGGAGGCCATCCATCAGCTGCTCACCGGCGACCATCCTCGCCTGGCCAGACAATGAGGACTTCGCTATGGAGCGATCCTGTCGCCTGCTTCCTGTTGCAATGCGGCCAGCGCGTGATAGAGGTCCGGATGCCGGAGTGTGTACGGTAATGTTTCGAGTGCTTTGCGGTTGCAGATCCGCTTGCCCGGTTGGCCGGGGGAGGCCTCGCGCGGGCTCACAATGCCCCATCGGCTCGAGACTTCCGCACAAACATCAGCCCATCGGCGCGGATGCCCGTCGCTGATATTGTAGACGTCCCCTGCGCGTCCGGTCTGCAGCGCGAGTATGCAGAGTGCGGCCAGATCCTCGACATGAATCAAGTTCACGAATTTATTGGTCGGCCCCACACGCCCTTGGCGGATCCACTCCACCGGATTGCGATTCGGCCCGTAAATTCCCGCCACGCGGAGAATGATGCCGCCCTGTTGTGTCCGAAGGTACTCCTCCCCCTGTACGCGAGGAAGATCGAAATTGACGGGGCTCGTTTCGTCGATCCATGGCGGGAGGTCTGTCATAGGCTCACCGCCTCGATCGTAGGCCGACGTGCTTCCGAGTACCACCAATCGGCGGGACTGGGTGCAGGAGTATTGAGCGAAGGCCTGGACCTGCTCGAGAGGCACGGCCGGAAACGTCCAAATCAGGTCGGCCTCCAGCGGCAATGCAGACCACGTGGAAGGTTGATCCAGGTCGAACTGGATGCGAGCGGTCTGGGCCGTGTCGCGGAGGTGCTGCTCTGGCCGGCGGCTGCTAGCCAGAATGGGGAGCGATTGCTCCCGGGCTACCTGCTGGATCCATCGACCGGTATAGCCCGTTCCGAGAATAACTATGGGGCGGAGGTCGGACATTCGAGCCATCATACCCGAACCGGCGGTTCCTTTGCTGCTGCCGGCTGGAGCCTATTCTGGTTCTAGTCTCTAGGTCGAGTTGCGTGCTAAGATCCGGTCCCGATGGCGTCTTTTAGCTTACGTCAGGACGAGACGGATGAGATGAGCGGCCGGCCGGTTGATGCCCAGGCGCAGCGGCGGCAGCGGGTGCTGGTCGGACTTGCCGGCCTGCTGGCCTGTCTCTTTTTTGTGCTGGATTTGCAGTTGCCGCTCGGCGTGGCGAACGCGGTGCTGTATAGCGCGGTCGTGCTCCTGTCGTCTGCCAGTCACTACCGGTGGCTGCCGATTGCCACTGCCACGGCCTGCTCACTCATGACGATTATTGCCGCCCCGTTCAGTCCGCGCATTCCCAATCTCCCCCCCTGGTTTGAATGGGTCAATCATCTCTTCAGTCTCTTCGGCGTCTGGGCGCCCGTCCTGTTTGTGTATCAGCGTCGCCGCACGGAACGGCTTCTCGAAGAAGTCAACGAGCGGCTCGAACGAGGGGTGGAAGCGCGGACGGCAGATCTGGCCGCCAGCCGTCTGGCGTTGGAGCGCAGTGAAGAACAGTTGCATACGCTGACCGGCCGGATTCTCACGGCCCAGGAAGAGGAGCGGCGGCGGATCGCCCAGGATCTGCATGATGATGTCAATCAGCGGCTGGCGCTTCTCATGTTGGAGCTTCAGAGCGTGGACCGGCAGATTGGAGTCTCGCCTGCAATAGCCCAGGACGGCGTGCGGAATGTGTTGAAAGAGTTGGAGTCGCTCTCCGACGATGTGCGCTACATGGCCTATCGCTTCCACCCCTCCATTCTCGATGACTTAGGTCTGAAGGCGGCCTTGCAGCGCCTGTTAGATGATTTCTCTGCTCGTACGGGCGTCAAAGCCCTGTTCGTCCATCAACCCCTTGACCACCAGCTCGATAAAACTGCCTCAACGGCGCTGTATCGCGTTGTTCAAGAGAGCCTGTCCAATATCGCCCGTCATGCGAAAGCGACTCGAGTGGAAGTAGAGGTCACGGTCGAAGAAGAAGGAGTGGTCGTGGTGGTACGTGATGATGGCAAGGGGTTCGATCAGCTGACGGTGGAACGATGTGAAGGCGGGTTGGGACTCTTGAATATGCGCGAACGCCTTCTATCGGTACAGGGCACGTGCGAAGTCGAATCCAGTCCGGGAAAGGGAACGACCATATCACTCTACGTACCGCTTGTACGGGTGGCGATATGACGCTGCCACGCGTGTTGTTGGCCGATGACCATACCCTTGTTCTGGAGGGATTTCGGCGCTTGCTGGATGATCAGTGCGACCTGGTCGGCACGGTAGGTGATGGCCGGGCACTACTGGAAGCGGTGCCGCAATTGAAGCCGGATATCGTCATTTTGGACATTTCCATGCCGGTGCTGAACGGCATCGATGCCGCCCGCGTGATGAAGGTCAAGTTCCCTCAGGTGAAAGTCGTGTTTATCACCATGCATGCCGATCCGGCCTATGTCCGCGCGGCGTTTGAGGCGGGCGCCTCCGCCTATTTGCTGAAGCGGTGTGTGGGCGAGGAGTTGGCCCAGGCCATTCGGGCCGTCCGGGGCGGCAATTTCTATGTGACGCCGCTTGTCACGAAGGAAGTCGTGGAAAGCATGCTGCGCGGGGTGGATGGAGGGGCGCCATCCGGTCCTGAGCTCACCACCCGTCAACGCGAAGTGTTGCAACTCCTGGCCGAAGGCCATACGGTGAAGGACATCGCGGGCACCCTTAAAATTTCCCCTCGTACGGTGGAGTTTCATAAGGGGCAAATTATGGAACAGCTCAATCTGCATACCACCGTCGAACTCGTGAAATACGCACTCGCGCAAGGCCTCACCAGTCAAACCTGATCCATCTGCTCCGATTCCTGCTCGCGCCTTTCTTTTCTACTAGCACTATGGCTGGTATCTTTTTGGCGCAACACCTCGCGTTGTTACGCGTGTGGTTTACCCTTCACTTGCCTACTATACGCATCCCTTTTCTACGCAGTGACTCGTAGGACTATGAGAAAAAAGATTTCGCGTCCCCGTGTGCTGATCGGTGATTCCTCCCGTTCCATGCTGGCATTTCTCGAGATTCTCCTGGAGTCTCACTTTGATGTCGTCGGCTCGGAAACCGAGGGGGAAGCCTTGGTCTTGGAGGCAAAACGTCTCGCTCCTGAGTTGGTCATCCTGGACTTTTCCCTCTCGTTTCTCGATGGTCTGTCAGTGGGTCGTCAACTTCAGGAGGCGCTACCGGACAGCAAGGTCGTGTTTTTTTCCTCGCACGAAGATGCGGCCTATGTGAGTGCCGCGTTTGAAGTTGGAGCGATGGGCTACCTGGTCAAACACCGGACGGTGGATCCCGGCCACTATTTGCGACGGGTGCTGGACGGTGAACGGGTCTGTTGTCCGGACGATTTACACAAACGGGTGGGGCGTCCGAAGAAGAAGTAGTGCCGACGACCTGCACGCAGTCAGATTCGCGCAAAAGGAGACCGACGATGGTTCGAGTCGTACCAATGTGTGAGTTGTGCCGCCGGGTTCGCGACGACGGATTCTCCGTCAGGGGGACGAACTGTTGGGTCGATTTTCCCAGTTACCTGGCGCGGCATGTGGTGTCGCCCTCCCAGGTGCGCTTTTCCAGAAACTACTGTAGTGAATGCCGGTTGTCGTACGACATTTTAAAAACGTATGGTGAACAATGAGGCGGCCTAGCCTGTTGCCTGTCCGGCTCAACGGGGGACAACCAACCTAGGTCTCCTGAACCGACACGCTCTCCCTGCTCTCCCCATCGCCTCGCATTCTGTAGAAGTTCCGCCGGCGCCTTTCTCTCTGAACACCACGCACTTCAACGATCCGACCCGCATGTTCTGCCCGTGGCCATTGTGTTACGATCACCCGATGTCGCCGGCTCTGCCCTTTCATCCCATCATCGCCGAATGGTTCACCGCAAAATTTACGGTCGCGACGGATGTGCAGCAGCAGGCCTGGCCTGAGATTCAGTCCGGGCGCGATCTGCTGATTTCCGCCCCGACCGGATCAGGAAAAACCCTGGCAGCGTTCCTCTGCTGTATCGACCGGCTCTTTCAGCAGGCGCTGCGTTGCGACCTGCGGGATGAAACACAAATCCTCTACGTCTCGCCGCTCAAAGCGCTCAGCAATGATGTGCAAAAAAACCTTCAACAACCGCTGCTCGAGATCGGCCAGGCTGCCCTGTCGGCGGGGCTGTTGGTGCCCGACCTCCGGGTGATCGTACGGACCGGCGACACCCCGATGACGGAGCGGCAGCAGATGCTTCGGCGTCCCCCGCATATCCTCATTACCACGCCGGAATCGCTCTTTATTCTGCTGACCGCTGAAAAGAGCCGGGCGATGCTGAGGACGGTCCGGACGGTCATTGTGGACGAGGTCCATGCCGTCGCGCCGAACAAGCGAGGGGCGCATTTAGCCCTGTCGTTGGAGCGAGTGGCGGCGCTGACCGGTGGCGCTGTGCAGCGGATCGGTCTGTCCGCCACACAACGTCCGATTGAGCGCATGGCGCAATTTCTGGCGGGGAGTCGCCGGCCCTCTCAGTTCACGCCGGAGGCGGATTCCGCAGGCGGGCAATCGAACGACGAGGAATCGCCGGTGAACGATGTGGCGATCATCGACGTCGGACATCGTCGCGACATGGATCTGGCGGTTGAAGTCCCGAAAGACGAACTCGGTCCTGTCGCAACGAATGCGATCTGGAGCGACATCTACGATCGAGTAGCCGCGCTGGTGGAAGCGCATCGTTCCACGCTGGTCTTCGTGAATACGCGCCGCCTGGCCGAGCGCGTGTCGCACTACTTAGAAGACCGGTTGCGCCACCTGGGCGAAGGTGTCGTCGCGGCCCATCACGGAAGCTTGTCGCGGGAGATCCGCCTGTCGGCGGAGGACCGGTTAAAGACCGGAGCCGTCCGAGTGGTGGTCGCGACGGCCTCGCTGGAACTCGGCATCGATGTCGGGACGGTCGATCTCGTCTGTCAGATCGGGTCGCCCCGCTCCATTGCCACCTGTTTGCAGCGTGTCGGACGGGCCGGCCATTGGGTTCATGCCATCCCGAAAGGCCGCCTCTTTGCCACCACGCGTGACGAGTTGATCGAATGTGCCGCACTGATCCGGTCGATCAGAGCCGGGGTGTTAGACCACATCGAGGTGCCGCCCGCGCCCCTCGATGTCCTGGCGCAACAGATCGTGGCGGCGGCTGCCACCCAAGCCTGGGACGAGACCGAGCTCTATGACTTGTGCCGCAAGGCCATGCCCTTCCGCGACTTGAGCCGTGAGACGTTCGACGCGGTGGTCGCCATGCTGGCCGACGGATACACGACCAGCCGAGGCCGTGGACGAGCCTATTTGCATCACGACCGCATCAATCATCAGATCCGTGGGCGTCGCGGGGCCAGATTAGCCGCCATTACGTCCGGCGGCGCCATTCCCGATACCGCCAACTATGCGGTGATTGCCGAGCCGGACGGCACGGTGGTGGGATCCGTCGATGAGGACTTCGCCGTCGAGAGCCTGGCAGGGGACATTATCCTGTTGGGCAATACCTCCTGGCGTATCAAGGGCGTCGAAACCGGCAAGATGCGCGTTGAAGATGCGCACGGTGCTCCGCCGACCATTCCGTTTTGGCGCGGGGAAGCGCCGGCGCGCACGGCGGATTTGTCGGCGGAAGTGGCGCGTCTCAGAGCCGATCTCGACCAGCGTCTGGATCCAGCGGAGTACACGCCGGGTTCCGCTGCGCGGCCCGTCCAGTGGTTGAAGCAGGAATGTGGTCTCGATCAGCGAGGGGCGGAACAGGCCGTTGAATATATCCTGGTCGGGAAGTCCGTCCTGGGGACGGTGCCGACCCAACAGACGATTGTGGCGGAACGATTCTTTGATGAGAGTGGAGGTATGCAGCTCGTCATCCATGCCCCATTCGGCGGGAGGGTGAATCGGGCCTGGGGCTTGGCGTTGCGGAAACGCTTTTGCGTGACCTTCGATTTTGAGCTGCAAGCCGCCGCGACGGATGAAGGGATCGTGCTGTCGTTGGGCGAAAAACACAGTTTTCCACTCGACACGGTGTTCGCGTTTTTGAACGTCAAGACTTTACGCGAGGTGCTGACCCAGGCCGTGTTGCAGGCGCCGATGTTCATGACGCGGTGGCGCTGGAATGCGTCGCGGGCCTTGGCGTTGCTCCGGTTCGTCGGCGGAAAGCGGGTGCCTCCTCAAATTCAGCGCATGCGCGCCGAAGATCTGCTGGCTGCCGTGTTCCCGGATGCGATTGCCTGCCAGGACAATTTTCAAGGAGAACGGACGGTACGCCAGATTCCTGATCATCCGTTGGCGCAGGAAACGATTCGGGATTGCCTGACGGACGCGATGGACATCGACGGGCTGGCGACGGTGTTGAACAGGATTGAATCCGGCTCGATCACCTGCGTCGCCGTCGATACGCCGATGCCCTCCGCCTTCTGCCATGAAATTTTAAATGCCAATCCCTATGCGTATCTCGACGATGCGCCGCTCGAAGAACGCCGGGCCCGGGCCGTGGATATGCGGCGCACGCTCCCGCCTGCCCTGGCGGGCGAGATGGGCGCGTTGGACCAGTCGGCCATCGATCAGGTCAGAGAAGAATCCTGGCCTGACGTGCGTGATGCGGAGGAATTGCATGATGCCCTGTTGACGCTCGGCTGGGTGCCTTGCGCGTGCATGCCGGGATGGGACCTGCTCGTGCCCAGGCTCGAGGCCGCAGGGCGGGTCGCTACGTTGTGGCAGGGCGACAGCAAGCGAGGATGGTTGGCCGCCGAACATCATCAATATGGGGGCCTGCTGTTTCGGGATGCCCGGATCGATCCGGAGACGGCTCCGACGGCCCCCGAGACCTCGCTGGAGCGGGAAGACGTGGTGCAGCGCGTCGTCTTAGGATGGATGGAAAGTGTCGGGCCGGTCACGGCGGCCGACCTCGCTGCGCGCCTCCATCTAGCCGTGCAGGATGTCGACGGCGCGATGTTGCGACTCGAAGCGCAAGGCCACGTCCTTCGTGGGCGGTTTTCCTTGCAGGCGTCGCGCACCACAGATGCGGGGGTGGAATGGTGTCATCGTCGATTGTTGGCCAGAATTCACCGTCTCACGGTCGGTCGGTTACGCAAGGAGATTGAGCCGGTCACCGCGGCCGAGTTCATGCGGTTTCTCTTCCAGTGGCAGCACGCCTCACCAGGGGCTCGTCTCCATGGCGAGGCCGGACTGCTGGAGGTCGCGAAGCAGCTCGGCGGATTCGAGGCCGCTGCATCCGCCTGGGAGGCGCAGATTCTTCGGGTTCGTCTGGCAAAGTATCAGCCGGAATGGCTGGATCGGCTCTGTTTGGGGGGCGCGCTGATGTGGGGGCGCGTGACGCCCCATCCGCGGCTCATGCAGGAGCTCGCCGTGCTGCCGGGACGGCGCGTGGTGCCCACGCGTGTCGCGCCGGTCAGTCTGTTTGCGCGAGAGGATGCCCCGGCGCTTCTGGAGGCGACCGGAGAGGATGTGGCCCGATTGGATCTTTCGTCCAAACTCAGTCTCTCGGCCCAGGCCATTCGCCGCTGCCTCCAGGAGCGAGGCGCGAGTTTTTTCAGCGAGCTGTTGCACGGATCCCGCTTGTTGGCGTCGGAAGTGGAAGACGGGCTCTGGGAATTGGTTGCGGCCGGCCTGGTGACGGCCGACGGGTTCGACAATCTGCGGGCGCTCATCGATCCCCGACGCCGTCGGGCGGAGGCGTCCGACCGGAATCGCCGGCCTCGCCACGTCGGCGGCCGCTGGTCGCTGCTGAGGCCGGCAATGGGACCGTCTCAGGGGGTGCGTCCGGCCTCGTCCGATCTGCGCACACCGTCCGCGTCCGTTCACGTTCCTGGTTCCTCGCAAGCCGCGCAGGCGACAGAGCGCATTGCGCGGCAATTGCTGCAGCGGTATGGCGTGGTCTTCCGGGACCTGCTGGCACGCGAGTCGATCGTCTCGTCCTGGCGGGATCTGTTGATTTGTTATCGGCGTCTCGAATCGACGGGTGAGTTACG
>ERZ795044.1830-NODE-1830-length-18990-cov-8.609401_pt1 | contig 18990 bp, 5 predicted proteins | sample MGYA00375128_ERZ795044 | MGnify/ENA primary metagenome ERZ795044 (study PRJEB30173, sample SAMN05720213) | anaerobic digester metagenome | isolation source: active sludge of municipal wastewater-treating anaerobic digesters | place: USA | collected 2014-12-22 ... | reverse complement strand
TGCGCCTGCAGCAAGGCGTGCCCGCGCGCCGCCAGCACCACGACCAGCCCCGGATTCAGCTCGATCGCTTCGGTGGCGTGTGATACCGCCAGGTCGTACTGCCCCGCGGTGAGGAAGAGCCGGCTCAGCGTCCCGCGCGCCTCGGCCAGTAGCGGATCGGTCACCAGGGTCTGCTTCAACTGAAGCTCCGCTTCATCCAGGCGCCCCTGATGCAGCAGGCTCAGTCCCAGCATGTGTCGCGCGTCGACGTGATCGGGGTTCAGGGCCAGCGCGTGCTGCAACTCGCGATCGACCGCCGCCCAGTTGCGCTCGAAGCACATGTGCCACTGCCCCAACGCCCAGTGCGCATCGGCCACGTCGCCATCGTCGGCCACCGCCTCGAGCGCAAGGCGCCGCGACTCCCACACCTGCTGCGAGGTGGGATTCCCCTCCAGTACCGTCAGCAGCACGTGCGCGTCGCTGAGCCACGACTTGGCCGTCGCGTAGTGCGGGTCGCGCGCGATGGCCTGCTCGAAGTACGCGATGGCTCGGCGAAGGTCCGGGGGCGTGAAACGCCGGCGCATCGCGCGCCCCTTGAGAAAGAGCTCGTACGCCACCAGGTCCTTCGTGGGGGGCTGCACCAGCGGACCGCGCGACGACGCGAGGTGGATCTTGAGGGCACGCACCACGGCTTGCGCGATGTCTTCCTGCACGTCGAAGACATCGGTGAAGGTGCGGTCGTACCCCTCGGCCCAGAGCACGTTGCCGTCGACGTCGACGAGTTGCAGCCGCACCTTGAGGCGTTCGCCCGAGCGGCGCACGCTCCCCTCGAGTACGTGCGCGACATGCAGCGTGTGGGCGATGGTGCGGATGTCGAGCCCCTTGCCCTTGAGTGCAAAGACCGAGGTGCGCCCGCACACCGAGAGCTCGCGCACCTTGCTCAGGGCGCCGATGAGTTCATCGGTGAGCCCGTCGCTGAAGTGCTCGTTCTCCGCGTCGCCGGCGGTGTTCACCATCGGGAGCACCGCCACCGACGGCCGGTCCTCACGCCGGTTGGTGGCGTTGAGCGACAGGTCATCCAGCGCACGCAGCAACTCGACCGCGCTTTGCGGGCGCAGCTCGGCGTCCTTCGCGAGACAGCGCATAACGAGTGCGGCGAGCGCCGGTGGCAGCGCCGGACGCCGACTGGTCACCGGCTCGGGCGACTCGGTCATGTGCGCAGCGATCATCGCCTGCGCCGAGCGTGCGGCGAAGGGCGGGTTGCCGGTGAGTAGCTCGTAGGCGATGAGCCCGAACGCGTAGATGTCGGTGCGATGATCGGTGCTGGGATCGCCCGACGCCTGCTCCGGCGACATGTACGCCGGCGTCCCGATCGCGATCCCCATCGACGTGAGCCCCGACGAGTCGTCGATCGTGGCGTTGGAGAGCGCCTTGGCCACGCCGAAGTCGGTGATGACCGCGTGGGCGTCGGTGAGCAGGATGTTTTCGGGCTTTATGTCGCGGTGCACGACGCCCTGGCGATGCGCGTACGCCAGCGCCGAGGCCACCTCGCGCAGCAGTCGCACGGCGTCGGCGACGGGATACTCGCCGGAGTGCCGCAACCGCTCGCGCAGCGTGAGCCCTTCGATGTACGGCATCACGAAGTAGGGGAGCCCGTCGCTGACGCCGGCCGAGAGCAGCGGCACGATGTGCGGATGCTGCAGGCGCGCCGAGAGGCTGATCTCGCGCTTGAAGCGCTCGGCCGACACGCCGTACGCGGCGTCGGCGGGGAGCATCTTCACGACGACGCGGCGACCGAGCGTGGCATCGGTGGCGAGGAAGACGCGTGACATGCCACCGCCGCCCAGCTCGCGCTCGACGGTGAAGTCCGCGCCCAGGGCGTCGGTGAGGTGCGGAAGCGGGTCGAAGGGAGGCACCCCACAGTGTCGCCCGGTGCGGTCGAGGACGCCAGTGCGCGCGTGCAGTATGTGCCCGGCTGTTGGTATCGATCCGGGGCGCCGAGTGGACGATCGACGTGGGCGACGGTGGGAGCGAGAACGGCACTCGAACGATGCGGCGGGGGATGAGCGCCGCGTGCCATGACAGAGGCATCGACACCACGTCCCACGCATCTCCAACCTCCAACAACGAAAAGCGACAATTGTAACGGCGGCGTTCATCGCCCCGCGCGCGACCATCACTGTGGCGCGCATGCCACGTTGATTGACAGGTGGCGCAAGAGCCTATAAGCTGGCCCCCTCTCGCGCAGACCGGTGCCATGCCGACACGGGACGAGTGGCAAGCGGAACAGGAACGTCTTCTCGCGCTGTATCCTGAAGCGCGCGAGACGTTGGGCCGCATCCCCGGTGTGGTCGAGGTCGGTGTGGGGCTACGCCATCGCGCCGGCGCACTCGTGGAGGAGGCGGCCTTCGTCGTCTTCGTGGAAGCGAAGCGCCCCCGCTCGGAGGTGGCGCCTGACGAGATGATCCCGGCGACGTTCCGCGGCATACCGGTCGACGTCGAACCACGGCGCCCCGACATCCCGTTGCTGGGCTTCGGCGACGAGCGCGATCGCAAGAACTACAAGACAAAAGTCGGCGGTACCGCCATCGGCTCGGAGGGATCGCGCGGGACGGGGACACTCGGCTGCTTCTGCTCGATCAACAACAGCACCGCCATCGCCCTGCTGAGCTGCCATCACGTCCTCTTCGACGGTGACGCCGAGGAGGGATCCGGGGTGGGGCAGCCGGCCTATGATGCGTCGTGCTGTTGCACCTGCAACGAGATCGCCAAGGTCACCACGGGGAACAAGAACATCGACTGCGCCTATGCGACGCTCAAGGACAAGGTGGCCTTCTTTCCCAAGGTCAAGCGCATCAAGCGCGGCGATGGCACGGTCGAGGACGAAGGGTTGATCAGCGGCACGGCGACGGCGGTGATCAACCAAGCGGTGCACAAGGTGGGGTACAAGACCGGGCTCACGCGCGGCATCGTCTCGATGGTGCTGCCGCGGGTTGAGGTCGACGTGGCGGCGGGCTTCGCGCGCTTCTGCGATCGCGGCGACTCGGGGTCGGTCGTCATCGACACCGCGAGCCGCAACGTGGTGGCCCTCTTGCGCGCGATGCCTGACGACGATGGGAAGAAAGGGCTCGCCGTCCCGATCGCCACGGTCGAGGCGGTGCTCAAGATCAAGGTGCTGGCGAGCGACCCGACGGCGACGTATACCGAGCGTCGACTGGACGAAGACGAGGACGAAGAACTCTTTCCCCTCCCGCCGGCGTCGCCGTTCCAGGCGCTGGTGGAGCGGCTGCGGGGATCCGAGGCGGGGCGCGACGTCCTCGCCCTGTTCGACCGTCATCGCGACGAGTGCCTGGCGATCGTCAACGCCCGGCGCACCTTCACCGTGGCCTGGCATCGCCACAAGGGGCCGGCGTGGCTGGCCGCGCTGGGGCGCAGTGCGCGCGACCCGATCTATGAAGTCCCGACCGCGATCGACGACGTGACGCGTGCCGAGGCGGTGACGGCGATCGATGCGGCGCTCACGGGCGAGGCCAGTGCGGCGCTGCAGGGCGACCTCGACGCGATGCGCGACGCGCTGGCGCCGGCGCTGATTGCGGCGCGCACGGTGGACGAGGCGTTGGCGCTGCTCGAAGCGAGCGGGAGTCGCACGTGAGTACGCACGAGCAACGCCGCGTCGAGTCGGAGCGACTGCTCGCCCTCCTGCCGCAGGTGCAGGAGGAGCTGCAACGCTTCGCGGGGGTCGAGCGCGTGTCGGTGGGGCTGCGCGAGCGCGGCGGGGCGATCGTGCGGGACGAGATGGTCTTTCGCGTGCACGTGGTGCGCAAGCGCCCGTCGTCGGAGCTCGCGCCGGGGGAGCTGATCCCCGCGTCGATACGCGGTGTCCCCATCGACGTCGTCGTGCGGCGCATGCCCGAGGCGGAGACGGGGTTCAACGACGAGAACGACTCGAAGCAGTACCGGCCGGTGTGCGGCGGGATCAGCATCTCGGCCGACGACGCCGTCCCCGAGATCGGGGCGACGCTGGGTTGCATCTGCCGGACGACGGACGGCAAGGTGGTGGCGCTCTCCAACTGGCACGTGCTCATCAAGCCCGACGGGGCCAAGGGGAAGCGCGCGGGGCAGCCCCTGTTTCGCACGTCGTGCTGCTGCGCCTGCGACGTGATTGGCGAGATCCTGGACTTCGACCAGACGCTGGACTGCGCGATTGCCACCATCAAGTCGGACATCGGGTGGGCCCCCAAGATCAGGCGCATCATGCGCAGCGACGGCACGGTGGAAGAGGAGGGGATCATCAAGGGGAGCGGCGTCCCCATCCCCGGTGACGACGTGTACAAGATCGGGATCCGCACGGGGCTCACGCGTGGGGTGGTGACCGATATCCATCCCGACCGCGTGGAGGTGACCCCCGACGCCGAGTTCCCGCGGATGAGCAACAAGGGAGATTCGGGCTCGGTGTACGTCAGCCAGTTCACGGGGCTGGTGATCGGTCTTCACAACGCGGGGGACGGGACGCGTGGCTTCGGGATCCCGTTCCCGCTGGTCAAGGCGCGCCTCAACATCGACGTGATCCCGACGCCGCCGGACACGCACTACGACGTGCTGGAGTTCGCCGCCGACGAGATCATCCTCCAGCCGCCGTACGACACGCTGGCGGCGCGGCTGCGCGAGCGCGAGTCGGGGCGGCAGCTGTTGCAGCTGATGCGCACGCATCGGGACGAGGTGCTCTCGCTCATCAACCATCGCCGGCGGGTGTCGGTGACTTGGCAGCGTACGCAGGGGCCGGCGTGGCTGGCGGCCTTCGGGCGGAGCGCGGGCGACCCGGCGTACACGATCCCGCGCCAGATCGACGGCATCGACCGGCGTGATGCGGTGCGGTACATCGGCGATGCGCTGGCGGCAAATGCCAGCCCGGCGCTGGCCGCAAGCTTCGCCGAGTTCGGCGGGGCGTTGGCGGCGGTGCTGAGCGAGAGTGCGAGCGCCGACGACCTGGTGCGTCTGTGGGACGACGCCCAGCAGCGTCGAGGGAACGACGCCCAGCAGCGTCGATGGGACGACGCCCACTCGGCCCCGGTGGGCTAGCATGGCCAACGCCACTGGGACGCTCGCCACCATCGCCGACGCGGCGGCCGCGCTGCTGCAGCCGCTGGACGATCGCGTGCAGGGGGGCGACCTGCGCACGCTGCTCGCGGAGTTGGGGCTCTCGCTCCCCGCGTCGGTGGACGGCAACGCGGCGCTGGTGGGGGCGTCGCAGTCGCTGCTGCAACGCCTCAAGGACCTCCCGGCCATCGTCACCGCGCTGGCCACGGCGGTGGAGGCGGAGGACATCCCGCAGGTGATCGCCAAGGCGTTGCAACTGGCGACGACGGTGGGCAACACCATCAAGGATGCCGACGCCCTCGCCAGCGCCATCCGCACGCTCCCCGGGACCGGGCTGCCGGCCGGCGAGTTGAACAACTTCGCGAACGAGCTGGCCACGCGGCTGGTCGACTACCTCGTGGTGCGGAACCTCGAGGGCATTGGCGGGGTGGCCGAGATCCTCGACGTGCTGGGGGTCATCGAGCGGGTCGACGTCCCGGCGGCCGATGCGGCGCACCCGGCCTACACACGTCGTGCGCTGCACATCGACCAGCTCTCGTCGTTCCTCGGCGATCCGCTCAACCATCTCAAGACGAAGTTCCAGTGGGGCGACCCGGGCTTCACCGGTGTGGCGTTGCTGCAGAAGGTGGCGGCAGTGCTGTCGCGCGCGGGGATCCCCGCCATCCTCGATACGTCGGGGCCGGCGCCGGTGCTCGACGTCGTCTTCCTCGAGATCATCCCCAAACTCGATGAAACGCCGCGCGGGTTGATCCTCCGCGTCGCGCACCCGGTCACGATCGACACCGCGACCCCGTTCACCCAGGACGACTGGACGCTCACCGTCGGGCTCAACGCGGCGTTCGACCTCGGGCTCGAGGTTGTGATCCGCCCCGACGATGGTGTCTCGATCAAGCCGGCGGTGAACACCCCGGTGCAGGGCGACCTCGCCCTCACCTGGTCGGCCGGCTCGCCCTCGTCGACCCCGTATTTGCTGCTGGGCGAACCGAGCGGGAGTCGCATCGAGGCGCGGCAGTTCGTGGCGCGCGCGGTGGCCGGCTTCGCGTGGAACGCCGCGACGGGGCGAGGCGAGGGGTCGCTCAAGATCTCCGGTGAACTCAAGGGGGGGAAGTTCATCGTCTCGCTGGCCAATGCCGACGGCTTCCTCGGGACGATCCTCGGCGGCTTCGGCCTGGAGTCGGACTTCGACGTGGGGATCGGCTACTCCACGCGCGACGGCGTCTTCTTCTCCGGCTCGGCGACGCTCGACATCCAGCTCCCGATGCACGTGCAGCTGGGGCCTGTCGAGTTGAGCGCGTTGACGCTGTCGATCGGCATTGCGGGGAGCACCTTCCCCATCGGGCTGCGCACCAACATCAAGGCCGCGTTAGGCCCGCTGCAGGGGGTGGTGGAGCAGATCGGGATCGGCGCCGACCTCTCGATCCCGAACAACCGTCGCGGCAACGCCGGCCCGCTCGACTTCTCGCTCCGCTTCCTGCCCCCCAAGGGGATCGGGCTCTCGCTCGACGTGGGAGTGGTGCGGGGCGGGGGCTATCTCTTCATCGATCCCGAGCGCGGGGAGTACGCGGGGGCGCTGGAGCTGTCGCTCTTCGAGGTGGTGACGATCAAGGCGATCGGGATCATCACGACGAAGATGCCCGATGGGTCGAAGGGCTTCTCGCTCCTGATCATCATGTCGGTGGAGTTCGGAACCGGGATCCAGCTCGGCTTCGGCTTCACGCTCCTGGCGATTGGCGGGCTGCTGGGGCTCAACCGCACGATGAAGCTCGACGCGCTGGCCGCGGGGATCCGGAGCGGGGCGATCGAGTCGGTGATGTTCCCGCGCGACATCATCGCCAACGCGCCCAAGATCATCAGCGACCTGCGCAGCTTCTTCCCGCCGGCCGACGGCAAGTTCCTCATCGGCCCGATGGTGAAGCTCGGCTGGGGGACGCCGACGCTGGTGAGCCTGTCGTTAGGGATCATCATCGAGATCCCGGGGAACATCGCCATCGTCGGCATCCTCCAGATCGCGCTGCCGACCCCTGATGCGGCGCTGATCAAGCTGCAGGTCAACTTCATCGGGGCGCTCGAGTTCGATAAGCAGCGGCTCTGGTTCTTCGCCGCGCTCTACGACTCGCGCATCGTCTTCCTCACCATCGAGGGGGAGATGGGGCTGCTCGTGGCCTGGGGAGACGACGCGAACTTCGTGGTGAGCGTGGGGGGATTCCATCCGCGCTTCTCGCCGCCGGCGCTGCCGTTCCCCTCGCCGCGCCGCATCGCGGTCTCGCTTCTCAGCACGCCGGTCTCGCGCCTCACGGTCGAGGGGTACTTCGCCGTCACCTCCAACACGGTGCAGTTCGGGGCGCGCGTGGAGGTGTTCTTCGGTCTCGACATCCTGAACGTGAAGGGGCACCTGGCGTTCGATGCGCTGTTCCAGTTCTCCCCCTTCTTCTTCATCATCGAGATCTCGGCGTCGCTGTCGGTCAACGTCTTCGGTGCGGGCCTCTTCTCGGTGAGCATCCGGGGGTCGCTCAAGGGGCCGGCCAAGTGGCAGGTGAAGGGGCACGGCTCCATCTCGATCCTGTTCTGGGACATCGACGTCGACTTCGAGGAGTCGTGGGGCGAGGAGCAGCGCGACGAGGCGCCGCCGATTCGCCTGATCGACCTCGTCGTGGCGGAGTTGACGAAGGCCGATGCGTGGCGCGCCATCCTGCCCGCGTCGGCGTCGCAGCCGGTGTCGCTGCGCAAGATGCCCGAGGCCGAAGCGGCGCTGTTGTTGCACCCGGTGGGGACGCTGCGGGTGTCGCAGCGTGCCCTGCCGTTGCAACTGACGGTGAGCAAGGTGGGGGCGCGCAAGCCCGAGGATGTGAAGCGGGTGACGGTCGCCGTGGCCGGCGCCGGGCTCGCGCGCACGGGCGACGCGATGGAGCAGTTCGCTCCCGCGCAGTACCAGGACTTCTCCGACGCCGAGAAGCTGTCGCGCCCCGCCTTCGCGCCGGAGCGCGGGGGGCTGGAGCTGTCGGCCGCCGGCAACGACCTGCGCTCGTCGAAGATGATCCGCCGCGTGGTGCTGTACGAGGAGATCATCATCGACAACAACTACAAGCGCTTTGCCAGGCGCTTCCGCGGCTTCTTCGGCTCGCTCTTCGAGTTCTTCCTCAAGGGATCGGCGGCGGCGCGTTGCGAGGTCTCCATGGCCACGCGCAAGCAGACGCGCCCCTTCGAGGAGCGCATCACGGTGTCGGGGGCCACGTTCACGGTGGCGAGCCAGCAGAACAACCGCGCAGTCGCCGAGGAGGCCGTGGCATTCCATAGCGAGGCGGCGGCGCGTGAGTACCTGACGGCGCGCGTGGCGGCCGATCCGTCGCTGGCCGAGCAGTGGCACGTCATTCCCAGCGTGGAGCAGGCCGCATGAGCAAGCCGATCGCGACCTACTCCTTCCTCCCGTGGCTGCGCCAGGGGATCGCGAACCAGATCACCAGCGCCGACTTCGATGCCGGGGTGAAGGTCCGCGCACAGGTGCGCGTGGCGCTCGACGTGACGGGCGACAACGTGAGCGGGGGAGGGACCACGACCCAGGGCGTGTCGCGCGACGTGAGCCTGTACGGGCCGGGCGACATCGTGGGGATCGACCGCCGGACGATCGTGCGCGTGGAACCGCGGGACTGGATCGCGAACTTCGAGCCGAACTATCTCCCGCACATCGAGTTCTACGACGAGGACTTCCCGTGGCGCTACACACCGGCAGCGCCTGATGGCGTGAACGGCCGGCTGCGCCCGTGGCTCGCCCTCATCATCCTGGCCGAAGGGGAGTTCACCGACGGGCGCAACATGAAGGACCGCCCGCTCCCCTACGTGGACGTGGCCGACCTCACGGTCTTCCCGCGCGCCGACGAGCTGTGGGCGTGGGCGCACGTGCACGTGAATCGTGGCCTCGCGGCCAGCGAGACGGAGTACCTGTCGACCGACATGAACGCGGTGCTCCCCAAGCTGCAGGCGGTGCTGGCCGAGAATCCCGACTTGGCGTATTCGCGCCTGCTGTCGCCGCGCAAGCTGGCCGAGAACACGGCGTACCATGCCTTCCTGATGCCGACGTTCGAGGCGGGGCGTCGCGCCGGGCTCGGGCTCGACCTTGGCGACGTGGCGGCGACGATGTCGGCGTGGGACAGCGGCGCGCGCCCCGAGGCGCTGAGCTTCCCGTACTATCATCGCTGGTTCTTCCGCACGGGGCTCAGCGGCGACTTCGAGACGCTGGTCAAGCTCCTCGTCCCCAAGCCGGTCGATCGGCGGGTGGGCTTTCGCGAGATGGACGTGCAGGAGCCCGGATCGACGGTGCCGGGGGTCGACAACGCGGCGCTGGGGGGGATCCTCAAGCTGGGCGGGGCGTTGCAGCCGCCGGCCACCGTCCCGCCCACCCCGCCTGACGTCTTCGAGACGTGGGACGATCCCTTCCCGCGCCCGCTGCAGGAACGGCTGGCGACGCTGGTGAACCTCCCCGAGACCTACAAGCGCGAAGGGGAGGCCGACCCGATCGTCGCGCCGCCGCTGTACGGGACGTGGCACGCGCTCACCGATCGCGTGCTCACCCAGCAGGACGGTGTCACTCCCGCCGCGCACCTCGACAACTGGCTCCATCGGCTCAACCTCGACCCCCGCTTCCGCGTGGCGGCGGGGATCGGGACGCGCGTCATCCAGGACCAGCAGGAGCGGTACATGGATGCGGCGTGGGAACAGGTGGGGAAGGTGCTGGAGGCGCAACGCCGCGTGCGATGGGGGCAGTTCGGGCTCCTGACGTCGCAGGTCTGGTTCGACCGCCACCTGCTGCCGACGGTTGGCGTGAGCCGCCAGCAGGGGCTCCTGCTGATGGCGCCGCTCAACAAGCGCCTGATCACCGACGGGGGGAGCACCGTCCACTTCACGATGACGACGAGCCTCGTGCAGCCGCCGATGACGTCGACGGCGTTGCGACGCATGGTGCGTCCGCGTGGCCGGCTGGTGCGTGCCCTGCCATTCACCGCGGCGCGGCCGGCCACGCAGCTCATCGAACGGGTGAACGCGGGCGAAGTGAGCGCGGCCCCGCCTCGCGTGACCCCGCCGGGGATCGTCACCACCGCCGACGTGGCGGGGGCCGTCGAACCGACGGGGATCCCGTCGTGGCTCGTGGACCCGATACGCAGCAATCCGTGGTTGGGGTGGCTGATCCTGATTGCCGGGATCATCCTGGCGCTCCTGCTGTTGTTGCTCCTTCCGGGGGCGATCGGCATCGCCATCGCCTTCGCGGTGGTGAGCGCGGCCTTCGTGGCCATGCGACGGCTGGCACAGTGGCGAGACGAGCTGTCGGCGGCCGCCAGCGTGACCGAAGAGGCGCAGACCCCCGCTGCAGTACAGGCACTCCCGACCAATAGCGGCTTTCGCATCACCGAGCCGTTCACGAGCGCGCCGACCGCGCCGGGAGGGAACGATTCGGCGGAGGCCACGCGATTCAAGACCGCGCTGCGCGACGCCTTCGGGGTGGTGCAGGCCGCCAAGGGGGCGGGGGTGGTGGCGCCGTTGCGCCCACTCGATCTCGCGCGTGTGGCGCGCGATCAGGTGGAGGGAGCGCGTCCGTCGCGCACCATCCCGCGACGGGTGATGGCCGGGATCTTCGTCCCTCCGCGCGTGGGGAAGGACCTCATCCCGCGTCCGGGAGAGCACTTCGTGGAGCCGATGGCGTACCCGGTCATCGACCAGCCGATGTACGAGCCGCTCAAGAACCTGGGCTCCGAACTCTTCCTCCCCAACATCAACCTGATCGAGCAGAACAGCATCACCCTGCTGCAGACCAATCAGCGCTTCATCGAGAGCTACATGGTCGGGGTGAACCACGAGTTCTCGCGCGAGCTGCTGTGGCGCGAGTACCCGACCGACCAGCGGGGGACGTCGTTCCGGCAGTTCTGGGATGTGCGCTCGTTCTTCGATCCCGGCAATGCCACCGACGAGGCGCTGCGCGAATCGCTCCGCGACATCCCGCCGCTGCACGAATGGTCGCTGTCGTCCGCGTTAGGCGATCACGACCATCGCGAAGCGGGGCGGGAGAACGAGGAGGAGTTGGTGCTGGTGATCCGCGGGGAGCTGCTCAAGCGGTATCCCAACGCGGTGGTGTATGCGCACCGTGCCTGCTGGCAGCGGAAGAGCACCACGCCGGCCGATGCGGGGGCGCTGCCGTGCGACCGCTCGGGGGCGATCGACAACACCGTGGAGCGCCGCTTTGCCACGCTCACCGCGGCGGAGGAGGAGAAGCCGCCGCGCAGCAAGGTGCTGACGCCGCTCTATGAGGCCAAGGTCGATCCCGACATCTACTTCTTCGGCTTCGACCTCACGGTCGACGAAGCGAAGGGAGGAAGTGGGGCCGACCCGAACGACGATCCGGGGTGGTTCTTCGTGATCAAGGAGCGCCCGGGCGAGCCGCGTTTCGGCCTCGACAACGAGGCGTCGCCGACGATCCAGGTATGGAACGACCTGTCGTGGCCCGTGGTGCAGCCCGCCGCCCCGGGGGCGAGCATCGTGCTGGCCTCGGCCCCCGCCACGCTCACGGTGAGCGACCCAGGGGCATCGGACGAGAAGCATCCGCAGTATCTCAACGACAAGGCCGTGACCTGGAGTCGCAGCTCGATGAGTGCGGCGGAGATTGCGTACATCTTCTATCAAGCGCCCGTGCTGGTGGGTGTGCACGCCAGCGAGATGCTCCCGAAATGAGGCGCCATGGCTGACTTTGCCGAGATCCGGGACCAGCTCCGTCTGGCGCGCGACGCCCGCGATGGCGCGGCGGCCGATGTCGCGCGGACGGTGCAGGCGCTCAAGCGCCTCGCGACGGAGCGCACTGCGCTCGATCGCCGGGCAGACGCGCACGGCGACGAGGCGACCGGCAGGCGCAAGGCGCTGGAGGCACGGGAGAAGGAGCTGCGCGCCACGCTCGACTCGGCGCGCGAGCGGCGGCGCGCACTCGACTCGGCGGCGCTCGACCTCTCGGGGCGCTTCGCCGCCTTCACCGATCCGCGCAAGGGGATCAACCGCCTCGACGACGACACGCCACTCCTGCTGATGCCGTTGCGGCTGGAGACGCGCTTCAAGCGGAGCGCGCCGCCAGGTGCGGCACCGCGCGACGAGTTGTGGGTGCGCGTCTTTCCCGACGACTGCTGGATCGACTCCTTCGATCCCATCCTCACCGAAGGGGAAGTCGCGTCGGCGGCCGCGTACTGGCGCGCGCTCTGGGCATCGGGGGGCGACCCGGCGCTCGATCGTGCGGCGTGGACGACGCTCGCCACCGGGCACGGGGCCAATCGCGCCGCGTGGATCGTTCGCAGCTACCAGCCGACCAACCTCGCCGACCGCCCAGTACGGCTCGATGCGAGCGACGTGTTCCTCCCGATCACGCTTGACTCGGCGCTTGCGCCTGGCGAGGCGACCGCGTTGGCGGCGTTCTGGCGCGCGGTGTGGGTCGCTGCGGGCGAGGCGACCGCGGTGGGGGTGGCCACCACCACGCTCGAGTTGGCGGTCGGTGCTGCGCGCGCTGCCGAGCTCATTGCGGCGCACGTTCCCGCTAACCTCGATGCGGCTCCGCCCGATGGTGTGTCGCGCGAGGACGTGACGGTGAGCGTCCCGTTCCTGCTCCTGCCGAGCGTGGAGACGAAACGCGAGACGTGGTCGCAGGCGCCACGCGCGCGTATCCTCCCCGATCGCTTCGTCTTTGTAGGCTACGAGCGCGAGAACGACCCCACGCCGGTGACGGTCGTGGGTGGGGCGGTCGCCTCCCCGCTGCAGGTGGGCCCCGATCCCACCGCCCCGGAATCGGAACAGCTGCGGCACGACGCCGAGGGGAACCTCATCGTCCCCGACGAGCTGCTCTGGCTCACCGACTTCGATCGCGCGGTGCAGGTGGGGATGGGGATGCGTGTCCCGCTCACCCCCTCGCAGGCGGCCAACGGCTTTGCCCGCGTCCTGGTGGTGGGGGTGCGGCTCAACGCGACGGCCGATGTGGCGCAACAGGAGTTGGAGACGCTGTTCTCGCACCACCGGTACAGCAGCAGCGGCCTGGCAATCCTCCCGCAGGGGACGCCGACCAACAACACGGAGGCGCAGCCCGCAGGCTACGATCGCTTTGACGATGCGGACGCCGCCTTCGACGATGCGGTGGCCCCGCTCTTTGCCCCAGCCAGCGCGTGGCGCGACAAGCGCGACGGCGAGTGGCTGGCGCAGTGGTTAGGCATCGATCCGTCGCTGCTGGCCAACGTGCATGGCGCCGGGACGACGGACCAGCGCGTGATGCGCGCCATGCACACCGCACTCTGGCCGGCGACGCTCGGCTACTGGATGGAGTCGATGATGTCGCCGGTCTTCTCCGACGAGGTCGTCGAGCGGACGCGCGAGTTCTTCACGCAGCATGTGATCCCAGGCGGAGCGGTCCCGGTGGTGCGCATCGGGGCGCAGCCGTACGGCATCTTGCCCACGACGGCATTCTCGCGGATGCGGTGGTTCGAGCCGCGTCCGTCGAACGACCGGCTGGCGCTGGTGGTCGAACGCGACCCGATGCTCGCGTGGTTGCGTGCCTTCTATCCGATCCTGCGCACCATCGACGACGACTTCCGCTCCCTCGCGCGAGACGTCGCGCACGTGGGGAAGCCGGGTGACCCCCATGCGCTGCTGCTCGATGTGGTCGGGTTGCATCCGGGGTCGGTGGATTGGGTGCAGCGGCACGCCGAGCATCTCAAGACGCTGTACAATCGCCTGTCGCTGCAGGGCTTCGGCGGCAAGCTGCAGGCGCTGATCACGGCGTTCGTGCGCCAGCAGGCGCGCGCCCGCCTCACGACACTCGGCTACTCGGGTGACAAGGATCCGCCGATCCTCGACCTGATCTTCAACCGCGCCCACAACCAGCTCACCGGCGGGGTGGTGGATGCGATCCCGGTGTCGGAGACGCAGGCGCTGCGCGCGGCGACCACCGACGGGCGCAACTACCTGCGCTGGCTCCTCGACGCCTCGTCCACGTCGCTCGACGCGCTGTATGCGCAGGCGGGCTTCACCGACGACCGTCCGCCGTCGTCGCTGCTCTACCTCTTCCTGCGCCACGCGTTGCAGCTGGGGTACCACGACACCGGGATTCGCCTGCACCAGCGGGCGGGGCTCTACGATGCAACCGCGATGCAACGCGCCCGGCAGGACGACCCGTTCCTGCACGTCCGCGCGGGAGACGGGGTGAGCGAGTCGCGCTACCAGCCGCTGTACGAGCGCGTCCCCGGGATCACGGGGAGCCCGACGCTCTCCGTGCACGAGTTCATCGCGGCGTCGCTCACGACGCTGGCCGATGCGCGCAACCTCACGCAACAGCGCGCGGCCCTCGCGGTGCTCGAGCACGAGTCCACCGCGCGGCTGGAGCGCGCCTTTGCCGATCACATCGACGCCTGTTCGTACCGGCTCGACGCCTGGCTGCTGGGCTACGTGCACGTGCAGCTGGCGCGCATGCGGGGGCTGTCCGACGGCTCGGCCCAGCCCGCACGCCGCGGCATCTACCTGGGCGGCTACGCCTGGCTCGAGCGGCTCGTTCCCGACAAGCGAAAGCTCACCCCGGTGCGGCTCGACGACCCGGCGCTGGCCAAGGAGTTCACGCCGCCAGGGGCAACGCCGTTGCTGCGCGACAGTACCAACCAGGGCTACGTGCATGCCCCGTCGCTCAACCACGCGGTGGCGGCGGCGGTGCTGCGCAACGGCTTCATCTCCAACGCCAGCCCGGCCAATCGTCAGGCGCTGGCGGTAAACCTCACCTCGGAACGCGTGCGCGTCGCGCTGGCGATGATCGAGGGGATTCGCGGCGGACAGTCGCTCGCCGACCTGCTCGGCTACCAGTTCGAGCGTGGCCTGCACGACCGCCACGGGTTGGCCGAGGTCGACAAGTTCATCTACAAGCTGCGTCGGGCCTTTCCGCTGCGCGCCGACCGCATGGCGTCGACCAAGCCTCCCGAAGGGGTATCGATCGAGGCGATCGAGGCGCGCAACGTCGTCAACGGCCTCTCGCTCGTCGAGCACGTGAAGGCGACGGGGAATGCGCACTATCCCTTTGGCAAGACGACGCTCCCGCCGGCCAGCGCCACCGAAGCGGCGGCGATCGACGCCGAGGTCGATCGGTTGCTCGAATCGCATGACGCGGTCGCCGATCTCGCCCTGTCGGAGGGCGTCTACCAGGCGGTGTTGGGGAACTACGATCGCGTGGCGTCCACCTACGACGCCTACGCGCACGGGGCCTTTCCCCCAGAACCGGACATCATTCGCACGCCGTCGGTAGGGACCGGGCTCACACACCGGGTGGCCTTGCACCTGGACGCGGGGGCGAGTCATCTCGTCTCGCCCGTCGCTCCCATCGCGATGACGCCGCGCGCGCAGGCCGAGCCGGCGGTGAACGCGTGGCTGGCGACGGTGCTGCCCAAGCTGGACGAGGTGGCGTGCATGGTGCAGTTCCGCGAGGCGGCCACCGGGTTGGCGCGGTCACGCCAGGTCACGCTGCACGACCTCGGCTTGCAGCCGGCGGACGTGCTGGCGCTGGTGGGGGATGACGACTCGCAGGCGATGGGCGAGCTGGACGACCGTATCGTGCGACGGGCGCTCGACGCGTTCGGGGCACGACCGGACCTGACTCCCACCATCGGCTATCGCGAGAAAGACACCGCCCCGTATTCGATCTTCGAGTGCCTGCCGTTGATTCGCGCCCTGCGGACGCTGGTGGGCGGGTCGCGCCCGCTGCGCGCGACCGACCTCACGCTGATGAACGAGGCGTCGTCGGCGCAGGATGCCACTCCGTTCGTCGATCGGGCACGACTGGATGCCGTGGTCGCGGCGATGACCACGTTGCGCACCGACTGGACGACGTTCCTCGCACCCATCAATGCCGAGCTGGCTGATACGGTCGCCAATCGCGCGGCGCTGATCGCCGCGACCGATGCGCGCGTTGCAGCCGCCACGGCGCTGCTGGCCCGCACGGCGACGTGCGCCGTCCCGCAGGCCGGGTGGGGGTTCGTGCGCGATTTCACGCAGCGGACGTATGCGGCGATCCTGAAACAGTGCGCCACGGTGGTGGAGCGCTGGGACGCCAAGCTCGCCGAGTTCAACGCGCGACTCGGCGACGAGGCGGCCGCGACGACCGATGAGGCGCGCTTTGACCTCCTGACGCAGGCGGAGCGCGCGATCTCGACCGTGATGACGGTGCCGCTCCCGGCCACGCCGGCGCTGTACCGGACCACACTCACGACCGTCACCGAGCCGGCGTTCAGTGCGCGCCGCGCACTCCTCGATGCCATCAAGGAGAGCACGCGAACGGCTATCGTCCCCCTCCTCGGCGATGTGCAGGGGTTGTTGCCGGTCTCCGACTTCGACAGCGAACCGTTCTCCCTGGCCGCGCACGAAGACGAGATGATCCGCTTCGCCGAGGACGTGGGGCGCATGGGTGGCGCCATGGTCACGGAGCTGGGGAAGCGGCTCGACGAGGGGGCGGTGGCGCTGGCCGCACACGACGTCGCGGCGGCGCCGGCCGATCGTGTGGCTGCGCTGCAGCGGTGTGCCCAGGCCTTGCTAGGCCAGGCGTGCGTCCTTGTCCCCCAGTTCACGCCGAGCAATGCGCAGGGGAGCGAGCTGGCGATGGCGCGCGCCGACGCCCAGTCGGGGGCGACCGTCGTGCACCTGACGGCACCGGCCGACCCGGCGGTCGACCCGGTCGATGATCCGGTGGACACGTGGCTCTACGGCACGGCCCGGGTGCGGGCCAAGATGCGGGCGTGGGAGGGACTCGTGATGCACGCCGGTTCGCTCGGTCGCAGCGAGCCCGTGCTCGACGCATTGCAGCTGCCGTACGCGCCGGGGGATGCCTGGCTCGGGCTGGAACTCCCGCCGGGCGCGGTGCTCGATCGTGATCGACTGTTGTACACGGCGCACTTCGCCGCCGGCTTCACCATGGGGACGCCCCAGTGCGGGCTCCTGCTGGACGAGTGGACGGAGGTGATACCGGGCGATTCGATCGAGACTGGACTCGCGTTCCACTACGACCGGCCCAACAACGAAGCGCCGCAGTCGATGCTGCTGGTGACGCCCACGGAGTTTCGTGGCGCCTGGCAGTGGGAGGACGTGATCGACGCGCTCAACGAGACCCTCGATCTTGCCAAGCGGCGAGCCGTGGAACCGAAGCACGTCGACGCGTCCCCGTACGGACCCTACCTGCCGGCGACGGTGATTGCGACGCAGGCGTCGCAGCTGACGATCGCCCTCGAGCTGGCCATCAACAACCGCATCGCCCTCGCCACGTCCTGAGATGCCCGCTCCCCTGATCACGCGCGACCTCGCGACCGTCATCCGGCAGAAGGCCCGCCCCGGGATCACCCTGTGGAACCGCCTGGAGGGGCGGCCGCGCGCGACGAACTTTGAGCGGACGCTGCGCGCCGAGGTGCGCGATCCGTTGTGGATGCTGTGCCGGCAGTGGCAGGTAGGGGAGTTCCAGGGCGACGACGCTGGTTCTCCGGTGGAGGCCCGTGTGCAGCTGGCGACGACTCGGCTGCGCCGATACCAACCGGGTGATGGGGCGGCCGAGGCGTTCGACGACCAGACGCCGCTCGAGGCGAAGGTGGAGGCGCTCCCGGTGGCCTTCGCGCAGCGGCAGGCTCCACTCGGTGTCGCCAGCACGCTCACCATCGCGCTCGACTTGCGGCTGCTGATGGGGCGGCAGTGGCTCAAGATGATTGGCCGGGTGTCGGCGCTCGCCGTGCCGCAGTTCATCACCGCCTATCGCATCGCGACTCCCGATCCGTTGCAGCAGGCGGACCTCCCCATCACCGCACATCCCGACGCCTGGTCGACGCATGCGGCGGTGGCGGGGCGCCGGATGGATGGGGGGGCACTGTACGCGCACCTCACGTCGGGCGGGCTGGCCTCTGACGGCATCGCCGCGCTGGCGGGGCTCGACGCGACGGTCGATCCCATCGCCGCGCGATGGGTGCGGTGGTTCGAGAAGCTGATTCACCAGCCGGCGGCCGAGGGGGCGTGGGAGCCCGACCGCTTTGAGTACCGCTTCGCCACTTCGGCGCCGCAGGGGGATGCCGAGAAGGTCATGGTCGCCGAGCAGTATCACCAGGGGCACCTGGACTGGTACAACTTCGACGTCGACCCGCAGCGCACGTCGTTAGGCGATGGGGCGCCGCCGCCCGAGCCGGCGGAAGTGACGACGCTCACCATGCTCCCCACGCAGGCGACGTTCAACGGGATGCCGCACTCGCGCTGGTGGAAGTTCGAGGATGGCCGGACCAACTTCGGCGACGTCAAGCCCGACACGACCGACCTCGCGAAGTTGCTGCTGATGGAGTTCGGCCTGGTGTATGCGAACGACTGGTTCCTCGTGCCGTTCACGGCGCCGGCGGGGAGCCTGGCGACGGTGCGCGGCGTGGCGGTGCGCAACGTCTTTGGCGAACGGACCTGGATCGAGGCGGCGGGGCGCGGCGACGATGAGGACTGGCAGCGCTGGGCGATGTTCCTGAATTCCATCGTTGGCGACGAGCATCGACCGGCCGACCTGACGCTCATGCTCCCCCCCGCCGCGCAGAAGGTGCAGGAGGGGGCGCCGATGGAGGAGGTGCTGCTGGCGCGCGACGAGATGGCGAACATGGTGTGGGGGATCGAGCGCACGATCACCCTGCCGTCGGGAGAGCCGCGGCGCGGCGGCGAAGCGGCGACCGAGCTGCGACATGCATGGGAGCGCGACCTCGAGCGGCGACTCGGGGCACCACCCGCGCCGTTGCCGCCGGCGGAGGGGGCGAAGATCCGGTACCAGGTGATGACCAGCGTCCCCGAGCACTGGATCCCGATGCTTCCCGCACATGTCGAGGGGAGCAACCGCGAGATACAGCTGCAACGGGGCGCCATGCTGCG
>ERZ795044.1822-NODE-1822-length-19034-cov-8.979978_pt1 | contig 19034 bp, 19 predicted proteins | sample MGYA00375128_ERZ795044 | MGnify/ENA primary metagenome ERZ795044 (study PRJEB30173, sample SAMN05720213) | anaerobic digester metagenome | isolation source: active sludge of municipal wastewater-treating anaerobic digesters | place: USA | collected 2014-12-22 ... | reverse complement strand
AATCCTCAGCCGCGAACTCGCCTTCGATCGCGATATCTTCTTCGTCTTCTTCTTCCTCAGCGCCCTCGACCGGCGCCTGGCCCTTGGCCCGCGCCGCCTGGATCAGCTTGTCCGTTAGCACCATCGTCGCGCGGGACATGTCCGCGACATTGAGTTTGGCGCTGCCGCCATCCTTCAGGTCGAGTTCGACCACACCATCGGCCTCGCCAACAATCGCGCCGTGGAAGCGCTTGCGCCCGTCGATCGTCGGCGTGCCAAGCTCGACCCGGATCTCATGGCCGATCCATTTGGCAAAATCGCCAACCCGCGTCAGCGGCCGGTCGATGCCTGGCGATGACACTTCCAGCGAATACTCGCTTGAGATCGGATCTTCTGCTTCCAGGACCGGCGAGATCGCGCGCGAGAGCCTTGCGCAACGCGCTACAGTCATTGTGCCGTCCGGCAACTCCGCCATGATCTGCAGTGTCGGTGTTTGCGAGCCGGTTACGCGCACCCGCACGATGTCGAGGCCGAGGCCAGCAGCCACGGGCTCGATCATGCCGAGGATACGGATTTCGAGTTCGCTTTGCGCCCGCATAAGGGGTGCGTTTCCTTTGGTTTTGGCCCGAAAAAGGGGCCGTAAATGCGAAGCGGCGGCCCAGTTCCCGGGGCCGCCGCTTCGATGTGAGAACTAGTTCGAAGGGGCATATAGGCGCGAACGGAGGGCGTGTCGAGCCCCTTCTGAACCAGACCGGGCGGCGGCCCTGCGGCCGCCGCCCTTTCCGGATTTACCAGATCAGATCGCCGCCTTCACGGCGGCAGACGTGATCGGAATGTGACGCAGGCGTGCGCCGACCGCGTTGAAGATCGCATTGCCGATGGCGGGTCCCACAACAGTCGTGGCTGGCTCGCCCAGGCCGACCGGCGCCTCAACGCTGTCGACAAAGGTGATGTCGAGCTCAGGCACGTCGGACAACCGAAGCGGCGTGTAGGCGCCGAGATTGGTAGCTTTCACCTGCCCTTTTTCGAACTCGGTTCCCTCGAACAGTGCCAGCGAAAGGCCCCACAGCGAGGCGCCCTGCATCTGCGAGAGAGCGCCATCGGGATCAACGATCGTTCCCGCATCGGCGACCAGTGTCAGCTTCTCGACCTTTACATTGCCCGTGCCGCGATCGACTTTGACCCGCGCAACACACGCCACCCAGGTTGGCATGTCCCGCTCCTGGCCGAACGACGTGGCCAGGCCAAGGCCCGTCCCTTCAGGCAGCTGTCCACCCCAGCCGGCTTTTTCGGCCGCGAGCTTCACGACATTTGCCTGACGCAGGGCGCCGCCAACCGAGTTCGGCGCCGTGCCAGCATTGGCCCCTTCGGCGGTGAGCAGTTTCAGGCGGAAAGCCACGGGGTCCATCTTCAGCTTGTGGGCCGCTTCATCGATGAAGCTTTCCAGCGCCCAGTTGGTGAAGCCCGGCCCGACCGACCGCAGCCAGCCCGGACGGAAAGTTGCGCTCGCCAGATCGTTGGAAATCGCACGCACCTTATGGGCGCCGACCGTGTACCAGTGGTTTGCGCCATTGATGGCGAACGGATCGAACGGGATATCCTTCTCGCCCTTGGGCATGAAGAACGGCGCCATCACTTCTGTCGGCCAGCCGCAGGCTACGTGCTGCTCCATCGCGGTGACGCCGCCATCCTTGTCGAACGCCATGCGCATTTTCTGCACGGATGGCGAGCGCACGGAGTCGAAACGCGAATCGTCCTCGCGCGTGAGGATCATTTTCACCGGCTTGCCGATGGCCTTGGAAGCCAGCGCGGCGCCGACGGCATAGTCCCCATTCAGACGCCTGCCAAAGCCGCCGCCGAGCAGATAGGTGCGCATGACGACATCGGTTTCCGGCACGCCCAGCGCCTTGGCCAACCATGGCAGAACGAGGCTCTGCCACTGGTTGCCAGTGTGGATTTCCCACTTGCCGTCCTTCTCGAAGGCGAGCGCGTTCACCGGCTCCATCTGGAAGTGCAGCGCGGTCGCAGTAGTATAGGTCGCATCGATGGACGATTTCGCGGCTTTGAACGCTGGCGCCGTATCGGTATTGCCTGTTGCGAGCACAGAGCCGGCATCTGCCTTCGCGATCAGTTTGGCCGAATGTTCCTGGATGTCCTTCTCGGAAACGTTGGCTGTCGGGCCAGCTGTCCAATCGACCTTCACAAGCTCCGCCGCCTTCTTCGCAGCTGGATAGCTTGTCGCCACCACCATCACCCATCCCGGGACCGTGCCCGACGGGTCTTCAAGCGCAACGCTCTGGAGATAGCCCTTCACGGCTTTCGCCGCGCTGTCGTCGATGGCGTTGACCTTCGAGCCATTGCGCGTCGGCGGAATGATAGGGCGGCCATAGACCATCCCCTCCACTTTCGCATCGATCCCGTAGATCGCGGCGCCCGTGGTTTTTGCAACCACGTCCAGCGATGTGACCGGCTTGCCGATCAGCTTGCGATCGGTTGCGGACTTGAATGATATCTTGGCGAGATCTTCTGGCGTGTAAGTCTTGGTGAGCCCACCGCGCCGAACGATATCCTTGTAGGAAATCTTCTTGTCGCCCGAGACGATCTCGCCATTGACGGCCGAGCATGTTGCAGGATCAACGCCCAGCGCCGTAGCGCCCGCTTCGATCATCGCCATGCGACCGGCGGCGCCAGCCTGGCTGTAGAGCGGATAGGTCTGCCACACCGACCACGAGCCACCGGTGACCATCAGGCCCCATTTCGGATCACTATCGACATGCTTGATCCGCACATTCTCCCACGGCGCTTCGAGTTCATCCGCGAGAATGCGCGCAAGAGATGTACCGACGTGCTGGCCCATCTCCGCCCGGATCACGTTGACCGTCACGATGCCCATATTGTCGATCGCGTACCATTGCGTCGGCTCATACGCTGCGGCGGTCGACGTGTCGTCGGTCTGGCATGCCGTAAGGAAGGAAAAGGCAACGCCGGTTCCTGCGGCGGCAATCAGAAAGCCGCGGCGGGTGAGGGCTGGAGCGTTCACTGACGTGTCCATGATCAAGCTCCTTTCATCGCGTCGGCAGCCTGCCTGACGGCGGCGCGTATGCGGGTATAGGTCATGCAGCGGCAGAGATTGCCGGTCATCTGCGCGTCGATGTCGGCATCCGAGATGCTCGGATTGTCCTTCAGCACAGCAGCGGCCTGCATGATCTGGCCGGACTGGCAGTAACCGCATTGCGGCACCTGCAACTCCTGCCAGGCTTTCTGGACCGGATGCGCACCCTTGGGATCGAGGCCCTCGATCGTTGTGATTTCCGCGCCCTCGACTGCGCTGATCGGCGTGATGCAGGATCGCGCCGCCTTGCCGCCGATATGAACGGTGCAGGCGCCGCACATGCCGATCCCGCACCCGAACTTGGTGCCTGTCAGCCCGGCGTCATCCCGGATCACCCATAGCAATGGCGTGTCGGCGTCGGCATCAACAGTGACTGCTTTGCCGTTGATCTTGAAGCTTGTCATTTTTGCTCCGGTCCGGACCCAAGCTTGTGCGCTTCGGAGCATGAAAGTAGCCGGCTGGTGCGCCAGCATCTGCAATCAGCGGCGAGGCGATATCCTGAAGAGTCCCTATCAGCGTATCGTTCTTCACTTGCGATGCGCTGTCCAGCCACTCACGCAATATCCGCGCGCCCTTTGTTGCAAACGTTTCGCAACGGAACGCTCGACTTTCGTCTCGTCTCACGACATTGAAAGCCCCTGGAATCAACCAGACGGGGATCGCGATGCAGACCGCCAGACACAAATTCAAACTCCTTGCCGCAGCTTCTGCCGCCATGCTGGCGCTGGCCGTCGCCTGCTCCCCTGAAGCACCCAAGCCGGAAGTCGCCGAAGCACCCGCCGCGCCTGCCGTCGCCGATCCTGCACAAACCTCGTTGACGATGGCCGCCGATGCCGCTGCGCTCGGCTTCGACCAGGCTGCTTTCGACAAGGCCAAGGCTGACCTCGAAGCTGAAGTCAAAGCCGGCCGCATTCCCGGCGCCGTGTTGCTGGTCGCCAAGGGCGGTCAGGTCGTCAACGTCACCACCGTCGGCACGGAAGGCCCGGACGACGCCGACCCTATGACGGCCGAGACGATCTTCCGCATCTACTCCATGACCAAGCCGATCGTCTCGATCGCGACCATGCAGTTGGTCGAAGAAGGCAAGCTCGCCCTCGAAGATCCGATCTCGAAATACATTCCGGAATTCGCCAGCCCGAAAGTGCTGGAAGCCGACGGCAAGGCAACCCGCCCGGCCACCCGCGAAATCACCGTGCGCGACCTGCTCAGCCACGAATCCGGTCTGATCTACGGTGTGTTCGCCCAACCGGACGACCCGCTCGGCAAGCTCTACATGGCTGCCGGCGACACCCGCTTCGACTTCACGTCGCTCGATCTCGCCAAGGCGATCGCTGCCCTGCCGCTCAAGGCAGACCCGGGCTCAGCCTGGAATTACTCGCGCTCGACCGACGTCCTCGGCGCCGTCATCGAAGTCGCCTCGGGCAAGCCGCTCGACGTCCTGCTCAACGAGAAGATCTTCACCCCGCTCGGCATGGACGACACACACTTCTATCTGGAAGCCGATGAAGCCAACCGCCTCGCGGAAGGCCCGACCAATCTGAAAACCGCGCTCTCCACGCCGAAGACCCCGCAGCCCATGCTGTCGGGCGGCGGCGGCCTGAACTCGACGACGGAAGACTATTTCCGCTTCGTCGAAATGCTGCGCGGCAAGGGCGAATACCGTGGCGTACGTCTGATCAAGCCGGAAACACTCGACACCATGCTGGTCGATCAGATCGGCCCGTCCGTCGATCGCAAGAACTGGTTCTATGGCCCGCTCGGTGGCTTCGGCCTCGGCTTCGGTCTCCTGCCGATCGATCTGCAGGATCCGTCCAAAGGCAACGTCTTCTCGTGGTCTGGCTATGCCGGCACGAACATGTGGGTCGACCCGAAGAACGACATCACGACGATCTTCATGATCCAGACCAACGAAGCGCCCGCCGACTATCCGGTGAAGATGCGTCAGTGGGTCTATGGCGGCTACAAGGATCCGGCCGCTGCTGCGGCGCCTGCCGCTCCAGCAGGGGCTGCTCCGGCCGCGCCGCACTAAGCCAGGACATCCGAATGAGCGACAGGCCCGGCCCCAGAGCTGGGCCTGTTCGTTTTCAGCCCGGCGCCAGCGCCTTCAGCACGCTCTCCACCAGCCTGCGTGAATAGCTCTCAGGCACTGGACCACGCATCGCGATCAGGCGATGCCAGATCGGACCGAACAGAAGCTCGGTCGCAAGATCGATATCCCAGTCCCGCCGCACGACACCTTTCAGCGCTTGCTCGGCGAGGATGTGACGCAGAGGCACTTTCACGCTCTCTGAAAACCAGCCGCGGAATATCTCGCCCGCTTCGCTGTCATCCGCCGCCGCCAGCAGCGCGCCACGCCACGCATGCGCGCCATCGCCCGTACGCACGGCCAGCAACATCGGCTCGATCAGCCCCGCGATCCGGTCGCGCACATCTGCACCAGCCGCAACCGGCGCCGGCTTTTCGGACAGCGTCGCCAGGGCCGCGTCCACGGCCAGACACGCCGCCGACTTCCACCAGCGATAGATTGTCTGCTTGGACGCCTTCGCGTTCTTTGCAACGCGATCGACCGAGAACCCGCGCCAGCCATGCTCGGACAGTTCGGTATAGGCCGCTACCAGCACGGCATTGGTCGAAGCTTCGCTCCGGCGTGGCCCAACGCGGCGCTTTTCGGCCTCTTCGCCGCCAGGAACCGGAATCTCGTCGTCGCTCATGACAGCCTCGTCTCAGCGGCTTTCGCCGCGAATACCTGCACGGTGTTATCGAGGTCTAACGGAACTGTTCGTTCCTAGTCACGCATACCCGCGCCGGAAGTCAATGACCCTATTACCAAGAGGATTTGCATCCGCCTGCGTTCTTCGCTAGCGACACGCCACGATGATAGACTTCGCAGACGACGCACAGGATTTGATCGCTGGCTACCGGCGTTTCCGCGCCAGCCGCTACCGCGAAGCCCGTGATGTTTTCTATCGCCTGCGCGACGGGCAAGAACCCGCGACCATGATCATCGCCTGCGCCGACAGCCGCGCCGACCCGGCCATGATCTTCGACGCAGCACCGGGCGAGTTGTTCACGGTTCGCAACGTCGCCGCCCTGGTCCCGCCTTACGACGAGTCCGGCGGCCTACACGGGGTCTCCGCCGCTCTCGAGTTTGCCGTCACCCGCCTCAAGGTCAAACAGATCGTCGTGATGGGTCATGGCGGCTGCGGCGGTATCGCCGCCTCTCTCGCCGCCGCTGCTGATCGCCCCGTTGGCCGCTTCATCGCCCCCTGGGTCGAGATCGCCGCCGATGCACGCGACGCCGTCCTGCGCGACGAGAACGTTCCGCGCTCTGACTGGCAGGAAGCTGTCGAGCACGGCGCCGTCGGCCTTTCGCTATCCAACCTCTTGAGCTTCCCTTTCGTCCGCGAGGCGCATGAGCGGGGCGAGCTCAGCATGAACGGCGCGTGGTTCTCCATCGGTAAGGGCGAGCTTCACTGGCGCGATCCCGCTACCGGTCATTTCTCCGTCGTCGCCGCCGAAGACGCGACGATCGATCAGGACAACAAGATCTAGCATTGGAGTTTGACATGAAGCTGCATCGGATCGTCCTAGCCGCTGCCGGCGCGATCGCGCTTCATGCCTCCGCCAGCGCACAGGATCTCAAGGGCGACATGGAGTACTTCATGTCGGAATACCTGCGCGTCTGGAACGCTCACGACGCAGCCACGATCGTCAAGGACTTCTACCGCCTCGAACCCGGCCACCGCTGGAGCACGGTTGAAGGGCTGCAGGCCGAGTTCGACCGGCTCAAGGCCGAAGGCTACGATCGCTCTGAAATCCACGGCATCACCGGCTGCGTCATCACGGCCGACACCGGCCAGGTCGAGCTGCGCTTCACGCGCCTCAAGACCGACGGCTCCTTCATGCCGCCAGAACAACGCGTTTCCGTCTATCAGGTCCGCCGCTTTGACGATGGCTGGCGCGCCACCAGCATGGCCGGCCTGCCGGCTGGCGAAAGCATGAAGTGCCCCGAATAGCTTGCCGGCGGACGCTTCAGCCCACGGGACATTTCAGCGGCTGGTCGGGGCTAACTCCACCTGCACCAACCTTGGTGATCCGCCACCCATCGGCGAATTTCTTCAACGTGTAAGAGCTTGCCCTGTCCTTTGGCGGCAATGGCTCGCCATTGGCTTTCAGCCGCGAAAATTTCATCCCGGCCCACGCAGTATCCGCGCCGGTCAAACACGCCTCAATCTCGAAGATGTCGGAGTGGTGATACCCCTGCGCCCGCAGCCCTTCGAACCCGCGCTCGAGATTTGCCTGCTGCTCCTCCACGCTCGGACCTGTGCGATAGAAATCTCGCCCGATCGTCACCGCGTCGTGCCGGTTCCACGCCTTGGTGTAGTCCCACATGAACTGCTCGACCACCTTGTCCGGCGCGAGCGATGGCGCGGGCGGCGCGGTCTCGCATGCCGCTATCGCCAGTACGAACACCAGACCAGCAACCAGCCTCATCATCAACTCCCACGATCTTCAACAGGTCGCGGCTCGCGCCACATGGCTTCCATCGGCGGAGCACCGGGCCCGGGCTCGAACAGCTTCATGCGCTCGAAGCCGCGCGACCGGTAGAACCCGGTGTTCGCAGGATTGGAATTCTCAAGGTAACACGGCATTCCCGCGCGATCCGCCGCGTCCGTCACCGGCGTCATCAACTGCTTGCCCAGACCCTTGCCGCGCGATGCCTTCCGCGTACCGATAGCGAACAGGTACATGTGCGGCGCCTTCGGGTGTTCACGCGCCATGATATCGCTGGCGCCCAGCGCCCGCTTCACCGCGCCCTTCGTTCCCTTGCTCATGACAGACGCAACCAACCCAAGCATCGACAGCAGATGTGGCTCCCGGTCCGCCGAAGAATGGCACCACATCGTTGCGCCCGCATCGCCGATGAGGTGGCAAGTCCCGCGCGGAAGATAAACGCTGCGCGCCAGCGCGCTGAACACCGCCGGCATCGGATCCTTCCGGCCGAAGATCCACAGGTTCACCGGATCTTCAAAGAAAGCTTCCGCGACGATGCCGCCAACGCGCTGCCAGTCCTGCGACCCAGCGGCCCGCATTCCTTCCGGCAATCTGATGTCCAGCGTTATGACCCGCCTCCCATGATCTTCCCGTCCCGGAATCCATGCTATCGCTTCCACGTCAGCAGTCGAGCAAGGAGCGATCAAGCATGCTCACCCGCCGCAACGCCGTCCTGGCAGCCAGCGCCACGCTTGTCGCTAGCTGCGCGGACCGCCCCGCGACAGCGGACAAGACGCCCACCTATGGCGTCAGCCTCAAACCTCTGCCCTTCCCGGTGCAGGAGATTTACCCCGCCGCCCACAAGGGTCGCATCTACATTGCCGGCGGGCTTCTCGCGCAGGATGGGCGCGTCACCAGCGTTTCAGACCGCCACATCGCGTACGACCCGAAGACACAAGCCACCGCCACGCTGACGTCCCTTCCCGCGCCACGGCATCACCCTCATGCAATCGATCACAATGGCCGCCTCTTCCTTCTCGGCGGATTCGGCACGAACCCCGGCGCCGTGAACTGGATCATGTCCACGGACACGCTCCACTACGACGACGCTTCCGACCGCTGGACAGCACTTGCTCCTTCGCCCGAGCCACATGCGGAGGTTGTCGCGACAAGTCTCGACTCCCGCATCCATATCGTTGGCGGCCGCCGGCCAAAGGGAACAGCGAACCTCGCCTATGGTGATCACGAGGATGTCGCTCGTCATCTCGTGTACGACCCCGCCTCCAACACATGGTCCAACGCCGCACCCGCCCTGTCCGCACGCAATAGCGCGGCGGGGGGCGTCATCAACGGCCTTTGGCACGTCGTCGGCGGGCGCAGCATGGCGAATGGCCCAACTGACGCTCACGAAATCTATGACCCGAAAGAAGATCGCTGGCGCACCGCCGCTCCGATGCCCAAAGGCTCCGGCGCTGGCGGCAACGCAGCCGGCGTTCTCGGCGGTATGCTCTACGTTTTCGGCGGCGAGTATTTCGACAATGGCGGCCGCGTTCACCCCGAAGCCTGGCGTTACGACCCGAAAGCCGACGCATGGACATCCGCACCTCCCATGCCGACCCCACGCCATGGCCTTGGGGCAGTTGTGATCAACAACGCCATCTGGCTCGTTGGCGGAGCAAAGAAGCCTAGCGGAGCTGACACCAGCGACGCTGTCGAAAGCTTCAGCCTCCCACGCTGACCCGTTTTCTCGCCCGTTCACGCTATCCGTTCAGAGGAATAGCAGAATGACGGAAATCCTTATCTATGCCGGCGTCGGCCTAGCGGCCCTTGCCCTGTTCTTCGGCACGCGCGCCGCGGCCGAGAAATTCGGCCCCGCCAACGAAAGCATTGCCCGCAAGGCATTCGAGCAGATGCGCGATTTCCATCCGGGCGCGATGAACACGTATCTGGGCTCGTCCATCGGCTACGATCCGGTGCGCAATCGTATCGCCATCTGGGAGAGGCGTGGCGGCGCCCGTCTCGTCGATCCCAACGGCGTCGCGGCCTGGCATTCCGGCATGCTGCTCACCGTGGTGCTCAACAGAACCACGGCCACACAGATGATTCAGCTGTATGCTCACGAAACGGATTCCAGGCCGTTCTTCAAGGTCGGCGTGCTGAAGGAAACCGATGCCGCCGCCTGGCGCGACCGCCTGCAGGCAGCCTTTGGCGGGGAAAAGGAACGCGAGTTCGATGCCCGTATCGCTGGCGTCTAGCAGCTCAGCACAGTCGCATACGGAACATCGCTCTCCGCCGCTATGCGCCAGCCGGTATCGATCTTCACCAGTTCGAACAGCTTTGCCTCGTCGCCATTCATCAGACCGCCATAGGCAAACACGCGTCCGTATTTCAGCAACGCCTTGCCATGCGTCGCATCGCTTCCACAGAAAGCGGCGGCATAGACGTCTAGCTGGCCAAAACTGTCTTCCTGCAATTTCGCAAACATCTTCGACAGCGCTGTCTCGTCGGCCTTGAGATAGACATCCTTCGCCAACCCCGGCACATCGCCCTTGTTGAAGCCGGCAATCCACTGGTCGATCAACCCGCGCCCTTCAACTTCGATCTGCGTCGCGCCCTGCTGGGCCAGCGCAGGAGCGGCGACCAGGGCGGCAAGAACCAACGCGGCGATACGTTTCATGGCTGTCTCCATCTGCACGACCTGTGAAGCCGAGCCTTGCCGCAACTTCAAGCCACGGTACGCACATCCAACATCAACGTGATGCGGCTCGGCGTCCTAGTCCAGCGCCGGCTTGCGCAGCAGCAACAGCGCGACAAGGCTCAATCCCGCCGCAACGCTCAGATAGAACCCCACGAATGAGAGTCCGCCCTGCTCGGCCAGCATCTGCGCCGCCACCGGCGTAAAGCCGCCGCCGATCACGCCGCCGACGTTGAACGCCACGCTTGCGCCGGTATAGCGAACCCGCGCCGGGAACAGCCCAGGCAGCCACGCGCCCAGCGGCCCGTAAACAAAGCCCATCAGCAGCAGCAGGATCGACAGGAACGCGCCTACCATCATCAGGTCGCCCGATCCGATCGTCGGCGCTAGCAGGAACCCCGCTCCCACCGCCAGCACGCATCCGATCGACAGCACCAGACGCGGGCTCTTGGCATCCGACCAGTATCCCGCCCACACAATCCCGCCCGCCATGAACAGGATCGCCACCAGCTGCACCTGCAGGAACGTCTCACGCGGATACCCCAGCGTTGTCGTGCCATAGCCAAGCGCGAACGCCGTCGCGATATAGTAGATACAGAAACACGCCACGACGCCGAACGTACCGCCCAGCGTTTCTTTCCAGTGCCCACGGAACAATTCGCCCAGCGGCACCATCGGCGGCTTCTCTTTCTCCAGCACCGCCTTGAATGCCGGCGTCTCCGTCAGTTTCAGCCGCACCCACAGCCCCACCGCGACCATCAGCGCGCTGGCGAGGAACGGAATGCGCCAACCCCAGTCGATGAAATCCTGCGGACTCAGCATCAGCCCGAGCAGCAGGAACAACCCGTTCGCAGCGATGAAGCCCACCGGCGCGCCAAGTTGCGGGAACATGCCGAACCGCGCCTTCCATCCCGGCGGGGCATTCTCCACCGCCAGCAGCGCCGCTCCGCCCCATTCTCCACCCAGCCCGAGCCCCTGTCCGAAGCGCAGCACGCACAGCAGCAGCGGCGCAACCCATCCGGCCATGGCGTATGTTGGCAGGAAGGCGATCGCCATCGTCGATCCGCCCATCAGCATCAACGACCACACCAGCGTCGATTTCCGCCCGATGCGATCGCCGAAATGCCCGAACACCACCGCGCCCACCGGCCGCGCGATGAAAGCAATCGCAAACGTCGCATACGATGACATCAGCTGCGCGGATGCGGATTCAGACGGAAAGAACAGCGTGGGAAACACCAGCGCAGCCGCGGTCGCGTAAATATAGAAATCGTAGAACTCGACTGCCGTGCCCACGAGGCTGGCCGTCAGCACCCGCGCCGCCGGCGCCCGCTCCGCAACAGCTGTCATCCACTCCACCCTTTGCCGTCCGCGGTTTAGGCCACGAAGTCACCCCGTGGCAACCTTGGCAAACCCGCCTGTCGCGCTCCGCCGCCTCATGCGCTAAAGCAGGGTTGGTGAGCTTGGATCGGCTGGGGAAAACAAGTGGGCGGGCCGGACAATCGCTATCGCGCCTTCATCAGCTACTCCCAGCAGGACAAGGACTGGGGCCGGCGGATTCACACCTGGCTTGAAACCTACCGCGTTCCAGCCGGCGTCGGCCCTGGTGCGCAGCCTGAACGTCGCCTTGGCCGATTCTTCCGCGATGATGAGGACATGGCCGCCGCCTCCGACATTGCGGAAATTGTTCGCCGCGCCATCGAGAGCGCCGAAAGCCTGATCGTCATCTGCTCGCCGCGCTCGGCGAAATCGAAATGGGTCAACGCGGAGATCCAGCACTACCGGCGAACGGGTCGCGCCCGAAAAGTCTTCGCCGTCATCGTCGACGGAATCCCGAACTCAGGGGACCCGGAGACGGAATGTTTCCCGCCAGCCTTGCGCGCCGCCGGCGACCCTGACGACCCGGACGCTCTGCCCATCGAGCCTCTCGGTCTCGACGTTCGCAAGGATGGGCAGGCCCGCGCCTGCGCCCGTCTCGCCGCCGGCCTGATCGGCGTCGATTTCGACGACCTCTGGCAGCGCGACCGCCGCCGCGCCGAAGCCCGCATGCGCCTGCTTGTCATCGGCCTCGGGGCTGTCAGCGCCGTGTTCGCCGCGCTCACCGCGACAGCCATCTGGCTTGGCGCCCAGTCAGAAAGCAACGCTGCCGAAGCGCGTGCGAAAGGCTCGGAAGCCGAAGCCGCCCGCGTCCAGCTGCAACGCGAATATCTCGGCATGCTCGGGGAAACCGCCGTCGAGGAAGTGCTCGATTGGGACAGCATTCCCGGCGAGGTCAGAGCAGATGATTCCTCCACGTGGATTTCCCTGATGAGTCTGGGCGACCTGCAATTCGCCATCGCCCGCGACTACAAGTCGGGCCGCATCCTCGCCGTGGCGCACGACCGCGTCCTGAACGGTCTCAATTCCGACCGCAGCCTCGGCTTTCTACGACGCTCGGTGCAATGGCTTGCCGGTTCTCGCGACAACGCCTCGGTCCTCATCGCGAGCGACCACTGCGAATGGCTGCCCACGCGCACGCCCGGCTGGACACTGCCGGGCGATCTCAAAAGCTGGGGCTATCAGGTGAACGACCTTCCCGGCGCCATCACCGACGAGAGCCTGTCCGGCGCCAACGTCCTCATCATCGGCAACGCATGGGGCAATGTGACGGACGAAGAAACCGCGGCGGTTGAACGCTTCGTCGCCCGTGGCGGCGGCCTGCTAGCGGCAGGCCTCGGCTGGTCATGGAAGGCTTCCAGCACCAAACCGAACCTGGTCTGCGCAGATCAGTCGGGCGGACAGGACATCGAAGATCTGTCCACCTATCCGATGAACCGCATCGCCAAACCTTATGGCCTGCAATGGACAGACAGGTTCGAAGGCGATCAGGCGCGCTAAACGCACGCGGCCTCAGCTCTCCGCCGAAGCTTCCTTCTCCGCCAGCCGGCGCTTCAGCGCCTCGCTGGCCTTTTCCTTCACGCTCTCCGAGCGCAGCTGCCCGCAGGCCGCGAGAATATCCCGTCCGCGCGGCGTGCGGATCGGCGAGGCATAACCCGCACGGTTCAGCACTTCGGCGAACGCCTCGATCGTCTCCCAGTCCGAGCACTCGTATTTCGTGCCCGGCCACGGGTTGAACGGGATCAGGTTGATCTTCGCTGGCACGTGCTTCATCAGCCGCACGAGGTCGCGCGCTTCCGCCAGGCTGTCATTGACGCCCTTGAGCATCACATACTCGAACGTCACGCGCTTGGAGTTCGACAGGTCCGGATACTGGCGGATCGCCTCGAACAGTTCTTTCAGATTGTACTTCTTGTTGATCGGCACGAGTTCATTGCGCAGGTCGTCGTTCGTCGCGTGCAGAGAGATCGCCAGCATGGCGCCAGTGCGCGCGCCCAGCTCGGGAATTTTCGGCGCAACGCCCGCAGTAGAGACCGTGATGCGGCGCTTGGAAATGGAAATCCCCTCGCCGTCCGTGATCGTCTCGATCGCCTCAACAACGTTGTCGAGATTGTAGAGCGGCTCACCCATGCCCATGAAGACGATGTTGGTCAGCAGCCGGTCTTCCGTCGAAGTCGGCCATTCGCCCAGCGTGTCACGCGCCACCATCACCTGGTTGACGATTTCCGCCGCCGACAGGTTACGCACCAGCTTCTGCGTGCCCGTATGGCAGAACGTGCACGTCAGCGTGCAACCCACCTGCGAAGACACACACAGAGCCCCCGCCTTGCCGACGTCAGGAATGTAAACGCACTCAGCCTCGGTATTCGGCCCATACCCCACCAGCCATTTCCGCGTGCCATCGACGGAAAGCTGCGAAGCCGAAATCGGCGGTCGCTCCAGCACGAACTTGTCGCCCAGCAGCGCGCGCAGTTCCTTCGCTACGTCTGTCATCTTGGCGAAGTCAGTGACGCCGTAGTGATAGATCCAGCGCCACAGCTGCGTCGCCCGCATCCGCGCTTTCTTTTCCTCGACGCCAGCCGAGATCATCGCAAGGCGCAGCCCCTCGCGGCCCAACCCGGCAAGGTTTGGCGTCGCCACGGCAGCGGCGGGCTTTCGGGTGAGATCGAGTTCCACGGACATTTGCCGGGCTCATACCTCAAACCGGTAAATCACGCGATACCCGGCACTGCGCAGGCGAAAATGCCCCGGAATCCGGGGCCCATTACGCGCGCCAAAAGAATTTTGCCGCCCCTGCATCCGAACGCCCCACCCGGCCCCTCTTCTCTGCAGAGAAGCTGCATCGCTCCCGAAAGCAGCCGGAAAATGAGGAAACGCCCATGGGTAGCTTTACCGTGTCCCATACGGCATCCGTGGCCGCCATCCTGATGGCGGCCACCCTTGCCCCTTTGGCCTCCGCCCAGACCCCACAATCCAGCACCCCGCTACCTGCCAAGCAGGCCCCCGCCTACGCCGCGCCACGCACCTCCTTCGGCCAGCCCAGCCTAGAAGGCGTATGGACCCACAATTTCATCCTGCTGATGGAATCCTCGGCACATTCCCCCACGCTCACCGTGTCGGAGGCAGAAGGCCGCGTCATGGCCGCCGCCATGGGCAAGGCCATCGGCGACTCGCTGGATCGCGGCCTCGACCCCGAAGTACCCGAACTGATGCGCAACACCGATGGTCTCGCCATTGTCCGTGGCGAGCGCCGCACGCGCTCTGTCGTCGAACCCGCTGACGGCAAGCTGCCCTACACGCCGGACACTCGAAAAGAAGCCATGCGCGGCCCGCAAGCCCGCTACGCAGACAACTACGAAGAGCGTCCGAACTGGGAACGCTGCATCACCAGCCTCGGCCTGCCGCCCGTCACCGGCATCGGCACCACCAGCGTCAACCCGCGCCAGATCCTGCAGACACCCGACTTCATCGTGCTTCACACCGAATACGGCGACGAAGCCCGCATCATACCTCTCAGAGCCACGCACAAGCCTGAAGCACTGCACTCGCCCATCGGCGATTCCATAGCCCGCTGGGAAGGCGACACGCTCGTCGTGGAAACCGTCGGCCTGCCCGCGAACGACCGCGTCCGCTTCTTCTCGAATCTCGTCGTCCCGGCTGAAGCCACAGTGATCGAACGCTTCACGCGCCTGTCTGACAAAGAGCTGCTCTACCAGTACACCGTTGAGGGAACGAGCGCTTACACCCAACCCTGGCTCGCCGAATACTCGCTCTACCGCACCGACCAGCGGATGTTCGAGCACGCCTGCCATGAGGGCAATTACTCACTCCCGAACATTCTTCGGGCCGAACGCGTGAAGGATGTAAAAGCCAAGGTGCCCCCGCCTGGCTGACCGCAACCGGGATCAGATCTCCACGGGCTCCTTGCGCGCGCGTCCGCCCATGCGCCGGCTCACCCAGTCGCTGATCGGCCGCTCGATCAGCAGATAGCCGACATTTGCGGCAGCGATCGTGATCGTGAAGCACGCCGTGGTCATCACCAGAACTTCCAGCCACGGCACGCCAAGGCTGCCGATAACGACCGCGCCGACCAGCGGAATGACGATGGGATGGATCAGATAGATCGAATAGCTGATCCGGCCGAGCCATGGCAGCGGGCCATCCCGAAAAGGCGTCTGGTGAACATCGCGCGCCGCCAGCGCAAATACCATGACTGACGCCGGCAGGCCGCAGGCAAGCGTCCGCTGAAACCCCGTCAGGTCCGATGTCACCGCCGCCACCAGGCATGCGCCTCCAGCAATCAGCAACGGCCATATCGAATGCTTGCGCGCCCAATGTGCGACCCGCTGATCACGCACCAGCATGGCCGCCGCCATCCCGCCAATGAACTCAAGCTGTATGGGGTCCGACCAGAACATCCGCATTGCCTGATCGGGGATCAGATTCGCAAGCAGCATGAAGCCCAGCAACAGCGCGCTGACGACATAGGGCCGGCGCCGCATCGGCGCCAGCGTCGCCACCGCGAACAGCATGTAACTCAGCACGATGTAATTCAGCGTCCAGCCAGTGAAGAGATTGGGCTGTATGTAGCCCGCCCTGTTTGTGTCCGGCAGGAACAGGAAGCTGGACACTATCCCGTCCGCCGACAGGTCAATGCCGAGAAACAGCCAGCCACGCCACATCGCCAGCCCAATCGTGCACAGCGTCAGCAGCCAATACAGGGGCGCTATGCGGGCAAGGCGTCTCACAATGAAACGCCCCGGCGTGTCGTCCCCCCGCATCGTGTAAACCAGCATGAATCCGCTGATCACGAGGAACAGGTGAATGCCGGGCGTCTGGCGGAACGGAAACCATATTCCCAGCCCATTGGCGCGGAAATGTTCGGTCAAATGAAACAGCATGATGAGCAGGCAAGCGATCGCCCGAACACCATTAAGCCCATGAAGAGAGGCCGGTTTCATTCGCTGTCCACGGGAAAGTCCGGGCCACGCCCGTCAACCTCCCGCAGACAACATGCATCGCCTGAACCACGCGCCCCGTATTAACATCCGCCGGAAGGCGCGCGCGGCAGGCTACTCCTCCTTGGCCTGCATCTCGATGATCGCCTTGAAGCCGCCCCAGAACATGCGCTTGCCGTCGAAGGGCATCTTGGCCGGATCATATTTCATGTCCGGATCGGCCATCACCTTCTTCATCACCTCGTCACGGTGCTTGCGGTTCTTGTACACTGCGAAAGCAAACACCACCGTCTCGCCTTCCTTGCGCTTCACCGCTTTGTAGAAGTCCGTCGACTTGCCCGCAGGCACATCGTCAGCCACCGATTCCCAGTACTGCAGCGCGCCATGCTTCATCCAGACCTTGCCCGCGCGCTTGGCTTCCTTCTTGTAAGCATCAATGCTTCCTTCCGGCACCGGAAGAATGAACCCGTCGACATAGCTCATGGCGCGTCCTCGCTTATTGTTGTCGTGACGAGAACACTAGGCGGCGGGCGCCCTCCGGCAACCCGCATTGCGCGGCCTGAGAATAATTTGATTTCCTCTGTCGAGCCGCAAATGTCCCGTTCGTCCTGTTGATGAGCGGCGGATCAACGCCGCACCCACGTCACAGGAGAAAAGCCCATGCGCTACATGTATCTCGTCAAATCCTGCCAGTCCGGCATGCCGCCCGCCCGTCTCTTCGAGGAACTCGACAAGCTGGCGCAACGGGCCATCAAATCCGGTGCGATGATCGATAGCGGCGGCTTGCTGCCGCCGCAGGCGGGCTCGATGCACGTCACGCTACAGGGCGGCAAGGTCAGCGTCATCGACATGCCGATGGCCGAGGCAAAAGAAGTCGTCGGCGGCTACGCCATCTTCGAATTCAAGACTCGCGAGGAGGCCATCGCCAGCGCTGTCGAGTTTATGAACGTCCACAACGAGTTCGGCGAAGGCTGGGAAGGCACCTGCGAGATGCGCCCCATGATGACCAACCCGCACGCGCCATGACGCTGGACCTCTGGCATTCCTTGGGGTTCAGTCGGCGATCATGACGGTCGCCGACACCCACCGCGCCATTCTCGCCGTCTGGCGCACCGAACAGCAGCGGTTGGTTGCGATCCTGGCGCGCATGCTGCGCGATGTGCCGCTGGCGGAAGAGCTGGCGCAGGAAGCCCTGGTCGCCGCGCTCGAAACCTGGCCGGAAAGCGGCGTGCCGGACAAGCCCGCCGCCTGGCTCATCACCACGGCCCGGCGCCGGGCGCTCGATCACATCCGCCGCAACCAGATGCTGGCGCGCAAGCATGAGACGCTGGCCCGCGAGCTGGAGACGGAGCAGGAAATCATGCCCGGCCCGGACGCAAACCTCGACGACGACATAGGCGACGACATCCTTCGCCTCATCTTCACTGCTTGCCACCCGCTGCTGGCGCGTGAGGCGCGCGCCGCCCTCACCCTGCGCATGATCGGCGGGCTGACGACGGAAGAGATCGCCCGCGCTTTCCTCACCACCACCCCCACGATCCAGCAGCGCATTGTCAGAGCCAAGCGCACGCTCTCGGATTCAGGGCTTGCCTATGAAACACCACACGGCGCCGAACTCGAACAACGCCTCTCGGCCGTCCTCGAAGTGATCTATCTGATCTTCAACGAAGGCTATTCAGCCACTTCAGGCGAAGACCTGATGCGCCCGCAACTCTGCGACGAGGCGCTCCGTCTGGGCCGCATCCTGGCCGCGCTTGCTCCGAAGGAGCCCGAAGCCCACGGCCTGCTCAGCCTGATGGAACTCCACGCCTCCCGCTTCCCGACCCGCACCGACGCGAATGGCGACCCGGTCCTGCTTCTGGACCAGAACCGCGCCCGCTGGGATCGCCTGCTCATCAATCGCGGCCTCGCCGCCCTGCAACGCGCCCAACAACTCGGCGGCGCAGACGGCTTCTATACCTTGCAAGCCGCCATTCTCGCCGTCCACGCTCGCGCCGCCACCGCCGCAGACACAGACTGGGTGCAGATCGCCGCCCTCTATGCCCGCCTCGCCGCATTCACCGGCTCGCCCATCATCGAACTCAATCGCGCCATCGCCGTTGGCATGGCCGAAGGCGCCGCCGCCGGCCTCGCCATTCTTGATGCGATCGCCGCCCATCCCGCACTCAAGAGCTACCACCTGCTCCCCAGCGTCCGTGGCGACTTCCTCGCGAAGCTGGAACGCCATGCGGAAGCCCGCGTCGAATTCCTGCGCGCGGCCAGCCTCGTCGCCAACGAACGCGAACGGAATTTTCTGCTGAAACGCGCCAGCTCAACCGGCGCCTAGACAGCCCTACTTGCAGAGCGCCTTCGCCTTGTCGATCGCATCGCGCGACCCCTTGAGCGAGAAATGATACGCGGTGCGCGCGTCCTTCACGGA
>ERZ795044.1818-NODE-1818-length-19076-cov-7.317386_pt1 | contig 19076 bp, 13 predicted proteins | sample MGYA00375128_ERZ795044 | MGnify/ENA primary metagenome ERZ795044 (study PRJEB30173, sample SAMN05720213) | anaerobic digester metagenome | isolation source: active sludge of municipal wastewater-treating anaerobic digesters | place: USA | collected 2014-12-22 ... | reverse complement strand
TAACGCTCGTTAAGACGTTTCAGATAATCGATGCGGATAGAATTTTCATAATCACGACCACGACGGCTGATCTGGTTTACAAGTGTAGGAACACTTGCACGCAGATAGATCAAAAGATCGGGAGGTGAAACGAATTTTGTCATCACTGTAAAAAGTGACTGGTAATTATTAAAATCACGGGTCGTCATCAGCCCCATTGAATGGAGATTTGGCGCAAAGATGTGAGCATCTTCGTAAATAGTTCTGTCCTGAATAACAGTTTTGCCACTCTGACGAATTTTTGCAATTTGTTCAAAGCGTGAGTTCAGGAAATAGATCTGAAGATTGAACGACCAGCGTTGCATATCTTCGTAAAAGTCGTTCAGATAAGGATTATCATCAACATCTTCATAATGTGCTTCCCATTTCATGTTTTTGGAAAGAAGATTAGTAAGAGTTGTTTTACCGGCACCGATATTTCCTGCAATTGCAATGTGCAGCGGAGCTAATTGTTTTTTCGTTGGCGCATATTTCTCTGTAGATTTTACAGGTGCTGCCTTTGCAGTTGATTTGGTTGTTGATTCAGACTTCACGGTAGATTTATGATTCGTTTTCCGCAATGAAATGCTTTTAGAAGCCATGGGGATTTTATTTGGTTTTGGTTAAGTTCGTGTCTATTCAGAATAAAGTGCTAAAGCTAAAAAGAATAAAAACTCAGTGAGTCACTTGTTAATAAATAAAGTTGCTGACCTTCGATTCTTGCATTTAAAATTGAATCATGAACCGGAAGTAAAACTTCCTGTTCAGCAGCAGTTTTGGAATCATATCTAAACAATTTATTCTCTTTTACAAAGAGAATATTCTGATCGATCACTTGAAACGACTTCAGCCCTTTGAATGGCAATAATTTGTAATATGTACCGAAAAGGTCAAATACTAAAATACCATTTTCCGGATCACTCATATAAACAAATCCGGAACCTTCTGTGAGAAAACGAGGTTGTACTTTGTATCCTAATACCTGTGTAAGATTACCACTCTGATAGGCGATCTGCAGATTGAGGTCAAGCTTTTTCAACTGATCATCATCGTTATCGTAGATCCAGTACCCGCCGTTTTCAGAACCACATGCCACAATTGGTTGATTGATCTCTGATGCTCTCAGATTGATTGAAGATTGCTCTGCAAGCTTATTGTTCAAGACAACTAATTGTGCAAAGTCGGGATAGAACATCAGAATCTTCATTGGGTTTGAGGCATCAATACTTCTAATACTCCCGAGATTATTCCTGCTGAAATTTGCAATTGGTTTGCCATTTGGATCGAATTGCAGTAATTGATTTCCAATTATCACATAAGTGTTTCCCAGCTTATCAGTTGTCAGAAAAGAAAGATTTGAGAAAGGAATTGAATTTATCTGATGATAATCGCCGGTTGCGGCGCAACAAAGGACAAACAAAATTAATACCTGAATTCTTTTTACGAGCATCTGTCTGATCAAATATTTACTTTCTTCAACACGGCCTCAATTTCTTCAATAAAATCTCTGTCATTACTTAATCGCGGAACTTTGTGTTGACCACCCAATTTACCTTTACTCTTCATCCATTCATAAAACGAACCGCAAGGCAATAATTTAACAATTGGTAAGCGAAGTGCAATATCTTTATATCGCTTCGCCTCATAATCTGAATTAAGTGATTTCAAGGCATTGTCAAGAACATTTGTGAAATACTCCAGACTCATCGGCGATTTTTCAAATTCGATCAACCATTCATGTGCTCCATTTTGTTTTTCAGAAAAGTATATTGGAGCAACTGTGTAATCTTTCACAATGGAACTGGTTTTTTCACATGCAATTCTGATCGCCTGATCTGTATTCTCAATGATCACTTCTTCGCCAAAAGCATTGACGAACAGTTTTGTTCTTCCGGTAATTTTAATTCTGAAGGGGTACTTTGATGTGAACTTCACAGTATCGCCAATTACATAACGCCATAGTCCGGCATTTGTTGAAATGACCAGTGCATAATTTTTATTCAACTCAACTTCACCAAGGGAAATTGTTTTTGGATTTTCTTTTCCATATTCTTCCATCGGCATAAATTCATAGAATACGCCATAGTCGAGCATCAATAGCATCTCTTCAGAATCAAGCTGATCCTGAATTCCGAAAAATCCTTCTGAAGCATTATAAGTTTCTACGTAATTGAATTTATCGGATGGAATGAGTTGTTTGAATTGATCCTTGTAAGGGGTAAAGCTTACAGCTCCATGAATAAACAATTCAAGATTCGGCCAGACTTCCAGAAGATTTTTCTTTCCTGTTACTTCCAGAATTCTTTTTGCCAGTACAACAGTCCATGTAGGGACACCGCTGATATTAGTTACATTTTCAGCCACTGTTGCAGCGACCATTTTTTCTATCTTCTCTTCCCATTTCTCCATCAATGCAATTGATAGTTCGGGGGTTCTGATCAGTTGTGCCCAGAATGGCATGTTCTGCATAAGGATCGCAGAGATATCGCCATAAAATGATTCTGTATTCTCAATATTCAAATGATGACTTCCGCCAAGGGTTAATCCTTTGCCTGAAAAAATCTGTGTATTGGGATTGTTATTGCAATAAATTGAGATCAGATCCTTTCCACCTTTGAAATGGCATTCTTCCATTGCTTCAGTGCTGACCGGAATAAATTTACTTTTTCCGGCAGTAGTTCCTGATGACTTTGCAAACCATTTTATATCAGAAGGCCAGAGAATATTTTGTTCTCCAGCCATAAGTCTGTCAATGCACGGCTTTATCGATTCATAATTCTGAATCGGAACTCTGTTTTTAAATTCTTCATAATTGTGAATACTTTTAAAATCATATTTGATTCCCCATTCAGTATTTTTTGCTGACTCTATCAATCTGAAAAACCAATCTTGCTGTACCTCCATAGGATACTTCATAAAAAGCTCAATCTGATGAATGCGCTTTTTCATGATCCAGCTAATGATTGAATTGATAATAGCCATACTATTTTTTAATTATGCACTGACAGCATCCATATCTTTACTGATCTTCTTTACCAGTCCCTGCAAAACTTTTCCCGGACCAACTTCAATGAAGCGAGTTGCGCCATCGGTGACCATATTCTGAATAGTTTGTGTCCATCGTACAGGTGCGGTAAGCTGAGCGATCAGATTTTCTTTTATTTTGGCAGCATCCGTTTCCGGCATTGCATGAACATTCTGATAGATCGGACAGACAGGAGTTTTTATTTCAACGGCAGCGATTGCAGCAGCAAGTTCAGCGCGAGCGGGCTCCATAAAAGGTGAATGAAATGCACCACCTACAGGAAGTACTAAAGCTCGTTTTGCACCGGCAGCTTTCATTTTTTCGCACGCTATATTAATTCCGTTTATCGAACCACTGATCACTAATTGACCGGGACAGTTATAGTTTGCAGCGACAACTATTTCACCGCTTGCAGAAACTTCAGCACAAATATCTTCAACGATCTTATCATCGAGGTTTAAGATCGCAGCCATTGTCGATGGATTTATTTCACACGCTTTTTGCATTGCAAATGCACGGGCTTTCACAAGTCTTAATCCGTCTTCAAATGACAAAGCTTTTGCAGAAACGAGGGCAGAGAATTCTCCGAGTGAATGTCCTGCAACCATATCCGGCTGAAACGAACTTCCTAACGAATGAGCGAGAATAACTGAATGCAGGAAAATTGCAGGCTGCGTTACTTTTGTTTGCTTAAGATCTTCTTCAGTACCGGAAAACATCAATTCAGAAATGGAATATCCTAAAATCTCATTTGCAGATTCAAACATTCCTTTTGCATCAGAATTTGACTCATAAAGATCTTTTCCCATTCCCGGAAACTGAGAACCCTGTCCTGGAAATAAATAGGCTGTTTTCATAGCTTGTTTTTGTTGTTGAATTGGTAGCTAAGATGGTGAAATTTTTGGAAGTAAGCAATATCGGCTGATTGCAGGGTCGAAGCTCTGAAATTGTTTAAGGTTTAATGTTTAAAGTTGGGGCTATTCTAATTTCATACCTGTAATTTTTGCAGTAAACAGTATAGACTTTCATTTTGAAAATAATAATTGGCGACTTTTTCTCAGCAACTTTAAACTTTAAACATTAAACAATTTATATAAAAAAAATGGCCACTCATCGCGGCCATTTTCTTTTCAAATTAGAATAATATTATTTTCTTGAACCAAACAATCTCAGCAATGCTAAGAAAAGATTGATGAAATCAAGGTAAAGAGTTAACGCACCCATGATAGACATTTTAGCAGTAGATTCTGAACCTGCTTCCGAAGTTGCACCGATCTCTTTTAGTTTTTGTACATCATAAGCAGTTAAGCCTGTGAAGACAATTACTGAAATGAAACTGATCACATACGACATTGTATCACTTCTGAGGAACATATTTACTACTGCAGCGATGATGATTCCAATCAAAGCCATCATGAGCAGTGAACCCATTTTAGTAAGATCTGTTTTAGTTGTATAGCCAACTAATGCCATTAATCCGAACATTGCAGCTGATACTGAAAAGATCACATACACACTTGCAGTCGTATAGGCAAGGAATATGAAACTAAGACTCATTCCCATTATTACTGCATAGATCAGGAACAGTGCTGTTAATGCAGTAGATGATAATCGTTGAAATCCAAAGCTCATCAAAAGCACAAAACCAATTGGAGCGAACATTACGAAATATCCTAATCCATTTAATTTTCCTGTTGCTTCATTGATCAGATAACTTAAGTAAGACATGTCTGTCCCAAATACATAAGCAGTAACAGCAGAAATTGCAAGTGCAACACCCATCCATGAAAATACACTCGCAATGAATGTTTTCGATACGGATGAAGTATCTACTGTTGATTGTTGCTGAATAGAGTTAAAACTCCAATTATTGTTTTCCATATTTTTGTTTGAATTTATCAGTTCAGATATTCGATACAAATATACAATTTGTAATTCTTACTGCATTTGTCAAATTTCGTTCCGAATGGCAGAATTATGAAAGTTTGGCAGAAATTAACCTGAAAAACTCAGCTCTGGTCTTTTCATGCTCAAATTCTCCTGTAAAAGCCGACGTAGTGGCAACGGAATTTTGCTTCTGAATTCCACGCATCAGCATACAAAGATGTTTTGCTTCAATTACAACTGCTACACCAAGTGGTTTCAATGTGTCCTGAATACAATCCCGGATCTCAGTTGTCAGGCGTTCCTGTACTTGCAGACGACGGGCGAAAGCATCTACGACCCTCGGAATTTTACTAAGTCCTACGATTTTCCCATCAGGAATATACGCAATGTGTGCTTTCCCAAAGAATGGTAAAAGATGATGCTCGCACATAGAGTAAAGTTCAATGTCTTTAATGAGAACCATCTGCCGGTATTCATCTGTAAAAAGAGCGGAACGCAGAATCTGTTCAGGATTCTGATCATAACCATTCGTTAAAAACTGAATAGCTTTTGCCGCACGTTCAGGAGTTTTAAGAAGTCCTTCACGCTGTGAATCTTCACCAACGAGATTAATAATTTCCCGGTAATGCTTAGAGATTGATTCAACAAGTTTCGGATTGAAATGATCGATCTTGGTATAACCGATCGATTCGTCGTTTTCTAAATAGTTTTCTGCCATAATAGTTTCTTAAACACCAAAGTATTCAACAAAGTTTTTATCCGTCTCTTGTAATTTTATAGAATGCAAGGTACAGCCAAGTGAACTTATCGGTTTATGAATCTGATTCCAAAATTCAATGGCCAGAATTTCTGTTGAACTAAACTTATCTTTCATGAAATCGACATCAGCATTTATATTCTTATGGTCGACTTTGTCGAGAATATATTGTTTTATGACCTCGCTTACATCAGTAAGATTGGTAACGAAACCCGTTTCCGGATTTACCTCGCCTTTGACCGTCACCCATAGGATGTAATTATGACCATGCCAGTTCGGATTGGCGCATTTGCCAAATACTTCAAGGTTTTTTTCTTCAGACCAATCTTTGCGTGATAATTTATGGGCAGCACTAAAGGTCTCTTTTCTAGTAATATAGATCATTTTGTAAAGATAACGGCTGCAAAGATAAACGTTTGGAATGAAGCTATGTTGAAACAGGCAACTATCTTTGCAGTTATGAAGATATTAATAGCGGCAGCGACAGCTGAAGAAATCTCGATTTTGAAGGAAATTGACACTTATGGACATGAAATCGACTTTCTGATCACCGGAATTGGCATGGTTCCGACGGCCTATATGATCACCCGGCAATTTGCAGCGAGTGAATATGATCTGGCCATTAATATCGGCTTAGCAGGTAGTTTTGACAGAAGTCTGGAAATCGGTGAAGTAGTAAGGGTTGAAGTCGATCATTTATCGGAAGTTGGTGCTGAAGACGGCGACAATTTTCTCACGCTTGAAGAAATGGGATTAGAAGGATTGTCATCTGTAAGTATGGAGATCGATTACCATTCTGATACATTGAACAGTTTACCGGTAGTTTCCGGAATCACAGTAAACACTGTTCATGGAAATGAAGCAAGCATTGAAAAAATTGTTCACAGATTAAATCCTTCAATTGAAACAATGGAAGGTGCTGCATTTCTTTTTGTTTGTAAAAGAGAAAAGACAATGGCCATTCAGTTGCGGAGTATTTCAAATTACGTTGAGAAAAGAAATCGTGAAAACTGGAATATTGAGTTAGCACTTTCAAATCTGCATAGAACCATTATTCAGATACTTCAGGAAATAACAGAATGAAAAAATTACAGCTTGCATTTTCACCTTGTCCAAACGATACGTTTATGTTCGACGCCATGATCCATGGAAAGATCGATACGGAAGGATTGGAATTCGAAGTTGTTCTTGAAGACGTAGAGACTCTCAACAAGAAAGCACTTGCCGGAGAATCAGAGATCTCAAAACTTAGTTTTTACGCTTATACAAATGTGACTGAAAACTATCAGTTGCTTTCTTCAGGGAGTGCTTTAGGAAAAGGAGTCGGACCATTATTCATTTCAAAAAGAAAGTTTAATGATCCTGAAAATGAAATCAGATCGATTGCAATTCCAGGTAAGAATACTACAGCATATTTTCTCTTCCGGACATTTTTTCCGAAACTTACCAATGTAAACGAGATCGTTTTCTCCGATATAGAATCTGCCATCTTAGATGAAAAAGTTGATGCAGGAGTGATCATACATGAGAACAGGTTTACGTATGAAACAAAAGGTTTACTGAAGATCGCAGACCTTGGCGAAATGTGGGAGCAGAAAACAAAGCTACCGATTCCATTGGGCGGCATTGTTATCAGAAGAGATCTCGACGAGAACACAAAAAAGAAAGTCGAACGAATTTTACGTAAAAGTGTAGAGTATGCTTTTGCAAATCCCGAATCATCCGGCGAATATGTAAAATTACACGCACAGGAAATGTCACCCGAAGTCCGTAAAAAACATATTGACCTGTATGTTAACTCCTACTCTACCGATCTTGGTGCGAATGGAAAAAATGCAATTCATGAAATGTTCCGGATCATTGGTGTAAGCGACAAAAATATTTTTGTTTAAATTTAAATAGCGTAAGCATAAAATCAGGAAATTAAATTTTATTTGGACTATGATCATTGTAACAGGTGCCGCAGGATTTATCGGAAGTTGTTTAGTAAGTAAATTAAATGCTGAAGGATTTAACGACATTGTTGTAGTTGACGAATTCAGTCATGCAGAAAAGAACAAAAATCTGGAAGGAAAGACTTTTTCTCAAAAAGTGGAGCGCGACCAGTTTCAGCAATGGCTGAAAGACAATCATCGCTTTGTACAATTTGTTTTTCATATCGGAGCACGAACAGATACAACTGAATTCGACAAAGCGATCTTTGATAAATTAAATCTAAATTATACCATAGAGATCTGGAATACCTGTGTTGAATTCGGCTTACCTCTGGTTTATGCATCATCTGCTGCAACTTATGGTAATGGCGAATTCGGATATGACGACAATGAATCGATCATTGAAAAACTTGTTCCATTGAATCCATATGGCGATTCTAAAAATGATTTTGACAAATGGGCAATTGCTCAGGAGAAGAAACCCTATTTCTGGGCAGGATTAAAATTTTTCAATGTGTACGGCCCGAATGAATTTCACAAAGGCCGCATGGCATCAGTAATATTTCATGCTTTCAATCAGATCAATAAAACAGGCGGAATGAAATTATTCCGGTCGCATAATCCTGAATACAAAGACGGCGAACAGCTTCGTGATTTTGTGTATGTAAAGGATGTTACATCAGTTTGCATGTTCCTGCTGAATCACAGAAAAGATTCCGGCATCTACAATTTAGGATCAGGCAAAGCCCGTACATTTTTAGACCTTACGCGCAACACTTTCAAAGCAATGGAAAAACCGGAGCACATTGAATTTATGGATACGCCAATTGACATCAGAGACAAGTACCAATATTTCACAGAAGCGAATATGAAGAAGCTGAAAAGTATTGGCTACAATACTCCGTTTCATACATTGGAAGAGGGAGTTGAGGATTATGTGAAAGGGTATTTGATGGGAAATAAGTATTTGTGAAAGGGTTCAAGTCTTTTGGAGAAAATTTAAACACTGAGAACACAAGATCACAATAAGATCACGGAATTAAATTCATCCTCTGCGGATTTTCTGCGTATTCTGCGCAACTCTGCGGGAAATAAAATGCCCTTGCATTAAATCGTAGTCCTTCTACAGAGCCCATTCGAATTAAGGATTTCTACCGAACAATCTCCATCTCCTCAATCAACCTCGTCGCTTTTCCAAATTTTTCTACGATAAATAAAAAGTAATGCATATCCATTGCAATGTTTCTGCAGGTATTCTCATCAAAGTAATAATCACTCATATTACCTTCCCACAGTCTGTCAAAATTAATTCCAATCAGCTGACCTTTTGCGTTTAGAACCGGACTTCCGGAATTACCACCTGTTGTATGATTGGAAGAAATGAAACCTACAGGCACAGAACCATTTATTGCATAAGTCCCGAAGTCTTTTTTTCGAATAAGCTCTTCCAGTTCAACAGGAAAAAAGAAATCAGGATTATCTCTGTCAATTTTTTCAAGGATACCATCAGTTGTAGTATTGAAAGCATAATACTTTGCATCCGCAGCTTTCATTCCGTTTACATTACCATAACCAACACGCAGAGTACTGTTTGCATCCGGATAGTATTTTCTGTTTTTATCTGTTTCGCGTAATAGTGCAATATATTTTCTTTGCAGCTTATTCAATTCAACATTCAGACCTGCTACTTGTACCGACAAATTGAGTGCAATTGATGAAATCTCTTTCCCAAATTTATACCCTTCATCTTTTAACAGACGTTTGATCTTTCCTTTTTTAAAATTGTCCAGATAACTGATCACAGCAGAAGAGTCGCTTAACAATGACTTTTCAAATATTTTATCCGTATAATTCTGGATCTCTTCGTCATTTTCAAATTCTGAAAAGAAAGAAGGTTTATAGTCTTTTGTTAACTGGCTATTCGCAAGCTTCAACATAGTGAAACAAACTTTTTTATCAGTAGGTTTCGAATAATTTTTATGGAAGCCCCTGTAATCAGCTTTCAATCGTATAAGCTCTTTATTCAGCGCTTCTTTACCAACGGTGTCATTTTGCGAGAGTGTCACAAGTTTTTGAAACTTCAATGCGAGCTGTGCAAATTCAATTCCTTGTAGTGCTTCAACATAATAATCCTGATTATGACTTAAAGGCTTGAGGCGACTATTGAAGATTGCAATACTGTCGATGATCGGTTTTGCTTTTCCATTTGATTCAGAGATTATCATTGATTCATACTCTCTTTTTTTCTCAACAACTTTGAAAGATTTCAGCCCAAGATTTTCTCCACGCCATTTTTTAGAATAATTGGAAATCGTTTTGAATTTAGAAGAGTATTTTAAAAAGATAGTATCGTTGGAATACATATCGGAACGCCAGTGATTAAGCCGTTCTTCCCTGATGTTTATTTTATTTGGATTGGTTTGCGAATAGATCAGATCTAAAGATGAAGCAGTGAGATATTGATTTGTCTTACCGGGAAATCCGTAAATAAAAGTAAAATCCCCTTCCTTCACACCTTCAATATTTATTTCCAAAAACTTTCCTGCTTTGTAGGGTACATTTGTTTTGGAATAATCTGCAGGCTTGTTAGTAGAATCACAATAGATCCTGAACATTGAAAAATCACCGGTGTGACGTGGCCATAACCAGTTATCAGTTTCGCCACCAAACTTCCCAACTGATACCGGTGGAGTTCCTACCAATCTGATGTCACGGAAAACTTCCGTCAGAAAAAGAAAATATTCATTGCCCCCATAAAATGATTTTACCAATGCTTTAATATTCTTTTTTTCATATGTCGCTATGATACTATCGCTTATAGCTTTGATAGTAGCATTCCGAACTTCTTCACTTTGACCTTCCTGAACTCGACCAACTATCGAAGTAACGTCAATTATTTCCTTTATAAAAGTGACAGTTAAACCCGGACAAGGAATTTCTTCTGAATCAGATTTTGCCCAAAAACCATTTACAAGGTGATTGTTTTCAATTGTACTGAGTGCCTGAATATTTGAGAATCCGCAATGGTGATTTGTAAGTAATAATCCTCTGCTGCTGATAAGTTCACCTGTGCATCCGCCACCAAATTGCAAGATAGCATCTTTAAGGCTTCCGTTATTTACACTATAAATATCTTCTGCAGTGATCTTCATTCCCAGTTGCTGCATTTCAGTTTCATTGAACTCTTTCAGCAATTGCGGAAGCCACATTCCTTCTCTGGAAAATGCATTTAAAAAAAAGGATAATGCAAATAGGAGAGCAATTGATTTTTTCATGGCCTTTATGAAATTACAATTCAAGACACGGAGAATGTGATGACACCATCCGTATACTGAATTTGAAATTAGAAATAAATGATCGGTATGGTTACTTATCTTGCTTCAAGCAAAGTAAGGTCACGTTGCATTTCTAAAAGAGACGATTTTATTTTTGACAACGTATTCTTTAATGCAATTTTATTTACGAAGGCATCCTGATCTGCCTGAGATGCAGAGAAAATAGGAATGTCGATTGGATTATCATGTAACTGAACTTCGTTGCCGTTAGCATAGAAATCAGGTCTTACTGTACGCTTATCTTTTAATTCAGTTTTTGCTCCTTTCAGAGTAAATCCTTTTTCTTTAACGAGGTGATAAATTTTCTTAAAATTTTCGATATCAGGTTGAGTGTACATCCTGTTACCTTTTTTATTGGTAGCCGGGCGGATCACATCAAATTCCTTTGACCAGAAACGGATATGAGAAGTATTAACGTTGAACATTTGTGCAACTTCACCGATGGTGTAGTATAATTTCTCGATTTCTTTCTCTTTATACGGCATTTGTGGTCCTTTTAAGTTTAGCGAATATAGAGTGTATGTTTTAAATATCCAACAACTTTTTCATGCAGGCAAAAAAAAACCTGCACCGTAAGATGCAGGTTTTCAGAAGTCTTAACAAATTACTCTTGTACAACCATTCTTGACTGATAAACACTTTTGCCGCTTATCATTTCAACAATGTAAATACCTTTCGAATAATTCTGCAAGTCAACCGGAATAATATTTTCGCCCGCCGTTGAATTATATTCCGCAGTCCATACAACTCTTCCATTCATATCATAAATTCTGATGTTGTAGATCTGATTTTCCATCGGGAAGAAACTCAGATTGAAAACACCCTGACTTGGATTGGGATAAACAGTGAAATCAATATTTTCAATTGATGAAACGGCTTCATTATCTCTTACTCTGGCAACACTTGGTGTTGTAAACGGAATACGTAACTGGTCAGCTGATTTTACATTGTTACAAATTGCTCTCAGATAAACAGAGTATACTGTTCCGGGAGTCAGGCCTGTTAACTGATATGAGTTTGGAGTTCCGGCAGGTGTTGGTATAACAACAACTATAGAAGAACCTTCAGGCGATCCTGAAACGCGGTACTTCAATTGAAGTGAATCAGAGATTGCCGTTGTACTCCATGTGATCAATGCACTTGTAGAAGTAATGTTGCTTGCAGAACCACTTGTCGGAGGAATCGTACAATTATTTGGCTGCGCAGTAACACTTGTTGTCTGAGTAGCAGTACTTGCGCATGATCCACCTGAAACAGTATATGTAATCGTATATGGTCCACCTGTTCCGGCAGCCGATGGTCTGAAATAATTACCTGTCATACCCGGACCGGAAAACACTCCACCTGCAGGCATACCTGTTAAAAATGCTCCTGAACCATTCGGTGCATAAGCCGGCGCAAGTCCTGTGAACGATACACTTTGTCCACTTCCTACCGTTACTGTAATTGTTTTTGTATCAGAACATGAACCGCTTGTACCAATCACAGTGTACGTAGTAGTTGTAGCCGGACTTGCAATGACTGTACTTCCTGTTGTTACATTTAATCCTGTTGAAGGAGACCAGTTGTATGTTGTTGCACCACTTGCAGTGATTGAAATATTACCTCCGGGACATATCGTCGGGTTCTGAACTGAGAAAGTAACATTTGCTGAACCTGCTCCGACTGTAACGGTAATTGTTTTCGTATCACTGCATGAACCTGTTGTTCCGACTACTGTATAGGTTGTAGTCGATGCTGGATTCGCAACTACTGTACTTCCTGTTGTCGCGCTTAATCCCGTTGCCGGAGACCATGCATAAGTTGTTGCGCCGTTTGCAGTAATCGAAACACTTCCGCCCGGACAAATCGAAGGATTTTGTACAGAGAATGTTACCGATGGAGATGCAACGGTTACTGTTATAGTTTTTGTATCACTGCATGATCCTGTTGTTCCAACTACAGTATAAGTTGTAGTTGTTGTAGGATTCGCAACAACTGTACTTCCTGTTGTTGCACTCAGGCCTGTTGCCGGTGACCATGTATAGTTCGTTGCACCGCTTGCTGTAATAGAAATATTTCCACCTTGACAGATCGTAGGATTTTGCACAGAAAAAGTTACGTTAGCAGCACCTGAGCCAACAGTCACGGTTATCATTTCTGTATCTGTACAGGCACCCGTTGTTCCAACTACAGTATAAGTTGTTGTTGTTGCCGGATTAGCAATTACGGTACTTCCTGTTGTTGCACTCAATCCTGTTGACGGTGACCAGTTATATGTTGTTGCACCACTGGCAGTGATTGAAACATTACCACCCGGACAAATCGATGGATTTTGCACATTGAAAGTAACATTTGCACCTGCAATAGTTGTATTTGCAACAGGTAATGTTGTTGTTTTATAATTTACAGTTTCAGCAGCGCCATTATATTCTACAACTGAGAAATGATAATTTACTCCCGGAGTAAGTCCTGTTACGTTAGTATTATTTGCAGTTCCATCATACACGATAAAATTTCCACCACCAAGATCTGCACCACTACCGAAAGCAGCATTTGCAGAATAAACCATTCCATCAACAGGCAAAGCAGAAACTGCTGAACCGGCTTTAGCAATTACAATTCGTTTCGCACCATTACCACTGATCCAGTTTAATTGTGCACTTGAACATGTAGTTGTTCCGATAGTAAGTGATGTTGAAGAATTCGTTGGCTCTGCAGCAAATGCAGCACCCATTCTTGCAACAAAAATATCTGCAAGTCCATTTGAAGTTAATGTCGACGGACCAAAAGCTACAGTATTTTTAAAATCACCGGTAACATAAGTGACACCTGCTGAAGAAGTAGTAATACCACGGGCTTTATCATATACTGCAGAACCAGCACCTTTTACCCACTTGATAGCCGCAGTAGCAGCATCATAACATGCAACAAATGCGTCCATATCGCCGGCACTTTGAATGTTAGTACCACCAAAATTCACCCAACCGCCAAACTCTCCGCAAACAAAAACGTTTCCGTTGTTGTCGGCACTTACACCACGGGCGATGTCAGCATAACCGCTTCCCATTTTTATAGCCCATGTTGAATTTCCATTGTTATCTGTTTTCAAAACAAAGCCATCACTATTCCATGAACTTGTCAGAGAAATTCCACCGAAGTTTGTTGTAAGTTTAAAGCTACCTGCCTGATAAAAGTTTCCTGCTGCATCTTTGAAAAGTGAATACACAACTTCATCCTCTGTACTTCCATATTTTTTAACCCATGAAACTGTACCGGTGCTTTGACTGGCTTTTGCAAAATAAATATCAGTTTTACCTGCGCTCGTCTGATTACCTGTTCCGAAATTTACCGTGTTTGAAAATACACCATTGATAAAAAGATTTCCGTTATTATCAGCAAGCACCTGATATCCTCTGTCAGCATTACTTCCACCAAAACGTTTTGCCCATTGGCATAGTCCGCTTGAATTAAATTTCGCAAGATAAATATCTTCGCCACCTGCATTGCCTGTGGTTGTTTTGTTATTACCAAAATTGGTAATTCCACTTGAAGAGAATCCTGTACAGTAAATATTTCCTGCTTGATCCAGACTCAATCCATATCCTCTTTCCTCACCTGTTCCTTTTATCGGGGAAACCCATTGAATATTTCCGCTTGAATCATACTTAGCTATGAATGCATCATTACCACCTGATGACGTAATTGAAATTCCATTTCCGAAACTGGAAGTAGCTTCATACTCTCCGCTGATGTAAACATTCATTGCTGCATCAGTGACAATACCATAAGCTTTATCGCCTTCCAAACCTCCGGCTTTTCTAACCCATAACAATGTTCCGTCTGCATTATATTTTGCAACAACAATATCGTGTTGTCCGGCAGCAGTCAAAACTGTTCCGCTGAAATTGGCTACGCTTTCCAGCATACCTGTGATCAGAACATTTCCGTTTGCATCGGTTGTTATTCCGACACCTTCATCATAAGTAGCACCGCCACCTGATACTGCCCATTTAAAATTTTGAGCATTTGCAGATGAGAAAATCAAGAGTGCAAAAACCGCGAATTGTAATTTTTTTAACATGTTGTCTTATATTAAGTTAAGTGGCGCGAAAGTACAGGTAATATTGAAATAATCCAATGGGTTATTTGGCAAAAGCCGCTATGGGCGCGGTAAAGCGAAGGAAATAGTTGAAAAAGTGAGATTGGAAGAGATTAAAGGGTTTACAGGTTGACAGGTTAACAGGTTTGCAGGTTGCGAACCTGCAAACCTGTCAACCTCCTATAACACCATGTAATTAATCAAAAGCTTGTCCGGCCTGAGAAGAAATTTCCAGCATTTTCGTGTATTCTTCAGGAGTAAGATCATTATAATAGAAGTTGACCGGATTTACAGGATTTCCATTTTTCCGAACCTCATAGTGTAAATGCGGTCCTGTAGAAGTACCTGAGTTTCCAACGAAACCAATCAGATCGCCGCGCTTCACTTTTTGTCCAGGTCGAACATTAAATTTGCTCATGTGTCCGTATAAAGTTTCATAGCCGTACCCATGATTGATGATGATATTATTTCCATAACCACGCCCATCCTTTTCAACCTTTACGACAGATCCATTTCCTGTTGCATAGATCTCTGTTCCGACAATAGCAGTGAAATCCATTCCTGTATGTAATTTTTCTGTTTTGTAGATGGGATGAATTCTCCAGCCATAACCGGAAGCTACGCGTGTCATATCTTTATTCGACACAGGTTGTATAGCAGGAATTGCAGCAAGCATTGTTGCTTTGTTTTTTACAAGTTGCCAGACTTCATCGTACGATTTCGACTGAACATACAATTGTTTTGAAAGTTGATCGATTCTCTTTGTAACATCGACAATGAGATCAGCATTATAATAGTCACGAAGTTTATTGTAACGATCAACACCACCAAATCCCGCTCCACGAACACTAGATGGAATTGGTTCTGCTTCAAAGATGACTCTGTAAATTGTATTGTCTCTTTCCTGAATATCTTTCAGTACTTCTGCAACCTGATCACTTCGCTGCTTTAATAGTTCAAGCTGATAAGTTGTTTCCTCAAGTTGGCGCTTCAGTCGTTTTTCTTTGGGAGAGTCAAAAAAGTTGTAAGCAATAAGCATGATGATAGCTCCAAAAACTACAGCAGTTGCCAGCCATCCTAACAAACGGAACAATCGCTTCTTCCAGCTAACGATGACTCGTTCGTATTTCAGCGTGGCAGTATTGAAGTGATATTTTACGTTCGGCATTCTATAAAAATTCGTTTATCCTGTTTATATTCGCACGACTTTGGGACGGCTAATATACGGCCTCAAGGTACTACAACCAACTTAAAATACAATGATGACTTCGGCTCAAATCCGGACCGCTTTTCTTGATTTTTTCAAGAGTAAAGGCCACCATATCGTTCCTTCCGCACCAATGGTAGTGAAAAATGATCCTACGCTCATGTTCACCAATGCGGGTATGAATCAATTCAAGGATATTTTTCTCGGAAATTCACCGGCAAAATATGCGCGGATCGCGAATACTCAAAAATGTTTGCGGGTTTCAGGTAAACACAATGACCTTGAGGAAGTTGGAATTGACACGTACCATCATACCATGTTTGAAATGCTTGGGAACTGGTCGTTCGGCGATTATTTCAAAAAAGATGCAATTGCATGGAGCTGGGAATTGCTGACTGATGTTTACAAACTTCCAAAGGATAGATTATACGTCACTGTATTTGAAGGTGATGAAAAAGAAAACCTTGCATTCGATCAGGAGAGTTTTGATCATTGGAAAAAAGTGTTGCCGGAAGACAGAATTTTGAGAGGTAATAAAAAAGATAATTTCTGGGAAATGGGCGCAACGGGTCCGTGTGGTCCTTGTACTGAAATTCACGTTGATCTTCGTTCCGATGAAGAAAGAAAAAAAGTTGACGGAAAAACGTTAGTGAATGAATCGCATCCACAAGTGATTGAAGTTTGGAACAACGTCTTCATGGAATTCAATCGCAAGACAGATGGAAGTCTCGATAAATTGCCTGCGCAACATGTCGATACAGGAATGGGTTTTGAACGTTTGTGTATGGCCATGCAAGGCAAGACTTCGAATTATGATACTGATGTCTTCCAACCGATGATTCAATTCATTGCATTGAATTCAGGAGTAAAATATGGCGCTGCAGAAAAAACAGATATTGCCATGCGTGTAATGTCTGATCACATTCGTGCAATTGCATTAGCGATTGCTGACGGACAATTACCGAGTAATAATAAGGCAGGGTATGTGATCCGCAGGATTCTTCGTCGTGCTGTCCGTTATGGATTTACTTTTCTGAATCTGAAAGAACCATTCATGAATAAACTGGTTCCAATTCTTGCAGAACAGTTCAAAGATGTTTTCCCTGAATTAAAAGCCCAGCAGGATTTTGTGATCCGTGTGATCACTGAAGAAGAAAATGCTTTTCTTAGAACATTAGATACAGGAATAAAAAAATTCGAAGAATACAAAGGCAAGAATGTGGATGGCAAATTTGCATTCGAACTTTTTGATACATTCGGTTTTCCAATTGACCTTACAGAATTAATGGCTCGTGAAAGAGGCATGGAAGTCGACATGGTTGGCTTTAATAAGAGTCTGGACGAACAAAAAGAAAGATCGCGTGCAGCAGCAGTGGTTGATACTGATGATTGGGTAATTGTTCGCGAAGGAGAAGAAGTTGAGTTTACCGGCTACGATGAATTTGAAGGTGATGCAGAGATTCTTCGTTACAGAAAAGTAAAAGCTAAGAACAAAGAACAGTATCAGTTGGTACTAAATCGTACTCCTTTCTATGCAGAAAGCGGCGGACAAGTCGGTGATACAGGTTTCATTGAAGCAAATGGAGAAAAGACAACCATTACAGATACGCAGAAAGAAAACAATCTGATCATTCACTACGTCGATAAACTTCCGAAAGATGTGAGTGCAACATTTTTCACTCAGATAAATGGAAAGCGCAGAAAGCAGATCAGCAACAATCACTCTGCTACTCACCTTTTGCATTCTGCGTTGAAACAAGTTCTGGGTTCGCATGTGAATCAGAAAGGATCGCTTGTTAATGAAGCTCAGACACGTTTTGACTTTTCACATTTTGCAAAAGTATCAGACGAAGAAATTCAGAAGATCGAAAAGATCGTGAATGAAAAGATCCGTGAAAATATTTTGCTCGATGAAAAGAGAAATGTTCCGGTGCAGCAGGCAATGGAAATGGGTGCGATGGCATTGTTTGGTGAAAAGTATGGTGAGTTTGTTCGCGTGATCACTTTCGACCCTTCCTACTCCATTGAATTGTGTGGAGGAACTCATGTAAAAGCAACCGGACAGATCGGACAAATAAAAATTGTTTCCGAAAGTGCAGTAGCTGCCGGTGTTCGTCGTATCGAAGCAATCACTGCCGATAAAGCGGAGGCATATTTCGAAGAGCAGCAATTGCAATTGAATTCCATCAAAGAATTATTGAAACATCCGAAAGATCTTGTACAACGAATCCAGGGGTTGATGGATGAGAACACAGCGCTTCAGGAACAGATCAATGTTTTTACAAATGAAAAAACACAGGTCATTAAGAAAGAATTGCTCGGAAAGATCAAGTCAGTAAATGGAATAAATTTCCTTGCCGAACAAATTGAATTACCGACTGCAGATGCTCTGAAAAATTTATCGTTTGAACTAAAGAATCAGGTAGAAAACTTATTCTTCCTTGCCGGAGCCGAGATCGATGGCAAAGCATTGTTGAGTCTGATCGTTTCCGACAATTTAGTAAAAGACAAAAATCTGAATGCAACCAACATCATCCGCGAATTATCGAAAGAGATTCAAGGTGGTGGTGGTGGGCAGCCTTTTTATGCAACGGCTGGCGGTAAAAATCCGGCGGGGTTGAAGAAAGCGATTTCGATGGCGGAAGGTTTTTTGGGTTAAGGCTTTAAATTTAGCGCTTAAAATAAAACACGGAGAACACATAAAAAAAAAGGGAGAAAAAGGAGAATATATTAATTCTCTTTTTTCTCCCTTTTTTTCTCTATGAACTCTGTGTTAAAAAAACTCACTAAGCGTAATGCTTAATCATTGTAAACATACCTAGTCCCAAAATG
>ERZ795044.1817-NODE-1817-length-19086-cov-4.406652_pt1 | contig 19086 bp, 14 predicted proteins | sample MGYA00375128_ERZ795044 | MGnify/ENA primary metagenome ERZ795044 (study PRJEB30173, sample SAMN05720213) | anaerobic digester metagenome | isolation source: active sludge of municipal wastewater-treating anaerobic digesters | place: USA | collected 2014-12-22 ... | reverse complement strand
CTTCAACTTTTGGTTTAATATTGTCTAAAGCTTGTTCTAAAATTACAACAACATCTTCTTTTGGCATTTCTTTTTTGATTAAATCAAGAGCGTCGTAAACTTGTTTACTGGCGGCGTTTTTTAGACCGGCATACATAGAGCCATTGATAATTTTGGCGACAGTAACGGAATTATAAACCGCTTCTGGTTCGACTTTTCTAATTTTAGCTGGACCTTTTCTAGACATATCTTTAATTTCTAATTCTTAATTTTTAATTTTTATTCAATTATTAATTTTAAATTATTTTAATTTTTAATTCGTAATGATTATTACGATTTGGCGGGGGCGGGGCGTTTGGTGCCGTAGCGAGAGCGACTTTGCATACGACCAGCAACTCCAGCAGAATCAAATCTACCCCTAATAACATGATAACGAATACCCGGTAAATCTTTGACACGGCCACCACGAATGGTGACAATACCATGTTCGGCTAAATTGTGACCGACACCGGGAATATAAGCAGTCACCGAAATATGGTTACTTAATTTAACTTTACAAACTTTACGCAAAGCGGAGTTTGGTTTTTTAGGAGTCATGGTTTTGACAACAGTAATAACTCCCTTTTTAATAGGATTGCAGGTTTTAACTTTTTTATTGGCGATGCTGTTAAAATTATCCCGTAAAGCAGATGTTTTGACGTGCTTTGGTTTTCTAACACGGCCTTTTTTGACTAATTGATTAAAGGTAGGCATAAATTTTATTTTCTTCCAACTGGAATTAATCTTCCGATAATAACATTTTCTTTAAGACCTATCAAGTGATCGACTTCAGCAAGCAAGGAACTTTCGGTCAAAACACTAGTAGTCTGTTGGAAAGAAGCAGCTGAGAGCCAAGAACCGGTGGTTAAAGCAGCTTGAATAAGACCAAGTAAAATCTTGCGGCCTTTGGCTGGATTGCCATTGTTTTCTTTAACTTTATCGTTAGCTTCGGTGTAAACAGCTCGTGTAACGATTTGACCATAAATAAAATTGGTATCACCTGGATCTTCAATTTTGATCTTGTCGGACATTTCTTTGATAATAACTTCGATATGTTTATCCTGGATAGAAATACCCTGAGATTCATAAACAGATTGAATATTGTTGATCAAATAACGTTGAGCAGCTTCCAAGCCTTTGATGTTTAAAATTTCACGAACATCAAGCGAACCAGAGCAGAGTTGAGTGCCAGCAACGATTAAATCACCGTCAGCAACCAATAAATTAACATTGATTGGTAAAGAATAGTTAACAATTTTTTTGTTGCCGTTCTCGTCTTTGCCAGTTAATTTGATATCGAAACTATCTATGTTTTCTTTGATGGTAATTTTTCCATCAATTTCTGCAATTGGGGAAGGCATTTTTGGCATACGAATTTCGAAAAGTTCTTGGACACGAGGTAAACCTTGGGTAACATCAACACCGACAACACCTCCGGTGTGTTTGGTACGAAGAGTTAACTGAGTACCAGGTTCACCAACGGATTGGGCTCCAATAACACCAACAGGAACGCCTTTTTTAACTAATTTTCGAGTGGACATATCCCAGCCATAACATTTTTGACAAAGACCAACAATTGATTTACAAGTCAAAGGTGATCGGATATCAACCGAAACAATCTCACTCTTTTCAATTAAAGCAACGGCTTCATTGTCAACAATTTCTCCCTTTTTGCAAATTATCTTTTTAGTTTTGGGATCGATGACATCGGAAGCTAAAACCCGACCTAAAATACGTCGACTAAAGTAGCGTTCACGACCTTTATCATTTTTTTCGATAGTAAGGAATTTAGTGGTACCACAATCTTCTTCTTTAATAATAGCCGTATGAGCAGCATCGACAAGACGACGGGTAAGATAACCGGCGTCGGCAGTTTTCAAAGCAGTATCGGCTAAACCCTTACGAGTACCTCTAGCACCGGTAACATATTCGAAAACAGATAAACCTTCACGGAAATTGGATTTTGTCGGAAGTTTAACAATTTTACCGGTAGGATCAACCATAAGTCCACGCATACCGGAAAGTTGTTTAATCTGATCTTTGGAAGCGCGTTTGATACCAGCGGCGGAAACAATTCTGATTGGAGAATCAATGTTTAAAGTTTCCCAGGTTTTTTCGGCAATATTGTCGGTAACCGTGATCCATACTGTTTGAGCCAAACGTTCTTTTTCTTCGTTGGTAATCAATCCCATCTTGTAATTGTCCTCAATTTCGGCAATTTTTTTGTTGGTTTCGATAATAATACTATCTTTTTCTTTAAGATAACCACAATCTTCCATACCGAGAGACAAACCGGAAAGAGTAAAACCTTTGAAACCAATATTTTTCAAATCGTCGATAAGACGAACAGTACGAAGTCGACCACAAACTTCCATGGTTTTGAAGATTAAATCATTCATTGATTTACTTCCTTGCATTGGTTCGTTTAGATAATCAAATTTCTTGGGCAAGATTTTGTTAAACCAGATACGACCATAAGTGGTTTTGATAATTTGATTGTTAATTTTGACGGCGATTAATTCACGAAGGCCGATTTTGCCGGTTTGATAGGCTAATTGAGCTTCGTTTTTGTCTGCAAAAATAGACAAACCTTTGAGGTCACCGCTTTGTTCTTTTTCCAAGTCTTGGGATTGGACTGAGGTGATATAGAAACAACCAACAGCCATTTCTTGAGATGGAACAGAAACAGGATTACCATCGGCAGGTTTGAGTAAATTATGCGAAGGAAGCATGAGCACCTTGGCTTCTTTTTGAGCTGAAATAGAAAGTGGTAAATGGACACCCATTTGGTCACCGTCAAAGTCAGCATTAAACCCTTTACAAACACAAGGATGTAAACGAATGGCCAAACTATCAACCAAAACTGGTTTAAAAGCTTGAATAGAAAGTTTATGAAGAGTGGGGGCACGATTTAAAAGAATATAACTGTCTTTGGTGACCTTTTCCAAGACATCATAAACCTCGGTAACTCGATGATCGACAAGATTTTTGGCACTTTTAATATTTGGGGCGATACCGTTGGCAATAAGTTCGCGAAGAACGAAAGGACGATACATTTCAAGAGCAATTTCTTTTGGTAAACCGACTTGATTTAATTTTAGATCTGGTCCAACAACGATAACCGAACGACCTGAATAATCAACACGTTTTCCCAAAAGATTGCGTCGGAAACGGCCTTTTTTACCACGAAGCATGTCTGATAAAGAACGTGGGACACGTTTGCTACTTTTTCTTTTGTTTTTGGCACTTTTTTGGGCATCGATCAAAATATCAACCGATTCTTGAAGCATGCGTTTTTCATTTCTTAAAATGATTTCCGGAGCACCAAGCTTTAAAAGTTTTTTAAGACGATTGTTGCGATTGATTAAACGGCGATAAAGATCATTTAAATCGGAAGTGGCAAAACGACCACCGGTTAATTGAACCATAGGACGCAAATCTGGTGGTATAACAGGAACATTTCTAAGAACCATCCAATTTGGTTCAATTTCGTTTTCGATCATACCGTTTAAGATACGGATTTTGTACATGATCTTTTTCTTTTTGATGCGGCTGGAAGTTTTGGCTAATTCTTTTTTGAGAGTTTTGACAGTGGCAGGCAAATCTAATTGACCCAAAACATCCAATAAAGCTTCAGCACCCATACGAGATTTATAGAAAATATCGGCTTTAAAATGTTCCAGATAATAACTTTCTTCATCTGTAAGAGTAGTCAAAACATTCATGCTTTCAATTTTTTCTTTGAGATATTTGGCAAGATTTTCAATGTGATTTTTTTCGGTTAAAGCTTTATTTTCTAATTTTTGAATTTCTTGCTTTAAACGTACATCTCTTTCCTCTTTGGCCACATTGAGTTGATCTTTATTTTTTATTTTATCTTTTAATTCTTTCTTTTCGGTTTCGGTTAATTTGATAATTTTTTCGATAGATTTCTTGGCATTTTCGTCGATTTCTTTGTATTTTTTATCGGAATTATTTTCTAGATTGGCAAGAGCTTCTTTTCTTTTGTCATTATCAATAGCGGTAACCAAGTATTTAGTAAAATAAACAACAGCTTCAATTTCTTTTTGAGGGATATCTAAAATTACACTCAAAGGTGAAGGTGTATTGCGAAGATACCAAAGATGAACTACCGGAGCGGCAAGAGAAATATGACCCATGCGTTCGCGACGGACTTTTGAAGTAGTGACTTCGACACCACAACGATCACAGACAACTCCTTTGAATCTTATTTTTTTGTATTTACCACAATAACATTCAAAATCATGAGAAGGACCAAAGATTTTTTCGCAAAAAAGACCGTCTTTTTCCGGTCTCCAAGAACGATAATTAATGGTTTCTGGTTTGGTAACTTCACCGTGAGACCATTCGAGAATGGATTCGGGAGAGGCCAATTTAATTTGAAGACCGGTAAAATCAATGATATTTTTGAATTTAAACATTATTGTTCCTCCTTTTGTTCAACTTCAACAACTGGAGGTGTTGGAACTGATAATTCGGGAGAATCCATGTCAATGATAGATTCTTTGACACCAACCGGAGAAATATCAAGGGCAAGACCGGATAACTCACGAGTCAAAACCTTGAATGATTCTGGAATGGCTGGTTCTGGAATGGGTACTCCTTTGATGATTGATTGGAAGGCACGAGTACGACCTTCAATATCATCTGATTTAATAGTTAACATTTCTTGTAAAGTGTGGGAAGCACGATGAGCTTCAAGCGCCCAGACTTCCATTTCTCCAAGACGCTGACCTCCCATTCTGGCTTTTCCGCCAAGAGGTTGTTGGGTGACCAAGGAGTAAGGACCGGTGGAACGGGCGTGGACTTTGTCGTCAACCATGTGAACAAGTTTTAGAATATAACCAACACCAACTACCGATTTTTGATCGTAAGGCAAACCGGTACGTCCATCGTAAAGTTGCATCTTACCATTAGTTTCAAAACCGGCTTCTTTTAATTCGTTTTCGATCATTTTTTCACTATATTTTTCGAAAACAGGAACGGCATATTTTTTCTTGAGAGCCCAACCGGCATGACCAAGTGTAACTTCCAAAATTTGACCTAAATTCATACGGGCGATAACAGAAAGAGGAGACATAACCAAGTCGATGGGAGTACCATCTTCTAGATGAGGCATATCATATTCCGGTAAAATACGGCATATAACACCTTTGTTTCCATGACGACCAGCAATTTTGTCACCTTCTTGGAGTCTTCTAATTTGGGCAACATATACTTTTACTATTTTGTTAACACCGGGATCTAATTCGTCACCACTATCTTTGTCGAGAATGTCAACCTTGATAACAACACCACCTTCACCATTGGGAACACGAAGTGAAGTATCTTTGACTTCTCTGGCTTTTTCACCAAAAATAGCGCGAAGTAGTCTTTCTTCGGCTGATAATTCTTTTTCACCGCGAGGCTCAACTTTTCCTACCAAAATATCGTTGGGGCCAACTGTAGCACCAATCATTACAACACCATCATCGGTTAATTTTGATAATTCAATTTCGGAAACATTGGGAATATCTTTAGTAAGTTCTTCGGAACCTAATTTGGTTTCAACCACTTGAGCAACATATTCATAAATTTGAATATTGGTTAAAACATCTTGTTTAACCAAACGATCGGAAATCAAAAAGGAGTCTTCGTAACCCATACCGTCAATTGAGGCGTAAGCAACAAGCAAATTACGACCGATACTTAATTCTGATTGAGCGGTGGCCGGACCATCGATTAGTAAATCGCCCTTGTTGACTTTATCACCTAAAGTTACAACTACTCTTTGGTTGTAGCAAGTACCATAGGGTGAAGTGCGTCGAAATTTTACAACATTGTAAGTTTCGGTTTTACCGTCTTTGCTGATAGTACTATGTTCAGTGCTGTCTTCAGGGCTGGCTTTTTTGTCAAGGGAAATAATTACTTTTTGGGCATCAACAAAACTAACTTTACCAGGTCTATTGGCAGTCACAGTTCTTTTAAGAGCATTGGCAATTGTTCTTTCCATGCCGGTACCAACAATCGGTTCTTCAGTGGTTATAAGAGGAACTGCTTGGGTTTGCATGTGAGAACCCATAAGGGCACGAGTAGCGTCATCGTGATCAACAAAGGGAATTAAAGAAGCAGAAGCACCAACAATTTGATTGGGAACTAGATCGATATAAGATACTTGATCGATTGGACCTTCAATAAACTCACCTTGATAACGAATAGGTACCCAGTCTTGCTGGATAACACCGGAATCATCAATTTTGATACCCAAATGGGTAACTTGATGATCATATTCATCATCAGCATCAAGATAAATATAATCATCTGAGACTTTGAATTTTTTGCCTGATTTTTCTACTTTTCTAAAAGGAGCTTCGAGAAAACCATAGTCGTTAATTTTGGCATAGAGGGCAAGATAAGTAACTAAACCAATATTTGGACCTTCAGGAGATCGAACAGTACAAATACGACCATATTGAGAAGAATGAACGTCACGAATAGAGAAAGCGGCTCTTTCTCTGGTTAAACCACCTTGGCCGACAACGGTGACACGACGAAGCAAATCCAATTCCGAAAGAGGATTGGTTTGGTCTAAAATAGCTGATAACTGATTTGATCTAAAGAAAGTATTGAGAGCAGAAATAATTGGTTGAGGATTGATAATTTGGGAAGGATTACATTTGTCTTTTGTGGAAATCAAAGACATTCTTTCTTTGACCATTCTTTCAAAGCGAGCTAAAGCCGGTCGAAGTGCAATTTGAGAAACAATTTCTCCAGCACAACGAAGACGACGATTAGCCAAGGAATCAATATCGTCAAGACGGGTAACTTCACCTTTTTGAAGTTTGATCAAATATTTGATAGTTTCGATTAAATCCTCTTTTCTAAGAATCCAATTTTCTTTGTTTTTGTCATCAAAATTAAATTTAAATTTTTTATTGACCTTGAAACGACCAACAGGTCCAAGTTCATAAGTGCGTAAATCAAAAAATCTTTCTTGAAAGAATTTTTGGGCATTTTCCATGACAACTGGTTCACCTGGTCTAAGTTTCTTATAAAATTCTATTATGGCTTCTTCGGAAGTTTTAGAGGGATCGGCAGAAATGGTATTGTTGATAAAATCACCAAATTCAGAGACTAATTGTTTGTCATTGTAGCCGCAAGCAGCTCGAAGAATAATAGTAGCAGGAAATTTCTTTTTTCGATCAATTCTGGCAAAAATAACATTTTTTTTACCAATAAAAAATTCCAACCATGAACCGCGAACTGGACGAAGTTCGGCATTGTATAGTAATTTACCGGTAGCAGCATCGTTTTCGCCGGTAAAATAAACACCGGGTGAACGAACTAATTGATTGATAACACCTCTTTCGATACCATTAATAATAAAAGTACCTTCTTCGGTCATAGTCGGAAGATTTAGGAGAAAAACATTTTCTTCGACGGCGGAACCGGTTCTTTTGTTGACAAGTTTAGTAGCGATTTTTATGGGAACGGTATAGTTTAGACCTTTGTGTTTGGCGGCTTCTGGACTGACAGAAATGGGGTCAAAATATAATTGACCAAGATTTAATTCCCAGTTATTACCAGTATAATCTGAGATTGGTGAAATCGATTGAAGAGTTTCTTGGAGATCTTTCTTGAGGAATTGTTGCCATGATTTTTTTTGAATCTCTATTAAATTAAGTTCTGGAAGTTTAGGGTATTTTTTACCCCAGTTGATTCTTTTTGCGGAAGACATCGATAAATTTTAAAATTTTAAGTGTAAGGGCACACCTAGCCCTAGTAAATGTCATGTATTATATCTATAAATTGAACCTATTTCAACAGGCAAATTTGATCGTAGGTCGTAGGTCATAGAATGTAGATTTTAGATAGTGTATATTTATTGTATGAAGATAATAAAAATATTTCTTTTTATGTTAGTTTTGGCTTTGTTTGTATCGAAATCGGCTTGGGCGGGCGGTTTTACAGTTAGCTCAATTGGAGGTGTGACAACTAATAATTTACAGGTATCGAAATTTTGGCATACATCACTTAAACCTGTTTTTAGAGGTGTAGCATTGCCAGGAGCAGATATAACAATTACAATTGACGGTACGGCTTTTCAAATCGCAGCTGATTCGTCTGGTGATTGGGTGTTTACTCCGACTGCAGATTTGACGGCAGGAGAACATCAAGTTGTTTTGACTAGTGGTGGTTCAACTCAGACAATAACTTTAACAACCGGAAGCGTTGGCAGCGATCTAGGTGGTTGGTCTAATGCCAGTAGTAGTGCCTTGCCAGCTTCGGGAGTAGCATGGCCGACAGTGTTGATTTTGAGTATTGGTGGACTAGGAGTGGTTTTGGGGCTAAAATACCGAAATGCAAAAGTTTTATCTTAAGACATTTGGTTGCGCCCAAAATACGGCTGATTCTCAGAGAATTAGAGCGAAATATTTGATGGAGGGATATCAAGAAGTGGGAAATTATAAAGACGCCGATGTGATTATTATAAATAGTTGTATTGTCCGTGAGTCGGCAGAAAACAGAGTTTATGGATTAGTGGATAATATTAGAAAAAAATACCTGCCTGCCGGCAGGCAGGTAAAAATAATTGTAACTGGTTGTTTGGCGGGGATCACGAAAAAAATCAAAAACGTTGATGAGGTATTGTCGATAAAAAATATTTCTTATGATATTCCGCCGGTACGAGAAAAGGATATTGCTTTGGTACCAATTTCTAGTGGTTGTGATAATTTTTGTAGTTATTGTATTGTCCCCTATGCTCGAGGCCGGGAAGTTTCAAGAAATGAAAAAGAAATTTTGACAGAAATTGATAAAGTAATTGCCAATGGCTATAAAAAAGTCTTATTAATAGGACAAAATGTGAATTCGTGGAATAAAGATAAATTTTATCAACTTTTGGAAAAAGTAGCTCAAAAAGATTTGGAAAAGATTTCTTTTGTTTCGAGTAACCCTTGGGATTTTAGTGATGATTTAATTAATGTAATTGCTAAATATAAAAATATTGATCGATTGATTCATTTGCCATTGCAGTCGGGTGATGATCAAATATTAAAAAAAATGAACCGGAAATACACAAGTAAAGATTATTTGGATTTAATTAAAAAAATTAAAAATAAAGTTAAGGGAGTAAAATTTTCGACAGATATAATTATTGGATTTTGTGGAGAAGATGAAAAGGCATTTGAAAATACAATCAAGGTCTGTAAAAAAGTAAAATTTGAAATTGCTTATTTAAATAAATATTCCCCGCGACGTGGGACAGTCAGCGCCAAAATGTATAAAAATGATATTCCACAAAGCGTAAAGAAAGAAAGGTGGGTGAGACTGAATAATCTGATTAATAACTAATAACCAAATCACAAGATACAAACAATACTCAAGATCCAATATCCAAATTACAGACTAAATATATTTGGTTATATTGGTATTTGGTTATTGAAATTTGTTTGTTTCTTGGAATTTGCTTATTGTGATTTAAGGTACTTGGCGATGTTGGCGTTGTGCTCGGAAAGGGTTTGGGCATAGTGCATTTGGTTATCATTACCGGTAATGTAATACATATAGTTGGTATCAGTGGGATGAAAGGCGGCATAAATTGAATCATAACCAGGATTGCAAATTGGACCAGGCGGCAATCCCCTGTTTTTGTAAGTATTGTAGGGAGAGACGATACTGATATCACTAGATTTAATTGGTAACCAATAATCTTTTGGCGGTTTTAGAGTATCGCGGAGATATTGAATAGTAGCATCGACTTGCAATTCCATACCAATTTCCAAACGATTTATTAAAATACCGGCAATTACTTTTTTGGCTTCAAGTGATCTGGCTTCTCTTTCGATTAGCGAGGCAAGAATAATAATTTCTTTATCGGATAATTTGGAAGAGGAATTTTCTTTGGCTTGAGTAAATTTTTTGTCAAAATTGTCTTGAATCATTTTTAAAATTTGATCGGAAGTGTAGTAATCAGGAACTAAATAGCTGTCGGGGAAAAGATAACCTTCATAAGAACGGCTAAACCTGGGGGTAATTTCTTCGACTCTTTGACCTTCAATAATTTTTATCCAATAATCGGAAGTACCACCGGTAGTAAGTTTTTTGATAATTTCTGGAGTAGAAAGATTTTGAGAAAGACGATATTTTCCGGCTTGAATTTTATTTTTTTGACCAGAAATATAGACGTTGTAAAGAAAAAAATATTTGTGACGAATTAAAGAATTGTCTTGGAGTCGAGTAGCGATGGAAGTTAATTTTTCGCCTTTATTGATAATGAAATCTTGATTGTTTTTATTTGAAGAAACAGGTAAATTACCTATTTTTAGGACAATAACAGGAATCAATAAAATTATTATCAGAAGAAAAATAAAACCGAATTTTCTCATTAGATTTCTGAAAATAAAGCGCGGCGATAGTGATGATTATTTTTTATAAAAATACGACCGCATTTACATGTAACGGTTACCTGACCACGAACAGTTTTTTCGATACCTTTTTTAAGTGGAGCACCACATCCGACACATCGTCCTTGTGAAAGTAAATATGCCTGTATTGGTGCAATTAAATTTTTTATCATATTGCCCTCCTTAAAATAACAGCGGCACTGACTGAGTCGATTAAAGATTTATATTTTTTCTTTGGTTTTTTGTTTTCTTTATAAATCTCGTCGGCTTCGATTGTTGAAACCGCTTCTTCAACAAATTCGATATCTAATTCTACCATGAGCCGAAGTTTTTCAACAAACTTTCTTGTTTTTTGAGCAAATTCCCCTTCTGAGATACCAACATAGATTTTGTCTATTTGATATTCGTTGATAATTTGCCTTAAATTATCAATCAAAGAGTTGTCATTTTTAATTGGAGAAATTGGAGAAATTACTCCGTTGACGGCAGTAGCGAGACCAATGCGTTTGGTACCGTAATCGATAGCGAGAAAATTCATATGATTATTATACAGTAATACAGGTATTATTCGGTGATTTTAGCTTTGACAACAAGACGTTTGATATAAGTGCCAGGAGGATAGCAAGTAACCAAGGTAAGAAAACGACCATCGTAACGTTGATCAAGAACAGAGAAGTCTGTTGCTTTGACTTCGTATATATCTTCGATAGAATAGGTATAATTTACATTATCGTATTTTATAAAAATTTGGTCTTTGGCTTTTAATTTGAAGAGGGTGGAAAAAATAGTTAGATAAGATTTTGGATTAAAAAATTGGGGTAAAACAGAATGGCCAAAGATAACTGTGTTTCCTTTTTGGCCGGGCATAGCAGTTTGGGGATAATGAATAATACTTTTTTTGAGATCCATACTACCGATTTGAACTTCGGCATTGTTGATTCCGAGCTTTGGAATAGAAATATAATATTTTTGGCCATTTTCCGGGGTCAGTTCTTTTGATTGACTGACATCTTGATTTTTATCTTGGATAAACCAACTGGAAAGCTGAGTATAGTCGGCAGTAATACCGCCAATATTACTGTCTTGATTGTAAAAATTTGAAGATACCGGACTAACTATTTTTTTGAAACGACCGGAATAGAAAAATTGAAAACCTAAAATAGGATAAAGAACCGAAAGAATAGCAAAAATACCTAATGAAAATAAGATGTAAGAAAGGTATTTTTTGTTTAATTTCTCAAGCTTGGGAACTTTGAGAGACTTTCTTTGATGAGATGTTTTTCTCTTGACGTAAACGTAGCCCATTAATTTATTTTTGAAATAATTGTAATTCTGGAACCAATAATGGGCAGTGGAATTATTTCCCCAATTAAAGGTAAATTGGAGTCGAATTCCCAATTATAAAAAGCAGATAAATCTTTTTTGAAATAGTTGAAAGCGCTGTTTTTGGTTTTCCCGGCAATTTTTGATCGAATATTATTGATATTTAAAAGAGGGGCAGCTTTTCCTTCAATAATTAAATTACCAATAGCTTGTGATGAATCTATTTTTTCAATTTCCATTTTTAAATTGAAAATTAAATTGTTTTGATCCCATTTTGATTTATCGGGAGAGTCGATAAGAGCAGAAATTATTTTATTTTTTTCGGTGGGAGATAGAGCAAAAACAGTGACAAAGGATTCAAGAGTGGCACTGAGCTGATCGGTTTGTTCGTTGACATCCCGATTAAATTCAATTCTTTTGGTATCGGTTTGAATTGTGTCTAAAAGGACACCGGAAAGATTGCTAACATCATTTTTAATTTTTTGATCGACTTCTTTTTGAATTTCTTCTTTTAATTTGGCTTCTAAACTAGTTTTGTCATTTTTGCTGACAACTTTAACTTCTTCTTTGGTACCACCAGAAAAATCCAATTCAACTTTGGCAATAATTAAATTTTCGGAAAAATCTTTAAAAGTTAATTTGGTATCTTTGGCAATATTAAACTCAGGACCGATTTGAGAGGCGGTAATGACTGTTTTGGTTTGACCAAATTTCATTATTCCTTCGGCAAAATCAGATGTGGAACCGGCAATTTGGATAGGAGTAAGAAGTTCAAACTGCTTTCCATCAGCCGAGGTGAGAATAGCACCTTTGGGAATATTTTGAACTTTATCTTGTTTATTGTAAACGATAATACTGCCTCGAGCTTTTTCGCCGACAATTTGTTTTCCGGTGGTTTCAATTTCTCCGTTAACTTTAATTTCAAAGGTTTTGACAGTAACAGGAATTTTCTTGTTGACTAAATCGGATTCGGTAATTTGAGAATCAAGGGTAACGGGAATAGTGGCATTAATTGGAAAAGGGTTAAGATAGAGAGTGATGTCAACTTGATTAATTAAGAGGACGGCTAAAAATAGAAGGGGAATAAAAGCGATAGGCCAAAGAAAAGAAATTAATTTAAATTTGGGCAATTTAAGCTTGGGAAAACGAGGGAGAATTATTTTTCTTTTTTTCTTCTCTACTTTAACTTCCGAAAAACCAAAATTTTCCATTGGAACAGTTTCAAAATTAGTTTCCGGAACTGGTTCTTCATTTTTTTCCGGTTCTAATTGTTCAGCTTCAATCTCTAATTTTTCTTCTGGCTCAGGCAATATTTCCTCTTCCTTTGTTTCTTCTTTGATCGGTTCTGGAATAGTCGAGCTGATATTACTACCAATAATTTGATAATTAATAAAATCACTCCAAATTTTAGTTATATCTTCGATGCTGTAAAATTTTATTTCCGGAAGATGAAAGAAGATGTCACCTATTTTTTTGCCTATCCATGGGTAATTTTTAATATCTTCAAGAGGCATTTGTTGGGTATCACCAAAAAAGATCAAAACTGGTGGTAGAGCAGATTCAAGAGATAGGGTATTTAATTTATTTTCGATTGTTTTTGGCGAAAATCCATCTTCGAAAACTTGGGAAAAGCGTTCTTTAATTTTGCCAAAATAGACTAAGGACAGATTGAATTGATGTTGTTTAAGATTTATGAGAATGTAGCTGTTGGGATTTGATTCATCGATTGATTGATTTTCGACAAAGGCATCGTCGTTGCTAATAAAGCCTAGCGGTTTAAATTTAAGTTTTCTACATATTTTTTCGACTAAAGCAATTTTATCTTTGGAAATTTGACCATCGATATCAATCCAAAAAGGAGAAAGGATAAAGGCGGCTGATTCCGGTTCTTCTTCTTCGGTGATACCGGATTGGAGACTAGTTTCACTCAAAGAGGCGTCAACAGCAAAAACAAGAGAATCTTCATCGGCTACTTCATAATTTCTAGGCTTGCCAATGATAATCCGAGACGATTGGGTCTCGTCAAAGAGAACCAAAGAAACATTGACTTCTTCTTCATCAATTGAAACTAACCAATAATCATGGCTATTCATTATTTAAGGATAGCATAAATACGACGTTTTCCACTACCTGCCGACTCTTCTTTTTGAATTTTGAAAATTCCCAAGCTATTTGTATTGACAACATGAGGACCGGTACATATTTCTTTACTAAAATCCCCAATAGTATAAACACTGACGATTTCTGGGTATTTGTGGCCAAAAAAGGCTAAAGCACCAGATTTTTTGGCTTCTTCTAATTTCATTTCCTGTTTGGTTATGGGCAGTTTTGATTTAATGACTTGATTGACAAGGGTTTCAATAGCACAAAGCTGATCGGGATTTAGTTTTTGGTCATAATTAAAATCGAAACGAAGTCTTTCGGCGGTAATATTGGAGCCGGCTTGCGAAACATTATTACCCAAAGTTTGTCTTAAAGCGGCGTGTAAAATATGGGTGGCGGTGTGATATTTAGTGATAATTTCGGATGAATTTTCTAAACCACTTTTAAACTCCCCCGCTTTTAAGGTTTTTGAAACTTCTTGATGTTCTTTTAAAGCTTTTTCGAATTCTTCTTTGTCTATTTTTATATTTAACTCTTCTTCGATTAATTCTAAAGGAAAACCGAAACTTTCATAAATTTTGAAAGCTTTAAAACCATTAATATTCGTGATCTTTTTAAGTTCTTTTAATCCTAACTCTAAAGTTAATTTAAATTTATTTTCTTCGGTTTCGATGACTTCTAAAATATTAGGATTATTTAATTCTGGGTAAATACCGGCATAATTATCTTGATTATCGATAACAGATTGGGCAATTTCCAAAAGAGAATTAATATTTAATTTTTTGGCAACACGCAAAGATTTTCTAATTAAACGACGTAAAACATAACCGCGTTCTTTGTTACTCGGTTCTATCCCATCAGCAATGATAAAAACAGCAGCTTTAATATGATCAGCAATAATTCTCATCGACTTTTTATCATCATTATATTTTTTGCCACTTAATGCTTCTATTTTTTTGATAATTGGAAGCCAAATGTCGGTAAGATAATTGTCGTCTAGATGGTTTAGCATAGCGAGAGTGCGCTCGACACCCATACCTGTATCGACATTTTTGTAGCCCAAATCTTTATAATTTCCCTTGCCGTCGGTGTATTGATCCATAAAAACATCATTCCAAATTTCGACTAAGTTTCCATCTTTATCGGGAATAAACATTTCGGTATCAGGGCCGCAAGGACCATCAATTCCTCCCCTCTCCCACCAATTATCAGATTTATCCAAAATTCGAATCCTATCATCACTAATTTCTAAGTTCTTCCAAATTTCTAAACTTTCTTTGTCGTCTTTGTAAACAGTAACGTTGATAATTTTAGGATCATATTTTAAAATTTTAGTCAAAAATTCAAAAGACCAAAGAATCATTTCTTTTTTGAAATAATCGTTTAAAGACCAATTGCCCAACATTTCAAAAAAAGTGTGATGAACAGCATCGCCAACACTATCGATATCACCGGTTCTAAGACATTTTTGAACATTGACCAATCTTTTTCCGAGAGGATGTTTCTCCCCCATTAAATAAGGGACGAGTGGGTGCATACCGGCAGAGATAAAAAGAGTGGAGGAGTCGTTGTCGGGAACTAAAGGAGATGAAGGAATTTCGACATGTTGTTTCTCGACAAAAAATTTAATATATTTTTCTTTTAATTCCCGCGCGGTCATAAGGAATTATAGCAAGAATTTAATCAGTGAGAGATTTACTAACCTTTATGAGCATTCTTCTTTTATCAATACTCAAATTTGAATTTATATCATTTAAACGAGTCTCTATGGTTGATTTCTCCAACGAATGATGTTGTCGATATTCAATAATTGTTCTAATTTCTGATTTACTATCATAGTAAAACATTTCATTAATCGTATTAAAGTATTTGTCGCTTCCTTGAAAATCCGAAGAAAGGAAAGTAAAAAGTTTTTTTCTTTGATCAGGATTATTTATTATTGAAGTATAATTTGAAACAACTAAATTGAAAAATAATTTTGGATTTTGTTTTAAAATGTGGTAATCTTCGACTTTTTCATTATCAAAAGAAAGATTATTTTTTTGTTTTTCAAAAAAGAAATCAAAAATCATGGTATTTAATTTTTTATCATTGTATCTATAAAAATTTTCTGCAAGTAAATCGTAATTATTTTCATCTATTAACGAATACTCGACAATTTCTTTTAATCTTTCTACCTTATCGTTAAATTCTATCCCGGGTATTTCCGACCCATATTTTAAAAACAGAGAAATGTGTTTTGGTTCATTCATATCAATGTGATCTAAAATATATTCTTTAATTTTGAAACTTACTAATGAACAAAGCTTGCTTTCATTTTTAATGAGTATTTTCTCTAATTGTTGAAGGTCTGGATGCAGTTGAATTATTTTGTTGATAATTCCATCATAATCCACACCGTTTTTTTCATTTTCTTTTTTTGGATAGAAATTTATCATGGCCATATTGATAATTTCCGTGGCATTAGCATCGGCAATCGCATCATTAATTATGTTGTAATTGATTTTTTCCATATAACTGGTATCGTGTAAAAGTACAGGTAACGATTCTCTAAAAGCCTTGGCGCCTTCAGCTTTTTGGCCTGTTTCATAGTATATTTTATTTATCCATTCTACATAAAGCTTTGTATGTGGAGGATGAAAGCGAGTATGGAAATCATCTTTGATAACTGCTTCTTTGTATTTTGTAAATAATTTGTCTTGAATATCTGGTGGAGCATACATTTTACGAAAAGTTTTAATTAATGTATCGAGACGATATTCGTTTTTAATTTCTTCTAAGGCCATACTCATTTCGGGCAGTTTTAAAACTTCTGAAGCAATTTCTGCCTCTTGGGGAATATTCCAATTCATAAGAGCTGCGGCAGTTAAAATAGAAAATCTTGATTCGTAAAATGAAATATTGCTATTTTGTTTTTTTTCTAAAATAATTGGTAAAACTGTTTTTGAAATATATTTTTGATAATCAAAACTTGCAATAAGTTCTTCTCGTGGAGTTCCATTTACTTTAAGAGTACTGTATTGACCAAATCCTGTTTTTTCTGCCGATGAATATAACGTGTGATCGTCTAAATTTTGAGTTAGTATATTTTTGAATTTTTCCTGAAAATTTAAATCTGTTTGATTAAAATATCCGTAAAGAAAAGAAGAGAGAAGAAATTTTGCTTCGGTTTGAAATTCTTTTGATAAATCATAGGAGTATATTTTGGAAATAATTTTATAATTATTTTGATCGATATTCTGATTATAATTGTGATTATTATAAATTAAATACAGGTCTCGCCATTGTTCTAGGGTTAGTTTTTTTGAATCAATCTGTTCAACAACATTATCAAAATAATTACTGTTATTTTCTTCAACAATTTTAGTTAATACGTTGTGAACAGCTTCGGAAGAAACATTTTCTAAAGTATCTTTATAATTGTCGGCGGCAATGTCGTTTATAAGTCTAATACTTTCTTTCTGTATTTGTTTTTCTTTTTCTGCTGACGACATACAATAAAAATTAAAAAGTTAAATAATCGGGGGTAGGTGGATTATAGCACAAAGCTATTTCTTGGCTTTGAAGAAGGATTTGGGGGTGGAATGGGATTCTTTTGATTCTTTGGACTCGGGACGATGAGAGGGTTTTTCGAAATCTTTGAGTTTGTTGATAAATTTGCCAACCGCTTCAAACAGATTGGAAACGGTAGAAACAATGCCGGTAACTTTTTTGACATCTTTTAAAATACTGATGACATAGATGCCAACGATAATAATAATGGTAGTAATAGCGAGAAGGCTAATTATAATGACAATTTGGGTTATATCCATATGTTTAGTATAACCCCAGTTTACTTAAAAACAAAGTCTTGTTTGGAAGTTTTGTTGCTGGGTGAAAAAGCTTCAACCACTATTTTGTTATCCTTGGGAGGATAAGGGATGATTTTTGAGAAATGCCCATCATTTTTGACAACAACCAGATCACCATTAATGCGAACAGTAGAATCATAATTGGTGTTACCACTGATTTCAATTTCTTGGCTTGTAACCGGTAGTTCAGGCCAATTAACTTTTAGCGGTGGAGGGGAATTAAATTGATAATATTCAAAAACCAAATAGGCAATAAAAAGGAAAATGCCGGTATAGATTGCAAAACCAAAAGTGAACTGAGGAGTAAAACTAAATTTTTGACGGCGAATATTGACAGGTTTGTTTTTAACATCAAAGTCACGATGAAATAAAGAGAGGATATAATCACCGTTCAATCCTAAAAAAACAGCATAATCTTTGACCATCAAAGAACAATATGGTTCTGAAGGAAAATTCTTTTTGTCTTCGTTTTCAAAAGCTTCTAAATATTTTTGAGGAATTTTTATTTTTTGAGAAATTTCGGCAACAGTAAAATCCTTATCAAGACGAGCAGTCTGTAAAATATTTGAGGCGCGATACATAATTAGAATTCAGGCGAATTAGCAGGTTTGTTATGAGGAATGAGAATATCGCGGGGTTTCGCACCCTTGGAAGGACCGATAATACCAGCTTTTTCTAGTTGATCGATAACCCTGGCAGCTCTGGCATAACCAAGTCTAAGACGACGTTGTAAAAAGGAGGAAGAGGCTTGACCGCTTTCGGCAATAGCGGCAACAGCATCATCAAAAAGTTTGTCACGGTCTTCCCCACCGATAGAAACAATATTTTTGCTGGTAGTGTTTTTGCTGGTAATAGGTTGAGAAGTAATTTCTAAATTATATTCTGGTTTACGTTGAGCTTTAATGAAATTTAAGAGAGTATCTCTTTCTTTGTCGGAAACAAAACAACCTTGGACACGAATTGGTTTGGCCAATTCTGGGGGAATATAAAGCATGTCTCCCCTACCTAATAACTTTTCGGCTCCAGGTAAATCTAAAATAACCCGAGAATCCATCATTGAAGTGACGGCAAAGGCCATACGTGCAGGAATATTGGCCTTGATGAGACCGGTGATAACATTGACTGAAGGACGTTGGGTAGCCAAAATTAAATGGATACCAACGGCTCTAGCTTTTTGAGCGATACGACAGATAGCTTCTTCGACCTCGGTTGGTGCGGTCATCATTATGTCGGCAAGTTCATCGATAATAATTAGGATGTAGGGCATTTGGACAAAACCGGATTTGTCGTTGAAAGCTTCAATATTGCGAACACCGGCTTCGGTTAAATCTTTATAGCGACGCTCCATTTCTACAACAGCCCATTTTAGGGCAGAAACTACTTCA
>ERZ795044.1813-NODE-1813-length-19127-cov-4.540845_pt1 | contig 19127 bp, 23 predicted proteins | sample MGYA00375128_ERZ795044 | MGnify/ENA primary metagenome ERZ795044 (study PRJEB30173, sample SAMN05720213) | anaerobic digester metagenome | isolation source: active sludge of municipal wastewater-treating anaerobic digesters | place: USA | collected 2014-12-22 ... | reverse complement strand
ATTCTGGACATTTATCATATTGACTAGCTCTAGCTAACGCATTACGTGCCTGATTTATTGTATTTATAGGAAAATGATCTTTATCATCTAATACTTTTTCATCATCGGCAGAAAATACAACATCACCTCTATTTCTTATTTTTGCATTAGGATCATGTTTTTCAAAAACATTAAATTCTTCCCATTTTAGTATTTTTGCCATATTATATTATAATAATTATTTTTTCAACAAATCTTTAAATTCTTGTAAATTATTTAAATATTGTTCATTTATATTATTATCTTTTAAATATAAAATACAACTATCTAAATCTAACATTAAATCTCTTTTGAATTTATCATTATATGTTTTATTTAATACTGATGATACTATATTTTCATCATCACCTAATCCCATATTATCGGCAAATTCTTGAATTTCTGATTCACCTAATTGTAAAAGACTTTTAACATCGGTGAAAAAGTCATATATATCTAAAGGAATATCATTTAAATTACTATCATTAAACATTTTTTCAATAGGTAAATGTGATTTAAATACAGAAAATATATTAACCATTAACGCATTCATTAACGATGATGAATCTTTTATATTAATTGATTCATTTATTGAAAAATAATTTTTATAATTTTTTACATATTTCATTTTAGTATTTTTATGTTTTATTTATATATAAAAAAAAAGATGTAAATTTTTACATTTACATCTTTTTTATGCCCATAAACTAGGACGAGTGGAAATATATTAAGATATATTAAAATAGTTTCTTAATGATTTCTTACCTTCTTCTTCCGATATATTAATAAATCTTCTATTACCTTCTAATTTAACTATTTCTAAATAATATAAAATTTTAAATATTTTATCTAATTCTGGTTTAGTTATTTTAACACCTCCACTTTCTGATAATTCGATTATATTATTCACAGATGGTACTTGATCTCCTACATTTTTACTTTTATTATAAATTAATTCTAATATAAAATTATATTTATACCATTTTTTAAATTCTGGTGTATTTATAACAGTTTCTTCATATTCTAATACCATTTTATGATTATAATATTTATCATAATAAATACCAATCATAATAATAATTTCAATTAATGAAGATATTAAAATAAATGATATTAAATTATATTTATTTTGATCAATACTTTCTGTTAATTTAGATGTTTGTTTATTTTTAAATTCATCTACTTCTTTATCTCTTCTTGATTCGTAATTAGTGATTTTATCATTATTTTCTTTAATTTTTAAATTATTTTCACTACGTCCTTTACTATCCCATGTTGGTAATTTACTATTTTGTTCATTTAATATTCTATTATCATCCATTAGTGGTTTAATATATTCATTAAAATAGAATGCATTAATTGAATCAGCTTTTGATACTATATTAGTTTCAGTTTGTGCTTTAAATGTTTTAGTATTATCAATAAATACATATGCACCATTTAAACTTAAATAAAATGATAATGATAACAAAATAAAAACACCTATTAAAAAAGATAATAAATTAGATTTAAATATTTGAAATTTAGTTTTTATTACTTCTACACTAAAAATACCAAACACATATCTTTTTAATAATTCAAACATAGTTAAAAATATAACTATTCCAATTGGTACAAATATACTATTTCCTACTTCATTAAATGAACTAAGAAAAAGATGTTGCATAAAGAAAAATGCTAAAAATATAGATACAGCATTACCAAACCAAGAAAACCAATATAAAAATTGATCTACCCATTTAAATCTCTCTGTATAACTTTTTATTAAAGTTTTTCTTTTTAATTCGACATATTTTTCAAATGCCAGTTTCGATTTATTAATATCTTCAAACATTGTTTAAAATTAATTTATTTTTGATTATATATTTTATGTTAAAAATTTAATTTAGTTTTAACTATTTTATTTTTAATTTTATTTATTTTTCCAACACGAGTATTATTATATTCATTTTCTAGCTGTTCCAAATCACAATTTAAAATATATTTTATATATTCACAACAACTATCTAAATCTTTATTAAATTTAATAGTATAAATATTTAAAAAATTTTTTGTAATTTCTGATATAAAAATATTTTTATCATACTTTGTATTATCATTTAATATTATCGCATATGATATTTTTTTTAATTCAACCGATGTTAAATTTACAATAATATTATTTTCTATGTTGTTTTTATGTAATATTTTCATTTGACACCTCTTGGTATAAAATATGTAAAATAATATGGTTTTTTATTTATAAATTCTTTATCTAAAACAGATAAAAAAGCAAAATGAAATTTAAATTTACCAATATAATCTGATTTTGTTAAATGTAAAGTTCTATCATTTATTTTTATTTCATCAAATGATATATCTTCTGTAAAATAAAATATTACATCAGCCCAACCAACATCCGTTTTAAATATTCTACATTCTATATAATCATTCATTAATATTATATGTTTTTATTTTATTTTTTTTATATATACAATAACAAAATAAAAGTTTATTATGAAGCATATTAAAAATTTTAATTCTTTTTGTAATGAAAGTGAATTACCCAATATTAAAATTGATATTAATGATATATTAAATCCATTAAAAGATAAAATAGATTTATTTACAACATTTGAATTTAATCCTGATGAATTTAATTTAAAAAATAATTTATCAGATTTATATAATAATGCAAATTTTAATAAACAGATTATTAAGAAAAAATTAAAAAAAGGTAAATTAGAAAGTACAAAAGACAATCAAACTTTATTAAGTGACAATTATATATTAACATTTTTCTTTATATATGATAAAAATTCTATAGAAATAGAGGAACCTAAATTTATATTATTACAATATTATGATAAAACCAAAAAACAACTTAGTGAAATAATGGTTTTTAAAAATCATAAAAATATTAATGATTTTTATCAAAAATTAACAGATTCTACAATCGAAATAACAAAAGGTAATAAAACATATATTTATAATACATCTAATTCTGGTAATAATTGGGAATTAAGAAATGCAAATTTAGTAAACGGTAAATTTAAAGATGATTTAGATATAGATCAAATGAATGATTTATTAAAAGATAGAAAAATAAAAATAAACAAATAGATTATTTTTAATGGAAAATAAATATAAATACAAATATATTGTTATATATCCAGGTAGTTCAAATAATAATATAGAAATACAAAAAATGTTATTTGGTTTTGGTATAGTTTGGTATAGTCAAAAAGATTCAAATGATACACCATTCATAATGTATCAAAATTTAAACGATATCGTGTTACATATAAATTTATTAGAAAAATATATAACCAAAACTGATCATTTATCACAATATATAATTCAAAAAGATCGATCATATCAAAAAGATGAAAATTATGATCCACAAATTTACGAATTCAAAGATATTGATAATATTAAAAGTATAATATTATATGGTGTTAAAAAACCAATATATCAACCTAAAAATAAAATTAAAAGAGTTTTTGAATCATTTGATAGTAATAAATCTATTATAATAAATGTTCATAATATACATGAATATAATATTATTAAAAATGATTTAGATAAATGGAGATTAAAATGTGATAATTATGAAGAAAATATATCTATAGGTGAAGAATCAGATCTTTATCCAATTAATTTTCTTATAGATGTCATTCCTTATAATATTTATACAATACATCCATATGATCCTTGGGTAAATTTAGATGATTATGATTGGGATGATTATAATGTATATGATTCAATTAATGATTTTTATAATGATAAAAATGCATTATCATATGTTAAAAATAATGGTATCAATATACCAAATTATGATCCAAAATATAAACCAATAAGAGAAGAATATTTTTATGATTTTAATCCTATATGTATTTATTGTAAAAATAGACAAGAATCAGTAGAACTTGAACAATATTTACATCAAAATGGTTTTGTTTATAATGATGGTGAAAAATATTACATATCAAATAATAGTTCTTATAATACTGACATGACATTAATTATAAATAGAATACAAAATAAAAGTTTTTTTGCATCAAAAGGTAAATATTCAAAAGATGGTAATTTAATATATTATTCAATATGTAAATACGGTATTAAAAGATTTATATCAAATCCTAATTCAGATAATTTAAATAAAATTACTAGCAATGAACCAACATATGAACCTAGAAAAAAAATTATAAGAGAAAATATTAATTTTGATAAAATATCAATATACTGTAAAAATAGAGAAGAATCAGTAGAATTTGAAGATTTTTTACATCAAAATGGTTTTGTTTATAACGATGGTGAAAAATATTACATATCAAATAATACATATTATAATAATATAACATTTATATTAAATAACCACGATAATAATCCAGATAATAAATTCAATGCATATCGAAATAAATACAATATAAATAATTCATTATTTTTAGAATATGAAGATTTTAAAGATAAAATTAAAACATTTATATTAAACCCATCAAATCACACATATAAAGAATTAAGTATGAAAACACCAGATTACAAACCAAAATCTAAAATTATAAGGGAATTTAAAATATTCGAAGGTAAATTTCATGATAATTACCCATATGAAACAATTGTAATACAACTTAATGATGAATATGATTTAGAAAAATTAAAAAATTATATTACAAATACATTAAATATGATTGTTGATTATGGTGATTATATGGATTTAAAAAATGAATTAAATCGTAATTCTAAAAAATATTTTAGATTTTGTTATAATAGTACTTATAATAGATTATATTATAAATATGGTAATTTATCAAATATAAATATTAATTTAGATAAAAATGAATTTGAAAAAATATACACTGTTGATGATTTATTAAATGATCTAATTCAAAAAATATCAATGACAGGTGAATATAAAATAATACCTGATTATAATCCAAAATTAAAAAATAAAAGATCACTAGATTAACCAGTGATCTCTTTTAATTGTTTTTTAGATTCTCGATCTTTTATATATTCTCTTTTATCTACTGCCTTGCGTCCTTTAGCAATACCAATTTCAACTTTAAAAATTCCTTTATCATTTTCATAAATTTTTATTGGTACAACAGATAATCCTTTTTCTTCTAATTTAATTTTTATTCTATTTATTTGTTTTTTATGTAATAGAAGTTTTCTATCTCTTTTTGGTTCATGATTTGTAAAAGAACCTTCTTCATATAATGCAATATCCATACCTTTAATATAAATTTCATTATCTACGATAATACAAAAAGTTCCATTTATATTAATTTTACTATTTCTTATAGATTTTACTTCAGTTCCTGTTAATATGATACCTGCTTCGATTTTCTCTAGGATATCATAATCAAAAAACACTCTCTTATTATTAAAAACAAATTTATCTTTTTTCTTAGACATAATATTATTTTTTTTTACAAAATTATTAAAAATATTCCAATATTACAAATATCCTTTAAATATTTTTATATATACATACAAAATAAGTTTGAAATATTCAAAAAATAATTATAACAAAATGGACTTAAAAAATGTAAACAATAACTTAGATCAAGTCGATAATATTTTTACAAAAATTAAAAATATATTTAAAAAACATTGGGGTATAATACTATTTGCACTATTTTGTTATTTTATTTATTGGGCATGGAATTTACCAGATGAACCAGTAATTGAGCAACAAACAGAACAAACAACACAACAAGAAGAATATGAACCAACAAAAGGTGATACTATTTGGACAAATGACTCAACATATTACATATATGAATAAAAAAATTAAAAATATATGAAAAAATTATTTAATTATAAACAATTTATAAAAGAAGAAATTGATAATGAACAATTATCTAATCAAGAAAATATACAACAACCACAAATTCAAAAAACACAATCAGATGAAATGATTGTTAACACAGACGATACATCTGATTATAAACCATTTGTAGATCCAAAATTAGCAAAATTCACAAGCATAATAGATTATACCTGTTTAAAACCAAGTACAACAAAAGATGATATTAATAAATTAATACAAGAAGCAATAAATAATAAATTCCATTCAGTTGTAGTACCATATGATTTTGTTGATCACTCTGCATATACTATTGACGAATCTAAATTAAAAGTAGTTTCAGTTATTGATTATCCAGAAGGAGATTCAAAAGAGAGTGATAAATTATTTCAATGTATAGAATTAATATCCAACGGTGCAGATGAAATAGATATGGTAATGGATTGGAAATCATTAAAAAAAGCATATGAATCGGAAGACGGTGAAGATCAACAATCATCTTATTATAATATCGAAAAAGAAATTAAAAATATCGCAAATGAATGTCATAAAAATGGTGTCATTTTAAAAGTAATAATAGAATCATGTGAATTGACAATTGAACAAGTTATTAAAGCATGCGAATTAGTATCTAATGCAGGTGCAGACTTTGTAGTAAACAATACAGGAACAAAAACCAAAGGATATGAATTAGATAAAATAAAAGAAATGAGACGTGTTTTACCTGATCATATTAATATTAAAGTTCAAGGAGGAATAAGAAATATAACAGATTGTGAAAATGTATATCAATATGTAGATAGAATTGGAACTTCTGTTATACCAAAATAATAATTAAATATGAAAATTAAAAGATTTAATCAAATAGATGAAGGAGTTAGAGAATTTTTAAAACCAAAATCAAAAAGTGAAATATTGGGTAAATTTAAAAGTGATTTATTCAAAGATTGTGACACTATACTTGAATATATTAAAAATATCAAAGAAAATTATCAAAAAGATGATAATATTGATATGAAAGAATTTTTAAAAGATGTAGTTAAAATGGAAATATTTGATCAGATTATAAAAAATAGAAAATACGATAACTATGATTATAGTATGTATTATAATAGAAGATTAGGATATTTATTAAATGCTAGTGGAATAGAAAAAATAGAATTGGATTATGATAATGAGGAAGAAGAAGAAGAATAAAAAATAATAAAATAAAAAATATTAAAATTATATGAAAGTATTAGTTATTGTGGATGTACAAAAAGAATTTGGTAAATTTATCCAACATGATTTAGTTCAAGAATTAGAAAAATATTGTCAAGAATTTGATCAAGTGTATCAAATATGGGATACACATAAAAATAAAATTGCACCAACATATAAATTTCCTAAACAAATTAAAGCTGTTAAAAAATTATTTGGTATAAATCACTTTAATGATAAAGTAAAAAAATATACTAAAGAAATAGAAAATTCAACTGAAGAAGGAACAATATTAAAACTAAGTGATGGTAGTTATGTAGTTAGAGTCGATAATAATCATGATTGGTTCTATGTTAATCCAGAAATAACCGATTTAATAAATGAATTAAAAAATGATAATGTTACTTTAGTTGGTGGAGCAGATAATGAATGTTTAGAAGATGTTTATGTTGCATTTAAAGCATTCGGTGTTAATGTAGAAATAAATGATAAATATGTATATAGTGCAAAAACAAGAAGTAATGATTCTATTTTTGATAGTAAATTACATATTTTAAAATTTAAAGATTTTATAAAATAATGTTAACTGATTTTAATAGATATAATAAAAACGAAAAATATAACGATGTTTTTAATGCAAAAGAAATATATATTATTTTATATAATAAAAATGAATTGGATTTATTTTTTAAAAGAATTGATTTAAAAGATTTTAAATTATCAGATTATATTATCAATAATGACAGAATTACATATCCTATATACTTATTTATAAATTTAAAAACGATGAGAGTATTATATAGTGAAATTGGATCAATGAGACAATATCAAGATATCACTCAATATAGTACATTTGATGGTGTATGGAATAAATTATTAACAATTAAAGATTTAACATTAATAGATAACATAGTAAAACATAAAAATGTTAATGTTAACCCTGATTATAAACCAAAAGAAAAACCAAAAAGATTAATTGAAAATATAATAAATGAAAATCATTTTAACGATAATGATGAAATATTAAATTATTCTAAAAATAAAAATATACCATTACCATCTATTAAAATAGATAATATTGTTTATATTAAACCAAATTATTTAGAATTATTAAAAAAATTACAAAATAAATATGATGTTTTTATTTCTACATCAACATTAAAATATATTAATGATAATTTAAATAAAAAATATAAAGTTTTACATAAATTTAAATATGATGAAAATATTGATTCACCTTGGTGGTCTATGATTGGATTAAATGAAAATGATAAAAATGAAATATGGGTATATGATGAATTATTAATATACCAACCACAATATGATTCAAAAGAAAAACCAAAAAGATTGTTAGAAAATAAATTAAATGAAGGTTATTTTTTTGATACAAATAGTGAAATATTAAATTATTCTAAAAAATATGATATATTAGAACCAAATTTTAAAATCGGAGATATTGTTTTTGTTAAAAATAATTATATAGAATTATTAAAAAAATTAGAATTATATAATAATATAAATATTGATAAAATATCATTACAATTTATAAAAAACAATACACATAAAAAATTTAAAATTTTAGAAAAATATAAAAGTAATAAAAATTCATCATGGATGTCAAAAATAGATATCTATGATAGAAATGAAATATGGGTATTTGATGATATATTATATAATCATCCACAATATGATTCTAAACAAAAACCAAAAAGAATATTAGAAAATAATATTGTTGATAATCAAGAAATATATTTAAATGAATCAAATGGAAAATATTCACATCGTAGTATTGTTATTGAAATAAATAATTTGGAAGAATTATCAATTTTACAAAAATTTTTAAAACAAAAAGAATATTTATTTAATGTACCAAGAACGGATATTATATTTCCAAATTATATTTTCATAGAAAATTTTAAAAAATATGATAATGATGATAATGATTTAAAATTACATTTGTCATATTTATCAAATAGTCCATCATATGAAAAATTATTACATTATATTGATTATAATCAAAAAGTTTTTAAAATTAAAGATTTACAGAATATACACTATATTATATCAACTGGTTATGATATGCCATTATATTTACCAAAAGAAAAACCAAAAAGAATATTAGAATCTAATCAATATAAATATTCTAGTGTTGTATTTAAAATAAATAATGATAAAGAAAATGAAATTGCACAAAAAACATTATTTGAAAATGGGTTTCATTGGATGTCAAATAAAAACATAAGAACTTTTTATAATCATAATTATCCTATTTATTTATTTGCTGAAGCAAATTATAAATTATTAACATTTGGTTATGGTATGAGTTCTATATTAAATTATATTAAAGATTGTAATGGATCAGGTGATAATATATGTGAATCTATATTTGATTATGATAAAACTAAATATGTTATTGATTTATTAAAATATGGTAATATACCAATTTATCATTCAAAAGAAAAACCAAAAAGAATATTAGAATCATTTCAAAATTTAAGTAATAAATATAATTATAATTGTATAGTGATTAAAATTAATAATATTAATGAATATAATCATATTTATAACATATTAAAATTAAATAATATCGATGTATCTGATATAGAATATAATTTACCAAATTACATAGAAGATGGATATATATCATATATTAGAATATATGACAATGGTGGTACATTAAAATCATCTGGTAATATGATGATAAATTTAGAAGAATATTCAAAAGATGCTGGATTTATTTATAATAAAATATATGATGCAAAAAATATTAAAGATCAATCAATATTAAATATATTAAATTACGGCGATGATATACCAAATTATAAACCAAAACAAAAATTAGAAAGAACATTTGAATCAAATAAATTTAAATATTCTGCTGTTGTCTTTAAAGTAAAAAACGAAGAAGAAAATGAAATTGCACAAAATAATTTAATTAAATTTAATTTTAAATGGGAATATCCTTTTAGTATCCGTAAATTTAAATCATCATATTATCCAGTTTATATTTTTGCTGAAATCATACGTGATAAATTAATTTTAAATTATATCAATGAATATGATGATGATAGTGAAATTTTAAATTATATTAAAAGTTGCAACGACATGGATGAAAATATATGTGAACATATATTTAATTATGATGATACTATGTTTGTTAATGATATATTAATAAATGGTCATTATAGACCAAATTATAGACCAAAAGAAAGATTTAAAAGAACATTTGAATCATATAATAATTATAATATAGAACATATTAAAAAATTATTAAATAATTCACCATTTGATGTAATTTATTACAGACATCATAACAATACGGAATATTGTGATAAATTTAATGAAATACTTAAAAAATATCCATTTTTTGATAAAGGATATGATGGTGATATTGAATATGATGATATGTTTGGAAAAAATTATTTTTTTACTTTAAAAAATATAGAAAATTGGGAACAATTTAAAATTTATCAATCCGAACAAGGAAATGATGAAATATTTAATGATTATCCTAATATTAAATTTAGTGATATGATAGTTAATCCTAATCATTTAGATAAAGTATTATCTAATTTAACAGGTAAATTACCAAATTACCAATCAAAAGAAAAACCAAAAAGATTAATTGAAAGTAATAAAAACGAATTAATAAAAGAAATGTGGCAATTCATTAGAAATGATTACGATATGGATTTAATAACAAATAGATATAATACAATTAAACCTAAATATAAAATCGGAGATGAAATAAGATTTAAAAAGAACGCATTAGAAATACATATATCACAAACAAAAAGTATTTATCAATTAGAAAATCATCAAAAATTATTTATAACACAAGGTATTATAAATAATAGTTTATTTACTATAAAAGGATTCGCATATTGGAAACATACTAATTTATGGTTAATACAAATTGATGAATATAATTTTATAAGCGTAGATGCATGTATAAATAAAGAACCAGATTATACATCATCTAAAAAAATAAAAAGAGAATTATGAGTAAAAAAATAGATAATTATTCAAAAAGTGAAAGATTAATATATTTTGTAATGTTTTTATGGGTAGTATTTGGTATACTAGGTATAAAATATAATTCAAATCTTACACAAATTGCAGGATACTATGCATCTTTAACATTATTTATAGGTACATATTTATGGGGTGAATATAAAAGAACATCATCTAGTACTACAGTATTTTCAAAAGGTAAAAGTTCATCCCGAGAAATTGTTATTTATGTAACTGTATTATTATGGACAATACTTGGTATATTTGGTATTATTAAAAATATGAATATTAATAACTTAACTGTTTATTTTTCTTCATTAAGTCCATTTGTAACATCTTATATAATATATAAAACTACAAAAGGTAACGATTTACCTATATTCAATAATGATACACAAAATTTAATAGATAAATCAAAAGAAGGAGCAGATAAAACATCAACTAATATAATTAAACCAATTAATAATCAAACACCAACAAATAAAACCGATGTTGTTAAAAAAATAGAAAATACACCAGTAAATACACCTAAACCACAAATAGATAAAGAAAATGAAATTATTATTCCAAAATCAAATATAGAAATAAAAGATGAACCAGTTGATTAAAAATAATAATAGTTATCAATTGTTTTTATTAATAATTCTTTTTTACTTTTAATATAAAATCTAAAAAATGTATATACTGATAATTCATCTTCTGTCAAATCTTTTTTAATCATATGTCTTAATTTTAAATCCCTTAAATATAGATTTAATTCATCTATATTTTTAACAAGATTTTCAGATAAATCATGTTTATACATAAAAACAGGTGCACCATCTTTGGTATTATTATTTACAAAAAATAAATCTTTTTGACAATCACCATAAATATAATTTATTTCATGCCAATCACCGTAAAATTTAAAATATAGACGATTATATTTATCCATTTTTTTAATTTATTTTTAAATCAGAAAACATATCTTTCTGAACAGATATAATTTTATTAAAATAACTAGGATCCACTTCTTCTAATCCATGATGTACTAATAATAAATGTAATTTATTTTCATTTGCAAAGTTTTTTAATAAATTTAATAGTAAATTTATATTATCTTTATGAACAGATTGAAATACTTCATCCATAAAAAGAATATTGATATTTTTCATTTTTCTAACCATTTGAATATATGATATAGCAATACATATATTGAGCATTTTTATTTCTCCATTCGATGGTGTTTCTTTATGTATAATTTCACCTTTATCATATATTTCAGCATCAAAATTATCATTTAATTTAACTTCATAAGGAAAATTTATAAATTTTAATAATTTTGTTAAATAAAAATTAATAGGTGGTATAATTGACAATATAATAGATTTTCTTGCACCGTTATCACCCAAAACTTTAATCAAATCAGTTAATTCATTAATATCATTTTTTAATTCAATTATTTTATTATTTTTTTCTTTTTTTTCTTTTAAAAGAATAGAACCTTTTATTTTTAAATCATCTATTATTTTCTTATTACTTCCTTCATATTCATCAAATTCTTTTTTAATACTTTTTAAATCTGATCTAATATCTATTATTTGTTCATCTAATAAATCCTTTGAATCTTCTAATACTTTTATTTGTTGATTAATAGATTTATTTTCATCTTGAAAATATGTTATTTTTTTATCATTTTGTATTATTTTATCCGATAAATCAGTTTCATTTATTTTAAGTTCATTTAACAATTGTAAATGTTCATCATCATTTAATCCACTATTACAATATGGACAATTACCGGATTCATATATTTTTATTTTATTTTTAACTTCTAATAATTCTGTTTTTCTTTTAATATTTTCATTATTTGAAATATTTATATAATTTTTATGTTCTTGTATTTTTAATTGAAAATCAGATATTTTATTATTTAATTCTATCATTTCTTTATTAATATCATCTAATTTTTTCTTTTTATCTACTCCTAATTTTTTTAAATCTTCTTTACTCATTTTATTTTTACCCGTATTATTTTGAATAATACTCATATAACCTTTTAATTCACTATCAATATTAATTATTTCAGTTGATAATCTATCAATTTCTTTTTTATTTTGATTTATTATTTCTTTTGTAATTGATTGATATTCATCTATTATTTCCAAATTAAATAATCTATTAAGTAGATTTCTTTTATCTTCGGGTTTTAAATCTATAAAATTTAAAAAATCATTCATACTTAATGAAATAAATGACCTAAATGTTTGATAATTAAAACCTATTACATTTTCTTTATCAATATCATTCATTAATTTAAATCTTTCTGTATAATTTTGTTCATTTATTGTTATATTAAAATCTGATGGATCTACTTTACGAACAATTTGTATGGAATCATTTTTAAAATTATCAAAATTTATAAATACTTCTAAATTTTTATTTATCCTATTAACAATATTTTTAATTGGTATTCTATTATTATTTTTACCTCTTGCAATATTAAATAAAACAACATCCAATACATCCATTATACTTGATTTACCACTACCATTCATTCCATGAATAAGCCACAGTCCTGGTTTATCAAATATTATAGATTGTTGTTTATTACCATAAGATTTAATGTTTTTGAATCTTATTTCTTTTACAATCATTTATTTTTACTTAATTTTTTATATATTTTATTAATTGGATTATCTGTTGATTTATCTCTTAAACAATTAAAATATATTTTTAAAGTATAAATTAAATTAATTACAGATACAACAAATAAAGATACTAATATGATTATAACAATATAAATATACCACATGTTAAATTAAATATTTTTTTAGTTTATAGTTAAAAAATTGGATAATGTTTAATTTATTTCTTGTGTTTGTGTCGTTTGTGGTGTTTCTTTTCCATATTTAGTATTATTTTTTAAACTTTAAAAATAATTATTTATATATTATAAACAATTTAATTAATTTATATCCCATATATTTTTATATATACATATAAATTACACATAGTATATGGATGAAAAAATAATAATTAAAATGTATGTCGATGATAATATGACATTAAGAGAAATTGCTAGAAAATTAAATACTAATCATAAATTAATATCTAGAATTTTAAGGAAAAATAATATTGAAATAACTAGGAAAAAACCTAGAATTTTAACAGAAGAACATAAAAAAAAACATAGGAGAATCAAGACGAAGATTAATCAAAGAAGGTAGATATATTCCATATAATAAAGGATTAAAAATGAAAAATTATATTTGTAAAAATGGAGTTGATGGAAAAATATTATTATATAATAATATGAAAAAACATTTAAGATTTGATATAGATATAAACTGGTTAATACAATTTGAAGATATAGAAAAATTAAAATTTTTAAACAAATGTATTGTTAGAAAAAGAGATCACGGTAATTATGATAAAGAATATTATATGTCATATATAAATAAATTTTATTATGATGAAAAATTTAATACTATTTATAATAATTGGATAGATAATAATTATGATTATCATTTAAAACCGTCTGTAGATCACATTTTACCTAAAAGTAAAGGAGGAGAATTATTTAATATAAATAATGTACAATTTTTAACATGGTTTGAAAATAGGTGTAAAACAGATTTAACACAAGATGAATGGAATAATATTAAAAAAAATATAAATAAATATTTTATTTAAATGAAAAATAATTTTATAAATGAAAAAGGAGAATTGAAGGTCAATAGTATCCATCATGGTGATTGTTTAGACTTGATGAAATATATCCCTGCTCAAAGCATAGATATGATACTAGCTGACCTTCCTTGACTTTACGGTACGACAAATTGCAAATGGGATTCACCAATTGATTTAAATTTATTATGGATACAATATAAAAGAATTATTAAAGATAATGGTGTAATCGTTTTATTTGCACAAACACCATTTGATAAAATATTAGGATGTAGTAATATAGAATGGTTAAAGTATGAATGGATATGGGAAAAAACACAAGCAACAGGTCATCTTAACGCAAAGAAGGCACCGATGAAGGCACATGAAAATATATTAGTGTTCTACCATAAACAACCAACTTTTAATCCCATTAAAACACAAGGACACCCAAGAAAAGTATCAACTGCACATCACAAAAGAAATACTAGTACAGGTCAAATATATTCTAAATGCGATAATTTTTCAGATTATGATAGTACTGAAAGATATCCAAGAAGTGTACAAGTATTCGCAAGTGATAAACAGAAATTAAATTTACATAGCACACAAAAACCATTAGCACTTTGTGAATATTTAATAAAAACATACACCAATGAAGGTGATATAGTATTGGATAATGTTGCAGGAAGCGGAACTACTTTGTTAGCATCTAAAAATCTAAATAGAAACTTTATTGGAATTGAAAAGGATGAAAAGTTTTACAATATAATAAATAGTAGAATAAATGATTAAATTAGATTTTGGTTCTGGTTATAATCCTATGCATGATTATAAAACGTGTGATATTTACGGATACGTTGATTACTATTTTGATCCAATTGAATATAAGATTGACGCGGAAGATAATACATTCGATGTTATAAGATGTAGGAATGTTATTCACCATATAAAAGATATTGATAAATTATCAAAAGAATTTAAAAGGGTTCTAAAGACAAATGGTGTACTAGAAATAACAGAAGCTAGAAAAGAATACTATTCTAGTATGAGAAGGTCTATGGGATATTGGGTAAAAATTATAAGAATCGAATCTGTAAAACACATATACACAAATCCATCAAGACTTATAAAAACAGAATATGAACCTGATGATTTAATGATTTATACAAATACAATAGATTATCCTGATGGTGAATTTTATTGGTTTTATAAAGGTTTAGTAAGTAAAAGAAATATTCCAAATTATGAACCTAAACAAAAAATAGTAAGAGAAAATATTATTACATATTTTGAATATTTTATAAATAAAAAAGAGGTTATTTAAACCTCTTTTTTTATCTACCCATTATAAAAAATGATGAATTTGGTGATTGTCCTTTTATTTGTTCTTCTGTTTTTGTTAAAAGATCATTTCCTTGTGTTATAATATCAGCAGCATTATATTGAAAATTACCAGGCATTTGAAATGTCATTCTACCTAATGCTTCACCTAATCTTATTCTACTTAATGCTACACAATAATCCTTAAATAGATAATTATTAAATAATTCTTCTGGTTGGATTCTAATAAAAACATCTAACATATAATCAGTTCTTATTTCATCTAAAACATTAAATCTTTTATTAATTGGGTTAAATGAATGTCTAGTATAATTTCTTGATAACTTATTAACTTCATCACTAAATGCTGATAATATTTGTCTATATGTTGCTAATTCACCAACATTTGTAACAAATGAAGTTAAATATGGTTGATTAGTAACACCAAAATTAATTGATAAGTTAGGTGCTTGAACCCCGATTCTAAATAAACTAGGATTGTTAATTTCAGAAACTCTTGTTACATTTTCAATTTCTTCTGGTAAAATTATATATCCGTGTGCTGTATATTCTTCACTATTAATAAATTCTCTTCTTAAATAAAAAAAAGTTTTCATTACAGCTAATTGATAATTTTTATAAAAATATTCCATTGCTTTTTCTTTAACTAATCTAATTATTTCTAAATCTGGTAATACTTTTGGCATTAATCCACTAAATGTTAAATCAGCTTGTATATAATCTACTAATTGTTCAATGGTCATTTTATCATTATTCATTTGATATAAATCATTACCATTTTGAAAATTATTTTGATAACTATCATTTGCTTTAATATATGTTCTATTAATATTTCTAGCCATTTAATTATTATATTTTTTTAGTATATATAAAATTTCTAATATTTAAATAAAAAATTATTTAAAAAATAGATGACTAAATACGAATATTTAATATATAACATATATAAAAATAAATAATTAATTAAAATGAATGTAAAAATATACATAAATGGTAAAATGATTAAAAGATATAATGATTTAGGATATAATATTAATAAAAAAGGATATTATGATATTGATATTAATGATTTACCTATAAATAGTCATATTAAAATAAAAGTAAAATGTGATAATTGTGATACTATTAATGAAATAAAATATTATAATTATATAATAAATAAAGAAAAAAATAATAACCATTATTATTGTAATAATTGTAAATTTGAAAGAATATCAGAAACCAATTTAAAAAAATATGGAACTATATCTACCTTATCGGTTGATGAATTTAAAATAAAAAGACAAAATACAATGTTAGATAAATATAACACTATAATACCTATACAAAATGATTTAATTAAACAAAAAATAATTAATACAAATATTAAAAAATATGGTGAAAAATGCACATTATTAAATAACAATATTAAACAAAAAACAATTGAACATAATTTACAAAAATTTGGTGTTGAACATTATTCTAAAACTGATGAATTTAAAAATAAAATTATGTTAAACTGTTTACAAAAGTATGGTGTTGAACATTATTCTAAAACTGATGAATTTAAAAATAAAATAAATTTATCAACTATAAATAGAAATTTATTAAATAATAAATTAAATATTATATCTATTGATAATAATTTTTATAAAATTAAATGTGAAAAAGAACATGAATTTTTAATAGAAAGAGGATTATTAAAAAATAGATTAAAATATAATACTATAATATGCACTATATGTAACCCAATTAATTCATTTTCTAGATCAGGAAAAGAATTAATATTAATAGATTTTATTAAGAATAATTATGAAAAAGAAATATTATTTAACAATAAATCAATAATATCACCGTATGAATTAGATATTTATTTACCCGATTTAAATTTAGCATTTGAATTTAATGGATTATATTGGCATAATGAATTATATAAATCCAATAATTACCATAAAACCAAAACTGATTTATGCATCCAAAAAGGGATTCAATTAATACATATATATGAAGATGATTGGAATTATAAAGAAAATATTATTAAATCAATGATTTTAAATAAATTAAATAAAACCGAAAATAAAATATTTGCTAGAAAATGTGAAGTAAAAGAAATATCTGATAATAATTTAGTTAAGTATTTTTTAAATAATAATCATATTCAAGGAAATATTAATTCTTCTGTAAAAATCGGTTTATTTTATAATAATGAATTAATATCTTTAATGACATTTGGAAAATTAAGGAAACCTTTAAATTCAAAATCCACTGATAATGAATATGAAATGTTAAGGTTTTGTAATAAATTAAATACTAATATTATTGGAGGTGCTTCTAAACTATTTAAATACTTTTTAAAACAGTATAACCCAAATAAAGTTATTAGTTATGCTGATAGAGGATATAGTAATGGTAATCTTTACAAACAATTAGGATTTGAATTAGAACATATAACAGAACCCAATTATTATTATATCATTGATAATAATAGAAAACATAGATTTGGTTTTAGAAAAGATATTTTAGTTAAACAGGGTTTTGATTCAAATAAATCAGAACATGAAATAATGTTAGAACGTAAAATTTATCGTATATACAATTCTGGAAATTTAAAATTCATTTTTTATATATAATTAAAAATTTATATTAACCAAGAATGAAAATAATATATGATTTTAACGAATATTTATTAGAAAATACCAATAATGATTTACCATTTAAACTTAGTAAAAGATTAAGAGAATTATTATTATCAATTAGACATACAATATCAGATTATTTATTAAGAATAGATGAAGATGAACGTAATTCTAATATAACATTATTAGATTTAGATGATAAAGATTTTGGGAAATTTAGATATGTTATATCTAATAAAGTTTATGATATTATAATTAATAATTCAATTGAAAATGTAGTTTCTATAAATGGATATTTAAGATCAGATAGACAATATCAAGAAAAATTAATAAAAAATTTAGATAGATATTATGTCAGTACTTCAATAGGTAAATCTATTAATAAAATATTTCCTAATAAATTCCCTGCTAGTGGAAAACCAGGACTAGATATAGAATCTTTTACAAATATGATAAAACACAAAAGAAGTACAAAATTTGACAATTTTAAATTA
>ERZ795044.1811-NODE-1811-length-19130-cov-8.138453_pt1 | contig 19130 bp, 12 predicted proteins | sample MGYA00375128_ERZ795044 | MGnify/ENA primary metagenome ERZ795044 (study PRJEB30173, sample SAMN05720213) | anaerobic digester metagenome | isolation source: active sludge of municipal wastewater-treating anaerobic digesters | place: USA | collected 2014-12-22 ... | reverse complement strand
GAACAGCTCGATGTTGAACGGGCCCTTGCCGGCCTTCAGGCCGAGCTTGTCGACCAGCGAGGTCGCCTGGATCACGCCGACCTGGAAGTTGTCGAAGGTGGCGTAGTAGTCGACGTTCTTCGATCCCTTGATCAGGCGGTCGTAGGCGATGACCTTGATGCCCTTGTCGGCGGCCTTCTGCAGCGCGTCCGACAGGGTGCTTCCGTCGATCGCGGCGATCACCAGCACCTTGGCGCCCTTGGTGATCATGTTCTCGATCTGCGCCAGCTGGTTCGGGATGTCGTCGTCGGCGTACTGCAGGTCGGTCTTGTAGCCCTTGGCGGCGAAGACCTTGACCATGCTGTCGCCGTCCGAGATCCAGCGGGCCGACGACTTGGTCGGCATCGAGATCGCGACCAGGCCCTTGTCCTGCGCCTGCGCCCAGGGCGCCGCAGCGGCCAGCGCCAGGGTCAGCGCGGCAATGTGGGTTCGTCTCTTCACGGGGTTCTCCTTCGGTTCCGGGGATTCGGGATCTGGCCTGCAGCGCGTCACCATCGAAACCCGATCGATCGGCGCCGACATACTCATCAAGCCCCTTGGAGATATTTCTCGAAGGGGTTTGAAGCGGCGTCGGAAAACTCACGTCCACCGTGGGCCGCGAGACTAAAGTACATGGACCACGAGGCACATCGGGTTCCCCCTAATCTTCACCTACATAGCAGTTTTGTCCATTTCTTTGGCAAGAGCCGAAGCGCCGCTGCACCTAGTCTTGCGGACATCGCATCGACGGCTTCACGCCGCTCTTCATGGGAGTGCTTCGTTTCCAGGCGGTGGACGAGTGGGACAGGTCGGAACAGGAACGGCTGGCCGCTCAGAACTCAGCCCCTCGGGGTCGGCCGATGTGTCTATGTACTTTGACCGGGTAAACCCGAACGAAGGCGAATACTTCATATACCCAGCAGATCTGTTCTTTTCTCGTCGCATCGTCGCGACGAAAAATAGTCCGGCTCCCCTTCATATTCCGCCCTCCCTCCATGCAAATCACCCTCGGACTGGATTTCGGCAGCGATTCGGTGCGTGCGCTGGCGGTCGACACCGCGCGCGGCACCGAACTCGCCACGCGGGTGGTGAACTACCCGCGCTGGGCCGCCCACCGCTGGGTCGACGCGCGGGTGCAGCGCTTTCGCCACCATCCGCTGGACTACATCGAATCCCTGACCGAGGCGGTGCGCGGCGTGCTCGACGAGCTGGGGCCGGCCGGCCGAGAGGCGGTGCGCGGCATCGGCGTCGACTCCACCGGCTCGACGCCCGCGCCGCTGGACGCCCAGGGTCGCGTGCTCGCGCTGCGCCCCGAGTTCGCCGACAACCCGGACGCGATGTTCGTGCTCTGGAAGGACCACACCGCCGTCGAGGAGGCCGAGGCGCTGAACCGCCTGGCCCACGGCGGCGCGTTCACCGACTACACGCGCTACGCCGGCGGCGTGTACTCGTCCGAGTGGTTCTGGGCCAAGATCGTGCACGCCAGCCGCGCCGACGCCGGCGTGCGCGAGGCCGCGGTCAGTTGGGTCGAGCTGTGCGACTGGGTGCCCGCGCTGCTGGCCGGCCGCACCGCGCCCGACGAGCTGCCGCGCGGCCGCTGCGCGGCGGGCCACAAGTCGCTGTGGAACCCGCGCTGGGGCGGGTTGCCATCGCGCGCCTTTCTCGAGGCGCTCGACCCGCTGCTCGTCGAGCGGCTGCGCGAGCCGATGTTCCTGAACACGCAGACCGCCGACGTGCCGGTGGGCCGGCTCAGTGCCGAGTGGGCCGCACGCCTGGGCCTGGCCGAGCGCGTCGTGGTCTCCGGCGGCGCCTTCGACTGCCACATGGGGGCCGTGGGCGCCGGCGCGAAGCCGCACACGCTGGTCAAGGTCGTGGGCACGTCGACCTGCGACATCCTGCTGGCCGACGCGGCGCGCATCGGCGACCGTGCGATCGAAGGCATCTGCGGACAGGTCGACGGCAGCGTCGTGCCCGGCCTGATCGGCCTCGAGGCCGGCCAGTCGGCCTTCGGCGACCTGTACGCCTGGCTCGCCGAGGTGCTGGGCTGGTCGCTCGGCTGGGCCGCCGAAGCCCTGCCCGCGCAGGCCGCCGAACTCGCCGCGCTGCAGCACCGGCTGATCCCGGCGCTGACCGAGCGCTGGGCGCGCGACGCCGACCTGGCGCACCTGCCGCTGATGCTCGACTGGGTCAACGGCCGGCGCACGCCGATGGCCAACCAGCGCCTGCAGGGCGTGCTCGGCGGGCTGACGCTGGGCAGCGACGCGCCGGCGATCTTCGGCGCCGCGATCGCCGCCAGCGCCTTCGGCGCGCGGGCGATCACCGAATGCTTCGAGCGCCAGCAGGTCGCGGTGAACGACGTGCTCGCCATCGGCGGCATCCCGCGCAAGTCGCCCACCGTGATGCAGGTGATGGCCGACGCGATGAACCGCCCGGTGCACGTCGCCGGCTCCGACCAGTGCTGTGCGCTCGGCGCCGCGATCTTCGCGGCGGTGGCTGCCGGCTGCCACGCCGATGTCGCCGCCGCCCAGGCCGCGATGGCCAGCCGGGTCGAGCGCAGCTACCTGCCCGAGCCCGGGCGCGCGGCGCTGTACGAGTCGCACTACCGGCGCTACCAGCGCTGGGCCGCGGCCACCGAGCTGCTGTACGAGGCCACGCACGAGCCGGCGCCGACCGGGACGCAGCGATGAGCCGGCACGCGCTTCGCGAGCAGGTGCTCGAGGCCAACCTGGCGCTGCCGCGCCACGGCCTGGTCACCTTCACCTGGGGCAACGTCAGCGCCTTCGATCCGGCGCTGGGCGAGGTCGCGATCAAGCCCAGCGGCGTGCCCTACGACGCGCTGCGGGCCGCGGACATCGTCGTGCTCGACCGCGACGGGCGCATCGTCGACGGCCGGCTGCGGCCCTCGTCCGACACGCCCACGCACTGTGCGCTGTACCGCCGCTGGCCACAGCTGCGCGGCGTGGTGCACACGCATTCCACGCACGCCAGCGCCTGGGCGCAGGCGTGCCGCGCGATCCCGGCGCTGGGCACGACCCACGCCGACCACTTCCACGGCGAGATCCCCTGCACCCGGCCGCTGACGGCCGCCGAGGTCGACGCCGCCTACGAGCTGAACACCGGCCTCGTCATCGCCGAGACGCTGGGCGCGCGCGACCCGCTGGCGATGCCCGGCGTGCTGGTGGCCGAGCACGCCCCGTTCACCTGGGGCACCAGCGCCGACGAGGCCGTGCACCACGCGGTGGTGCTCGAGGAGGTGGCGCGCATGGCGCTGTTCACGCTGATGCTCGACCCGGGCCGCGGCCCGATCGCCCGGCACCTGCTCGACAAGCACTACCTGCGCAAGCACGGCCGCGACGCCTACTACGGCCAGACCGGCGAACGCTGAACCCCGATCCCCCTCCACCGCATGGCCTCCATGACCGCATTCCCCACCCTCGAAGCCTGGTTCGTCGTCGGCAGCCAGCACCTGTACGGACCGAAGACGCTGCAGGCCGTGGCCGCGAACGCGCAGGCGCTCGTCGACGGCCTGAACGCCGAAGCCGGCCTGCCGGTGCGCCTGGTGCTCAAGCCCACGGTCACCGACGCCGACGGCATCCTCGCGCTGTGCCGCGAGGCGAACAACGCGCCCGACTGCATCGGCCTGGTCACCTGGATGCACACCTTCTCGCCGGCGCGCATGTGGATCGCCGGCCTGATGGCGCTGCACAAGCCCTTCATGCAGCTGCACACGCAGTTCAACGTCGAGGTGCCCTGGGCGACGATGGACATGAACTTCATGAACCTGACGCAGACCGCGCACGGCGGACGCGAGTTCGGGTTCATCGGCGCGCGGCTGCGCCGGCCGCACGAGGTGATCGTCGGCCACTGGCAGGATGCGCGCGTGCACGCCGAGCTCGGCCGCTGGCAGCGCGTGGCCGCCGCGGTGCACGACAGCCGCCGGCTGAAGATCGCCCGCTTCGGCGACAACATGCGCGAGGTTGCGGTGACCGAGGGCGACAAGGTCGAGGCGCAGATCCGCTTCGGCTACGCCGTCAACGGCCACGCGCTGGGCGACCTCGCGGCCACGGTCGAGGCGGTGACGCCCGGCCAGCTCGACGAGCGCCTGGCCGAGTACGAAAGCGCCTACCGGCTCGCCGACGCGGTGCGCGCCGGCGGCGCCAAGCGCGGCCACCTCGCCGACGCCGCGCGCATCGAGATCGGGCTCGAGACCTACCTCGAACGCGGCGGCTTCAAGGCCTTCACGACCAACTTCGAGAACCTGCACGGCCTGGCGCAGCTGCCCGGGCTGGCGGTGCAGCGGCTGATGCACAAGGGTTACGGCTTCGGCGCCGAGGGCGACTGGAAGACCGCTGCGCTGCTGCGCGCGATCAAGGTCATGAACGAGGGCACGGGCCACGGCGCCTCGTTCATGGAGGACTACACCTACGACTTCACGCCCGGGCGCGAGCTGGTGATCGGCGCGCACATGCTCGAGGTCTGCCCGTCGATCTCGGCCCAGGCCCGGCCGCTGCTCGACGTGCAGCCGCTGTCCATCGGCAAGAAGGCCGACCCGGCGCGGCTGGTGTTCAACGCGCGGCCGGGGCGCGCCATCCACAGCACGCTGATCGACCTGGGCAACCGCTTCCGGCTGATCTCGCACGAGGTCGACGCGGTCGACCCGCCGCACGAGCTGCCGAGGCTGCCGGTGGCGCGCGCCGTGTACCTGCCGCTGCCCGACCTGTTCACCGGGACCGCCGCCTGGATCCACGCCGGCGGCGCCCACCACACCGTCTTCAGCCAGGGTGTCGCGATCGGCCAGCTGCGCAGCTTCGCCGAGATGTTCGACATCGAGTTCGTGCACATCGGCGCGCACACCGATCTCGACCGGCTGCGCCAGGAGCTGCGCTGGAGCGAGCGTGCGCACGGAACCCTTCCTTCATGATGTGGTGCGGCCACGAGCCGCCACCGCCGGCGCCAGCCCGCCGCTGGACAACTGCCCCAGAGGAGACACGATGAAAACCACCCGCCGCCACCTGCTCGGCCTGATCGCCACCGGCTGCGCCGCGCTGTCGATCGGCGCCCATGCCGCGGACAAGAAGATCACGCTGGGCTTCGCCCAGGTCGGCGCCGAGAGCGAATGGCGCACCGCGAACACCGCGTCGATCAAGGACGCGGCCGAGAAGGCCGGCATCACGCTGAAGTTCTCGGACGCGCAGCAGAAGCAGGAGAACCAGATCAAGGCGATCCGCTCCTACATCGCGCAGAAGGTCGACGTGATCGCCTTCGCGCCGGTGGTGACCACCGGCTGGGACACGGTGCTCAAGGAGGCCAAGGCCGCGAAGATCCCGGTGATCCTGACCGACCGCAGCATCGAGACGGCCGACCCCTCGCTGTACGTGACGATGATCGGCTCGGACTTCACCGAGGAAGGCCGCAAGGCCGCGCGCTGGATGCTCGACAACGTCAAGGGCGACAGCGTCAACATCGTCGAGCTGCAGGGCACCGTGGGCTCGGCGCCGGCCATCGACCGCAAGAAGGGCTTCGAGGAGGTGATCGCCGGCAAGGGCCAGTACAAGATCATCCGCTCGCAGACCGGCGACTTCACCCGCGCCAAGGGCAAGGAGGTGATGGAGGCCTTCCTGAAGGCCGAGGGCAAGAAGATCAACGTGCTCTACGCGCACAACGACGACATGGCCATCGGCGCGATCCAGGCGATCGAGGAGGCCGGGCTGAAGCCGGGCAAGGAGGTCATCGTGATCTCGGTCGACGCGGTGAAGGGCGCCTTCGAGGCCATGATCGCCGGCAAGATGAACGTCACCGTCGAATGCAACCCGCAGCTCGGCCCGCAGCTGATGGACACGGTCAAGGAAGTGCTGGCCGGCAAGTCGCAGCCGAAGTGGATCCCGACCAAGGAAGGCGTGTTCCCGATGGAGGTCGCCGCCAAGGAGTTCCCGAACCGGAAGTACTGAGCGTGGACGACCAGGCGTCCCTGCGGACGCCTGGTCGCCTCGCTCAGGCCTGGACGCATGCAGGCGGCCAGGCTGAGCGTCTGCCTCGCTCAGGCCTGGGCGCTTGCAAGCGACCGGGCTGAGCGCCAACCCGCTCAGGCCTGGGCGCATGCAGGCGACCAGGCTGAGCGTGTGCTCGCTCAGGCCTGGGCGCATGCAGGCGACCGGGCTGAGCGTCTGCTCGCTCAGGCCTGGGCGCATGCAGGCGGCCAGGCTGAGCGCGAATTCGCTCGGGCCCGGCCGCGTGCCGGCCCCCAAGACGTGACCCCCCTGGCTGGTCGAAAGGTCTCCTGCAACCAGGGTTGCATGTGCGCGCGGCGTTCGCGCGCACATGCCTTTTTCACCGATGATCCGCGTCCCGTGACCTCCGACACCGCCCCTGCCCTGCTCGAACTCCACGGCCTGCACAAGGCCTTCACCGGCGTGGCCGCGCTCGTCGATGCGCGCCTGTCGCTGCGTGCAGGCGAGATCCACGCGCTGATGGGCCAGAACGGCGCCGGCAAGTCCACGCTGATCAAGGTGCTGACCGGCGTCTACCCGCCCGACGCCGGCACGATGCGCCTGGCCGGGCAGCCGATCCGGCCGGGTTCGCCGCAGCAGGCGCAGGCGCTGGGCATCTCCACCGTCTACCAGGAGGTGAACCTCTGCCCCAACCTGTCGGTGGCCGAGAACATCGCGGCCGGGCGCATGCCCCGGCGCTGGGGCTGGATCGACTGGCGTGCCGTGCAGCGCAGCGCCCGCAGCGCGCTCGAACGGCTGCGCCTGGACATCGACCCCGGCCGCACGCTGGGCGAGTGTCCGGTGGCGGTGCAGCAGATGGTGGCCATCGCCCGCGCGGTGAGCCTCGACGCGCGCGTGCTGGTGCTCGACGAGCCCACCTCCAGCCTCGACGAGACCGAGACCGCGCGGCTGTTCGAGGTCATGCGCACGCTGCGCGATGCCGGCGTCGCGATCCTGTTCGTGACCCACTTCCTCGACCAGGCCTACGCGATGGCCGATCGGCTGACGGTGATGCGCAACGGCCGCACTGTCGGCGAGCACCGCTGCGCGGACCTGCCGCGCCTGGCCCTGGTCGAGCAGATGGTCGGGCGTTCGCTCGACGCCGGCGACCTGGCGGCGCGGCGCGCGGCGGCCTCGCACCCGGTGCCGCTGCTGGCCGCGCGCGGGCTGGGCCGGCGCGGCAGCGTCGAGCCGATGGACCTCGACGTGCGCGGCGGCGAGGTGCTGGGCCTGGCCGGCCTGCTGGGCTCGGGCCGCACCGAGACGGCGCGGCTGCTGTTCGGCGCCGACCGCGCCGACCACGGCACGGTCACGCTCGACGGCCGGCCGCTCGTGCTGCACTCGCCACGCGATGCGCTGCGCGCCGGCCTCGCGTTCTGTCCCGAAGAGCGCAAGACCGACGGCATCGTAGCCGAGCTGTCGGTGCGCGAGAACATCCTGCTCGCGCTGCAGGCGCGGCGCGGCGTCTTCGACCACCTCGGCGCCGCCGAGCAGCAGGCGCTGGCGCAGCGCTTCATCACGCTGCTGGGCATCAAGACCGCCGACGCCGGGATGCCCATCGGCCAGCTCTCGGGCGGCAACCAGCAGAAGGCGATCCTGGCGCGCTGGCTCGCCACCGAGCCGCGGCTGCTGATCCTGGACGAACCCACGCGCGGCATCGACGTCGCCGCCAAGCAGGAGATCATGGACCAGGTGCTGAAACTCTGCGACGCCGGCCTGGCGATCGTCTTCATCTCGTCCGAACTCGGCGAGGTGCTGCGCACCAGCCAGCGCGTGGTCGTGCTGCGCGAGCGGCGCAAGGTCGCCGAACTCGGCCTGCACGAGGGCCACGACGCGCTCGACGAGCAGCGCGTGCTGCGCATCATCGCCGGGGCCGATGCGCCGGCGCCGGCGCGGGCGGGGGCGGCGGCATGAACCGCGCCCGCCTCGCCGCGCTGACGCGCTCGCCGCAGTTCTGGCCGCTGGCGGTGCTCGCCGCGCTGCTCGCGGTCAATGGCCTGTTCAACCCGGGCTTCTTCTCGCTGGCCTGGCGCGACGGCCACCTCTACGGCGCGCTCGTCGACATCCTGAACCGCGCCGCGCCGCTGATGACGGTGGCGCTGGGCATGACGGTGGTGATCGCCACACGCGGCATCGACATTTCGGTGGGCGCGGTGGTGGCCATCGCTGCGGCGGTGGCGGCCTCGCTGATCGGCGGCAAGCTGGTCATCGTCGATGGCCAGCAGATCCACGCGCCGAGCGTCGCCATGCCGCTCGCGCTGCTCGCCGCGCTGGCGGCCGCCGCGCTGTGCGGCCTGTTCAACGGCGTGCTGGTGGCCAGCGTGGGCATCCAGCCGATCATCGCCACGCTGATCCTGATGGTGGCCGGGCGCGGCATCGCGCAGCTCATCACCGGCGGGCAGATCATCACGATCTACCACCCGCCCTACTTCTTCATTGGTGCGGGGCATCTGCTCGGCCTGCCCTTCGCTCTGTGGCTGGTGGCTGCGTTGCTCGCGCTGATGGCGTGGCTGAAGCACCGCACCGCGCTGGGCCTGTTCATCCAGGCCAGCGGCGGCAACCCGGCGGCGGCGCGGCTGTCGGGCATCAACGCACGCGGGCTGCTCATCGCCGTGTATGCCTTCTGCGGCCTGACCGCCGGTATCGCCGGGCTGATGATCAGCTCGAACGTGAAGAGTGCCGACGGCAACAACGCCGGGCAGCTGCTCGAGCTCGACGCGATCCTCGCCGTCACGCTGGGCGGCACCTCGCTGCTGGGCGGGCGCTTCAGCCTGCGCGGCAGCGTGCTCGGCGCGCTGATCATCCAGACGTTGACGACCAGCATCTACTCGCTGGGCGTGCCGCCCGAGGTGAACCTGGTCGTCAAGGCGGTGGTGGTGTTCGCGGTGTGCCTGGTGCAGTCGCCCGAGCTGCGCAGCTGGCTGACGAAGCGGCGGGTGGCGGCTTGAAGCTCATGCCGAGGCTGAACGCGCAGACGCTGCCGAGCTGGGTGGCGGTGCTGCTCTTCGTGGCCATGTTCGCGGCGGGCTCGTTCGCCTACCGCGGCTTCTTCTCCGGCCAGGTGCTGCTGAACCTGCTGATCGACAACGCCTTCCTGCTGGTGGTGGCGATCGGCATGACCTTCGTGATCCTGTCCGGCGGCATCGACCTGTCGGTCGGCTCGGTGGTGGCGCTGACGACGATGCTGCTCGCCTGGGGCGTGGAGCGCGCGCACCTGAGCCCGTGGCTGCTGGTGCCGCTGCTGCTGGCCGGCGGCGCCCTGTACGGGGCGGCGATGGGCTGGATCGTGCAACGCTTCGAGATCCCCGCCTTCATCGTCACGCTGGCCGGCATGTTCTTCGCGCGCGGCCTGTGCTACCTCGTCAGCATCGACTCGATCGCGATCACCGATCCGGTGCTCGCCGGCTGGTCGCAGGCGCGGCTGCCGGTGGGGCCGATGGGCGAGGTCTCGCCGGGGGTGGTGGTCGCCGCCGTCGCGCTCGCCGCGGCGGTGTGGCTGGCGCACGGCACGCCCTTCGGCCGCACGGTCTACGCGATCGGCGGCAACGAGCGTTCGGCGCTGCTGATGGGCCTGCCGGTGGCGCGCACGCGCATCGCCGTCTACGCCATCAGCGGCCTGTGCGCGGCCCTCGGCGGCGTGCTGTTCGGCACCTACACGCTGTCGGGCTACGGCCTGCACGCGCAGGGGCTGGAGCTCGACGCGATCGCCGCCACGGTGATCGGCGGCGCGCTGCTGACCGGCGGCGTGGGCTACGTCGCGGGCACGGTCACCGGCGTGCTGATGCTCGGCGTGATCCAGACGCTGATCATGTTCGACGGCACGCTCAGCTCGTGGTGGACGCGCATCGCCATCGGCGCGCTGCTCGGGCTGTTCTGCGTGCTGCAGCGGGCGATCGAACTGCTGCAGCGCGCGCGTCCGGCCGCGCCGCCGGCACCGGGCGGGGCGCGGCTCGACCCGTCGCCGCACCCGCGGTGAGACGATCCTAGAGCGCGTCGAACACCGCCCAGAGCGGCTCTTCGATCCTAGAGCGCGTCGAACACCGCCCAGAGCGGCTCTTCCCAGGCGTCGAGCTCGTCGGCGGTCAGCGCCAGCCACTGCAGGGCCGACGCGGCGTGGTCGCCCCAGTCGCGGTCCGGCGGCAGGCACTCGGCGCGGCGCATCAGGTGTTCGGCCAGCAACCCGGCGGCGACCAGGGTGTGGACCTCGGGCTCGACGTCGTCGGCGCCGAGCGAGAACAGGTCGTGGTGCAGGCGCACCGCGCCGACCAGGGTCGTCGACAGCCGCCAGGTGCGGCACACGAGCGCGCCGACGACGGCATGGTCGGTGCGGTGGTTGGCGTTCTCGGTCGCGACGCAGGACCGGTCGATGCGCGCATCGGCCTCGACCATCGTGCCGGCGTAGTCGCGCACGCACTGCAGCAGCACCGGCATGCCGACGTGGCAGAACAGCCCGAAGCTGTGCGCCAGGTCGGGCGACAGGCCCGGCAGGCGGCGGGCGATGAAGTCCATCGCCGCGGCGCGCCGCGCCGAGCGCTCCCAGAAGCGCAGCAGCGCCGGGTGCCGGACGCGGATCGCGCGCACCGCGAGAAACTCGGTCATCACCGCCGCGGTGGTGTCGAGCCCGAGCCGGTTCAGGGCCTGGCCGACGGTTCTGACGGGCTGCGCGGCGGCGTGCAGCGGCCCGTTCGCCCGGCGCATCAGGGTCGCGGCCATCGCCACGTCGTGGGCGGCGATGGCCGCCACCGCGCCGAGGTCGGGTTCGGGGGCCGCCAGCGCCCCCTGCAGCCGCACCATCAGGTCCGGGCACGGCGGGATCACCAGGTCCTTCAGCGGCCCCGCGCGGCGCGCCTGGTCGAGTGCCTGGACGAGGGTGTCGACACGCGACGCGGCGGCGGTGGGGGTCATGGTCGTTCGGGCGCGAGGTGGAGGCAGGGGCGGCCGCCCGCCCCTGCGGCGCGCGACCCGCCCACCCTCTTATCGGCCGCGCGGCGACGAACTCCAGCGCCGGGCGTGCGCTTTGTCACGCCGCCGCGGCGTCGCGCCTCAGTTCGCCGACAGGGTCAGCAGCACGCGGGGCGTCCAGGGTCCGCCGTCGCCGCCCGACGCGGACGCGGAGGCCGCGCCGGCGGGAGCGGACGCCGCGCCGCCGGGAGCGCCTGCCGCAGCCGTGGCCTCGGCCTCGCCGCGCATCTTCGGCGCCGCGAGGAACAGGCGCTCGCTGCCCAGGCCGCGTTCGATCAGCGCGTCGCGCACGGCGATGCCGCGCTGCAGCGCCAGCTCGCGCATCGCCTCGGGACCGACCGGCAGGCGCGCCTTGAGCAGCTTCTCCATCTCCGGGCCAGGGATGTCGCGCTGCATGCCGAGGGCGTTGCGCGGCTTGTTCGGGAGGTCGGTGCGGCGGTAGACCTCCTTCAGCAGCCGCGCGCGGTCTTCGGGCGAGAGTTGCACCTCGGCCTCGGTCGCGGCGCCTTCGCGCACCCGTTCGCTCTTGCGCTCGGCCAGCAGGCGCGCCTCGAGCGCGGCCTGGCGCCAGGCGTCGGCCTCGGTGGCCGGGTCGGCGGCGCCGGTCACCGTCATCTTCAGCGAGGTCCGGTCCTGCAGCGCCTTGGCGACCTTGTCGAGCGCCGCCACACCCGACTCGGCGACGCGGGCCGTGCCGGGCCGGAACTCGACGAAGCTCAGGTCGTCGCTGCCGCCCCCGCCGAACAGCAGCGAGAACGGCGCGGTGATCGCCTTGACCAGCAGGTTGACGATGACCTTGACGATCAGGCCGCCGACGCTGAACTGGGGGTCGTTGATGCTGCCGCTGATCGGCAGGTTGATGTCGATGACGCCGTTGCGGTCCTTCAGCAGGGCCACGGCCAGCAGCACCGGCAGCTTCGTGGCCTCGGGCGACTCGACCTTGTCGCCGAAGGTCAGCTGGTTGAGCACGACCTGGTTCTTCGCGTCGAGCTTGCCGTCGGCGTCGATCTTGTAGGCCACGTCCATGCTGAGCTTGCCGCGCTCGATGGCGTAGCCGGCGTACTTGCCGGCGTAGGGCGAGAACGGCGCGAGCTCGAGGTCGGTGGCCTTGGCGCGGATGTCCAGCGCGAGCGGCTGCGCGGTCGGGTTGAGCTGGCCGACGATCTCGAGCAGCGCAGTGCCGGCGGCGCGGCCGCGCAGTTCCAGCGTCGCCATCTCGCGCGTGCCGGAGCGGAAGGCGCCGAGCTGGCCGTTGAGCTCGCTCAGCGCCGCGCTGTAGTTCGGCCGCACGAAGCGGTCGGTGAAGTCGACGCGGCCGTTGACGAGCCGGGTGCCGCCGACGACGAGGTCCAGCGGCAGCTCGCCGCCCGCCGGCGCGCCGCCGGGCGCACTTGCCGCGGCGGCCGGGCCGCGGGCCACGGCGACGGCCCCGGCCGGTGCGGCCGCGCTGGCGGCCCCGGCCGGCGCGCTGGCCGCGGCGCCGGGTGCGGCCACGTCCTGCAGGTTGAAGCGGCCCTGCTCGGTGATCACCAGGCGCGAATAGAAGTCGGCCAGCACCGCCTCGCCGATCTCGACCCGGGGCCGGCCCGGCGGCGCGAGCGCGACCTTGACACCGGCCAGCCTCAGTGCCTTCCAGCTCAGCAGCTCGTCGGTGCCGGCCAGGTCGGCCGCGGAGCGCGACGCCGCGCGCGTGTTCACCGCGACGTCGGACACCAGCACCTCGCCGGCCGCATTGACGCCCCAGCCGCCCGCGCCCTGCTGCACCGTCAGCTCGCCCTTCCAGCCGGCGTCGGCGTGCAGCAGGCTCACCGGCAGGTTCGCCCCGAAGTAGGGCTCGAACAGATGCACCGGGAAGCGTTCGACGCGCAGCGTGCCGCTGGCGCGCAGCGGCGCCAGGCCGAGCCGGCCGTTCCAGTCGAGCACGCCGGCCGGGCCGGCCTTCTCGCGCGGCGTTGCCGGCGTGCCCACCCGCGCCGCGAGCTGCAGCCGCGTCGGCGCCGCACCCGGGGTGCCGGGCCAGGCCAGCTCCTGCAGCTTGACGCGCAGCGCGCCGAGTTCGACGCGCAGCGGCTTGTCGGCCAGGCCCGTCGCCGCGGCATCGACCAGGCGCAGGCGGCCGCCCTCGAGCGACAGGTCCTTGAGCTGCAGCGCCCACGGTGCCTCCTGCGGGGCGGGCTTCGCGCCGCGGCTCGGGGCGGCCGGGGTCGGCGGCGTGGCCGGCGAAGCGGCCGGCGTCACCGTCCACCGGGTCGCGTTCAGCACGCCCTGCGCGTCGCGGCTCAGCGCGAGCTCGGGCTGCGCGAGCCGCACGCTGCCGAGCACCACGCGACGCCCCGGCAGGTCGACCTGCACGTCGTCCAGTGCCAGCTGCTTCAACGCCACGGCCGGCGCGTCGGCACGTGCGCCGGGTTCGATCAGGCGCAGCGCGTCGAGCGTGGCCCGGTCGAGCCGCAGCGCGAGCTTCGGCGCCTCGGCGGCACCGGACCACTCGAGCTGGCCGGCCAGCGCCAGCGTGCCGTCGAGCCGCGGCACCAGGGCCTGCGCGACGTAGGGTCCAAGTGCGTCCAGCGACAGCCCCTCGAGCCGGATGCTCGCCTGCGCCGCCTGGTCGGTGGCCTGGCCCTCGATCGCGAGCGTGCCCCGGGCCGGCGCGCCCTCACCCTGCGCGCGCAGCGTGGCGGCGAGCGTCAGCGGCATCGGCTGCGCCACCGGCCACTGCAGCTGCTTCATGCCGAACGCGATGCCGTCGAGCTGCAGGGCCGCCGGCGGCGAGACCGCCGCGTCGTTCCAGAGCACGCGCGCACCCTCGAGCCGGAGCGCGTCGAGGCTGACCGCCCAGCCCGGGGCCGGCGATCCGGCCGGGCCGGCGCCGCTGGCCCCCGAGGCCGCAGCCGAGGCGGCCGCCGGCCTGGCGTCGGCCCCGGCGGGCGCGGCCGGCGGGCCGGCCAGGCGGGCGAGGTTCAAGGCCCCCTGCGCGTCGCGCGACGCGTGCAGCGTCGCGCCGTCGACGGCCAGCGTGCCGAAGCCGAGCCGGCGGGCGAGCGGCTGCACGTCGCGCAGCTCGAGGCTCAGCGCGTCCCACGACAGCAGCGGCGCACCGGCCGCGTCCGCCAGCGCCAGCCCCTTCGCACCGACGCGGCCCTGCACCACCAGCGTGGCGTCGCCGCCGGGCGGCGCAACAAAGCGCAGCACCAGGTCGGATCCGAGGCGCGCAGCGCGCAACCGCACCGGCAGGGACTCGGGCAGGTAGCCGAGATAGGGCGCGACGTCGAGGTCGTCGAAGGCGAGCTTCAGCTCGCCCTGGCGCGTCTGCGCGAACGGCGTGGCCTGCGCGCCGGTGTCGAAGGGCGTGCCGTTGAGCCGGAAGGCCAGTCGCGGCTCGACCTTGATCTCGACCTCCGAGGGCAGGTTCGACACGAAGGGCAGCGTGAGCGTCAGCGCGTCGACGGTGTGCACGCGCTGCACCGGCCGGTCGTCGAAGCGCAGCTGCGCGTCGCGCAACTGCAGGTTGTGCAGGGCGAAGCGCGCCGGCTCGCCCGCCGGGGCCGCGGGCTCGGCCGCCGGCGCGAACCTCGCGATCAGGTCGTCGATGTCGTAGTGGCCCTCGGCGGTGCGCGCCACGCGCACGCGCAGGCCGTCGACCTCGAGCGCCTCGACCACCGGCGCGGCGCGGAAGACCGAGGCGATGTCGGCGTCGACGAAGATCCGCCCGACCTGCAGCGGCGCCTCGGCTGCTGCGGGGGCTCCGGCGGGGGCCTCCGCCGCCGCACTCGCCGCCGGCGCCGCGCCGACCACCAGGTCGGTGACCGTGAGCTTCAGGCTCCAGGGCTGGAAGTCCACCGCGCCGACCGTGACCGGCCGGCCCAGCCGTTCGCCCAGGCGGGACTGCGCCTGCGACTTCAGGATCGGCGGCACCGCCAGCCAGGCCAGTGCCCACAGCCCGAGCACCGCCCCCACGCCCCACGCCACGCGCCGCATCCACTTCACGGTCGGTCTCCCCTGGTCTGCCGGCACTTCGTCCGGCGCCGCGATTGTCCATGGTGGCACGCGGCGGGCCGCGGCCGCGGCGTCGTTCACGCGGGGGGCGCAACAAGTGCCTCCGGGCGTGGTGCGCGCGCCTCGCTCGGGCACAATCGCGCCGCCCTGCCGCCCTGCCGACCGCGCTCCGTGCCGGCGCCACCCCACGTCCTACCCCCCGTGAACAGCTTCTTCGTCCTGCTCGGCATCGAATCCTGGAAACCCGTGCTCACCGCGCTGCTGCTGCCGCCGGTGCCGCTGCTGCTGATGGTGCTGGTCGGCGCGCGCCTGCTGCTGCCGCGCCGCGGCCTGGGCTGGACGGTCATCGTGCTGTCGGTGACGCTGCTGTGGTTCAGCATGTGCGCGGTCAGTTCGTACTCGCTGACGCGCCTGCTGCTGCGCCCGCCGCCGGCGCTGACGCCGGAGCGCATCGCCGAGCTCAAGGCCGAGGTCCGGGCGAAGAAGCCGGTGGCGATCGTCGTGCTCGGCGGCGGCATGCGGCCCTATGCGGTCGAGTACGGCGTGGCCGACCTCGACCCGCTGGCGCTGGAGCGGCTGCGCTATGCCGCCTGGCTGTCGCGCGAGACCGGCGCGCCGCTGGCCTACAGCGGCGGCGCCGGCTGGGCGCAGCGCGAAGGCGACCTGTCCGAGGCCGAGGTCGGGGCCCGCGTGGCCGAGCGCGACTTCGGCCGCCCGGTGCGCTGGGTCGAGAACCGCTCGCGCGACACGCGCGAGAACGCGGCGCGCACCGTGGCGCTGCTCAAGCCCGAGGGCATCACGCACCTGGTCGTCGTGACGCACGAGGTGCACATGCAGCGTGCGCTGCGCGCCTTCGACGCGGCGGCGCAGGGCACGATGAAGGTCGAGGCCGCGCCGATCGGCGGCCTGCCCCGCGTGACGCACCCGCTGCTGGCCTGGCTGCCGTCGACCACCGGCTACACCAACCTGCGCGCGACCCTGCACGAATGGGTCGGCCTGCTGATGGGCGCGTGAGCGGCCGCGCCGCCGGCGCGGCGACCGGCGGCGCCCGCGGCCGCCGCCCTACTCGAGCGTGAAGCCGACCTTGATCGTCACCTGCCAGTGCGCGATCTTGCCCTCGTCGACGTGGCCGCGCGTCTCGGTCACGGTGAACCAGCGCATGTTGCGCACGCTCTGGTGCGCCTTGGCGATGGCCTTCTGGCACGCATCCTCGATGCCGACGGTCGACGAGCCGGTCAGCTCGAGCATCTTGTAGACATGGTCGCTCATGGGTCACCTCCGGAAGCCGGCCCCGATGCTACGCCGCAGCGGCCGGCCTGCGCGATCAACCGCGCTTGGCCACCAGGGTGAGGATGTCGTAGCTCGCGACGAGTTCGCCGTGCTGGTTGCTGACCTCGACGTCCCAGGCGACGACGCCCTGCCCCACGCCCTTCGGGTCGCGGCGCTGGCGGTCGATCTTGCGCTTGGCGGTCAGGCGCGCACGGATCGTGTCGCCGATGGCAACGGGCTTGACGAAGCGCAGCGTGTCCAGCCCGTAGTTGGCGAGCACCGGGCCCGGCGCCGGCGACACGAACAGCCCCGCCGCCGCCGACAGCACGAAGTAGCCGTGCGCGATGCGCTGGCCGAACTGCGTCTCCTTCGCGGCGATCTCGTCGAAGTGCATGTAGAAGAAGTCGCCCGAGATGCCCCCGAAGGCGACGATGTCGGCTTCGCTCACGGTGCGCCGGTGCGTGAGCAGCGAGTCGCCGATGCCCAGGTCCTCGAAATGCTTGCGGAAGGGGTGCAGCTCGGACTCGGTCACCTTCGCGCCGCGCACGTGCTCGCGCGTCACCGCGGCGAGCATCGTCGGCGAGCCCTGCACCGCGGCGCGCTGAAGGTAGTGCTTGACGGCGCGCAGGCCGCCGAGCTCTTCGCCGCCGCCGGCGCGGCCCGGACCGCCGTGCTTGAGCATCGGCAGCGGCGAGCCGTGGCCGGTGGATTCGACCGCGGCCTCGCGGTCGAGCACCAGCAGCCGCCCGTGCCAGGCCGCCGCCACCGGGATCGCCTGCGCCGCGATCGCCGGGTCGCGGGTGACCAGCGTGCCGACCAGGCTGCCGCGGCCGCGCGCAGCCAGCGCGAGCGCCTCGTCGAGCCCGTCGTAGGCCATCAGCGTGCTGACCGGGCCGAAGGCCTCGACGTCGTGCACCGCGTCGTGCGTCAACGGCGAGCGGCTGAGCAGCAGCGTCGGCGCGAAGAAGGCGCCTCCGGCCGTGCCCTCGCCGCGCGGCGCGAAGCCGTCGGACTCGCCCAGCACCAGCTCGGCGCCCTCGCGCAGCAGCGCGACGCGCGCGGCCACGTCGGCGCGCTGCGCGTGCGAGGCCAGCGCGCCCATGCGTACGCCCTCGACCGCCGGGTCGCCGACGACCACCTTGGCCAGGCGCTCGCGCAGCCTCGTCGCCACCGCGTCGAGCCGGGCGCGCGGCACGATCGCGCGACGGATCGCGGTGCACTTCTGGCCGGCCTTGACCGTCATCTCGCGGGCGACCTCCTTGACGAAGAGCTCGAACTCCTCGTCGTCGGGCGTGACGTCGGGGGCCAGGATCGCGCAGTTCAGCGAATCGGCCTCGGCGTTGAAGGGCACCGAGTGGCGCACCAGGTTCGGGTGCACGCGCAGCCTCGCGGCGGTGTCGGCCGAACCGGTGAAGGTGACCACGTCGGGGCCCTCCAGGCGGTCGAGCAGGTCGCCGGTGCCGCCGATCACGAGTTGCAGCGCACCCTCGGGGACCAGCCCCGACTGCACGATCAGCCGCATCGCCGCCTCGGCGAGGTAGCTCGTCGCGCTCGCCGGCTTGCCGATGCAGGGCATGCCCGCGAGGAAGCTCGGCGCGAACTTCTCCAGCAGCCCCCAGATCGGAAAGTTGAACGCGTTGATGTGCACCGCCACGCCGCCGCGCGGCACCAGGATGTGCGTGCCCGCGAAGCCGCCCTGCTTGCCCAGCGCCATCGCCGGGCCCTCGTGCACGAGGTTGCCCGAGGGCAGCTCGTTGCTGCCGATGCCGGCGTAGGCGAACAGCGTGCCGCTGCCGCCTTCGATGTCGATCCAGCTGTCGGCGCGCGTCGCGCCGGTGTGCGCCGACACCGCGTAGAGCTGCTCCTTGTGCTCGGCCAGGTACTTGCCCAGCGCCTTCAGGCGCGCGGCGCGCTCCTGGAAGTCCAGCGCCATCAGGCCCGGCAGGCCGACGCGGCGCGCATGCGCCACGGCCTCGCCGAAGTCGATGGCCTCGGCGTGCATGTGCGCGACGGGCCGCCCGTCGATGGCGCTGCGCAGGGCCTGCGCGGGTTCGTGGCCGAGCCAGCGGCCGGCGATGTAGCTCTGGAGCGTGGAGGTCATGGTCGGGCGGTGCAAGGGACGGGACGGGGCGCTCAGGGCTGGTACTTCCAGGCACCGTTCTCGATCTTGACCATCACGCGGGCGCGCTGGTCGAGGCCGAGGTGGTCCTTCGCGGACATGTTGAACACGCCGTGCGCGCCGGGCAGCTCCTGCACCTGTTCGAGCGCGTCGCGCAGCGCGGCGCGGAACTCGGCCGTGCCCGGCTGCGCCTTCTTCAGCGCCGCCGGCACGGCCGCGCTCATCAGCAGGCCGGCGTCCCAGGCGTGCGCGCCGAAGGTCGACACGCTGCCCTTGCCGTAGGCCGCCTCGTAGGCGGCGACGTAGGCGGTCGCGGCCTTCTTGATCGGGTGGCCGGCGGGCAGCTGGTCGGCCACCAGCACCGGGCCGGCGGGCAGGAAGGTTCCGTCGACGTCCTTGCCGCCCACGCGCAGGAAGTCGGCGTTCGCCACGCCGTGCGTCTGGTACATGCGGCCCGCGTAGCCGCGCTCCTTCAGCGTCTTCGCGGGCAGCGCGGCGGGCGTGCCCGAGCCGGCGATCAGCACCGCGTCGGGCTTGCTCGACAGCATCTTCAGCACCTGTCCGGTGACCGCGGTGTCGGTGCGCGCATAGCGCTCGCTGGCCACGACCTCGAGCTTCTTCAGCGCCGCGGCCTTGGCGAACTCCTGCGCCCAGCCTTCGCCGTAGGCGTCGGCGAAACCGATGAAGGCGACGGTCTTCACGCCGGCGTTGGCCATGTGCTCGACGATCGCCAGCGACATCATGATGTCGTTCTGCGGCGTCTTGAAGACCCAGCGCTT
>ERZ795044.1810-NODE-1810-length-19132-cov-6.249777_pt1 | contig 19132 bp, 17 predicted proteins | sample MGYA00375128_ERZ795044 | MGnify/ENA primary metagenome ERZ795044 (study PRJEB30173, sample SAMN05720213) | anaerobic digester metagenome | isolation source: active sludge of municipal wastewater-treating anaerobic digesters | place: USA | collected 2014-12-22 ... | reverse complement strand
TGGATGCTCTGTTGCGCCAAGGCGATCACTATCGCCATCTGGCGGATCTAGATAGCTACTGCGAAATTCAGCGACGTGTCGCCGCTATCTACGGGGATCCGGCAGATTGGACTAGCAAGGTGATTCTCAATATTGCGGCATCGGGGTACTTCTCGAGCGATCGAGCAATTAGCGAGTACTCGAGAGATATTTGGCGGGTGACGCCGGTCGGGGCGGAGAGCTAGCTAGTCGGTGCTCAGATCACGTACCAGCATCACGGGAACCGGCGCCGTGCGGGCAACCTGCTCGGCGTCGCTACCCATCAGCATGCGGTTGACGCCGCGGCGACCATGTGTGCCCAAGACGATCAGATCAGCACCGCAAACCTTCGCCTGATCGACGATATGTTGGGACGTCCGGTTGCCACTGTCCTCGATCAGTAGCGTGTTGATCGCAACGCCGCTTCCAACCTGCAAGCTGGCCTTGCGTAGCAGCTTCTCGCCATCCTGGATGAGCTTAGGTAGCACATCTCTTTGGAAGATTTCGGGCCGCTCAAACCCGCTTCCTAGCGTTTCCACTACATGCAGGACATTCAATCGCGCGCCGGAAAGGCGCGCGAGACTTGCGGCGTGCTGTAGAGCTCGATCAGATGTGCTGCTGCCATCTACGGCGACCAATATCTGCGTGTACATGATTTCAGTATATCGCGAGTGAACGAGATCAACACATCAGGCCCCGCTTGAGTAGCTTCATCGCACGTCTTGCCAGTCGCTGTCGCTCCCGAACAGATCGACCACCCAACTCGCTAGTAAGCATCCTTACCGCAAGCACGATATCTGCAGGTTTCAGGTCCGCGCGGCACTGGCCGGCTTCGATGCAGATTTCTAGCGGACGGCGATATATTTGGACGTGGCGCTTATAGAATTTTACTACAGCGGGATCATTGCGATCTAAGCTACGCCAATAGGCCACTAGGGCTGCTGAGGAGACGATGATCGCATTGACGGCATAGTCGAATGCCATCCACAATGCATCGGGCCGATCCGCTAGCTTCGCTACGTAACTTTCGTACGAGCGCAGTTCTTCATCCAGCAACGCGTACATCAGCGCTTTTCTGTCCGCGAAGTTGCGGTACAGTGTTGCGCGTCCGACATTTGCGCGAAGTATAACCAACTCCAGCGGAGCGAAAACGCCATGCTCAGCGAATACGGACTTGGCGGCAATCAGCAGTTGCTGCCGATGTAACACGGCGTCCGCTCGGGCACTTTTCCTTACTGATTTTCTATTGTGTCGTTCTGGCATGGGTGGTCAGGAGTCACCGAAAGCTCAGTTGTGCCATCTGCCACGTCAAAGCGATGAGCATCTAGCTGCAGCCGTCGTTCTTGGGGCTTAATTGGCAAAACAGGTTAATTATAGCCGGTGCTTGTCACGAGCGCTCCGTGTCGCGCCTTCGAAGAGCTGGCCGAGGGAATTCTTGGGAAGGGCTTTTCTTGTCTCACCTGGCGCGGCATGGCCAAAACCAGAGTGAATCCGCAAAGTGCATTCCGCGCCATCCGAGTCACATCTGCCCGACAACGCTAGTTGACTCCGGCATACGGAGGTTTCTTGCGGTTGGTGGTGGGTTTCGGCCGCTTTTCCCTCGATAGTCAGCATTATATTTCTCATCGCGCAAGGGTGTGATCCACGCAGGTCCTACGGAAAGGGGAACCGGCAATGGATGAAACACACTTCCGCCATGCGCTGAACCGGACATGGGCGCTCGCAATTGGCTTTGGGCTGCCGGCCATCACCTTGGCTCAGGCTTCGCCATTCGAGACCGGCGCTACCTCAACCGTGAACTTCGTTCTGACCATTGCAACACCAATCGCGGTGTTGCTGGTGATTGCGTTGGGCATTGCGGCGGCGGTCGGCAAGATCTCCTGGGGTTGGGTAATCGGTGCGTTGGTTGGCATCGCGGCGATCTTCGGCTCGCAGCAGATCGTGACCTGGATACGCGGCTTGTTCGGCGTCTAGGGGCGGTCCATGGAGGCACGTAATTCCGGCGTGGTCGCCGATCCGCTGTTCGTGGGTGCGACGCGCCCGCCAATGCGGATGGGCGTGACTTACGGGGCCATGTTGCTCAACGTGGCGGTTGCCATGGAGTTGTTCCTGCTGACGCGGAACCTCCTGGTTCTGCTGCTGGTGGTTCCGCTGCATGGTGTGTGCGTGCTGCTGTGCGCGCGGGACCCGCGCTACTTCAACCTGCTGATGATGGCATTGAAGACCCGGTTCCTCGGGTATTTGTGCAGCGCCCGGTTCTGGAAGGGGTCGAGCTACAGCCCGCTGGTTCTGGACCTGCCATCGTCGTCGGGCAGGCGGCGACATCGGGCTTGGGTGCAGCTGCCATGAAGCGCTCCAGCGCCCTGCGACGCGAACAGCCGGCTTCGACGCGGCTACCATATCGTGCCCAGATCACGCCGCACATCTTGCGCACTGAGGCAGGTGACTATGTGCAGTGCCTAAAGCTGGGTGGCGCCAGCTTCGAGAGCGCAGACGATGCGGTGCTGAACAACTGGCATGAGCGCCTGAATGTACTGTGGCGGAACATTGCCAGCTCCAACACGGCGTTGTGGGCGCACGTGGTGCGCCGGCGTGTTACGCCGGAATCCTCGCCTGCTGGGAATGAAGGATTCGCGGAGCATCTGGCGAGCAAGTACCAAGGGCTGCTAGGCCGTGAAGTCCTGATGGGTAGCGAGCTGTACCTGTCAGTAGTCTACCGGCCGGTCGCTGGCGCGGCACCGGGCCTGCTGTCGCGGCTGGTGGCCCGTGGTCTGGCGAGCGCACAGGCCGCGGAATTGGCTGATGCCGTCGACGCCAGCGAGAAGCTGGTCCAGACCCTCGTATCTTCCCTCGATCGGTACGAGCCGGAGCGGCTGGCCACCTACGAGTTCGGCGGCCGGCACTACTCGCGGGTTCTGGAGTTGATGGGGTTGCTGGTGAACGGAGCCTGGGCGCGGGTGCCGCTGCCCCGGGCACCGTTGCAGGAGGTACTGGCGACCACGCGTACGGTGTTCGGCACCGAAACCATCGAGTACCGGCTACCGACCGGAAACCGGTACGGGGCCGTACTTGGCATCAAGGAATACTCCACACCGTCGACCGTGGGGATGCTGAATGCGCTGTTGTCGGCGCCATTCGAGTTCGTGCTCACGCAGTCGTTCGCCTTCTTGTCGAAGGTGACTGGGCAGGGGCTGCTGCAGCGGCAGTACAACCAGCTGTCCAATGCCGGCGACTTCGCCGTGAGTCAGGCCGAGGAACTGAAGGAGGCACTGGACGCACTGACCGCCAATGAGTTCGTGATGGGGGATCATCATTTTTCATTGCAGGTGCTGACGGCAGTGCGCCCGCTGGGCACCGACGTGGAGCGGGCGGCGGCCTTGCGGCAACTCAACGATGATCTGGCTCTGGCCCGGGCGCTGCTGGCGGATACTGGCATGACCACGGCGCGCGAGGATCTGGCGCTGGAAGCGGCTTTCTGGGCACAGCTGCCGGGCTGTTTCGCGTTGCGGCCACGCAAGGCGCCGATCACATCGCGCAACTTCTGCGCTACGGTTCCGTTCCACAACTTCCCGGCGGGACGGGCGCAGGGCAATCATTGGGGTGAGGCGCTGGCGCTGCTCGTGACCAGTGCCCGCTCGCCGTACTACTTCTCGCTGCACGCCAGCGATCCGCGCGATCCGGACGGTGGCAGTCGCAAAGACACGGGACACACGTTCATCTGCGGGCCGACCGGCAGCGGTAAGTCGGTATTCATCGGGTTTCTGGTGTGCATGCTGCGGCGGATCGGGGCGACGCAGGTGCTGTTCGACAAGGATCGCGGCCTCGAAATCTTGACCCGCGCGCTGGGTGGCACCTATTTGCCTCTGAAGAACGGCGCGCCGACTGGATTCAATCCGCTGCAGTTGCCGCCAATGCCGGATCATGTCGAGTTCCTGAAGGGCTGGCTCAGGGTGCTGGCGCGGGGCACGCGACCGCTGACGGTTCGCGAAGAAGCGGACCTCGATCAGGCGCTGCTGTCGACGCTGGCACTGGATCGGTCGGCCAGGCGACTTTCGCGGCTGATCGAGTTCACCGATGCGACGCGGGCGGAGGGGATCCACGCCAGGCTGTCGCGCTGGTGCGAGAGTGCGCGCGGTGACTACGCCTGGGTATTCGACAATCCGGAAGACTCGTTTATCGGGCAGTTGTCCAGCGCGACGCTGCTTGGGATTGATGTCACGGACTTCCTCGATCATGCGCTCGCCCGGCCACCGGTGACGCTGTACCTGTTCCATGTGATCCGGCAGCTGCTCGATGGGCGTCGGTTCGTGTGCTGGATGGATGAGTTCTGGCGGCTGTTGGCGGACCAAGCGTTCGAGGGTTTTGCGAAGGACGGGCCGAAGACGTGGCGCAAGCTGAACGGCGTGATGGCGCTGGCCACGCAGAGCGCGAGCGATGTGCTCGACAGCCCCATCAGCCGGACCATCATCGAGCAGACGCCAACCAAGATTCTCTTTCCCAACCCCGATGCCAGTGAGGCGGAGTACGTCGAAGGGTTCGGACTGTCGGAGCGGGAGTTCCGGCTTATCAAGGAACAGCTGGAGCCTGGTTCGCGGCAGTTCCTCATCAAACAGGGCCACTACTCGGTAGTCGCTCGGCTGGACCTCAAGGGGTTCGATGCCGAGCTGAAGGTGATCTCCGGTCGTGCCGAATCCCTCGGCGCCATGCGCGAGGCGATCACGCGGTACGGACCTGATCCAGCGGCCTGGCTGCCCTTGTTCATGGGCAGGGGAAACGTCGATGTCTCCGCGACTGGGAGCGGTCGCAATACAACCTGAGCGGAGGTTGGCATGGCACGGTTACCTCGATACGTCCTTTTTGCAGTGCTGTCATTGACGTTCGGGTCTGCGGCCCAGGCGCAGTGGGCGGTGGTCGATGTACGGGCCATCGCGCAGATGACGCAGCAACTGTCGGTGCTGCGCCAGCAGTTGCAGACTGTACAGAACCAGCTTACCCAAGCGCAGCGGGAATACCAGTCGATCACAGGGAGTCGCGGCATGGATCAGTTGCTGCGCGGGACGGTGCGCAACTACCTGCCAGAGGACTGGCGGGCTCTGCAGGATGCGCTCGACGGGCTCTCTGGCAGCTATGGCGCACTGGCTAGCCAGCTGCAGTCCGTACTGCAGGGCAATGCGGTGCTAAGCGAGGATCAGGTCGGTCGCTTGTCGGTGGCCGAGCGCGAGCAGTTGCAGGCGAGGCGGCGCACCGCGGCGCTGTTGCAGGTGACGAGCCGGGAGGCGCTGGAGGCGAGCAGCGAGCGGTTCGTAGCCTTGCAGCAGTTGATTGACGCCATCCCGACGGCTACGGACCAGAAGGCGGTGCTCGACCTGCAGGCGCGGATCTCGGCCGAGCAGGCCATGCTGCAGAACGAACAGACCAAGCTGATGCTGCTGTACCACGCCACCGAGGCTGAGGAGTTGGCGCGACGGCAGCGCTCTTCGGAACTGGCGATCCAGAATCGCGGTTCACTCCGGTCGATCGGTGCGGTCGGTCTGGTGCCGTAGGCGGATGGCCGGGCTGCGTTGTGTTCGGCTGTGGCGACTGGCGGCGATTCTGGTCGTCGCCGGCTGCGCACCAGCACCGCCGGCGGCCCGGCACACGGTCGAGGAGTATCGGGCTGATGCCGCTCTGCGTTCTTCCGCCCTGGATACCTGTGCCAACGATCCGGGCACGTTGCGTGGACACCCGGACTGCCTGAATGCCCAGCGGGCCGCGGCGATGGAAGAGCGAGGCCGCCTGCGCTCCTCCGGGCCGATTGGCCTGGAGCCTTCCCGCCCCGAGTCATCCAAGGAGTAGGTCATGGGGTTCTTCGAGGAATTCAACCTGTGGTTGAGCGCAACGCTGCAGACGTTCATCTCTAGCAACACGGCGCTGATCGCCAACATCCTGGAGCCTGCCGTCGTGGCGCTGGGCGTGTTGTACGTGATCCTGTGGGGTTACCTGCAGCTTGCCGGCAAGGTCGAGGAGCCGTTCCTGGAGGGGGTAAAGCGGCTGCTGACACTTGCGTTCATCCTCGGGATCTCGCTGCAGGGCTGGCTGTACAACGAGGTGATCGTGGACACGATGTTCCGGGCGCCGATACAGCTGGCGTCCGGAATCATCGGTGCGGCCGGTACGCCCGAGGCCGTGTCAGGCGATACGGTGGACATCATCGATGAAATCCTCTTTGACGGCGATGACGCCGCCTCGCTGCTGCTGACCAAGGGCGAAGTATTCGGCGAGAACATCGTGTACTACTTCGCCGCGTTCGCGGTGTACCTCGCCGTGGGGATCACGGCGATCTACACCATGTTCCTGTTGGCGCTATCCAAGATCGCGCTGTCGGTGCTCATTGCGATGGGGCCGATCTTCCTCGCCATGCTGTTCTTCGAGAGTACCAAGCGGTTCTTCGAGGCCTGGATGGCGCAACTGTCCAACTATGCGTTCCTGACGGTGCTCGCCGTGTTGGTGGCCTCCCTGATGCTGCAGATCATATCGACTGCGGCCGAGGCGGCAGTGGCGGCCGGTGACGGCATCGAGATCGCCCACGCGCTGAAGGTGTGCATCGCTTCGGCGCTGACATTTCTGATCATGATGCAGGTGCCGGCCATGGCACAGGGACTGGCCAGTGGCGTGGCGTTGTCGAGCTTTGGAGCGATCTCGAACACGCTGCGTGCCGGGATGGGCATGGCCCGGGGGAGCGGGCGGCGCTTGAAGGACTTCTCGCGTGGCGCCTTCGTCGACAAGGACACCAGTCGCTGGGACAGCCTGTCGCGCAAGGTGGGGCAGCGGCTGATCGGCGCGCGCATGCCACGCGAGCTGCGCCCGCGACAGGGCACGTTGTCCGTAGTGAGGCGCACATGAATCCGGTACGCAGGACGCTGGCCGCGAGTGTGGGCCTGTTGGCGGGTTGGTGCATCGCTGGATGCAGCCACCAGCCGCCGAAGGTCGAGTGCGACCGGAAGCTGGTACCGATCAATGTGCCGGCGCCTGCGGAAAGCCAGAAGCCGATGGTCCCTGCGGCACCTGAGGACGGAACACCATGAGCAAGGATGCGGCGCTGGAGGGCTACTTCCGGGAGGCGACAGCCTGGGATGCGGATCGGGTGGCGATGCAGGCGCGCAGCGCGCGGCTCGCCTGGATCATCGCGATCGGCGCCTGCGTGCTGACGGTGGTGGCGATCCTGGCGCTGATGCTGCTGATGCCCCTGAAGCGAGTGGAGCCGTTCGTGATCCGGGTGGACAACAGCACCGGGATCGTCGATGTGGTGCCGGTGTTTGCCGGCCAGGCCGAGTTTCCAGAGGCGGTGACGCGGTACTTCCTGACGCACTACGTGACCACCTGTGAGCGGTTCAACTTCGCCACGGCCGAGAGTGACTACGAGGAGTGCGCGGCGTTCCACGGCGCGGTCCGCAACCAGGCCTGGATGACGCTGTGGGACCGAACCAATGCGGAATCGCCGCTGAACCGCTTCAAGGACGGCTCGACGGTGAGCGTGCAGGTAGGCGCGGTCAGCTTCTTTGAACGAGCGAGTGGTAGCGAGGACCTGGTGCAGGTGCGTTACACCAAGTCCCGGCGGCCGCCAGGCTCGGGGCCGGAGGAGGTGACGCACTGGATCTCGACGTTGCAATACGCCTATGTGGCGCCTTCGAAGGATGCACGCAGCCGGCGCTGGAACCCGCTGGGCCTGCGCATCGTGGAGTTCCGCAGTGAGCCGGAGGTGGTTGCCGAGTCCTCCCCGGTTGCACAGGCGGCCAAGGGCGGTGCTCGGTGAGTCCCCGGCGGCCCGGAAGTCGTGCGATGGGGATAATCGCCATGCTGCTCGCTGGCACTGCTGCACATGCAGAGGCCATCCCTAAGCGCGGATCGCTCGACAGCCGCATCCGAACGGCGCACTACGATGCCGACGAGGTCTACAAGCTGACCGGCGTGGTCGGCTATGCGATCGAACTCGTATTCGAGGACGGCGAGCGGTTTGTCGGCCAGGGCGGGGGCGACCTGGAGGGCGTCAGCATCGATGCCCATGACCAGTATGTACTGGTGAAACCCCGCGCGGTGGTGGTTGCCACCAATCTCGTGATCTACACCAACCGGCGTGCCTACAGGTTTGACTACTCGGTGGTGGAAGCGGCGCCGCGAGGCGAACTGGTGTTCGCCCTGAAGTTCCAGTATGCACCCGTGACAAGGGAAGGCGGCCCGACGCCGGCCGAGCGCGTGGCGACAGGGCTGGCGGCGGCCGGGGTCGAGCGGCCGCGCAATGTGGACTACTGGTTCTGTGGCAGCCCGTCGCTCAAACCCGTGGCGGCCTCGGACGATGGCGTGCATACCCGCATCAGTTTCGGGGACCGGGCGGAGCTGCCGGCGCTGTTCGTGCTGAACGAGGACGGCACGGAGTCGCTGCTGAACTTCTCGATGGAAGCCGGCGACGTGGTGATCCATCGCGTGGCGCCGCGACTGGTGCTGCGGCGGGGCAAGCTCACTGGGTGCATCGTGAACAAGGGCTACGCAGGCAGCGGGACCCGACTGCCTTCCGGCACGGTATCGCCGGCCGTTGAGCGGGACAGCAAGGCGGGTGCGCTATGAAGCTGTTCGACCGGCTGCGCGGTAGCGGGCGGGAGGGCGATGGGCATGAGCCCGCCGACCTGCCGGATGAGACGGATGGGGCGGCGGTCGAAGGCGAGGTGTCGGGCGAGCGGCAGGCCGGTGCCGTGCAGCGCCCGCCGTCGATGCAGGCGCGGGTCAGCAACCTGCTGGCGATCGGCCTGATGGGTTCGCTCGGCGTGGGGTTCCTGGTCTGGTACTACGCGCACTCGCTGGGCCAGCGGTCGGCGGCCCGGGCAAGCGAACAGGTCGGTGTGGCGGACAAGGCCAAGGGCGAGGTGAGCCTGCGGCCACTGGGCAGGGTCGATCCGCCACCCCCGGGGTCGGCGCTGGACTCGATCCTGGGCGACGCGCCACCGGAGCCATTCGCCGATGCGGCGGACGAGTACGACTATGGCGATCCCCCGCCCACAGGTGCGGCGGCGCCGATACCCGCCAATGGGAAGACGCCCGAGGAGCTGCGCCAGGAGCGGCTGCTGGGTGGCGCGGTGTTCGCCGGGGCGGGTACTGCGCGCCCGGTGTCTGGTGCCACGGAGTCTCCGGACGAGTCTTCGCGGGCCGCGGAGCCGGGCGAGCTCGCCGACATGCTGCGCGCGGAGGTGACGCCGGCGGTGGCCGCACGCGTGTTGCCGACACAGCGGTTGCTGCTGCCCAAAGGGGCGTTCCTGGATTGCACGCTGGAGACGGCGATCGACAGTTCGCTGCCAGGCATGACCACCTGCGTGATGGCCACCGACTCGTTCTCGGCCGATGGCAGCGTAGTGCTGCTGGAGCGTGGCACGAAGCTGGTGGGCGAGACACGCGGCCAGGTGAGGGCGGGGTCTGCGCGGGTATTCGTGCTGTGGACCGAAGCGCGGACGCCGACCGGCGTGGTCGTGCCGCTGGCCTCGCCGGGTACGGACGAGCTGGGGCGTTCGGGGCTACGCGGGGAGGTGGATCGACATTTCTTCGAGCGGTTCGGTGCGGCGATCCTGGTGTCGATCATCGACGGCGCGGTGCAGGCGGCCGTACAGTCTCAGTCCCAAGGCGATGGCGCGGTCGTGGTCAGTCCATCCAGTTCGAGCCAGGTGATGACCGAGGTGCTGCGCTCGACCCTCAATGTGCCACCGACGGTGCGCAAGCCGCAGGGTGATCGGATCCAGATCATGGTGGCGCGGGACCTGGACTTCCGGCCGGTGTATGAACTCCGTCCCGCAACCCGTTAGCCGGCCGCTGGTGGCGGAGTCGTCGCTCGACCTGACCCTGCGCGCGTTGCGGCCGTTGCTGCAGGATCCCGAGGTGACCGAGATCTGTATCAACAGCCCCGGCGAATCCTACGTCGAGACGCGCGAGGGCTGGCGGCGCGAGCCGCTGCCGTTCGCCACGTTCGAGTGGTGCATGGGACTCGCAAAGCTCGTGGCTAATGCCACGCAGCAGCGCGTGGATGGCGAGTCGCCGCTGTTGTCCGGCTCGTTGCCGGGTGGCGAGCGCATCCAGGTGGTGGTGCCGCCGGCGACCACGGTCGGGACGGTGGCGATCACGATCCGCCGGCCGGCCGATGCGGTGTGGTCGCTGGACGAGCTGACCGAGCGGGGGCTGTTCGCGGCCACGCGCCGCGCGGACCAGTCGGTGGACGCCACCGAGATCGAGCTGCAGCGGTTGCTGGCGGAACGCGACTACCCGCGGTTCATGCGGCTGGCGGTGTCGTCGCGCAAGAACATCCTGGTGTCCGGCCCGACCGGCAGCGGCAAGACCACGTTTACGAAAGCGCTGATTCGGGAGATCCCGTCCGAGGAACGGCTGGTCACCATCGAGGATGCCAAGGAGCTGGTGCTAGACCGGCATCCGAACCATGTGCGGCTGTACTACAGCAAGGACGGGCAGGGACTGGCCAACATCGGGCCGCGGCAGCTGCTGGAGTGCTGCCTGCGCATGAAACCCGATCGCATCCTGCTGGCCGAACTGCGCGGCGAGGAGGCGTTCGACTATCTGCGCAACGTGAACTCGGGTCATCCGGGCTCGATCACCAGCATCCATGCATCGAGCGCGGAGCTGGCGTTCGAGCAGCTGACGTTGCTGGTGAAGCAGAGTCGGGCCGGCCAGGAGCTGGCGCGATCGGAGATCAAGCAGCTGCTGTACCTGCTCATCGACGTGGTGGTGCAGTTCGGGGTGGAGAACCGCCGCCGCTGCATCAAGGAAGTCTGGTATGAACCTGCGCGCAAGCACGGCCTCCTGGCACCGCCCGCGTAGCCGCCTAGGGCTGGCGCTCGCGATCAAGCTGCTGCTAGGTCTGGTAGCGGTAATGGTCGTGGCGCAGTACTTGGCCGGTTACCTGTTCCTGTGGTGGATACGGGCGAGTCCGCGCGAGGCCACACCGCTGACCGTGGCGCGTTATGCCTACTACTACGGAGGGCGGACAGAAGTACGGCACCGGTTGCTGATTAGCACAGGCGCGGGGTTGGTGCTGGTGGGGGCCGGAGCCCTGCTGGCGCTGTGGCCGAAAGGGCGCTCCCTGCACGGCAATGCGCGGTTCGCGCGGCAGGGCGAGATCGCCGCCGCCGGGCTGTTTGCGAAGCAGGGGATTTTCCTCGGGCGGTTCGGGCGGCGGTACCTGGTGCTGGGCGGACAGCAGGGTGCGATCGTGTCGGCGCCGCCGCGTTCGGACAAGGGCACGGCCATTGTGGTGCCGAACTGCCTGTACTGGCGCGGTTCGCTGATCTGCCAGGACATCAAGCTGGAGAACTGGCAGCTGACGGCGGGCTATCGGGCCCGCCTCGGGCCGGTGTACCTGTTGAACCCGCTGGACCCGTCGGGCAACACGGCCTGCTGCAATCCGCTGTCCTACGTGCCCACCGATCCGGCGCTACGCATCAGCGGTATCCAGAGGATCGCGGCGACGTTGTTCCCGGAGGTGCCCGGCACCGATCCGTTCTGGACCGCGGGTGGGCGGGGGATGTTCTTGGGTCTCTCCTTATATGTACTGGAAACCCCGTCCCTGCCGCCGACGCTGGGCGAGGTGCTGCGCCAGGGTATGGCAAGTGACGCGGAAGGGTTCAGCGCCCACTGGAAACGCATCATCGGCGGCCGACAGCGGGGCAAGTTCCCGCTGTCGCCGGAATGCGTGCGGGCGATCTCGGACATCATGGACCTGGCGCCGGTCACGGCGAGCTCGATCCGCAAGACGTTCACTTCCAGGCTCGATCTGTTCGCCAATCCGCTGATCGATGTGGCGACGTCAAGGAACGACTTCGACTGGCGCGAACTGCGCAAGAAGTCCATCTCCGTGTATCTCGGCATCCAGCCGGCGGATCTCGCGCTGCTGCGGCCGCTCTTGAACCTGTTCATCGAGCAGGCGATCGCGCTGCAGACCGAGGAACTGCCCGAGCACAATCCGGAACTGAAGCATCAGGTGTTGATGCTGCTGGATGAGACCACCGCGCCGGGGCGCATTCCGATCCTGGCGCAGGCGATCTCCTACCTGCCGGGCTACAACGTGCGGCTGCTGCTCGTGGTCCAGGCGTACTCGCAGCTGCGCGAGGTGTACGGCCCGAACCAGGCTGACACCATGATGAAGAGCCTCGCGGCGCGCGTGCTGTATGCGCCGAAGGACTTTGCCGAGGCGAACGAGATCTCCCAGGAGCTGGGCAATACCACGGTGCGCGTAAAGAGCCTGTCGCAGCCACGCCTGACCATGTTCTCGGGCAAGGGGCCGGGTGCGGGCAACGTGAGCTTGTCCGAACAGAAACGCCCGCTGCTGTTACCGCAGGAAGTGAAGGAGCTGGGGCGCAATCGTGAGCTGTTGCTGTACGAGGGTTTGAGGCCGGTACTGGCCAGGAAGAATCGCTACTTTGAGGATCGGCTGTTCCGGGAGCGGCTGCTGCCAGCACCCCAGCGAGCGCGGCCGGGAACGGTCGCCGCGGCTGCGCCGCCACCGTTTCTGGCCGGTGATCCGTTCCTGGTGACGGAGGCGCCCGCCTCGGCCCCGGCTGGCCGTGAGCGCGAGCCTGAAGACGAGGTGCAGGTTGAGGGTAACCAGCTGCGGTTCGGCGAGCTGGAAGTAGACATGGGCCGGGTGGTGTTGCCCGAGAAGCCCGACAACGAGCGATTGACGAAGGAGGAACTGGATCTTGCGGTCGAAAGCTTTATGGATGCGCTCCGTGAGCGCTAGGACGGTTGCATGAGTACGTCAGGAAAAGTCGGTGAGCCATCGGGCGTGCGGGACGCGGGCAACAACCGCCGCCGGCTGGCTTCGCCCGCCAACACGATGGAGTTGGTGGAACCGACGACGACCAGCACTGGTGGCGCGCGGCCCGCACCGCCGGCGGCCGGCAGTGAATCGAAGGCAGGCCGGCGGCGCAAGGTGAAGGGCGAGGAGCCTGTGACGAAGGCCGAGGTCGAGGAGCGGCGCAAGGCCATCCCCGACACGGTGCAGTCGAAGTTCATCCGGGTCGGCAAGCAGTTCTACTTTCCGGATGGCGCCGAGGCGTTCGTCGATCACGGCAAGCGCTTGACCACCAAGTCCGAGAATGCGGTGGTGATCCAGTCGATGGTGGCGATTGCCGAGGCACGCGGCGCCAAGGAAGTGCAGGTCAGTGGATCGGAGTTCTTCCGCAAGGAGGCCTGGTTTGCGGCGCGGCTCGCCGGGCTCGAGGTACGCGGCTACCAGCCCTCCGAAGCCGAGCAGGAGCGGGTGGTGCGGGCCATTGGCCGGCGCGACGCGGCAGCGCGTCCCGAGGCGGCGGAGCCCAACAGCGTGGCCACGGCGAAGGTCGAGGCGGTCGCCGCGACTGCGCCGCAGCGACCGCCCCAGGAGGAATTGCTGGTGGGCAGATTGGTCGACCATGGGCCGGCGCGGTTCCACCACCGACCCGAACAGTCCCAGTCCTACTTCGTGCGCCTGGAAACCCCGCAAGGGGAGGTGGAGCGCTGGGGCGTGGATCTGGAGCGCGCGTTCCGGCAGTCGCTGAGTCGGCCGGGCATCGGCGATGAGGTTGGCCTGCGGCGGGTCGGGGTCGAGCCGGTCACGGTGCACAACGTGAAGCGCGACGCCGGCGGACGGGAGGTGGGCCAGGAGGCTGTGAAGACCCATCGCAATCAGTGGGTGGTGGAGAAGAAGGAGTTCCTGGAGGAGCGGGCGCGGATGGCGGCAGTGTTCCGGGACCGGGAGGTCACCCCGGCTGAGGGCACGCGGCGCCATCCGGAGCTCGATGGCAGCTACGTACAGCTGCAGATGGGACATGCGCTGGTGGAAAAGCGGTTCACGAGCGAGTTGCACCGGGAGCAGTTCGTCGAGCACCTGCGTGGCTACCTGGCGAGGCAGATCGAGGAGGGGCGGCCGCTCGAACCGGTGCCGCTGCGCGAGAAGCCGGACCGGACAGTGGATCCGGATCGCATCCGCGACCGCGAGTACGCGCCGGCGCGCTAGCGCCTGTCCGTCATGAGCGAGTCCGGCCGCGGTGGCTCCACAGGTCCGAAGCGCATTGAGCCAGATGAGTTGCGCAGGCGGCTGCAGGGACGCGCCGCGGCGCGCGAGGTGACCGATGAACGCAAGGTTGCGCATGCCGGCAGCACGATCACCGGGCGATTGGTGAGGCACGGGCCGGCGCGGTACGAGTTCCAGCAGGAGGGCTCTCCCTCCTACTTCGTAGAGCTGAATACCAGCACCGGCGCGAAGCGGCTCTGGGGAGTGGACCTCGGGCGGGCCATGGTGGAATCCCTCAGCCAGCCGAAGGTGGGGGATCTGGTTGGCGCCCAGCGCACCGGCTATCAGCAGGTGGTGGCCGGCGGCGAGACCCTGCGGCGGACGATCTGGCGCGTCGAACGTGTGACGCTGCTGGCCGAGGAGATCCGCAAGGCCCGGAGTGAACGCGAACGACTGCTGCAGGAGAGAGCCGAGCGCCGATCACGACCGGAGCTGCGCTCGGCCTATGTGAACATGCGGCTGGCGCGGGAGTACGCCGAGCAGCGTATCCAGGACCCGGGGGATCGGGAGCGGTTCCTGGACCAACTGCAGGAAGTGATGGCGGCATCGATGTCCCGGGCCGAGCCGCGATCTCGGCGAGGTGCTCGGGAACCCGACGATCCGTCGCGCTAGGGGACCATTTCGACGAGGCTGCGCACGTCCTGCAGCCAACGATTTGGTGGAAGCAAGGGCGTACTGCCTGCAGTGACGCGTTGACCTGCTAAGGAGACCCGGGTGTGTCCGCGGCGCCCGGGCTCTTCACTACGGGGCTTGTGTGCTGCTCCCACACGACCTTGGCACGCTTGCCTTTACCCTTTCCGAGCAGCTTGCGGTCGATCATTCGCGCCTGGAACTCGAACTCCTCGTTGATCTTGATCACCAGCACTTTGTTGAAGTTGCCGGCGCGCTTCACGTGCGTAGCCTCGCCCAGCTTCTCAGGCGAGATGGTCTTCACCTCGACCCAGTCGTTGCCCATACGGCCATCGGAGCCCCGAGTGCCAGGACGGTGTCGAACGATGCCGTACTTTATCTCGGCATAGAGTTCGCCGAGCTCGCCCCATATTTGCAGGTAGCGACTGGTCTCGTGCTTGTAGGCTGCGGCAAGGTCCACCAGGTCCTGGAAGATCTTCACGACCTGCAGATTGGCCTTCGGGAATTCCTCGCGCAGTTCCTGGTCGGCGAGCTGGCCATTGATCCAGTCCCAGCTGATCCACTCGCCGTCGTCGTAGATGCCATCCGACGTGTCACGGAGCGGTTGTCCCGTCATCGCGCAGCGCATGTTGTTCTCCCTGTCACTCCCTCGCGGCTTCCCGGCCGCCTGTTCGCCATCTTGAAGCAAAGCCAACGGAGCAAGAGGGCGGGATTACTTATTGCTCCAGCCTATCACGCCGTGCTCGCCGTCAAGGACGGGCGCGGACGCGCCCGCCGCCTGCGGCGGTCTATCGATCCTTGACGGCTGCGCGCGCCGTGATTCCGAGGATGCGGGCAATCCCGCCCAAGAGATCCAGAGGATCACGACCATGAATGCAGTTTCCACTTCCATGTCGTTTGCATCACGCAGCACCGCGTTTACCTATGCGCTGTCGATGGAGGCGCTGCGCGAGCAGGTGCCGGCGGTGTTCGCGCCGACCGCGCACGAGAGCTTGAGCGAGAAGTACACGTTCATTCCGACCGAACGCGTGCTGTCGGGGCTGATGAACGCCGGGTTCGTAGCAGTAGAGGGCCGGCAGGCGCAGTCGCGCAAGGGCAGCCCGCTGCACGCGCGTCACATCCTGCGGATGCGGCGGCGGTTCGAGACGGTACAGCTCAAGGACTCGATTCCGGAGATCGTGTTCCTGAACAGCCACGATGGCACCAGTGCCTATCAGCTACGGGTGGGTATCTATCGCGTCATCTGCACCAACGGCCTGATCGTCTCGCAGGGTGCGTTGCCGATGGTGCGGGTCAATCACCGCGGCGACGTGGTGGATGCCGTCATCACCGGCGCACTGGAGATGGCGGAACGGTTCGAGGTCCTGGCAGCTCAGGTGGAGCGCATGGAGCAGCGCTCCATGTTCAAGGATGAGCAGATCGACTTCGCTGCCCAGGCGCTGGCGATCCGGTTCGAGGACATCGCGCAGGCCGGCATGCAGCCGCCGGCGCTGCTGGCGCCTCGGCGTGTGGAGGACGCGGGTGACGACCTGTGGCGGGTGCTGAACCGCGTGCAGGAGAACCTGCTGCGCGGTGGCCTGAGCCGGCGGTCGGTCGGTGGTCGCCTGACGCGTACGCGCCGGATCAGCTCGATCCGGGAGGACGTGCGGATCAACAGTCGGCTGTGGGATCTGGCTTCCGCGAGGCTCGCGGCCTGAGCGGATTCGGGAGAGGGCACCACTCGGTGCTCTCTCCCATTTTTTCTTGCCCCGCCGGAGAGCAAGACCAGGAAGGCGGGATTGCCTTTGTGGGTTTCAGCTTAACACGCCGTTCTCGCCGTCAAGGCCTGCGCGCGGGCCTGCGGCCCGTGCTCGCGAGCGCGCTACGCGCGGCCCTGACGGCTGCGCTGCGGCGTGTGGCGAGGGCTCGGCAGGCAATCCCGCCTGCAGAGTTGGAGAAGCCTCATGTCTACACGGCAGCGCGTTGCGCGAGTTCTGAGTGTTCGTCCAGTCTCGGGAGCGATCCGGGTCGCCGAGCCCAAGTTCAGCACAGGCTGGGTATCGGCGAGTGGTGGCCCGATCAGCGACGAAGTGCTGATCGATACGGCCCTGAAAGTCCTGGCCGAAAAACTGGTGCGGGGCGACCTGTTCGAGAGCCCGGCCGTGACGCGCAACTACCTGGCGTTGCGGTTCTCGAGCCTTGAGCACGAGGTGTTCTGCTGCCTGTTCCTGGACAACCGTCACCGACTGATCGCCTGTGACGAGCTGTTCCGCGGAACCATCGATGGCGCGAGCGTGCACCCGCGTGAGGTGGTCAAGCGGGCGCTGGCGCACAACGCGGCGGCCGTGATCCTGACGCACAACCACCCATCCGGGGTGGCCGACCCCAGCCAGGCGGACGAAATGATCACGCTGCGGTTGAAGGATGCCTTGGGTGTCGTGGACATCCGGGTGCTCGATCATCTGATCGTGGCCGGCGCCAAGGTGGTATCCCTGGCCGAGCGCGGCGTCCTGTGAGGACTTGGGTAGGAGCGTCGGCCTGGCGCTCCTTCCCCGATCAGCTGTTGGAGGTTGGATATAGACCTGCGGGTTCGGCGCTGCCGCAGGGTTTCGTTTATCGCTGGCGTTCCCAAAATCCGTGCCAGCGCGCCGAGCCGCGCTGCTTCGCCGGCTGCGCCGGTCACGGATTTTTCCGGCTGAACGGTCCGCGCGGTCGGCAAGGCCTTTCGGAAGTTTTCAGGGGGAGTGAGCGGAGCAGTTTTTCTCCGCTTCTAACCCAAAAGGAGACTACTCATGTCATCTCGCAATCAAGACCACGTCGAGCAGTTGATTCCGCTGAATCGGCTGAAGAAGTCGCCGCGCAACGTGCGACGGGTACCGCACGCCAAGGCGCACATCGAGGCGCTGGCCAGCAACATCACCGCGCAGGGCCAGATTCAGAATCTGGTCGTGGAGACGGAGAAGGACGAGGGCGGCAAGCCGACAGGTTCCTACCTCGTGAACGTGGGCGAGGGGCGCCGGCTTGCGCAGCTGCTGCGCGTCAAGCGCAAGCAGATCAAGGCCACCGAACCGATCCGGTGCATCGTGGACGATACGCACGACGCCCAGTCACTGAGTCTGGCCGAGAACGACATACGCGCCAGCATGCACCCGGCCGACCAGTTCGACGCCTTCAAACAGCTGATCGACAGCGGGCTGTCGGCCGAGGCGGTGGCGGCGCAGTTCGGTGTGTCGCCGCTGATCGTGACTCGCCGCCTGAAACTAGCAAACGTCGCGCCGGAATTTCTCGACCTGTACCGCAAGGAAAAGATCGACCTTGAGCACCTGATGGCGCTGGCTGTCACCGACGATCATGACCGGCAGCGCAACGTATGGGAGGGCCTTCCTGACTACCGTCGCACGCCGGATGGTTTGCGGGATGCCCTGACCGAGAACGAAATCCCCGTGAGTGCTTCCTTGGTGAAGTTCGTCGGCCTCAAGCGGTACGAGAAGGCGGGCGGTGCCGTCCGGCGCGACCTGTTCTCCGATCAGGCGGATGACGGATACGTGATGGATAGCGAACTGCTGTGGAAGCTCGCCACGCAGAAGCTGGAACAGCGGGCCGCGAAGCTCAAAGAGGAAGGTTGTGCGTGGGTGGACATCATGCCGCAGTGGGACTACTCGGCCTTGTCTGCCTTCGGTCGCGTCCGGCCGATCCTCCGCGAAGCGACAGAAGACGAGCGCACCGAACTCGACCGCCTGAACTTGCAACTGGCGGCTATCCAGAAGCAGATCGAGGATGCGGGCGAGGACGAGGAACAGGCCGAGGCGTTGCAGCAGCAGGAGGAAGATATCAGCGGGAAGATCGACGCCATCGAGGACGCCATGCGGGTGCCCGACCCGGCGCAGCGGGCGGTAGCTGGGGCGGTCGTGTCGATGGATCGCAGCGGTGAGTGGCGCATCGAGACGGGCCTGCTGCGACCGGAGGATGCCCGGAAGTTCCAGCGGGCAGAGCGGGTCAGTGCCAAGGCCACGCCAGATGTACCGCGCCTGCACTCGGCTGCACTGGTGCGGCGCCTGACGGCCCACCGTACGCTGGCCTTGTGCGCGACGGTGGCGCAGCGGCCCGACGTGGCTTTGCTCGCGCTGGCCCATCGGCTGGTCGTGGTGACGTTCTATGACGGGGACTACGAGGGTCGGGCCGAGGTGCAGATCGACGTTCGGCGCACGAACCTTGACCAGTACGGAGAGGACGTAGCGGGCAGCAAGGCCCATCGGGCAATGGCCGAACTGGCCGAGGGCTGGCGTGTCCGGTTGCCCTCGGCCTGCGCCGGCCTGTTCGACTGGCTGGCCCAGCAGTCGCAGGCAGACGTGCTTTCTCTGTGCGCCTATTGCGTGGCAACGACCCTGAATGACGTCAGTGCGGATGAGAGCGGCGGTGGGCTGG
>ERZ795044.1809-NODE-1809-length-19132-cov-8.788541_pt1 | contig 19132 bp, 12 predicted proteins | sample MGYA00375128_ERZ795044 | MGnify/ENA primary metagenome ERZ795044 (study PRJEB30173, sample SAMN05720213) | anaerobic digester metagenome | isolation source: active sludge of municipal wastewater-treating anaerobic digesters | place: USA | collected 2014-12-22 ... | reverse complement strand
GAAATTCTCTTGTGTTTTCAGGGGGTCTTGCGACCAAAATAGCGTTCCACCCACAGCGGGCTGCGGGCGGGAGCGGGCATATAGACGTTATGGCCCCGCCCTGTCAAACGCCGGAGGCGGGAATCTCCCGGAATCTGGTGGTCTGCGACAGAGGTTAATGTGCGCAGCCCCGGGGGGCCTCGTCTCTTTTTAAGCAGGGGCGGGCTTCAGGGCAGGGGCTTTACCTCTTTTCACGAAGGCCGCCAGCACCGGCAGCACGATAAGCGTGAGCAGGGTTGCCGTTGTCAGACCGCCGATCACGACCGTCGCCAGCGGCTTTTGCACCTCTGCGCCCGGGCCGAAGGCGACCGCCATCGGGATAAAGCCAAGCACCGCCACGAGGGCAGTGGTCAGGACCGCGCGCAGGCGGCTGACAGCGCCCTCAACGGCGGCAAGCTCGGGGGGCGCCCCCTCGGCAAGCCGCTGCTTGATCGCCTGCATCAGCACCAGGCCATTCAAGGTCGCGACGCCGGACACAGCAATGAAGCCGACCGCAGCCGAGATCGAGAAGGGCATGCCTCGCGCCAGCAACGCCAACGCGCCGCCGACCAGTGCGAGCGGAACGCCTGCGAAGACGAGTGCGGCCTCCGAGATCGACCCGAGGGCCAGGAACAGGAGAACGCCGATCAGCAGGAAGACCAGCGGAACGATCAGAGCGAGTCTGGCGCTGGCCCGTTCGAGATTCTCGAACTGTCCGCCCCAGTCCAGCCAGCCGCCCGGCGGAGGTTCTACCTCGGCGGCGACCCGTGCCTGGGCTTCGGCGACAAAGCTTCCCAGATCGCGGCCTCGCACGTTGGCCTGAACGACGATGCGCCGCTTGCCGTTCTCGCGGCTGATCTGGTTCGGCCCTTCTTCGGTAACGAAGCGTGCGACCGAGGCCAGCGGGATGGTTGTTCCGCCTGCTTCATCTTCTTCCTGCGCAACAGGCAGTTGCTGCATCACGGCGGGGTCGTTGCGGAGTTCGTCAGCAAGACGCACCACGACATCGAAGCGGCGATCACCTTCCAGCACCATGCCGGCCTCGCGGCCGCCAAGGGCGATGGCGAGGGCATCTGCTGCGTCGCTGGCGTGAACACCTTGCGCGGCAGCGGCCGTGCGATCCACGACTGCGGTGATTGTCGGCTGGCCGGAAACCTGCTCGACGCGGACATCCGCTGAACCCGGAATGGATCGCAGGACAGCAGCGGCCTTTTCCGCTGAAGCCAGCATGTCATCGAAGTCGTCGCCATAGACTTTGACGGCGACATCCGAGCGGACGCCGGCGATCAGCTCGTTGAACCGCATCTGGATTGGTTGCGTGTACTCGTAATTGTTGCCCAGCAGCTTGCCGAGTTCTTGTTCCATGCGCTCGACCAGTTCGGCTTTGGGAAGCGAGCGGTCGGGCCATGCATCGCGCGGCTTCAGGATGACGAACGTGTCGGAGATGCTTGGGGGCATCGGGTCGGATGCAATCTCCGCCGTGCCGGTGCGCGTGAAGACGAGGTCCACCTCCGGCATTGCCTTCAGCGTGTTCTCGACGCGGAACTGCATCTCCTGGCTTTGCTCAAGCGATGTCGATGGAATGCGCAGCGCCTGTACCAGAACATCGCCCTCGTCCAGCGTGGGCGCGAATTCGCGGCCAAGCGCAACGAAAGCGAGGACGCCGGCAACCAGTGCAACCCCAGCGGATGCTGCGATCGTGACGGGGCGTGTGACCGCCCAGCTCAGCAGAGGTTCATAGGCGCGGCGCGCAACGCGCTCCGAGCGCGTTTCGCCATGGCCCTTGGGTTCGCGAACGAGAAGGGCAGCCATCGCAGGGACGAATGTGAACGACAAAATGAAAGCGCCGAGCAGCGCCAGCATCACTGTCGCGGCCATGGGGGCGAACATCTTGCCTTCCACGCCTTCGAAGGCGAGCAGGGGAGCGTAGACGAGCAGGATGATCGCCTGTCCGAACGCGGCCGGACGCGCCATTTCGCGCGTAGCGGAAGCCGCAGCCCCGAGACGTTCGATTGCGCTCAGGTCGCGCTGCAGCTCGCCGCGCTTCTGCGCCAGTCGACGCAGCGTGTTTTCGATCACGACGACGGCGCCATCGACGATCAGGCCGAAGTCGAGCGCGCCGAGGCTCATCAGGTTTGCACTGATGTGGAACTGGTTCATCGCGGATGCGGCGAACAGGAAGGACAGGGGAATCACCATCGCGGTGATGATCGCAGCCCGGATATTTCCAAGCGCCAAGAACAGGATCGCGATCACCAGAAGCGCGCCGAGCATGAGGTTGTGCTCGACGGTCTGGATGGTCGCTTCGACGAGGTCGGTCCGGTCGAGAGCCGCGCGCACGACGATGCCATCGGGCAGGCTTGGGCCCATCTGTTCGAGACGGGCGCCAACGCGCTGGGCGACTTCGCGGCTGTTCTCGCCCTGAAGCATGAGGGCCGTGCCGATCACGACTTCCCGGCCATCGGAGCTGGCCGAACCCAGCCGCGGCGCTCGCCCGGCTTCGACCGTGGCGACATCCTGCACGCGCACGATCTGGCCGTTGCGCGTCAACACCGGCGTCTGCGCCAGCTCATCCATGTTGCGCAGCCGCGCATCGGCGCGGACGACATAGGCTTCGCCTGCGCGGCTGACATAGCCTGCGCCTGCGATGCGATTGGCGTGTTCAAGCGCGTCAACCAGCTGCACCAGTCCGACGCCATACGCCGCCAGCTTCGAAGGATCGGGGTGAACGCCGTATTCCTTCACATAGCCACCGAGCACGTCGACGCCGGCGACGCCTTTCACGCTGCGCAGTTGCGGCGCGATGATCCAGTCCTGCACGGTGCGAAGGTACGTAGCCTTGTCCAGCGCGGTGGTCAGACGTTCACCTTCCGGCGTCACATAGATGGCGCCATCCTTGGTGATCTCCGGCGTGAACTCGACGGTCCAGATATAGACTTCGCCGAGGCCGGTAACGACCGGGCCGGTCGTGGGTGACAGGCCTTCGGGAAGTTCCTGTCGCGCCGATTGCAGACGCTCGTTGACCAGGTTGCGCGCGAAATAGATGTCGGTCGCGTCAGTGAACACGGCGGTGATCTGCGAGAAGCCGTGGCGCGAAAGCGAACGCGTTTCGGTCAGGCCGGGCAGGCCGGCCAAAGCGGTCTCAAGCGGGAAGGTAACCTGCCGCTCCACCTCTTCAGGCCCAAGCGCGGGAGCTATCGTGTTGATCTGGACCTGCCGGTTGGTGATATCCGGCACCGCATCAATAGGCAGGCGCATCAGTTCACGCACGCCAAAGCCGGCGAGCAGCAACACAAGCAACAGCACGAGCCAACGCCCGCGCACGGAAGCGTCAATGACACGGTTCAACATCAGTGATCGTGCTCCGCTTCGCCCTTGCCAAGCTCGGCCTTCAGCAGGAATGCACCATCTCCAGCGATCTGCTCGGCGCCCTGAAGCCCGCTGACGATTTCCGTGCGATCATTGCTGGCGCGCCCGGTGATGACGGGCACGGCGCGAAATCCTTCCGCGCTGGCCACAAAGACACTCGGCACGCCGCCGATTGTCTGGACGGCGTTGCTGGGCACGGTCAGCACAGTGCCTGCGCCGCCGACCAACCTGCCAGAGACAACAGCGCCGATGGGCGGCGCGACGCCAACGGCGCGCGCGCGCACGGTCGCCCAGGCGCCGGCGGTTCCGGGCGCGACGCCCGTCACCTCTGCTTCAATTGTCTGCCCGCCGGTCCATTGCGCCGCAACGCGGGCGCCAGGCGTTATCAAGCCGACCGTTGCTGGGGGAGCATCGAAGACCAGTTCCGTTTTCGAGGCATCGGCGACCGTTGCGATCACCATGCCATCATCGAGTACGGCTCCGGGCGTTGCCGCAATGTGCGTCACCACGCCGGCAATCGGACTGCGGACGATCGTGAGGCCGCCGGCATCGGGTGCGCCCACCGCTGTCGCCTGCGCCCGTGCGGCTCTCAGCCTGGCCTGCGCTGAAAGAGTTGCTGCATGGGTCGCCTCCCATTCCTGGCGCGACAGGGCGCCCTCGTTGAACAGGCTTTTGTTGCGGCTATCCAGGGCTTCTGCCGCGTCGAGCGTTGCCTTGGCGCTATCCACCTCGGCGCGCATCACGCCACCCTCCGGGCTGCGCATGGATGCGATCGCCGCGCCCTTTGCGATCTTCACGCCCGTTGCGACATGAATCTGCACGATCGTGCCATCGAGGGGGGCGCCGATCAGGCTTTGCGCGTTCACTGCAACCGCAACGCGCCCGGGTAGCAGCAGGTCCACGCCGCCGCCGCGCTCGACCTGCGCGAGCTGTACGCCCGCTGCGGCGGCGTCTTCCAGCTTCAGCGCAACGAAGCCTTCGACATGCGCTTCTTCCTCGCCATGCTCATCGGGTGTGTGTGGGTCCTCCGCGACGCCTGTGGCGTGAGGATCGAATACGCGCGCGATGACAAAGCCTGCGCCGCTCGCCAGCAGAACAGCGGCGAGAATGCCCAAATGGGCGCCCTTGATGGACATGAAACGTCTCCTTGATGCCGACGGAAAGCGCCACTCCTCATGGAGCGGCGATGCCGTCAGGCGCGGGGAGGCCGTTCAGGTGTCTGGGGTGTTGAAGACACGAAGCGCTGCGTCGCGAGCGGAATCGCGCTGGTATGGCGCAAGGTTACGGCTTCGGCGACCGCTTCAGGCGCGGGAATGGCCGCATGGCTGCAATGGCTTGCAGCACAGATGCAGTGTCCTTCGGCGCAGTCGTCGGAGTTGGTCGTGCTGGCGTCCGAGGCGGCCGCGCCTTCCGTCTGCTCCAGGCAGGTGATGCCGCAGCCTTCAGAGGCGCACGCCATGGATTCCAGGCCCGGCGCCATTGCAAACAACAGGGCTAGGAAAGCCATTACAGCCCCCGCTTTCCCTATCCGTGCTCGCATCCAGCGCATCATGGGAACAGCCTATCGCAGCTGAAAGTGAATTGCGCGTGCATTCTCCAGCTGGTGGATACGCTCACGCGCATTTCATGACCGACATATGACAAGGGGCGGCCTGGAAGCCACACCCGCCGGCAGCTTGCTGCGCCTGCACAACCGAATCCGAACTGTCATCAGTCTGTCGAAGGACTGTCACGCAGGCTCGTTAACCCCCACCGCCAGGACGGCTGATCCGTCCGGTGAGCGAATGCTCTCAAGGTGGGCGTGAAGGGGTTTCACAATGAAGTCTGGTGCTGGGAAGTCTGGGACGGGTGTGCAGTTTCGTGCATTGCTGATGATGAGCGGTGCGCTGCTCGGCGTCGGTTCGGCGCCGGCCTTTGCGCAGAGCGCGCCTGCCGATCAGCAAGGACCGGCCGCTGCCGCCGACGAAATCGTTGACGATGAAGCGGGCAGGCGCGACGTCGTCGTCGTGACCGCGCTGAAACGCGAAACCGACGTGCAGGACACACCGATTTCGCTCTCCGTGGTTGACGCCGTGGCGCTCGACGACAAACACGTCCAGAGCCTGCTCGATTTCGCTGACGGGTCCGTGCCGGGCCTGCGCGTGAGCACATTTGAATCCCGTCAATCCGCCGTGACGGTTGGTATTCGCGGCATCGTGCCGAATGACGCCAACCAGCCGGCGCGCGAGCAGGGCGTCGGCGTTTATCTCGATGGCGTCTATCTCGGCCGCCAGCATGGTCTCAACGCCACGCTGCTCGACATCGAGCGCATCGAGGTTCTCAAGGGACCGCAAGGCACGCTGTTCGGCCGCAACACTGAAGGCGGCGCGGTTAACATGGTGTCGCGCAAGCCGACGGGCCAGTATGGCTACCGGGCAAGCGCGGGCTTCGGCAACCTTGGTTCCTACAATGCTGACATGCACCTCGACCTGCCGGAATTCTACGACATCAGCCTGAAGTTCGACGGCGTGATGCAACATCGCGACGCGGTTGTTGAAAACCCGCTGCCGGGTGCGGAAGGCTGGGGCTTCTATGATCGTCAGGGCTTCAAGGCCACTGCGTTGTGGCAGCCGATCGACACGTTCAGCGCAGAGTATTCGTACGACATCGGAACCGACAAGAACACGCCGTACTACAGCCAGCTGATCAACTACAATCCGGCTGGCCGCCCGGTCGCCACGACCTTCCCGATCCCCGCCGGCACGATTGCGCCGCTGCCGCCGCTGGTGAAAGTCCACCCGACCCGTCAGCGCGTCGCCGACATCGGCGTGCCGCAGCAGCCCAGCGTTGACGAAGCGCTCGGCCACTCGCTGCACCTGAACTGGGAAGTGATGCCGAACATGGAGCTTCGCTCGATCACGGCTTACCGTGAAGTGAGCGCGGACCAGTGGGACAATGCCGGCGGCGCGAACCGCCCGCCGGTTTACGCGCCCAACACCAACTTCTCGCGCTACAGCCTGTCGTACCTCGAGCAACTCCAGCGCAGCCAGGAATTCCAGCTGGTTGGTTCGCTCGACCGGATCGACTACGTCCTCGGCGTTTTCTACTTCAACGAGAAGGCCTGGGAAGAGGCTGCAACGCCCAGCACCAACCGCTGGAACGCCAACGGCACCGGCTACACGATCAACGATCCGACGCCGACCCATCGTGGCTCCCGCTCGCTTGACCGCGCCTCGATCGCCTACGCCGAAAGCACCGGCGTCTATGGTCAGCTGACCTGGACCCCGCCGATCCTCGAAGACCGTCTGCACCTCACCGTCGGTGGCCGTCAGACGAAGGACGAGAAGAATGGCTGGCTTTACAAGGTCAACAACGCCGCGACGAACCTGCGTTTCGACCAGAGCGAAGAGCGTTTCGATCCGGTGGCCGTGGCCGCCTTCGATTTCACGCCGGATTTCAACGTCTACGCGCGCTACTCGACAGGTTACCGCGCTGGCGGCGCAAGCTCGCGTTCGCTGACTTACGACGCTTTCGGCGCTGAAGAAGTCACGTCCTACGAAGTCGGCGCCAAGACCTACATTGGCGATGCGATCAGCCTGAATGCGGCCCTCTTCAAGATGGACCGCGAGAACAGCCAGATCGACTTCACCCGCGTCACCGTGAACCCGATCACCAACTCCAGCCGCAACACGGTCGAGACGGTCAACGCGCCGGGGACGACGGAAATCTGGGGCGTAGAGCTCGATGGCTCGTGGGAAGTGAACGAGAACCTCTCGTTCTCGGCTGGCTACGCCTACACCAGCACGGATGTGCCGCGCGTGGTGAACCCGTTCAACAACGTCGCCCAGAAGGTCTACATTCTCTACACGCCGGAGAATGTCGGTAACGTCGCGATGGACTATGTCCTGCCGATTGGCTTCGCTGACCTGCGTGTCCACCTCGACGCCACCTACGCGGACGGTGCTCACAGCTTTGAGCAATTCGCGCAGTTGACCGACAGCTCCTTCGTCGTCAACGGACGCCTTGCGCTCGCTGACATCGAAACGGGCGCCGCGCAGAGCCTCACCCTCTCGCTGTGGTCGCGGAACCTCCTCAACGAGCAGCACATCTATCGCCGTTCGGAAGAGAACCGGACCACGCTGGGCGACTACGCCAACTTCAACGAGCCGCGCACGTTCGGCATTGAAGCCTCGGTGAAGTACTAGTCGGACAGGCTGCGGCGTCTCCGGACGCCGCAGCCGCTCCCGGCGGGCTTGTATTGGAAACAATCGACAATCTTCCGACATGAGCGTGCTTCAAGCCGCCCCGTCCTCATCAACCTCAGGAATTCAGGCGCTGCACGAGTTCGTGGTAGGCGCCGAACCAGAGCCGCTTGATCTCGTCCGACCAGCCAGTGTCGTAGGCCGGAAGCTTCAATAGCAGGTCCCTGACGATCTCGTCTGGATGCTCGGCGTTTTCTGGCCCGGAGGGGCGGGGGGCGACAGCGCCGGTTGGATTGCGGCTGGGGCGCTCTTCAGCCAGCGGCGCCTGCGCGTTGACGAGCAGATGCGCGCCTGTATCGAGAGCCGCTTCGCGCGCAGCATGCATGAAGAAATTGCAGCGCCTACGAGTGTCTTCAACCTGCACGCCATAAATCGCGCGGAACGCGCGAAGCAGCCCGCCGACCTTCAACGTCGCAACATCGCCGGTGAGCAGGTGATGGTAGGATCGCTCCAGCACCTGCCTTAGAGCATGCGACCAGGATCTCTCGTTGAAGGACGCCAGAAGGGTTGCGAATGCCGGCGTCGGAGACGCGGTGGAATCGATCAGCCCAAGAAAGCGAAACGCTTCGATGATTTCGCGCACATTGGTGGCGTAAAGCTTGTTGCTCCAGGCGCTGCGATCAAGGCGCTGGGGAATCGCCTGACCCTTGAACGCCGACAGGGCAACCTTGAAGGAGCGATACGGAATGGCGGGGGGCAGGCCCGCCATCGTTCTTGCCGCGGAGGCGTCGACCGTCGGCTCGGCGATTGCCTGTGCGTCTGCGGCCAGCTTGCCGGGGTTGCTCTTGAACGGGCGGCCTGGCTTGCGCCGAGACGTTACCGGGCGCGAGCCGCGATGCAGGTCTGCTCTTGGCGTGGACATCAGGAACGTCCGCTCGGTCCAGCTGACCGCGCAGGAGCCAGCGACACAGAGGCGCCTGGAGAGGCGGGCGGCGACGCGTGTGTTGCCGGCTCCATTCCATGCTCCCAGATGCTCGCAACCCTTCTGGAGTTTCGTGCCCTGAGCTGGCGTCACTTTTATGACGGTCACCGCGATGTCAGCTAAGTGTCGTCTTGAATTACCCGGGCCAAAACAAAAGGCCCGCGACTGGCTGAGCCAATCACGGGCCGGTTGTTCTCGCTGATGACCAGCGACGCTACAGCCTACATGCTGATGCGCGCGCCGACCATGTAGCGACGACCGTGGGTGTCGTAAGTGTTGCTCGTTCCGAAGCCAGAGCTTGTGTTGGTGAACGGGAACACCGGTGGATCCTGGTCGGTCAGGTTCAGGACCGAACCGAACAGTTCCCAGTTGCCGAACGAGCGCTTGACCGAGAGGTCGGTCCACCACTGGCTTCCGGCCAGGTCGCCCTTGTAACGCGGTTGCGAAGGATCATACCGTCCCGGGCCGACGAAGTGCTCTTGCAGGCCGAGTGTCCAGTCATCGAAGACATAGCTGGCCGTGATGAGGCCCGAGAGCTGGCCCACGCTCGGAGAGGTGTCGATCGGGATCGGCGGCGCGCCCGGCGTAGCGGTGCTGTTTTCGTAGACGTAGGTCGCAAAAGCCCGCAGCGAGAACCTGCCGTCGACACCAAAGACAGGAATGTCTTCACTGTAGGCCAGTTCAACGTCGACGCCTCTGTTCTCGAGGGTCGCCAGGTTCGAGTAAGGCGTCCTGATGGTTGTCAGGTCGCCAGCCGAGTTGCGAACAATGCGGTTGCAGTAAGATGCATAATCCGCGTAGGCGGGCTGCGCGCTTGCGGTGCAGAGATCCAGCGTCCTTTGCGTGGTGATTGTCGAGATGGCGTCAACGATCTCGATATTGAAGTAGTCCACCGTCGCAGTGAATTGCGGGAAGAAGGTCGGATTCCAAACGAAGCCGATGGTGGTCGTGTCGGCCTCTTCCGGAGTCAGGTTCGGGTCACCGCTGGTGATCGGAACGATCGACACGCTGGCGCCACCTTTTTGCGGATCGCGAACGGCGCCGAAGCCGGTCGATTCCGGGTTATACAGCTCAACCAGGTTCGCCGCACGAATGTCGCGCGATTGAGCGGCGCGAATGCGCAGGCCTTCGAACGGCACCCACACGAGGCCAGCCTTGTAGGTCGTGACGCCGCCCGAGCTGGAGTAGTCGGTGTAGCGGGCAGCGAAGTTCGCATCGAACGACTGGATGAAGGGTAGATCGGCCAGCAGGGGAACCTGTGCTTCGCCGAAAGCTTCGTAGAGTTCGAGGTCGCCCTTGATGGCAGGCGCGTTGATGTAGATCAGGGCGCCGGGGTTGTTGCTGAACGGGTTACGCTGGGCCGCCAAGCCGAGCGCGTCGGAGCTCTCGATCAGGGTTTCCTTGCGATAGCCGCCACCAACCGCGACATCAACATCGCCAGCCGGGAGAGCGAACAATGTGCCCGTCACAGTCGCTTCGATAGCTTGCTGCGTGTTCTCGTTAAAGTACTTGTTCTGCGGGTTGATGTACTTTTGCAGCGCGCCCGTGATTGGCTCGCGACCGAAGATATTCCATGGCACGCAATATTGCCCGCCGGTGGCGCACGAGACGACGCCGGTGACCGGATCCCTGACTGCGGTCAGGGCGTTCTGCATGGCGATGGTGTTGCTGAAATCGTTCAGCGTCATCTCACTCTTGGTTTCGCCGTAAGTATAGTAAATGTCACCCGACCAGTTGTCATCGAAGTCATAGGTCGCGCCGGTGACGATCCGGTTGGTGCGGCTTTCGAAGGTCTGTTTGACGTTGAAGGCGAACTGTTTCTGGACGTTGATCTGGGTGATGCCCAGCGTCTGCATCTGCGTGCGGAGATTATCCGGCAGATAGGCGTAGTTGGAGCTGATCGGGAAGCCGAGGGCCGACGAGGTAACAAACGTGCCCGTGCCTGCGCCAGCTTCGGAGCGTGATTTGGTTCTTGCCGAGTTGGCTTCAATGTAGACGTTCAACTGGTCCGAGAGGTCATAATCGGCGCGAACGAACATCGAGTTGCGGATGGTCGGCGTGGCGAGCAGGGACTGGCCGCTCGGCGAATAGCCATCGCCGCCATTGGCGAAGGTCGAGCCGGGAGCGGTAGCGGTGGTTGGGGTGTTGCGGATGCCGAAGTTGTAGGCCTGCGTTGCTGTGCCGGCATCGTTGAAGCTGGTGCCGAAGACGGGGCAGGTCGTGTAGTTGCGCTGCGTGGTGCCTTGGCGGCAGCCGATGATAAGACCGTTCAGCGGGAAGAGCGGGAAGGTTGCATTGTCGACAAGCACCTGCGTACCACTGAAAGTTTCGCGGCCGATTGTCTCGCCTTTGCTCAGCCAGTCACGCGACGCCTTGTAGCCATAAGGGTCGTTCTGGATGCCCTCATCCCGATTGTATTCCATGCTCGCGAGGACATGGCCGCGGCCGTCGTCAAATGAGCCGCCGAAATCCAGCTCACCGCCATAACGGATGCCGTCGCGGCGCTGCGTCTGGCCATAAGTCACCTCGGCTTTGAGGCCTTCGAAGTCCTTGTCCAGAATGAAGTTCACCACGCCGGCGACGGCGTCGGAGCCGTAAGCCGCCGAGGCGCCGCCTGTGACTGTGTCGACCTGACGGATCAGGCCCTGCGGGATGGCGTCGACGTTGACCGCGATGCTCTGGCCGGCGCTGAACGGGGCGCTGGAGACGAAGCGTTTGCCGTCAACCAGCACCAGCGTGCGGAACGAACCGATGCTGCGAAGGTTGAGCTGCGAGCCAATGGTGAGGCCCTGGCCGCCCTTGGAGGATGAAACGGAGGTTCTGAGAGCCGGGAGCTGGATCAGCGCGTCGGCGATGTTCGGAATGTCGACCTGGTTGATCGCTTCAGTCGTGACCGCGGTGACCGGGGTGGGGGCATCAACGCCGCTGGCGACGCGCGAACCCGTCACGATGACCCGATCGGTCGGATCATTGTCGATCTCGGGCTGCGCCGGTTGGACAGTGTCTGGAGCGACGGCTTGCGCTGCGGTAACTTCCTGAGCGAATGCCGTCCCTGTGCCGCCTGCCACAAAGGCAAGAGCAAGCACAGACGCTGTGCGTCTAATGTAGGTCTTCATTGGTACCTCCCCTAACCGATGGTCGATGCCAGCGGCGTTGTTTTTGGTCGTGTCCCAGGACGTGGTGTAGGAGTTTAGCGAGGGGCGGCGCGCGGACCGCGAGAGTCAGCGCGCGCCGGCCCTTGCGCTGGGTTGTCATCGGGAATCGCCGGTAGGGTTGGGTTGCGACACCAGCAACCTGAACCGAGGACTCACCGATGACAGACGACACGATGGCGCTTCGTACGCTCCTGGAGAAGAGCCCTGACGCTGATTTCCTGCGTGACATGATCGGCTTCGCGGCCGAGCGGCTTATGGAGCTGGAGGTGGCGGGCCTCACCGGCGCCGCTCACGGCGAACGCAGCGGCGACAGGATCAACCAGCGCAACGGCTACCGTGACAGGACGTGGGAGACACGCGCGGGGACCGTGGAGCTGCGGATCCCGAAGCTGCGCAAAGGCTCGTATTTTCCGGGCTTTCTGGAGCCGCGCCGACTGGCCGAGAAGGCTCTGACCGCCGTGATCCAGGAAGCCTATGTCCAGGGTGTCTCGACCCGCTCGGTCGATGACCTGGTCCAGGCCATGGGGATGACGGGCATCTCGAAGAGCCAGGTCAGCCGCCTGGTCACAGAGATCGACGAGAAGGTGCAGGCCTTCCTCAACCGCCCGATCGAGGGTGACTGGCCTTATGTCTGGCTCGACGCCACCTATGTGAAAGTCCGCCAGGCTGGCCGCATCGTCTCGGTGGCGGTGACCATCGCTGTTGGCGTCAACACCGATGGTCGGCGTGAGATCCTCGGCCTCGATATTGGCGTCTCCGAAGCGGAAACCTTCTGGACAGCCTTCCTCAGAAAGCTGATGCGGCGTGGTCTTCGTGGCGCAAAGCTGGTGGTCTCCGATGCTCACCAGGGCCTCAAGGCGGCGATCGCCAAGGTGCTGGGCGCCACCTGGCAGCGCTGCCGCGTGCACTTCATGAGGAACGCTCTGGCGCATGCGGGAAAGAGCGGCCGGCGCGTGGTCTCGGCGTTCATCGCCACCGCCTTCGCCCAGGACGACGCGGGCGCTGCCCATGCCCAGTGGCGAGCGGTCGCCGACCAGCTAAGGCCAAAACTACCGAAGCTCTCCGCCTTCCTCGATGAAGCAGAGAACGACGTTCTGGCCTACATGGACTTCCCCCGCGAGCACCGCTTGAAACTCCATTCCACCAATCCGCTCGAAAGGCTCAATGGCGAGATCAAGCGCCGAACCGAGGTCGTCGGCATCTTCCCGAATGAGGCTGCGTTGATCCGGCTCGTTGGCGCCATCCTGCTTGAGCAGAACGACGAATGGGCGGTCCAGCGATCGCGCTACATGACGCTGGAAACAATCGCGCCGATGAGCGATGATCCCATCGTCAGCCTGCCGGCCTTGCCTGCAGCATGACCGGCCCAGCCTGGCGGCGAGGCCCGAGACGAGCACCAGCTCGTACACCACTCATCGGGACACGACCTTGTTTTTTTTAATTGGGCGCCTTCGTGTGTTTCTGTCCAGCCGCGTGGAGGCCAACAACGATCAGCGGTACACGGTGGCCGTGATCACTCGTGAACGGGTCACGGCATTCTGTGCATCAGCCCTCCAAAAGAAGACGAAGCGCAACGGCTGCAGGTTCTCACGAGCGGTTGAGCCCAAGGCGTGGAGACGACAAAAGTCGGCAGTGCGCGTCTCAATATTCGCAGGAATTCGCAGGTGGCTCACTGCGTCGTGAATTCCAGTGAAGTTCGTCCGGATCGCGAAATTTCGAAGCTTTCATTCGCTCTCCGACGCGCGGCGCCGAGCCTTTCGCTTGCGGTGAAGACAAGCTTCCTGCAGGTCGTATTGCATGCTGCAGGTGCGTGCTTTTGGATTTTTGCTGCAGCGCAGAAGCATCAGTGTGAGACGACGGTGGCGCCCTGGTCCCGGCTTGTGCCGAGCTTTTTTGATGCTGGCCCGGCGTGTCGATTCCTAATCCGCGATCAGTTGCATCTCGCGCATCGCTGGCACGAAGTTGTGGTTGTCGTGGTCGGAACGCGCCAGCTTCAGCAGGGCGAAGCGCTGCAGCGTAGAAAGCTCGCTCCAGCATTGCGGCGATGGCGGCGCCACGCCGGAGTCCGTAGCCTGACGGATAATCTCTGCCGGCACGCGCGACGCATTGGCCCAGGCGGGCTTCGGATCAAGCGGCAGCCACTTGATGGCTTCAGGACAGTGCGTCTTCGCCAGATGCACCACGGCAATTCTGTAGGCTTCGATCTCCGCGCCTGTATCGCATCGGCTTGCGAGAAGACTGGCGCGATTTGCCATTCCCATCTTCGACCACTGCCTGAGCGATAGCTTCACGCCGCAACGATCGAGCTTGAACCGCACGACCATGGGAATGCAGCGGAGATCATGCGCGAAGTCGGCTTCGAAGGCGAAGATCGCCCGCACATCGCCGATGCCATCGAGGACAGTGAAATTAGCATCGAGGTGAGCAAGCGTCATGCTGTTGGTCCTCTCGGGAGGGTGATTGATCGCTACGGCATGTCGGAAGGGTTGGCTTCCCCGCTGGGTGCGTGCCAGATGACAGGATGCAGGTGAAACGGGTTGCGGCAATTCTGGGGGGAGGCGCCGGTGTGCGGATGGGAGGCCGAAAGGCGCTCGTCATGCTCGACGGCAAACCACTCGTGGCGCATGTCGCCGGAGCCCTGCGTCCGCTGGCCAGCAACATCGCCGTTGTCGGCGACGCAGAAGCGACGAAGGCGATCGGCGCGGTGGAGCTAGTTGATCCGCCAGGCTTTCCGGCGGGGCCGCTGTCCGGCGTCTGTGCGGCGCTGGAGTGGGCGATGCGAGAGGGTGCGGATCGTGTGATGGTGGCGCCTTGCGATACGCCGCTGCTGACCGCCGATGTAGTCGCCCAGCTCGATGCCGCGCTGTCGTCTGACGCAAGGGTCGCATGCGCAGAGACTGCCGATGGTCTGCAGCCGTTGATCTCCATGTGGCGTAGCGAGCTGGCGTCATGGTTGCGGGCCGAGCTGGCTGACGGACATCCGTCCGTGAGGGACGTGCTGGCAAGAGCCGGGCTCACGCGTGTCGGATTCAGCGACGCGGATGTTTGTCTCAACATCAACACGCCTGAAGACCTGCAGCGCGCAGAAGCGATAGTTCGGGCGCGGCGCTGATCGCGTCGGCGCAGGCCAAGCCGATGCAGATAAAGACTGGGGCGGCTATCTTCTCGTGCGACAGGGCATCGGCAAGCTGGTCGATGGTCGAACTGACAAGGCGGGAGCCGGGGCGCGACACGTCGATGGCGGCGATTGCTGGCGTTTCGCGCGACATGCCAGCCTGGATCAGCTGCTGCGAGATCGATGAGATGTCCGCGCAGCCCATATAGAGGCAGAGCGTGGTCGACGGATCGGCTATCGCGGCCCAATCGCCCGAGGCGCCATCAAGCGTGCGGCCAGTTGCGATCACGACACGGCGGGCGCCGGCGCGGGTTGTCAGCGAAAATCCGAACTCTGCGGCTGCGGCGGAGGCAGTGGTAATGCCTGGAACGACTTCGACAGGCACACCGTGATCTTCGAGATAGGCGCGTTCTTCAGCCGCGCGCCCGAAGATTGAAGGATCGCCGCCCTTGAGCCGCACGACCATGGCTCCCGTGCGCGCAAATTTCAGCATGAGCCGATTGATGAAATCCTGCGGCGTCGAGGGGCGGTGGCCGCGCTTGCCGACCTCAATGCAGCGTGCGCCAGGTGGAAACAGTGCGCGGATGTCGTCGCCGACGAGAGCGTCGAACAGTATCACGTCTGCGGATTGAATTGCCTTCAGCGCCCGAAGGGTCAGCAGGTCAGCCGAACCCGGACCCGCACCAACAAGGCGGACACGACCCATGCGTGCAGGCGTTCCATGATCAGGCTGCATCACGCTTCTCCTCAGGGATTGTAGCGGCGATCAGTTGTTGCAGCGCAGGGCGACAAGAACCGCAGGTCGCCCCGGCGCGCGTGACGTTTCCAACGGCATCGAGCGTGCAGGCGCCGGCCTGGATGGCGGTGACAATGGTGTTCGCAGTGACGCTGGCGCAGGCGCAGACGATGGGGCTGCTATCCAGCCGGACACCCGGCGCCCTGCCGTGCAGAAGAAAGCGGCGCGTATCATCCGAGAGTGTCTCTTCCTGGAAAGCAGCTGCCAGCCATTCGCGCGGCGGAAGGCGTGCGCCGGCGAAGAAGATACGCTCGAGCCGGCCATCCGCGATCCATGCTTCACGCCGGGAGTTCGCGGCGGCGTCTTCGAAGCGCAGGCATTCGCCGGTTGCGCCTTTCAGCAGAGCGCGGGCGAGTTGCTCCCGTTCGCTCTCACCGCCGCGCCCGGCAAATTCGTGCAGATGGGCGCCAGTCTGTGGAATGCGCCGCCAGATGACGGGGAGGTCGCGAGGCGCCTCGACTGGCGCGCGGGAAATGTAGAAGCCCGCCCATGTCTCGCGGTAGCCATAGACGCGCGCGGGCGTGTGCTTGAATTCGGGCTGACCTGAGACTGGGTCCACGGCGCCGCTCGTCGTGGCGTTGACGCGACCATTCGGGGCGAAAACGTCAGTCCAGTGCATCGGCATGAAAAGCGAGCCGCGGCGCTGCCGATCCGTCACGCGCGCGATGACGACGGCTTCGCCGCGCGCAGTCTCCACGCAGGTGAGGCGACCGTCGGTTACGCCCGCGGGCGCAGCGTCGAGCGGGTGGATCTCGACATAGGGTTCAGGGATGTGGCGGGAGAGCCCGGGCGCAAGGGCGGTGCGCGTCATGGTGTGCCACTGATCACGTACGCGGCCGGTGTTGAGCGAGAGCGGGTAGCGCAGGCTGACAGGGTCGGCGGGAGCTGCGGGTTGGACCGCGATCATGCGGGCGCGGCCATCGGGCGTCGGGAAGCGGCCATCTGTGAACAGGCGCGCATCACCTTTGCGCTCGCGCATGGGCCATTGTGTTGGCTCGAAGGCTTTGTATGCGTCATCAGTCATCGTGATGAGCGAAGAAAGATCGAGCATGCGATTGGTGTTTTCATAGGCGGTCAGGCGTGCGTATTCACGGAAGATGTCGGCCGGGGTGCGCCAGGAGAAAGCGTCGGCATGGCCCATGGCGCGAGCGATATCTGCGATGATCTTCCAGTCGGGGCGCGCTTCGCCGGGTGCTGGAAAGAGGGCGCGCTGGCGCGAGATCCGGCGCTCGGAGTTCGTGACCGTGCCGTCCTTCTCGCCCCAGGCCAACGCGGGCAGTTTCACGTGTGCGTAGGCGGCCGTGTCTGTTTCGGCCATGCAGTCAGACACCACAACAAGCGGGCAGCGTGAGAGAGCTTCGCGGACGCGCGTGGAGTTCGGAAGGCTGACGGCAGGATTGGTGGCCATGACCCAGACGGCCTTGATGCGGCCGTCATGGATCGCCTCGAACATGTCGATCGCCTTGAGGCCCGGCTTGCGCGCGATGGCGGGTGAGGACCAGAAGCGCTGGACGCGGCTGCAGTTTTCGTCGGTGAAGCCCATGTGCGCGGCGAGGGTTGAGGCCAGCCCCCCGACTTCGCGGCCGCCCATGGCATTGGGTTGGCCGGTGATCGAGAACGGACAGGCGCCGGGCTTGCCGATCCTTCCCGTGGCGAGGTGTGCGTTGAGGATGGCGAGCCCCTTGGCGACACCTTGCGCGGACTGGTTGGCGCCCATGGAAAACAGAGAGACGGTACGCGGTGTTTCGGCGAACATCGCGTAGAAACGCCGAAGAGTATCTTCTTCGACGCCGCAATCTGCCGCGACAGCGGATGGCGACTGATCTGCGACCGCGAGGCTGGCGGCGACCGTGTCGAAGCCGCTGACGTGATTGGCAATCCAGGACGTGTCGACAGCGCCGCGACGGATGAGGTCAGCGAGAAGGCCGTTCCAGAGGCGCACATCGGATTGCGGTGCAAGCGGCAGGTGAAGGTCCGCGGCGTCAGCCGTTTCCGTGCGACGCGGATCAATCACGACATGGCGCTGTCCACGCTTTCGCGCAGTTTCCATGCGCCGGTAGAGGACAGGGTGCGTCCACGCGGCGTTGTGACCGGACATGACGACCAGATCCGCGAGGTCGATGTCTTCATAGCAGCCGGGGACATAATCGCCGCCGAAAGCCTGTGTGTGTGCCGCGACCGCAGACGCCATGCAGAGGCGCGAGTTCGTGTCGATGTTGCCCGAGCCGATGAAGCCTTTCATCAGCTTGTTGGCCGCGTAGTAGTCCTCGGTCAGCAACTGACCCGACACGTAGAATGCAACCGAGTCCGGTCCGTGCTTGTCGATGGTGCGCTGGAAGCCGCGTGCGACGTGGTTGATCGCGCGCTGCCAGCTGACGGCTCGCTCGCCGATGGTGGGGTTCAGCAGGCGGCCTTCGAGCCCAACAGTCTCTCCAAGGGCTGCGCCCTTTGAACAGATGCGGCCTTGATTGGCGGGGTGTTGCAAATCAGGCGTGATCTTCAATGAACGCCCAGGCGTCGCCTGTCCGCGAAGTCCGCAGCCAACGCCGCAATAGGGACAGGTGGTGCGAACGCCCGCGTCGCCCATCAGCGCAGCGCCTCCGCTGCTAGCTCGACCCGGCCATTCACGACGCGAAGATTTATGCGTGGGGCGCATCCTTGCCCCGCATCAGCGCCCATGAGTTGCCCCGTCGCGAGGTCTACATTCCGTCCATGCAGCGGGCAGGTGACGCTCGCGCCATGGACAATACCCATGCTGAGAGGGCCCTGCTTGTGCGGGCAGCGATCGATGAGTGCGAAGACCTGATCATCTCCCGTGCGGAAGATTGCAATCGGTCCTTTGATGCCGGCCACATTGCGCGCGCCGCGTTGCGGAATGTCCGTCACGGCGCAGATGTCGACCCAGAGGTGGTCCATCAGGGCGCTCATTCTGCGGCCACCCGTAACGGGGCGCCAAGGCCCTGGAACTCGGATGCGTCGTGTCCCGCGGCCCGCTCCGCCCATGGGTCGTCCTGGCTGAAGCGCTGTGCCTCCATGAAGCGTTCGAACAGGTTCGCCCGTTCGACGGCATCATCGACAACGCGCGCGGCGATGCTGGCGATGCCGACGCGATCCATCCACTTGTAGACGCGCTCGAGATAGAAGCCTTCCTCGCGATAGAGCTGCAGGATCGCCGCGATCAGTTCCATAGCGTCGCGTTCGCCGCGAACTTTCGTGAGCAGTTCCGTCCCTTTGATGTGCAATCCGGCGGCGCCGCCGATGTGGATCTCGTAACCACTGTCCACGCAGATGACGCCGATGTCCTTGCAGGTCGACTCCGCGCAATTGCGTGGGCAGCCGGAAACGGCAAGTTTGACCTTGGCGGGCGTCCACGATCCCCAGAGCAGTCTTTCCAGCTTGATGCCAAGTCCGGTGGAATCCTGCGTGCCGAACCTGCACCATTCGGAGCCGACACACGTCTTCACGGAGATCGGAAGAGCGTCGTGTAGGGAAAGAGTGTGAGGACTTGTGTAGATC